>Ga0302151_10001150_pt1 | contig 14360 bp, 13 predicted proteins | sample I_Bog_N1_3_FD_192428 | JGI IMG/M metagenome (GOLD analysis project Ga0302151, IMG submission 192428) | Peat permafrost microbial communities from Stordalen Mire near Abisko, Sweden - I_Bog_N1_3 | ecosystem: Environmental > Terrestrial > Soil > Wetlands > Peat | place: Sweden: Abisko, Stordalen...
GAGCTCGGTGTGCCTGTAGCGACGCGCACTACAGCGCCACCCAAGCTCGACGCGATACAGATGGCCGAGTTTGCGAAGAAGGCGAAGGCTGTTGCAGCGAAGTATGGCACGGAACTTCTGGATCGAGCTTAGAGAGACCAATAGCTTTACGAACAGATGCCAAGTGGCTTCGACACGCCAACTTGGGTTTAGCGAACGCGAGCGCCATGAAATCTGGAAGAGCGAGAACAGCCCAAAGCACTCGTTGATACGCATGGCGATCTGTTTCCCGGAGTTCTGTCCGGATGGTCGCTAACCCGTCAGGTACTCTTCGGTAAAACAACTCATCATCGGCAGTGGTTTCCAGTTGCGGAGCGGCAGAATTGCTGCGCTGCGAGGGCTGAATAAAGCATAGTTTGGCGACTGGCCAAGCTATGCCTTGTCTTTCGCTTACACCGCGTGCGTCGTATCCGGATCGTCGAACCGCGTAAATCGCGACACAAAATTCAAATTCACCGTCCCCGTCGGCCCGTTACGCTGCTTGGCCAGGATGATCTCCGACTTCGCCTTCTCGTCCTCTGAAAGCTCGTCGGTGCGGTTGTAATACGACTCGCGGTGAATGAACGCCACCACGTCCGCGTCCTGCTCAATTGACCCCGATTCACGCAGATCGCTCAGCATCGGCCGCTTGTCGTCGCCGCGCCGCTCGCTGGCACGCGACAACTGCGACAGCGCCACCACCGGCACCTCCAATTCTTTGGAGAGCGCCTTCAGCCCGCGCGAAATTGCCGACACCTCCTGGGTGCGATTCTCAAAGCCCTTCTTACCGCCCGACAGCGTGGCCGACATCAGTTGCAGGTAGTCCACCACAATCAAATCAAGGCCGCCGGCCGTCTGCTTCAGCCGCCGCGACTTGGCCCGCATCTCCGACATCGAAATGCCCGCCGTATCGTCGATGAACAGCCGCGACTCCACCAGTTGCTCGAGCGCCCGTTGCAGCTTCACCTGGTCTTCCTTGCCCAGAAAACCCGTCTGCAGCTTGCGCTGGTCCACCCAAGCCTGCGAGGCCAGCATGCGCCGCAGCAGCGACTCCTTGCTCATTTCCAGGCTGAACACGGCCACCGTCGCGTGGCTCTGCACCGCCGCATTCTCGGCAATATTGATCGCCAGCGCCGTCTTGCCCATCGAGGGCCGAGCCGCAATAATGATCAGCTCGCCCTTCTGCAGGCCGCTGGTCATCACGTCCAGTTGCTTGAATCCCGTGGCCAGCCCCGTAACCTCGCGGCTCTGCTTGTACAGGTTGTCGATGGTCCCGAAGGAGTGCTGCACAATCTGGTCCAGCGATTGAAACCCGCCAGTGAGCCCCTTCTCGGTGACCTTCATCAACTCCGCTTCGGCCACGCCAAGCACGTCCAGCGCCGACTCGCTCTGGTCCGCCGCCCGCGCAATCGCCATCGAGCAGATGCCCATCAGCTTGCGCAGCAGGCTCTTGTCCTTGACGATGCGGATGTACTCCTCGATCACCGGCCGCCGCGGCAAACCCTCCGTCAGGCTGGCCAGGTAGGCCACCCCGCCCACTGACTCCACTTCCTTGTTCCGCGCCAGCTCATTGGCCAGCGTGACAATGTCCACCGCGCGCTGCGCGTCCATCAACTCCGTCATGCGCAGGAAGATGCGGCTGTGCGACTCCAGCGAGAAATCGTTGGCTTCCAGCTTTTCAGCCGCTTCTGCGTGCGCGGAATTGTCCAGCAGAATCGCGCCGAGAATCGTCTTCTCAGCGTCCACGTTCGCCGGCAAGCCAGCGTCAAGGCGAAGATCGGGGATGGTTGCCATAAAGAAGAGTTTAGGCCGAGAGCCGCTTGTGCAGAAGAAGGACGTTTTTGGAAATCTGGAAAAGTGCCCCCTATTGCTCCGGCCCTCCAATAGAAGCACCGTGCCCCATCCATTTCGCAGGCTTTATTGCGAAATGGGTGGGAAGCCACCCCAGTCTTTACCGGCCGGATCTTGAAATTTAGGCAATCAAATGCAGCGCCGACGCTCCATTTACCACCGCATCCGTCACCAGATGTCGGCCGAATGTGGCAAGTTTCCCACCGTGAGCGCAGGCCAGCGCAAGCAGATAGGTGTCGGTCACCTGGCCCGAATCGAGCAGCCGCGTCGTATCAATCAGTTGACCGTCGAACAGCGTAACGTCGTCGGCCCAGAACTCATGGCCGCCCAGTCCGCGCAAAATCGCCAAAAACTCCGCAACCGCCGACGGCGTTCCCGGGGAGTTCGGATAGCGTGCGTGCCCCACAATCCGCAGCACTCCATTCTCAGTAATCGGACAAGTAGCCCAGCCATTCTTGCCAGTTGCTGCGAACCAGTCGTGCGCTCGATCATGCAGCACATGCGCCGGATCAATCAACGCAATCAACACGTTCACGTCGAGCAGGTAGCGAATCATGGCAACTCTTCTTGTAATTGCCGCACCAATTCCGAAGTCACCCTGGCCACGCCAGGACGAACCGGAAGCAGGGGCACGCCGTTCCGAGTTGACCTACCTGTGGGAGCCGGACGCAGCGCATGACGAGCCAGCGCCGAGATCACCTCGCCAACGCTCTTCTGTTCCGTCGCAGCCAGTTCCTTGGCGGCAGCAAGCACGTCATCGTCAATTGCAAGGGTTATGCGCATGAGGGAAGCTCCTTTAGAGCATCAAACATCAATCATCAATGATGATTCTCTTCGTCTATCCTCAAGGGCGCGCCTCAAGCGGTAGGCAGGTTCTCCATTGCGCTATGGTTGGTCCGCGGCGGCGTCTGCACCGGTGCAGCCTCCACCGGCTTCCACCTGAGAATCGGCTTCCTCGCCGCCTGCACCTCATCCAGCCGCGAAACCCGCGTCGAATGCGGCGCAGTCTTCACCAGCTCCGGCGTCTCATCCACTTCCTTGGCAATCGCCCGCATCGCCGCGATAAAAAGATCCAACTCCTCCAGCGACTCGCTCTCGGTCGGCTCAATCATCAGCGCCCCATGTACGATCAGCGGAAAGCTCACCGTGTACGGATGAAAGCCGTAATCGATCAGCCGCTTGGCAATGTCGCCCGTCTTCACGCCCTTCGCCGCCTGCCGCTTGTCGCTGAACACCACCTCGTGCATGGACGCGGTCTTGTACGGCAGCTCGTACACGTCTTCGAGCTTGGCCCGAATGTAATTGGCGTTGAGCACCGCGTCTTCGGTCGTCTGCCGCAGCCCGTCCGGCCCATTGGCGAGAATGTACGCCAGCGCGCGGATGAACATGCCGGTGTTGCCGTAAAACGCCCGCACCCGTCCCACCGATTGCGGCCGGTCATAATCCCAGCACTTCGTGCCGTTCTCGTTTTGGACGAGGACGGGCGTCGGCAAAAACGGCTCCAGAAACGCCTTGCAAGCCACCGGCCCCGAACCCGGCCCGCCGCCGCCGTGAGGCGTTGAAAACGTCTTGTGCAGGTTCAGGTGCATCACGTCGACGCCAAAGTCGCCGGGCCGCGCCTTGCCCACCAGCGCGTTCATATTCGCGCCGTCCATGTAGAGCAGCGCGCCCTTGGCATGCAGAATGTCCGCAATCTTGGCGATCTGGCTCTCGAACACGCCGATCGTCGAAGGATTCGTCAGCATCAGCGCCGCGGTCTCTTCATCCACCTGCCGCTCCAGCGCGTCCAGGTCGATGCCGCCCTCTGCATTCGACTTGAGATTTTCAACCGAGTAGCCGCAGATCGCCGCGGTCGCCGGGTTGGTCCCATGCGCCGAATCGGGAATCAGAATCTTCTTGCGCGCATTGCCCTGCGACTCATGCCACGCCCGCACCAGCAGGATTCCCGTGAACTCGCCATGCGCCCCCGCCGCCGGCTGCAGCGTAATCGTGTCCATCCCGGTAATCTCAATCAGGCATTTTTGCAGCAGCGCAATCACATCCAGAACGCCCTGCGCCAGCGAGTCCGGCCGGTAAGGATGCGCCTCGGCCAGCCCCTCGATGCGCGAGACAAACTCGTTCACCCGCGGGTTGTACTTCATGGTGCACGAGCCCAGCGGATACATTCCCAGGTCGATGGCGTAGTTCCACGTCGAGAGCCGCGTGAAGTGGCGAATAATCTCAATTTCACTGAGCTCAGGCAGCAGCCCCGCCGTCTTGCGATGCGTCTCGCCCAGCAGTTGCGCCACGTCTACCGCCGGAACATCGAGCGGCGGCAACTTGTAAGCCTTCTTGCCCGGCGACGACTTCTCAAACACCAGCGCCTCGTTCTGCGTCTGGTGCGGGCGTACTTTGCCGAGGGTCCTGGGGCCAGTCGTTGCCAAATTCGTCTCCGTCATGTTTCCCTTTCCGCTAAATGGATCTTGTCTTTTTTACGAAAACCCAACCCGTCATGTTGTGCAACAGGGCATGGCCTCAAAAGGTTGCTGCGATACCCCGTCCTGGATGCGCTTTGTAACAGGGCATGACTTTAGTCGTGCCGATAATGCTCCAAAAAAGTCGTTGGGCTTTAGCCCCTGCAAAAGCCAACCCGGCGCTATTCGTGCGTTGCACGGGCCTTTTGCGCTTCTGCTTTCTTCTTCGCCAAACTCTCAAAACAAAACGGATAACTCTCCGGCAAATCGACAAGACCCGCCTTGACCGGGTTGTTCGCAATATAACGCCGATGCTCTTGGAACTTGGCGTCGCCCAATCCTTGCACCTCGGAAAACCCTCTTTGCCAAACCTCGCCCTTGAATCCAAACTCCTTGCCGAGGCGAAATGAGAATCTGCCCTTCACCAACTGCATCGCCTTTTCCGCGGTCATCCCGGCATCCACGGTAAACAGCAGGTGTAGATGGTCCGGCATGATGACAAAATCGTGCAGCGTGAAAACTCGCTCCATGGCCAACGAGCGTAGTACCTCAGTCAACAGCCCTGCATTGCGGTCAGACTGCAAAAGACATTTGCCCAGGCTCGTCTTCGTGGTGGTGAAGAATGTGCGAGCCGGGTTGAGAATGTCGTCTGGCGACGATTTCCTTGCAGGTATTGCCATTGCAGGGGCTAAAGCCCGCTCCTTTTATTGCCGCTCAATCGGCACGACTAAAGTGATGCCCTGTTACAAAGCAAATGTTGCGATGCGTCCGCTCTTCATACCTCGATGCGGAACCCTTGAGTCGGTTTCAGCAGAAAATACAGGACTCCAACATTGACGACTAAAACAATGCCTGAGAGCGTGGAACATACGCTTTTTGGATTACACTTCAACTCGCTGAAGAAAGTTATGCCGGCATCAATGCAGAGCACTGACACAAACAGAGCAAGTCGCCTCCGAAGAAACTTCCCCCCAAGCAGGGACGCGACCACGATTGCCACAATGTTCGCTCCAAATACGAAAATGACCAAATGCCCCGATATGCCACGCCAAAGATAATAGGCGGCCAAGGAGACCATTGCGAGCGTCGCGGCATTTCTGCTCGACCAATCGTATTTCACCCTATCGTATTTCACCCTATCTCCTTGAGGGGCGCGCCCTTCACAAACTATGCCTCCACCAGCCCAGCCGCCAGCACCTTCGCCGCCGCATCAATCTGTTCCCGAGTAATTAACTCCGTCGCGCACCACAACGTCGCATTCCCTAACTCCGGATACCACTTCGATAAGTCGAGTCCGCCCACAATCTTCTCATCCAGCAATCTCTGGCCCCACAGCGCCGGAGACTCCACCGTGCCCAGCACAAACTCGTGAAACCGCGGCGCGCCCTTAAACAGCAGCTTTGCGCCCGGCTGCGAGGCAAGCGTCTTGGCCGCGTAATCCGCCTTGGCCAGGTTATGCTCGGCTAACTCCCGAATCCCTTCCTTGCCATACACAGTCAGAAAGATGGTCGCCATCAGCGCGACCAAAGCCTGATTGGTACAGATATTCGAAGTAGCCTTCTCGCGCCGTATATGCTGCTCGCGCGTGGAGAGCGTCAACACAAATCCGCGAAAACCGGTCGAGTCAACCGTCTGCCCCACCAGCCGTCCCGGCATCTGCCGCAGGTATTTTTCCTTGGCCGCGATCACTCCGCAGAATGGGCCGCCATAACTCAGCGCCACGCCAAAGCTCTGCGCCTCCATGCTCACGATGTCCGCCTCAACCGGAGGCCGCACCACGCCCAATGAAACCGCCTCGGCAATCGACACAATCAGCAGCGCGCCCTTGGCATGCGCAATCGCCGCAATGGCCGGAATGTCTTCAATAATCCCGAAGAAATTCGGGCTCTGCACCAGCACCGCCGCGGTTTCTTCCGTGACCTGCTCTTCCAACTGCGCCAGGTCAATGCGCCCCGTCTCCGCGTCATAACCAACCAGCGTTGAAGGCAGCCCCTGATGCTTGGCGTAAGTCGCCAGCACTTCGCGGTACTCAGGATGCACGGTCTTCGCCACCACCGCCTTATGCCGCCCGGTCACCCGCACCGCCATCATCACCGCCTCAGCCGCGCCTGTCGATCCGTCGTACATGCTGGCGTTGGCCACGTCCATGCCGGTCAACTCGGCAATCATCGTCTGAAACTCGAAGATAGCCTGCAGCGTGCCCTGAGTAATCTCCGCCTGGTACGGCGTATAACTCGTCAGAAACTCGCCGCGCTGCACCAGCGAATCGATAATCACCGGCCGGTAGTGGCGATACGCGCCCGCGCCCAGAAAGCTCGCGTAGCCGGTCGCGTTCTTGGCCGCCGCGGCCTTGAAGTAGTCAATGATCTCGCTCTCCGCCATCTGCCGCGGCACGTCGAGGTCGCGCGTCAGTCGATATTCCTCGGGAATCACTTCAAACAACGAGTCAATGGAAGCCGCGCCAATCTCGGCGAGCATCTGTTCGCGTTCAGCAGGCGATTTAGGAAGATAGCGCATGGAAGGTTCCTCCGGAACCAGTTGTCAGAGATCAGAGATCAGTTTTCTGCCGCCAGGTGAGAGTCATGCATCTCCACAAAACTCACCCATCGACGCGAGACGAATTTCGTTGAGGTTCTGGGCCGGCTTACCGCTGCTTGCGCGGCAAATGATCCGAGACTGATCTCCGATCCCTGACCCCTGATCCCTGCTTTTAGTGCCCCGTCTCTTCCGCGATAAACGCCTCGTACGCCGCGGCGTCCAGCAGCTTGTCAAACTCCGCCGGATCGGCCAGTTCCACCTTGATAATCCAGGCCTCGTGCGGCGTCTCGTTGATCTTGTCCGGCGAGTTCTTCAGCTCCTCGTTCACCGCGGCCACCGTGCCGCTCACCGGCGAGTAGAGGTCGCTGACGGCCTTCACACTCTCCACCGACCCAAAGGTCGCGTGGGCGGTCACCGTGTCGCCCACCTTGGGCGCGTCCACATACACAATGTCGCCCAGCGAGTTCTGCGCGTAGTCGGTAATCCCGATGGTCCCCACGGAGCCATCAAGAGAAATCCATTCGTGTTCGCGGGTATAGCGGTAGTTTGTCGGATAGGCCATGGCAGACAGGCTCCTGATTGAGAGAATTTGGTTCAGAGAATGTAGAATCTCGACTCCCTAGTGTACGACCTGGAGACCATGAGGAAAAAACGTCCCTTTGCACAGGATGAAATCCGGGCCAATCCGGCCACGCCAGAGCCTTTACAGCGCCGGGAAGAATCCGGGATAGGGCTCCAGCGGCGCCACCAGCAGAACCTCCAGCATTCCTGCCTGGAACATGGGCAGGCTCTCCATCGCCGCGCGCACCTCCGCCTCGCCGGCAGCCTCCCACAGAATGGCCGCGCCAGGCACATCGCCGCGCTTCCACACCTGCCGCAACATCCCCGAAGCATACAGCGCCTTGATCTGCTGGCCCTCTTTCGCGGCAAGTGGGCCGGTAAAGGCCTCTGGCGGAAACAGCTCGGTGCGACGGCGCGAAACACTCAGAAATTGCATGGCTCCATTCTAGAGCAGGTGCGCCGACAACTGGTTTGCATCAGAACTATAGGGAGGGTTCGACCATTTGCAACGATTCCTGAAATTTGTTCTGATCCTGCTCGCACTTGGGCTGCCCTGGAGTACCGAGGCCCATGCCTACTCCGTGCTGACCCATGAGCAGTTGATCGACCTCACCTGGCAGGACTCCATCGTGCCGCTGCTGCTCAGCCGCTATCCCGGCCTGACCCCGGCGCAGTTGGACGAGGCGCGGGCCTACGCCTATGGCGGGTGCGTCATTCAGGACATCGGCTACTACCCCTTCGGCGACGTCGCCTACTCCGACCTCACCCACTACGTGCGCTCCGGCGACTTCATCGTGAACCTGCTGCGCGATGCCCAGAATGCCAATGAGCTGGCCTTCGCCGTGGGCGCGCTTTCGCATTACATCGGCGACACGGTGGGCCATGCTGAAGCCATCAACCTCGCCGTTCCCGTCGAGTTTCCCATGCTTGGCGTGAAATACGGCCCGGTGGTGTCCTACGCCCAGGGCAGGCGCCAGCATGTACAGACGGAATTCGCCTTCGACATCAATGAGATCTCCCATCACAGAATGGCCCCGGTCCACTACCTGCGCCATATCGGGCTCGCTGTTCCGGTCAAGCAGCTCGCGCTCGCGTTTTACCAGACCTACGGCCTCAATGAGGACTTTAGCCAGAGGCGCGGGCGACGCGTCAACGTGAACGCATATCGCTTTGCCGTGCGCGCCTTCATCCCCCGCATTGCCTATGCCCTCACGCTGCTGCACCGCCGCCATGAGCCCGCTGACCCGGATACGCCGGAAGCCCGCCAGCTCGAACAGGAGGTGGCCCAGATCGCAACCGAAAACGACTGGGACGCCTACCGGCGCAAAGCCGGCATCGGCACCTATATGCTGGCCGGCCTGCTGTTTGTGCTCCCCAAGTTCGGTCCGCTCAAAATGGCTGACGTGAAGGGTCCCACCACCGCCACCGAGTCCGCATACATCCACAGTGTGCTGCTCTCTGCCGCGGAATTGCGCAGAAGCCTGGCTATGTTCACGCCGCCCTCCACAACAAGTCCGGTGAGGCCCAAGCTGACTGCGAGCACGGGAACCATGGAAGACGGAACCCGGGAACCCCTCGATCCGCGTCACCCGTTGCCTAATCGCGATCTGGATACAGGGCGCGTCGTGCAGCCCGGCGGATATTCACTCACCGACGCCACCTATGCCCGCCTTCTCCACATGCTGACGCGCCAGCCCAACCTGCCCATCCCGCCGGGAATCAAGGCGGAGATCCAAGCCTATTACGCGAATCCCGATGCGCCCATCACGACAAAAAAAGACCCTCAGCAATGGGCCCAGGTGCAAGCCGATCTTGGTACGCTCGCAACCATGCACACCAGTGCGCAAGCGCCCCCTTTCCCAACCTACGACGACGCCCCGAAAACCGCGCAGGAAAATACCAAGGCACAATCTGAATAGCCCAGCCTCAGTACACCCACGGCTGGGTGCCCGATCCATCGAGTGTCCCCGGGGTCCCCAGCGACAGGTCCTCGTCGCTGGGGTGGCTAGTCCCTACTTTTCAAAAAACTCCCCATGCCCGCCATCCTTCCACGGATCGTACTGCGCCGCGAAGTTGGCGCGCGTCTTCACGGAGGGATGGTTGTACTCCCAGAACTCGATGAACGGGCTGGGATTGGGATCGTCCAGCCACGCCTCGCCCAGCGCATTGAAGGCCGCCACCGCGGTCTTCCGCGGGTCCGCAACCAGCCCATGAACCGCCTCCTGCCCGTACACGTCCGCCTCATGCTCATAATGCCGGCTCACCGTGTTGATGACCGGCTGCAATACAAATCCGGCAATACTTACCGCAAAAATCAGCACCACAAACCCCGTACGCGAAGCCAGCGGAGCAGCACTCGAATCCTGCGTCTGCAACCCCCATGCCGATCCAAAACGCCGCGCCAGCCACCCTGCAAATCCGGCGCACGTCCAGAGGACAAAGAACAGCCCCACCACCGAAAGAGAAACCTGTTTGGGAATGTGGTTGAGCACGTAGTGCCCGCTTTCGTGCCCGAAGATGAACATGATTTCGTCGTCGGGAATCCGCCCCGCCGTCGTATCCCACACCACAATGCGCTTGGTGGCGCCGATGCCGTCCACATACGCGTTCAGCCCGTTGGTCTTCTCGCTGGCCTTCATCAGAAACATGCGGCCCGGCGGAATGTCTGTGCCGGTCCGCGCCACCACCTTTTCCAGTTCCTCCACCAGCGCGGCATGATTCTGGCTGAGCGGCTCAAACTTGTCGAAGATAGGCTCAAACAGCGGCGAAACCAGCAGCACCGCCGCAATCAGCGGCACCGCGGCCAGCCAGATGCCAAGCCAGTACCGGCGCGGCCACCGGCGCACAATCCAGTTGAAAAGCAGCAGAATCGGCGCGCCAATCAGCACCGCCAGCCCCAGCCCTTTTCCCTGGTCTCCCAGCCAGCCGCCCCAGCCCTGCAAGCTGATCCCGTATTCCCGTGAGAAGTGATGTCCCAACGCGTCAATCGGCAGCCCGGCCAGCGTGGTGACAATAAAAAATACAGCGAAGAAAAGCAGCCCTTGCAGCCACCTGGGGTGGGGCAGACGCTCGCTATCCGCCCGCACGGGCGACCTGCGCCGGCCGGAGACGCGCCCGGCCCACGCCTCAATTCCCGCGAAGGTGCGAGTCGCCAGCAGCAGCCAGAGCACCACCAGGCCCCAAAGCGCGCCCACAATGTCCAGGATGTTGCGGATACGGCTGAGAGCAATCGCCTTGGCCAGCTTTTCAGGCGGCAGTATGTAAGCCGTCCGGTTGCCGGCCGGCGCGGTGGCAGCGGGGGCAGAATCCGGCGCTGAAGCTGGAGCGGACTGCGCCCCACAGGCCCCCGGAACCAGCCCGGCAAGCACAATCCCACAGCAGACAACCAACTGTGTCCATCGAACAAAAGTCATCGATTCGTCCCTATGCGGCGTTTGACTTTGAGACAATTGTGTATACAGATGCTTTTAACCGATTCCTACAAACCATTGCTACAGAATTCTCCGGCCGCACCCACACACAACGCACTCAAGCCCTGCCTGTACGCAGTGCTCGCCGTTTTCGCGCTGATTCTACCCGCGGCCGCGGCGGCGCAGCAGTCCACGCCCGTGTTGCCGTCCAGGCCCGTGCTATTAGACGCGATGACCACCGAGTTGCATCGCGCCTTCACCACGCTGGGCAAGCAGGGCGCCCCCAATCCGGAGTCTGACAAACAACTGCCGCCCTACTTCCTCAGCTACTCCGTCAGCGACGCCAGTTCCGTTTCCATTCAGGCGCAGTTTGGCGCGCTCGTTGACAGCGCTTCCAGCCATCAGCGCATCGCCGATGTGCAGGTCCGGCTGGGCGATCCCAAACTCGACAACACCCATGGCTCGCACCGCGGCACGGCCGTCAACAGCATGCAGCTGCCGCTCACCGACGATCGCGAAGCCCTCGCCCGCACTCTCTGGCTGGCCACCAACACCGGCTACAGCACCGCCCTCGACAACTATCTTCGCGTCAAAACCGAAGCCGAGGTCCGCGCCAAGGAAGAAGACTCTTCGCCTGACTTCAGCAAGCAATCCCCGCAGACCTCCCTCGGCAAGCCCGCTCCCCCCGCGGTGGTCGACAAAGCCGCGTGGGAGCAGCGCGTGCAGGCGCTCTCAAAACTCTTTCGTGAATACCCTGACGTCTACCAGAACGCCGTCGTGCTCACCGTGCAGAATGAGACCGACTACTTTGCATCGTCAGAGGGTTCCGCCGTCATCGCGCCGCACCAGGCCGCGCGCCTCGTCGTATTTGCCGTAACCCGCGCCGACGACGGCATGGACCTGTTCCGCGCGCAGACCTTTGAAGCCGAGACCATCTCCGGCCTGCCCGCGCAGCCGGAGATGGAAACCGCGATCCGCGATTTGGGCAAGAGCCTTGAAGCGCTGCGCAAGGCGCCCTTGACCGAGCCCTTCGACGGCCCCGCGATCTTAAGCGGACGCGCCGCCGCCGTCTTCTTCCATGAAGTCCTCGGCCACCGTCTTGAAGGCCAACGCCAGCGCGGCGACGAAGAAGGCCAGACCTTCACCAAGGAAATCGGCAAAGAAATTCTGCCCCCGTTCCTCTCCGTCGCCGACGACCCAACGGTCACAAAATTCGGCAACACATGGCTCAGCGGCAGTTACGAGTTTGACGACGAGGGACAGCCCGGCCGCCGCGTCGACCTCATCGCGGACGGCGTGCTGAAGACCTTCCTCATGTCGCGTCTCCCCATCGCCAACTTCGACGAGTCCAACGGCCATGGCCGCGCGCAGACCGGCCGCATGCCCACCGGACGCCAGGGCAACCTGATCGTCACCTCCACCAAAACCGAGCCCGAGTCAGAACTGCGCAAGCAGCTCATCGACGAAGCCAAAAAGCAGGACAAACCCTACGGCCTCTATTTTGAAGACATCTCGTCGGGTTTTGCCATCACCACGCGCAACTCGCCGCAGGCGTTTTCAGTGATTCCGCTGGTCGTCTACCGCGTCTATGTTGACGGCCGTCCCGATGAGCTCGTCCGCGGCGTCAGCATCGTGGGCACGCCGCTGGCCGCGATGAAGCGCATCATGGCCACCAGCGACAAGAGCGAAGTCTTCAACGGCGAATGCGGCGCGGAGTCGGGCACAATTCCCGTCAGCGCCGTGGCGCCGGCCATGCTGCTCAGCGAAATGGAAACGCAGAAGCAGGCGCAAGGCACAGCCCGCCCGCCCATCCTGCCCATCCCCGGTGCACCCGCAGCGACGAAGGAGGCGCAATGAACTCGATTCACACCTTGAAAGCACTCGCTGGATTTGGCTTCCTCGCCGCCTCTCTCTGCGCGCCCTCGCTTGCCGCCGCGCAAACCCGCGCCGATGCGGAAAAAGATCCTCTGCTCAAGGCCATGCTCACCGAGCTCGACCGCAGCAAAGCCGATCTGCAATTGAAAGACTTCGCCAAGCCGTTCTTCATCCAGTACCGCATTGAAGACATTGACGACTACAGCACCAAGGCCGAGTTCGGCGCCACCGAAGGCTCTGACCACACCCACGAGCGCGTCGCGCGCATCACCGTGCGCGTAGGCGATTACAAGTCCGACAGCTCCGGCGGCCGCGGCGACGGATCTCTTGAACTCACCGCCCTCGGCGACGATCCCATCGCCATCCGCTCCGCGCTGTGGGCCGGGACCGACCAGGCCTACAAGGCCGCGCTCTCCGCCTATTCCGCCAAGCAGGCCGCGCTCAAGCAGGTGCAAACCCCGCCGCAGGCCGACGACTTCAGCAAGGAAACTCCGCTCATCTCGCTCGCCGACCCGCTCAAGCTCACCTATGACGATTCGCTCTGGACCGACCGCGTTGCCCACTCGAGCGGCCTCTATCGCACCAACGAAAGCGTCAAGGCCGGCGAGCACGACGTGCAATATTCCGTTTCCAGTTTTCACGGCCGCGTCGTCACCACCTGGCTCGTCAACAGCGAAGGCTCCATCGTGCGCAAGTCGCAGTCTCAATACCAGGAATCCTTTGCCGTAGGCACGCAGGCCGCCGACGGCATGCGTCTCGATCGCTCCTTCGCCTCCACCGGCGTTACGATCAAGGATCTCGACGCGCCGGAAGTCTTCGAAAAACATGCCGTCGAGCAAATCGCCTCGCTCGCCGATCTGCGCAAGGCCCCACTCGTCGAAGAGGAGTATCACGGCCCTGTTCTTCTCAGTTCCGACGCGGGCACTGACACGCTGCGCTCGCTGCTCGAGAGCGGCATCACCGCCACGCGTCCCAAGCTCGGCACGGAGGCCCGCACCAACGGGGCATTTGCATCGAGTTATCACGCGCGCATCATGCCCGAGTTTCTTGACGCCGTAGACGATCCCAAGCTGAAGTCCTTTGAAGGCAAGAGCCTTCTCGGCGCATACGATGTGGACGACGAAGCCGTGCCCGCGCAAGCGGTAACCCTGGTGACCGACGGCAAGCTCCAGGGCTATCTCATCGGGCGCGAGCCGGTGAAAGACTTTCCGCAGTCCAACGGCCACGCCCGCGCGGGTATTGCCGGCGCAGCGCGCCCCTCCATCGGCGTCCTCAAGATCACCGCAAAAGACGGCCTCAGCGATGAAGATCTGAACAAGAAGCTCCTCGACCTTGCCAAGGATCGCGGCCTCAAGAGCGTCTATTTTGTTCAAACTCTCGGCGGCGAAATGCGCCCCCGTCTCCTCTATCGCGTCGGCCTCGACGGCAAGCGCGAACTGGTCCGCGGCGCGATCCTCGACGATCTCGATCAGCGCGCTCTGCGCTCCAGCGTGGAAGCCGCGGGCAAGAATCCATGGGTTGCCAACTTCTTCGGTGAAGTTCCCGGCACAGTCATTGGTCCGGCCCTGCTGATGAACGACGTCACCGTAAAGCGCGCCAACGAAAAGAACGACAAGCTCCCCTTCTATCCCGCTCCGCAGTAGCGCCGCCCAAA
>Ga0302151_10001197_pt1 | contig 13944 bp, 13 predicted proteins | sample I_Bog_N1_3_FD_192428 | JGI IMG/M metagenome (GOLD analysis project Ga0302151, IMG submission 192428) | Peat permafrost microbial communities from Stordalen Mire near Abisko, Sweden - I_Bog_N1_3 | ecosystem: Environmental > Terrestrial > Soil > Wetlands > Peat | place: Sweden: Abisko, Stordalen...
CTTGCCCGCGAAGAGGCCCCTGAGGCCACTAAAAAGCTTCGCGGGCAAGCTCCGCTCCCACAGGTTTGATAGCAGTCTTATGGGGTACGGTTACGCCGGGTTTCGATAATGTTCGGCAACTGGGAAATCCGCCCCAGCAACCGCCCCAGTGCATCCAACCCCGGAATCTCGATGGTCAGGGACATCAACGCGGTGTTGTCCTCCTTGTTCGAGCGGGTGTTGACCGCCAGTACGTTGATCCGCTCGTTGAGCAACACCTGGGACACGTCACGCAGCAGACCGGAACGGTCGTAGGCGCGGATGATGATGTCCACCGGATACGTCAGCACTGGCACCGGTCCCCAGCTGACCTGGATGATCCGCTCCGGCTCGCGCCCACCGAGTTGCAGCACCGCGGCGCAGTCCTGACGGTGAATGCTCACGCCGCGGCCCTGGGTGATGTAACCGACGATGGCGTCCCCCGGCAACGGCTGGCAGCAGCCGGCCATCTGGGTCATCAGGTTGCCGACGCCCTGGATCTGGATATCGCCACGTTTGCCCGGTTTGTAACCCGTGGCCTTGCGCGGAATCAGTTCCAGCTGTTCGTTGCCGCGCTCCGGTTCCACCAGTTGCTGCGCGGCATTGACCAGTTGCGCCAGGCGCAGGTCGCCCGCGCCGAGGGCGGCGAACATGTCCTCGGCGGTTTTCATGTTGGCCTTGTCGGCCAGCTTGTCGAAATCCACCTGCGGCAGGCCCAGGCGCGCCAACTCGCGTTCGAGCAAGGTCTTGCCGGCCGCGACGTTCTGGTCGCGGGCCTGCAACTTGAACCAGTGGACAATCTTCGCCCGTGCCCGGGACGTGGTGATATAGCCCAGGTTCGGGTTCAGCCAGTCGCGGCTCGGCGTACCGTGCTTGCTGGTGATGATCTCCACCTGCTCGCCGGTCTGCAGGCTGTAGTTGAGCGGCACGATCCGCCCGTTGATCTTCGCGCCCCGGCAGTTGTGGCCGATCTCGGTGTGTACCCGATAGGCGAAGTCCAGCGGTGTCGAGCCCTTGGGCAGGTCGATGGCATGGCCGTCAGGGGTGAAGATATAGACCCGATCCGGCTCGATATCGACCCGCAGTTGCTCGGCCAAACCACCGATATCCCCCAGCTCTTCGTGCCACTCGAGCACCTGACGCAGCCAGGAGATTTTCTCTTCGTAGTGATTGGAGCCGGATTTGACGTCGGTACCTTTGTACTTCCAGTGCGCGCAAACCCCCAGCTCAGCCTCTTCGTGCATGGCATGGGTGCGGATCTGCACTTCCAGGACCTTGCCTTCCGGACCGATCACCGCCGTGTGCAACGAGCGGTAACCGTTCTCTTTCGGGTTGGCGATGTAGTCGTCGAACTCTTTCGGAATATGCCGCCACAAGGTGTGGACGATGCCGAGCGCGGTGTAGCAGTCGCGCATTTCCGGCACCAGCACGCGAACCGCGCGCACATCGTAGATCTGGCTGAACTCCAGGCCCTTGCGCTGCATTTTTCGCCAGATCGAATAGATGTGCTTGGCCCGGCCGCTGATATCGGCCTTGACCCCGGTGGCGAGCAATTCGTTTTCCAGCTGGTTCATCACCTCGCTGATAAAACGCTCACGGTCCAACCGCCGCTCGTGCAGCAACTTGGCGATCTGCTTGTACTGGTCGGGCTCCAGGTAACGGAACGACAGGTCTTCCAGTTCCCACTTGATATGGCCGATGCCCAGGCGGTGTGCCAGGGGGGCGTAGATATCGAAGACTTCGCGGGCGACACGGTTGCGCTTCTCGTCGTCGGCGGTCTTCACCGCGCGGATCGCGCAGGTGCGCTCGGCCAGCTTGATCAAGGCCACGCGGACATCGTCGACCATGGCGACCAGCATCTTGCGCAGGTTTTCCACCTGCGTCTGGCTGCCCAGTACCTGGGACTGGCGTGGACTGAGGCTGGCACTGATGGCGGCCATGCGCAGCACGCCGTCGATCAGCTTGGCCACCACCGGGCCGAATTTCTGGCTGACCGCGGCCAGGGGAATCTGCCCCTCGCGCACGCAGCGATACAGCACCGCCGCCACCAGCGAATCCTGGTCCAGCTTGAGGTCGGCGAGAATCTCGGCGATCTCCAGGCCGGTGCTGAAACTGGAACCGCCTTCGGGCCAGAGGTTCTGGGCCGCGTTGGTCTGTTGTTCGGCAAGCCGTGCGTATTCGCAGGCTTGTTTCAAGGCTTCACGGTCCAGCGCCAGATCGACGCTCACCGTATGATCGAGCCATGCCTCGAGATTGATACTGCCGTCGGTGTTGATCGGCTGGTGTGCTCTCACCTGTACCATCTTGCTTACCTTCCCTACGACGCAGATTCAATGCGTCAAAATCGCTGACCTGTTGTGGCCCCCGCAGTCTGGCTGGGCTGACAGAATGCGGCGGCGGTCAGTCGGACCAGACGAGCATCCTAGCTCGCTTCAAATAACGCCATGGCCTCGACATGCGCGGTCTGCGGAAACATATCGAGGATCCCGGCACGTTTTAACCGGTAGCCCTGCTTGATCAATTCAACCGTGTCCCTCGCCAGCGTCGCCGGGTTGCAGGACACGTACACCAACCGTTCGGCCCCCAGGGCGGCGAGCTTGCCCACCACCTCGAACGCACCGTCACGGGGTGGGTCCAAGAGTACCGCAGAAAAGCCTTCTTTGGCCCAACCGGCATCACTCAAAGGCAGGGACAAATCGGCCTGAAAAAAATGCGCGTTATGCAGATTATTGCTCAAGGCATTGGCGGCCGCACGTTCGACCATGGTCGCCACGCCCTCCACCGCCACCACTTCACGCACCTGGCGGGCCAGGGGCAAGGCAAAGTTGCCGAGCCCGCAGAACAGGTCCAGGACCCGTTCATCGGCAGCCGGCTTCAGCCAGTCCAGCGCCTGGGCGACCATGGCCTCGTTGACCCCGGCATTGACCTGGACAAAGTCCCCCGGCCGATACGCCAGTTCCAGATCCCAGGTCTCCAGGCGATAGCCCAGCGGCAACGACGGGTCTACCGGTTGCGGGCCATCTTCGCCATGCAACCAGAGTTGCGCGTCATGGGCCCTGCAAAATTCCTGTAGTACTTGCAGGTCCTGCGCCGACAACGGCGCCATATGCCGCAGCAACACCGCCACCGCCGAACCGCTGAACAATTCCACATGGCCGAGGGCCTGGGGTTTGCTCAAGCGCCGCAGCATGGCCGGCAATTCACGCATCAACGGTTGCAAGGCCTGTACCAGCACCGGGCAGTCGTCGATGGCAACGATATCCTGGCTGGAGGCGGCGCGAAAACCGACCTCCAGGGTCTTGCCCTTGGCGTCCCAGCGCACGGCCACGCGGGCCCGTCGCCGATAGCCGAACTCCGGACCGGTCAGGGGCACCGCCCACTCCAGGGGTTCGACGCCCGCGACACGGGACAGTTGCTCGGCGAGCATGCTCTGTTTCAGGGCGAGCTGGTCGTCGTGGGGCATATGTTGCACGCTGCAACCACCACAACGCCCGGCATGGGCGCAGGGCGCAGGGCGACGCCGATCACTGGCGAGGAACACCCGTTCAGTGCGCGCCTCGACCACCTTGCCATGGGCACCCAACACCCGCGCTTCGACTTCTTCACCGGCGAGGGCACCGGTGACGAACCAGGTGCGGCCTTCAATAAAGGCAATGCCACGACCGTCGTTGGACAGCCGCTCGATGGTCAGGCGCTGCTTCTTGCCCGTCGGCACTTGTGGTGCCCGGCTACCGCCAGTGGGCTGGAAGCGCAGGCCGCGTTCATGCTTGGCCATCAGTTGGGCGCGTCGTAGATGCCGGTCGACAGGTAGCGGTCGCCTCGGTCACAGATGATTGCGACCATCACCGCGTTCTCGACTTCCCGGGACAGGCGCAACATCGCCGCCACCGCACCGCCCGAGGACACACCACAGAAGATCCCTTCTTCACGGGCGAGACGACGCATCACGTCCTCCGCCTCTTCCTGGCCCATGTCGACGATACGGTCGACCCGCTCGGCCTGGAAAATCTTCGGCAGGTACTCATGGGGCCAGCGGCGGATGCCCGGAATCGAGGCGCCTTCCATCGGTTGCAGACCGACGATCTGCACCTCGGGGTTCTGCTCTTTCAGGTAGCGCGACACCCCCATGATGGTCCCGGTGGTGCCCATGGAGCTGACGAAATGGGTGATGGTGCCCTGGGTCTGGCGCCAGATTTCCGGACCGGTGCTGGTGTAGTGGGCTTCGGGGTTGTCGCCATTGGCGAACTGGTCGAGCACCTTGCCACGGCCTTCGGCCTGCATGCGCTCGGCCAGGTCACGGGCGCCTTCCATCCCCTCCTCGCGGGTCACCAGGATCAACTCGGCGCCATAGGCGGTCATCGCCGCCTTGCGTTCGGCGGTGGAGTTGTCCGGCATGATCAGGATCATCTTGTAACCCTTGATCGCGGCTGCCATGGCCAAGGCAATCCCGGTGTTGCCCGAGGTGGCTTCGATCAGGGTATCGCCGGCCTGGATCTGCCCACGCAATTCGGCGCGGGTGATCATCGACAGTGCCGGACGATCCTTGACGGACCCTGCGGGGTTGTTCCCTTCAAGCTTGAGCAACAGGGTATTGCTGGTGGCACCGGGCAGGCGCTGCAAGCGGACCAGGGGCGTGTTGCCGACGCAATCGGCGATGGTAGGGTACTGCAAGGTCATGGCGTATTCGCAATCCAGACTGCGGGGGCTGACATCATACCGGCAAACGTCGGCGCTCCATATCACGCAAAGTATGGTGCTTATGGCTTATAGGTATAAGCCCCGGACACCTTGTCACCGTCGATTGCCAGAATACTCGGCGAGCCAATGGATACGGGCTGTCTCCCGGGAGCTGGCGACTGATCATATCCCGGAGAACTTTGCGAGATTTACCCCACCGCAAATGGCTACACTGCGCAGGTGGAGCGGGCGCAGGATGCGCGCGCCGATAATCGAAGATGGGCGTGTCTGCCGGACGCTGAATCTGACGGAGAGTGTTGCGTGCTTAAAAACCTGGGCATCAAAGGCCGCGTAGTGCTGCTCACCCTGCTGCCGACCACGCTGATGGCGTTGGTGCTGGGTGGCTATTTCACCTGGCTGCAACAGTCGGACCTGCAGACCCAGTTGCTGCAGCGCGGCGAAATGATCGCCGAGCAGCTCGCGCCGCTGGTCGCGCCGGCCCTTGGCCATAACGATGTCGACCTGCTGGAGCGCATCGCCACCCAGTCCCTGGAACAGACCGACGTGCGCGCCGTGTCCTTTCTCGGCGCCAACCGCGAGCAACTGGCCCATGCCGGCCCGAGCATGCTCAACCAGCCGCCCATCGGCAACAGCAGCCACCTGTTGCAGCGCACCGGCAACGATGCCACCCGCTATCTATTGCCGGTCTTCGGCCGCCACCGCAATATTTCCGGCGAGGTGATCCCGGAGGAAGCCGACCGCCTGCTGGGCTGGGTCGAGCTGGAACTGTCCCATAACAATATGTTGCTGCGCGGCTATCGCAGCCTGTTCGCCAGCCTGCTGCTGATTGCCACCGGCCTCCTCGGCACCGCCTTGCTGGCCCTGCGCATGAGCCGCACGATCAACGCGCCGATCGGCAAGATCAAGCAAGCCGTGGCCCAGCTCAAGGAAGGCAACCTGGAAACCCGCCTGCCGCCCCTCGGCAGCCAGGAGCTGGATCAACTGGCCTCGGGCATCAACCGCATGGCCGAGACCCTGCAGAACGCCCAGGAAGAATTGCAGCACAGCATCGACCAGGCCACCGAAGACGTGCGGCAGAACCTGGAAACCATCGAGATCCAGAACATCGAACTGGACCTGGCGCGCAAGGAGGCCCTGGAGGCCAGCCGGATCAAGTCCGAGTTCCTCGCCAACATGAGCCACGAGATCCGCACACCGCTCAACGGTATCCTCGGTTTCACCCACCTGTTGCAGAAAAGCGAACTGACCCCGCGCCAGCTCGACTACCTGGGCACCATCGAGAAATCCGCCGACAGCCTGCTGGGGATCATCGAGGCCGGCAAGCTGGTGCTCGACAGCATTCCGTTCAACCTGCGCGACCTGCTCCAGGACACCCTGACCATCCTCGCCCCGGCGGCCCACGCCAAGCAGCTGGAACTGGTCAGCCTGGTCTATCGCGATACCCCGCTGTCGCTGATCGGCGACCCGCTGCGGCTCAAGCAGATCCTCACCAACCTGGTGAGCAACGCGATCAAGTTCACCCGCGAAGGCACCATCGTCGCCCGGGCCATGCTCGAGGAAGAACACGAAGACAGCGTGCAGTTGCGCATCAGTGTGCAGGACACCGGCATCGGTTTGTCGAACCAGGATGTCCGTGCGCTGTTCCAGGCGTTCAGCCAGGCCGACAACTCACTGTCGCGGCAACCCGGCGGCACCGGCCTGGGGCTGGTGATTTCCAAGCGCCTGATCGAACAGATGGGCGGCGAGATCGGCGTCGACAGCACCCCGGGCGAAGGCTCGGAATTCTGGATCAGCCTGAGCCTGCCCAAGACCCGCGACGATATCGAAGACCTGCCCGCCGCGCCGTTGCTCGGACGCCGCGTGGCGGTCCTGGAAAACCACGAACTGTCGCGCCAGGCCCTGCAGCACCAGTTGGAAGACTGCGGCCTGGAGGTGACCCCGTTCAACAGCCTGCAAAACCTCGCCAATGGGGTGACCGGGGCGCACCAGACCGACCAGGCCATCGACCTCGCGGTCCTCGGTGTCACCGCCCAGGAAATGCCGCCGGAACGACTGAGCCAGCATATCTGGGACCTCGAACACCTCGGCTGCAAAGTGCTGGTGCTGTGCCCGACCACCGAACAGACGCTGTTCCAGCTCTGCGTGCCCAACCCCCACGGCCAGCTCCAGGCCAAGCCGGCCTGTACGCGCAAATTGCGTCGGGCCCTGGCGGAACTGATCACCCCGCGCCCGGCACGCCTGGAACCTGTCGAGCCCCTGGGCAGCCGGGCACCGCGGGTGCTTTGCGTCGACGACAACCCGGCCAACCTGCTGCTGGTGCAGACCCTGCTCGAAGACATGGGCGCCTGGGTACTGGCAGTGGACAGCGGTTACGCGGCCATCGACGCCGTGCAACGCGAAGCCTTCGACCTGGTGTTGATGGATGTGCAGATGCCAGGGATGGATGGCCGGCAAAGCACCGAGGCGATTCGCCAATGGGAGCATGAGCGGCAAAGCACGCCGCTGCCCATCGTCGCCCTCACCGCCCACGCCATGGCCAACGAAAAACGCGCCCTGCTGCAAAGCGGCATGGACGACTACCTGACCAAACCCATCAGCGAGCGGCAACTGGCCCAGGTGGTACTCAAATGGACCGGCCTGGCCCTGCGTAACCAGGGGCCGGAGCGGGTCGGCGAACAGGGCCGCACCGGCAGCGAGCTGCTGGTACTCGACCCGGACGAAGGCCTGCGCCTGGCCGCCGGCAAGCCCGATCTCGCCGCCGATATGCTGGCGATGTTGCTGGCCTCTCTGGAAGCCGACCGCGAAGCGATTCGCCAGGCCCGCAATGCCAACGACCACAACGCCCTGATCGAGCGGGTCCACCGCCTGCACGGCGCCACCCGCTACTGTGGCGTGCCGCAACTGCGCGCGGCCTGCCAGCGCAGCGAAACCCTGCTCAAGCAGGACGCCCCCAATGCCCGCCAGGCATTGGACGAGCTGGACATCGCCATCGCCCGGCTGGCCGTCGAGGCCCGTGTCAGTGCCTGATCCACGGCAACAGGTTGAATGGACGCCGACGATAGAGTGTCGGCCATCCCCCCGAAAGGAATCCCCCGATGCGCGTCATTTTCTTCAGCAGCCAGACCTATGACCGGGACAGTTTCCTCGCCCTTTCTGGCGCCAGCGACCTCGAACTGCATTTCCAGCCCGCACGGCTGAACCTGGATACGGCGCCACTGGCCCATCGGCATGAAGTGCTCTGCGCCTTTATCAATGACGACCTGAGCGCGCCGGTACTGGAAGAACTGGCCGCCGGCGGTACCCGGCTGATCGCCCTGCGCTCGGCGGGCTACAACCATGTCGATCTGGACGCCGCCGCGCGCCTGGGTCTGTGCGTGGTCCGCGTCCCGGCCTACTCGCCCCATGCCGTGGCCGAACACGCCGTCGCCCTGGTGCTGGCCCTCAACCGGCGCCTGCACCGGGCCTATAACCGCACCCGCGAGGGCGACTTCAGCCTGCACGGCCTGACCGGGTTCGACCTGGTGGGCAAGACCGTCGGTGTGGTCGGCACCGGGCAGATCGGCGCGACGTTCGCCCGGATCATGGCCGGCTTCGGCTGCCAGCTGCTGGCCTACGACCCCTTCCCCAATCCCGAACTGCTGGCCCTCGGCGCCCGCTACCTGAGCCTGCCCGAACTGCTGGCGCAGTCGCGGATCATCAGCCTGCACTGCCCGCTGACCGCCGAAACCCATCACTTGATCAACCGCGACAGCCTCGCCCACCTGCAACCGGGGGCGATGTTGATCAACACCGGGCGCGGTGGCCTGGTGGACACCCCGGCGCTGATCGACGCGCTCAAGGACGGCCAACTCGGCTATCTGGGCCTGGATGTCTATGAGGAAGAGGCCCAGGTGTTCTTCGAGGACCGTTCCGACCTGCCATTGCAGGACGATGTGCTGGCACGGCTGCTGACCTTTCCCAATGTGATCATCACCGCCCACCAGGCCTTCCTGACCCACGAGGCGCTGGCGGCGATTGCCACGACCACCCTGGACAATATCGCCGCCTGGAGCACCGGTACGCCGCAAAACCAGGTCGGCGGTTGACGCGCAGCCGGCCCGGATCATCCCCTCCACCGGATCGAAGGTCGCACGCCGCTGCCATTTGCGCGGCGTCTGCGTGCTAGCATACCGGCCATATTTGGAGGACCCATGGTCGAACACGATTTCCGCTACAGCCTGATGAACCCGCAACACACCCTGACCGAATGCCGCGCCCTGGTGCCGGGACGCTATCAGGTCACCGGCAACGGTGGCTCGATCCGCGCCGACGATGTCCTGCTGGTGACCCTCAAGGGCAGCAAGGACCTGTCCATGCGCCTGACCGTGGACACCGTTCGCCATCTGATCAATCCGCCGGGCCAATGGGTCGCGGTCGCCAAGGGGCCGGTCTTCGGCGAACTGGCGATCCACCAGTGGCAGGTCAACTGCGACAGTTGCGCCAAGGAACTGAACTTCGAATTCGCGGTGGACGCCAAGCTTGGCAACCCTGCACAAAAACCAGCCGCCACGGCGCGTATCGCCGAGCTGGGCTGGACGACACAGGGCGAGAAACACCTGTGCCCGAGATGCCAGGAGGCAAAGTAATGAAACGTGCGGTGATTCTGGGAATGTTGGGTGCCGGCCTGTACGGCTGCGCCGGCGAACAAGTGCACTTGCAGCAGGATCACAGCTACGTGCTGGAGTGGATCGGCGAACGTCCGCTGATCGACAACAGCCATCTGACCGTCACCCTCGGCGACGATGGCCGGGCCTACGGCACCGGCGGTTGCAACCACTGGTTCGCGCCCTACACCCTGGAGGGCGGGAGCCTGAGCTTCGGCAAGGTCGGCAGCACCCGCAAGCTCTGCGCCCCGGCCCTGATGGAGCAGGAAAAACGCTTCCTCCAGGCGCTGGAGAATGTCCAGCGCTGGGATATCTCGCCCATCGAGCAGGTGCGTTTCTGGCCGCAGGAAGGCAAGCCGCTGCGGCTGTGGTCGGAAGAAGGCTGAGGCTCAGCCACGCAAGGCCTTGAGCTTGGCCAATACGCCTGCCGCGGTCTGCTCGCCCATCAACTGCTCGCGAACCTTGCCCTTGTCGTCGATGATGTAGGTCACCGGCAAGGCTTCGCTGCGCGGCAGGTCGAAGAAGTCCGCCGGATCCTGGGCCAGCACCGTGAAACGGATGCCCAGGGTTTCGCCGGCCTTGCGCAGGTCATCGCCCTGCAAGCCATCGAAATTCACCCCGAACACTTCCGCCGACTGGCCCTTGAGCTGCTCGGACAGGGCATTCAACTCCGGGATCTCGGTACGGCACGGGCCACACCACTCGGCCCAGTAGTTGACCACCTTCCACTGTTTGTCCAGGCGCTCGGACGCGACCTTCTGGCCGTGCTGGTCAACGCCGTAATCGTTGCCGCAACCGCTCAGCAGCAACGCCCCCATCATCGCCAATACGGCGGCCAATCGCCTTGCCATGTGCACAATCCCCCGTCAAATAAGTCATTGACTGCGACCCTTTACCTCACAAGGTTCAGGAGCACCCGTCAGGCAGGTAGAATACCCGCCACCTTACGCAAGATGCGACCCGCACATGACCGATCTGACGCTTTATCACAACCCGCGCTGCTCGAAATCCCGCGGTGCGCTGGAACTGCTCCAGGGCCGTGGCCTCACGCCCACCGTCGTGCACTACCTGGAAACCCCGCTGAACGCCGCGCAGCTCAAGGAGCTGCTGGGCAAGCTCGGCATCGGCGCACGGCAATTGCTGCGCACCGGCGAGGATGAATACAAGCAGTTGAACCTGGCCGACGGCCAGCTCAGCGAAGAACAGCTGATCGCCGCCATCGCCGGACACCCCAAGCTGATGGAGCGGCCGATCCTGGTGGCCGGTGACAAGGCGGTCATCGGTCGTCCACCGGAGAATGTGCTGGAGATCCTGCCGTGAGTTCACCTTACGTTCTGGTGTTGTTCTACAGCCGTAACGGTTCGACCCGCGAAATGGCCCGGCAGATTGCCCGCGGTGTCGAGCAGGCTGGCCTGGAGGCGCGCCTGCGCACCGTGCCGGCGATCTCCAGCCAATGCGAAGCCGTGGCGCCGGAGATTCCCGAAGAAGGCGCGCTGTATGCCAGCCTCGACGACCTGAAGAACTGCGCGGCCCTGGCCCTCGGCAGTCCGACCCGCTTCGGCAATATGGCGGCGCCGCTGAAGTACTTTATCGACGGCACCAGCAACCTGTGGCTGACCGGCGCCCTGGTGGGCAAGCCGGCCGGGGTCTTTACCTCGACGTCGAGCCTGCATGGGGGCCAGGAAAGCACCTTGTTGTCGATGCTGCTGCCGCTGCTGCACCACGGCATGCTGGTCACCGGCCTGCCCTACAGCGAGTCGGCCCTGCTCGACACCCGAGGTGGCGGGACGCCCTATGGCGCCAGCCACCATACCGGCGTCGACGGCAAACGCGCGTTGGACGAGCATGAAATCGCCTTGTGCCGGGCACTCGGCCTGCGTCTGGCGAAGACCGCCCTGAGCCTGGAGAACGGCCGTGGCTAGGAAGCCCAAGGTGTTGCCGCCCCTGGCCTGGCTGGAGCCGCGTGTGCGCTGGAGTCGTGGCTTGGCGCTGGCGTGCTTTTTCGGTCTGGCAGTCCTGCTGAGCGTCTATTACCCGGTGTTCGCCGACCTGCATGGCGCACGATCCTGGGCGATCCTGTTCGTCGTACTGGTGCCGCTGCTGCTGTTGTTACCAGGCATGTTGCAGGGCAGCGCGCGCGGGCACTCGTTCACCTGCTATGTGATGAACCTGTATTTCATACAGGGGGTATTGGCGGCGTTCGATCCCAACCGGCAACTGTTCGGCTTCCTGGAGATCGGCATGAGTGTGGCGGTGTTCTGCAGCGCGATGGTCTATGTGCGCTGGCGTCATCAGTTGAATCGGCGGTTGGCTGGAGAGGGGCAACTTCAAGCGACGTAAAGGCTGAACACGGCTCCTACAAGGTTTCGGGCATGACGATAAAGGGTATCGAGGCCACGATTTTTTGTAGGGGCAGACTCAATGATTGGTGGTGTACGCCAACATCATCGACAGCTGGCACATCGGCCGGCCGCTCTCGGCATGCCACTGGTTGAAGGCATCCTGCACAATCGCCAGATCCCGCAGGCTGGTCGGCACCTTGTCGACGATCTTCTGCGCATTCAGCGCCGCCACCACGTCATAGGTCGGGACAAAAGTGTCCTTGCCGACCATCCGCAGAAAACGCGGCGCCGACAACCCGCCCAACTGATGGCCGTGCTTGGCCAGGTACTTCCACAAGCCGGTGATTTCAGTGACCGGCCAATCGGCGATCAATGCGCCGAAACTGCCCTTCTCCCTGGCCACGTCCAACACCATCTGCGCATTGCGCGGCACGCTCTTGAGCTTGCCCAGGTGGCGAATGATCCGCGCGTCCTGCATCAGGCGCTCCAGATGCTCGGCGCCCATCAACACCACTTTTTCCGGGTCGAAGCCAAAAAACACCTGCTCGAACACCGGCCACTTGGCATCCACCAGGCTGTGCTTGAGGCCGGCGCGGAAGACCCGCAAGGCAATCATCGACAGATAACGGTCATCCGGCAGTTCACGCAGTTGCTGCGAACTGGCCGGCACCGGTAATTCAGCCTCCAGCGCGGCGGCCGAACCAAAACGGTTCAGGCAGTACTCATGCAACCATTTGTAATCGCGCATTCAGAGGTTCACTAGGTTGACGAAGCGCGATGCGGCGGTCTCATCGATTCGAAGGTGGGTAAAGTCAAACAGGTTGCGGTCGGCCAGTTGCGACGGCACGACGTTCTGCAAACCACGGAAGATGCTTTCGGTACGCCCGGGGGTCTTGCGTTCCCACTCCTGGAGCATGTCCTTGACCACCTGGCGTTGCAGGTTTTCCTGGGAGCCGCAGAGGTTGCAGGGAATGATCGGGAATTGCTTGAGGTCCGAGTAGGCCTGGATGTCCTTCTCGCTGCAATAGGCCAGCGGCCGGATCACCACGTTGCGCCCGTCGTCGGCCCGCAGCTTGGGCGGCATGGCCTTGAGCGAACCGTTGTAGAACATGTTGAGGAAAAAGGTTTCGACGATATCGTCGCGGTGATGCCCCAGGGCCATCTTGGTCGCGCCGATCTCGTCGGCGAAGGTGTACAGCGTGCCGCGACGCAGGCGCGAACACAGGGAACAGGTGGTCTTGCCTTCGGGGATCAGCTCCTTGACCACCGAGTAGGTGTCCTTCTCGACTATGTGATACTCCACGCCCAGGGCCTTCAGGTAGGCGGGCAGCACATACTCGGGGAAACCGGGCTGCTTCTGGTCCATGTTCACGGCGACGATGTCGAACTTGATCGGGGCCACTTTCTGCAAGTGCATCAGAACGTCGAGCATGGTGTAGCTGTCCTTGCCGCCGGACAGGCAGACCATGACCTTGTCACCCTCTTCAATCATGTTGAAGTCGGCGATCGCCTCACCCGCTTGGCGGCGCAGGCGTTTCTGCAGTTTGTTCTGATTGACCGAAAGAGTGCCCATAGCTCTTGCCCTAACCCTTGAAATCCGCGCGAGGTGTATCGAAAAGGCGATTATTTTACCTATAAACCGGCGCGGGGCGAAGATGGAGCAACAGCCCTGTTCAAGCAGGGCTAATGACCAAATACGACAATGCGATTACAGTCCCGCCCGACAGTTCGATTTGCTCTAAAGCGCGCGGCTCTCCCTCCCTATACTGCGACATAAGGTCGCATATAAATCCAGACCTGACTTCGGCCACTTGGCCCGCAGGCGCTCCACCGGGGGGCGATGGCAATAACAAGAGGAGTGACTGGCATGATCCATCACGTAGTCGGACTGTTCACCCATCCTGATCAGGAATGGCGACAAATCCGTGGCGACGCCGAGGAAAGCATCGGCCATATGTACCTCACCCACACCCTGATCCTGGCCGCCATCCCGGCCATTTCGGCCTTTATCGGCACTACCCGGATCGGCTGGGTCATCGGCAACCGCGCGCCGGTGATGCTGACCCAGGACAGCGCCATCTGGATGACCCTCATGTCCTATATCGCCATGCTCGGCGGTGTGGCGGTAATGGGCGCATTTATCCACTGGATGGCCCGCACCTACGACGCCAACCCCAGCCTGGCCCGTTGCGTGGCCTTCGCCACCTACACCGCCACACCGCTGTTCATCGGCGGCTTGGCGG
>Ga0302151_10001199_pt1 | contig 13921 bp, 4 predicted proteins | sample I_Bog_N1_3_FD_192428 | JGI IMG/M metagenome (GOLD analysis project Ga0302151, IMG submission 192428) | Peat permafrost microbial communities from Stordalen Mire near Abisko, Sweden - I_Bog_N1_3 | ecosystem: Environmental > Terrestrial > Soil > Wetlands > Peat | place: Sweden: Abisko, Stordalen...
ACACCGGTGTCGACCTCGACCAGTTGCTTCTCGCAGGCCAGGAAATCTGTGCCGTGCTGGGCCGTGTTACTGGCTCCCGGGTCGCCAAGGCACGGCAGGCGGTGTGAATGTGTCCGGGTGTTACCGTCTGGAAACACAAACGAGTAACACGGAAACAGATTCACGACATTGGCCCTTGCCGAAGGTTCACGAAAAAGATCAAGCCCTTGATTTAAAAGGGTTTTCAAAAGTTGGCACGCCACCTGCTATATCTCTTGCATAACAAGAATAAAAAGCAGCAAACCCATAAAAATAAGACGTACCGACTCTGACATAACAAAAACAACACGGCAGAGACGCAGCTAACAGATTTTTTTGGAGAAGGTGTGCTTTCAGGGAACCCTCGGGTCACCCGCAACCGGACAGAGAATAATAAAACTACCTCAAGGTAGCTCCCGAACTGGTTGGATCACCTGATAAAGCAGATCAGCGCTCAAAAAAATACGTTTGCTCTTTGACCCCGGATGGGGGTCACCTAAACGGCGAGAAAGGGTCACGGTCGACAAAAACAACAACAGGCCGCCCCTCAATAATAAGAAAAGAGCATACAACACCACATTCAAGGGGAGCTTCGGCTCCCCTTCGTGTTCCTGCCTTCCTGTCATTCGATGACAAACCCTCCCTGCGCCTATCTATGTACCGCACCTGCCGAATTCACGGAGCGGATACTGAACCTGCCTACGCGGCCATCCGTCTGCGCGATCGCCCCGTATCAATACCCGACTGATGACAGATCCTGAACAGGATGTTTATTTCTTTAATTGGCAGGTATCACCATGTCTCCAAGAACCCCGGTCAAACCCACATCGTCCACCATCAGGGTACCCGTGCCCAAGACGCCGGACCTTCCCGAATCCTTGCGGCCATCACTTCCCACGGGGCCACATGGCAGCGGCCTGCGCCCACACCACCTGGACAACCCGGCGGTTTCCGGCGGTGAGGCTGCCGCCCCTCTTCGACCGGCAGCCAACACGCCAACGGAGCAGAACCTGCAACTGACGGATCTGCCGGATCAGGCCAGGACCGCCATCCCCGCGGCACTGGAAAGCTACCGGGTCAGCACGACCGGGGCGTTGCCGCCACCCGACCCGCAAGGCCTGCGGATCATCAAGAACCGTTTATATGTCGATCTCGATGACGGCGGTACGGTCATGGTCGCGTATGACGTACAACTCAATACCTACCGGGCAAAACGCGCCAATGAACTGCTGCCATCCGGCCCCGCGCTTTATCGGACAGGCAACCGCAGCACCTGGGGAACGGAGCCCATGGCGGTGTCCGTCGATCAGACCACGGCCAGCCCGCCACCACGCAAACGACCACGCCTGGTTGAGGATCCGGCGGCCGCGCCCAAGCCATCGGCGCAAGAGAGCCGTGCAACCGACACACCGCGAGCGTCCGCTGTCGTCGTGGCCAAACTCAGCTATTCCGGCCAGCCCCCCTACACCCGCCTCGCGGGCCCTGACAGCCAGGGTTACTACCGCCTGAAAAAGCTGGATGCCGATAACGCCGAAGACAACGTCTACGCGTTCAGCAAGGACGACGACCACTGGGTACTGGTTGACCCGCCAGAGGGGCGGATGGACGCAAGCGGTCAGTCGCTTGCCGCCGAACGACTGCCCTCCTGGACCGACCACGAGATCTGGGAACACTACGGGCTTCATGGCAACGACATCAGCCGCTTCCGCTCCGAGGTCGAAACCACCGGCAAACAGCCTCAATGGGCCAACGCCAGCCAGGCAGGCAGGACCAGGGAACAATTGATACGGGCGCTGAAATGGGCCCATCCGGACAAGAGCGCTGAAGAGCGCGGGCAGATCCTGCAAGGATACAACCTGCTTCCGAGCATGCTGCCTCGCCTGCAACAGGCACTCCAGGAACACGCCAAACTCCCTGACTGGGCGCAGACACACAAACTTCAGTCGGAGACCGAAACCGATCCACAGCGCTTTGACTTGCTGGAACAGGAAGTGCTGCCGCAAATCCGCACTATCCGCAACTTTGAAGCGCACTCGCTCGACCCGGACTTCGTCGCCTACTACAGCCGGCCATTCCTCGAAGCCTTCCTGCTCAGGATCGGCTACCAGACAAATATCCATGGCTGCCTGTACCGCACGGATATCCCCGCCATGTTCAGGACGGAAGATCGCACGCCGTTCGAGCTGGCCAGGGATGGCTGCATGCTCGCCCGTGAAAACCATCCACCGGGCTCGACCACGAAAAAAGCCTTGAGTGCCACCTTCAGCCTGAGCGACGCGAAAAACTACAGTGTCGGTGGCGGGCCGGGCATCGGCCAACTGCGTTACAACACGCAAACCAACAAATATCCCGGCAGGCGCCCCGAGTCGGATAGCGGCAGCGACGCCGACAGCGAGGGCAGCGCGGATGAGAGCGCGTCGAATACCAGCCATACCGCTTCGTCGGTAGCCTCGAGCAGCACCGCTCAGCAGAGTGAAGCGGCATCGACCGGCTCGGGCTCGGGCGCGCCGATTTCACTCGACAGCGAACGCGGCTATACCACCTACAGACACCGGCAGACCACCAGCTTCATCTACATGATCGATACCCGCAACGTCGAGGTCGTGCCGGGGCAGGAAAATCGCTTTTTCAACCCTGACTCCCGGACAAACAACTTCCTGCCTTATGACGATCTCGAAGGGCATGTTTCAGTCTCCGACAGAGGCGTCAGTGCCGGGCGGATCTGGCTGGTCAACTCCAGCCTGACCCGTGCCGCCAGTGTTCGCGCGATCCATCAGGCCGCCGGACAAACCGCCGCCGACATCGAGAGTGCAACCTGGAGCGGTGTCGACAACAGCGCGGTCTACGATCAGCTGATCGACCGGGTGGCCGATACCGGCGGGACAGTGCTGAACTGGCCCGCCGACGGGAAAATCTTCGCCGATGACGTGACCTGGCCAGTCTCAAGCAGCTGATTTCACCGCCTGATCGGGTGAATACCTACCGCAGGCCCAAGCGATACGCCGCATACGCTGCCCATTCGAATAACGAATCGGGCTTTACACCATGACAGCAAATACTTCGGCGGACGTCGGGTCCGCAACTCCCCCCAGCCGTCCCCCCATGCTCCAAGGGCATCGGGGGCGCCACTATGATCGGGTCAAGGGCAAGTTCCCCGGATGGCTGGTCCAGGCCGACACCGCAACGCACCTGGCCCTGGGGCAACGCGCACTGGCCGCCGACCTGCCGGTGTTGAAAGAAGCGCCGGAGATCTTCAGCCAACTGCATAAAAGCTACACCGCCTGCCTGCACTACCAGCGCCAGGTCCAGGCCGTGCTGCGCAACATGAGCAGTATTGAAGCCTTCGCCAAACCCTTGCTGGAACAGGCCTTGAAGAAGGAGTTCGGACAGGTGCTGGACGCCAATCGGACCTTCATCCTGCACCCGACCAAGGGCATCCCGGGCGACCTCCGCTCATCCATCTCCACCCTGCTGCACGCCGCGCTGCACAACTACGAAGCCCGGGAAACCGAGGAAGGCAGGCTCGACGCACCTGGCGACGCGGCGGCGATCTACAGCGGCAATCCCATCGATCCGGACGCGCGGCGGCTGGCCCTCTCGCCGGCCAGGTTCGCCGCCCTGTGCCGCAAGCTGGATCTGGGCCGGCAGTACCAGGCACATCTCAATGAAGTGTTCTTCCCCGCCGCCAGGGCTGGGGAAGCGGCGCTGGCGGCGCAGCACGCTGTTCGCGGCCATTTCACCGTCCATGACGCCTATGCCCTCGAAACCCAGGTGCATATCGCCTTCCTGCGCGCCCATCTGGACGAGACCGCCTATCGGCTGATGCTGGAGGTGGCCAAGGGCAAGGAAGTGCCGGTACCGGCCGGACACCCACAACGCTGCTTTACCTTGAGCCTGCTGAGGATCGCGCTCAACGGCATTCTGGTCGTACGTACCGCCGACCATGCCCGCAGTTGGGTGGTCTACCTGCCGGACGATCCCTTCCACCCCATCAAGCAATACCCTTCCCGCACCGCCTTCGAAGACGACCTGCGGGAAAAGCTGCGGACGCTCGATTACCTGAAGTTCTTTGTCCGCTTCATTCCCCAGCACGAGCGGACCCGCTTTTTCGACAAGCTCCAGGAACGCCTCAACCCGAAGCAATGGAACGGCTATTTCTATCAGCCGACACCCGACCCACGGGCAAAACTCGATGTCGCCGGCGAGGAAATCGGCGCTTACCTGTTTCGCCAGCGCTACCAACAGAAGGTCGAGACCTTCTTCGCCGATGCCCTGTTTGTCGCGGTACCCACAGAGGAAAAAGACCGGCAAAGCCTCACGGCACGCCTGCAGCACTACCTCAATATTGCCCTCAATATCCTCAATGTCGCGGCGTTCATTGTCCCGGGGCTGGGGGAAATCATGCTGGGAGTGGTCGCGGTACAACTGGGCAACAGTATTTTCCACGGCATAGACAGCTTCGCCGTGGGCGAAAAAGCACAAGCCTGGGCCTACCTGACCGGCGTGTTGCAAAACCTCGCGCTGATCGCCGCGCTGGGGGCCGCCGGTGCGTCCGCGGCAGCCGCCGAAAACGCGGCGATCGCCAGTGCCGGCTTTGTCGATGGGCTGCGCGCGGTGACGCTGCCCAATGGCGATATACGCCTGTTCAATCCCGACCTGACGCCGTTCGCCCACAAGCCTGTCCTGCCCCGGACGCTGGAGCCCGATGCCATGGGCCTCTATCACCATCAGGGCCGGACCTACCTGCCGATCGACGGCCAATACTACGAACTCAAGCCGCAGCCAGCGTCCCGCCGCTATCAAGCCCGACACCCACGCAAAACCGACGCCTATACCCCGACCTTCCGGCACAACGACGCCGGTGCCTGGGTCCATGAGTTCGAGCAGCCGCTGGCCTGGGATGACCTGCGCGCGTTTACCCGCCTGGGGCCGGAGGCCGCGGCCCTCGACGCAAGCACGGCCCGGCGGGTCATGCAGATCAGCGGCATCGACGGCGATGTGCTGCGCAGTGTGCACCTGGATAACCTGCCACCCCCGGCCTTGCTGCGCGACACCCTGATCCGCTTCAAGCTCGACCAGGACCTCGACGGCCTGATCGCCCGCCTGCAACGGGGCGATGCCCTGGGTTATTCACGGGATGAGTTGCACATGACCCTGCAACTGCTGACCCACCGGCCCGTGTGGCCGGCCTCGAAAGTGCTGCGTTTGCTCGATGAGCAAAAGGTCACGCTGACCGAGTACCCACCCGATATAGACGCCCGGGTGACCCGCATAGACGCCACCTGGGACAACCTGCATGCCAATGATTTGCTCGAACTCGTGCTCACCCGGCTCGACGAACCCGAGATCGCCAGCCTGCTCGACGAAGAGTTCGGACAAGGCCCCCTCAGCCTGCCGGCGCGCACCCGCCAACTGCGGCAGATACTGGCCAGGGAAGCGTTCAAGCGGCGGCACAGCCTGTTCGCCTCCCACTATGAATTTCGCACCCGCCCGGCCAATCCGTCAGCCGCGGTGGCGGTACTCCAGCGGGACTTCTCCTCGCTGCCGAGCCTGGTGGCCAGGGAACTGGTCAGCCACGCCAACAGCGCCGAACTGCAACGGCTCGCCGCCGGATCAGTGCCCCTGCGCCTGGCCGAGGAGGCCCGCTACTACCTGCACAACGTCCGTATCGCCCGGCTCTACGAACAGGCCTGTCTCGACTCGGTCGACCAGGCCGAGGCCTACCGGGTCATCCTGCCCATGCTGGAAAAACTGCCGGGCTGGTCGAACACCGTGCGCCTGGAAATCCGCGACGGGGCATTCGACGGGCCGCTGCTGGACAGCATCGGCCCCGAGTCGGCCGCGGCGCTCAAGGTCCTGATCAAGCAGGGCCAGCGTTATGCCGCCCGCGACGCCGAAGGTCAGGAACTGCATGGCCCGGACGACCTCTATGCGGCAGTGCTGCATGCCCTGCCGGACGCCGAGCGGGCCGCCCTCGGCTTGCCCCATGTCGGTCAGGGCGCGCAGCTGCGGCAAAAGCTCCTCGAACTGCCGCTGCCGCCCCGCGAAACGTTGCGCGAGCGCCTCGGCCTGCCGCCCATCAAACCGCAGCACATACCGCCGATGCACCTGGCCGACGGACAATTGGCCTACCCGCTGAGCGGGCGCGGCGTGGGCCGGGCACTGCGCTCATTCGAATTCAACCGCCTCGCCCAGGAGTTGTATCCGACCCTGCGCCTCGGCGAGGTGGAAACCCTGCATGGCCTGCGGGACATGAGCCTGGGCGCGGGCATCGGGCGACTGCGGGCGCTGGAGCTTGAATACGCCACCCTGGAAGACGAGCTTGACGCCTGGCTCGGCGAACCCCAGTCCTCCGCCGAGGCCCACGGCAAACAACAGATCGCCCTGCAGATCAAGCGCTGCTGGCGCCATGAGACAGACCTGGCCTGCGATGCCGACGGCCTGCCCATCGGCGGTCGCCAGCTCAGCCTGGCGGGCTATCCGGTGGGCCGTCTGCCGGCGCTTTCGGCAAACTTCGAACATGTCAGCGAACTGCATCTGCGCGGCCTGGGGCTCAACGTCGCGCCGGAACTGGACAGTTTCCTCGACGCCTTCCCACGCCTGCAACGCCTGGACATGAGCCGCAATGCCCTCACCCGCCTCCCCCCGGCTCTTGGCCGGCTGACAGCGCTCAGGCACCTCGACCTCAAGGCCAACCAGATCGTCCTGACGCCGGTCAACTCCGGTCCCCTGACCCAGCTGACCGGCCTGGAAGTACTGGTCCTGGAAAACAATAGCGCCCTGTCCATGCTCCCCGACCTGAGCCCGCTGACTCGCCTCGCCTACCTGCACCTGCGCAACACCGGGCTGCGCGACTGGCCGCCGGGTTATGCCAATCTCCCGGCCCTGAGACGCCTCGACCTCAGCGACAACCGCATCAGCGACATTCCCGACGAAGTCTTCGGGACCGACCCGCAACGTCAACGCCTCAACCGGGCAATCAACCTGGAAGGCAACCCGATACCGGCAGCACTGCGCCAGCGGGTCGACCATTATCGAATGGAAACCGATCTCGACCTGGGCCTGGATGTGCTGATCGAAAGCGAGGATCAATCGGACTGGAGCAGCGGTTCGCGCTCGCAATCACGCGCCAGCACCCGGCATAACCGCTGGGGCACCCCCTCACCCGTGCCGCGTGAAAGCAGCCACTGGATCGAGGGCCTGAGCCGGTCGGAACGGGAAACCAGGCGCTACCTGTGGCTGCGGCTGGCCAGCGACGATGTCGAAGCCTCCGAGGCGTTTTTCCGGGTGCTGGAAGACCTCAGGTATTCCGCCGACTATCTCAGCGCCGAACATCGTCCTGAATTGTCCGAGCGCGTCTGGCACATGGTCAGGGCCGCCGCGGAAAATACCGAACTGCGCGAGCAGCTGTTCAGGCGCGCCAATGCACCGGATCCGGACAGCTGTGAAGACGGGATCAGCGTGGTCTTCAGCGACATGGGCTTCGATGTCCTGCTGTATGAGGCCAGGGCCCTGCCCCTCGAAGCCCGTGAAGCCGAGCTGCTGCAACTGGCCAAGGGTAAAGTGCACCTGGAACAGGTGAACCGCCAGGCCAGGCGCCTGATCGATGCGCGCAAGGACAGCGGGGCGAATCCCGATGAAGCGGAGATCTACCTGGCCTTTCGCATCGGCCTGGCCGAAAGGCTCGGGTTGCCCTGGCAAGCCCGGAAAATGAATCACGGTCGGATGGCCGGTGTGGACAACACGAAGCTGGACGAGGCTTACCAGGCCATCCTGGCCGAGGAGCGTCAGCCCGGCGAAATGTCCAGGAGTCTGGTCAGCCAGCCGTTCTGGAAGGACTATCTGGAGGAACGCTTTCAGGAAGGGCCTCTCAAGGCGCCACGGGAGCAGCGCGACCAGATGATCGGCGCGCTCGACGATTTGCTGGGTGCACAACGCGAATGGTTCGACGGCAACTCCCTGGACGAGCAGCAGAACGCCGACCTGGCCGAGACGATAAAACAATCGGCCCAGACACTCGGGCTGACACCCGGCGAAGCCTTCGCCAGTGCCATGACCGACAGCACCTATCTGATACTGTCCGGCGATATCGCCAAAGCCTACAGCGACACCCTGGAGCAGTTGAGCGAACAGCTGCTGCGGCAACACGAGGTTGCAGCCAGCTAGCACGAGACGCTGGTCAAAAGGCCATAACCGACTATTTCAAAGGTACGGATTATTGATATCAACCGACTGATTCAACTCAACTTTTTCAACTTTTAAGTGCAGGCGTTCGGCATAAGCTGAAAGCCTCATTCACGGAAAAAGTTGATCTTCATGAGTACCGAGCAACGCCCACTTGCCGCCTCCGCCAGCCAGGTGCGATCGACCAGGAACCATCGCCTGATCCTCAAGCGACTGCCCTCCTGGCTGACCCAGGCTTCCCTCGAACGACGCCTGGCATTCGCCACGCGGCTCAAGCGCAGCCAGATATCCAAAGCCGCACTGGCGCGCCATCTGCACGGTTTCAAAAGCGCCAGGGACTTTGCCGCGCCGCTGCTCACCCAGGCCCTGAACGACCACTATGGCCCGGGCCTGGACATTCACCACGACCAACTCCGGCACGTGCATATCCTCGCCGCCGCCACCCTCGGCGAACCGCGTCGGGAGAACAGTGTCGTGCAGAGCCTGCTGCAAGCCGCCCTGCAGAACTTCGAAAGCAGCGAAACCGGCACATTCGGTTTCGACCACGGCTCGGCCATCCTGCGGAAAAGTACCGCGGCCCTGAAAAAGCCCATCACGCCCCCGGACTTCGCTGCCGTCTGTCGCCGGCTCGACCTCGGCGGCCAGTACAAGAGGTACATCGAACACTTTCTCCTGCGTACCGCGCGCAACCACCCAAGCCCGCTCTACAAGACCCTCTTCGAGCACCAGGAGCGCGACGAACTGGCGGTGCAGGCGGAGATCGCCCTGATCAAGGGTAACCTGGATCAATCGGCTTACCAGATGCTGCACAGCCTGCTCGACCCGACGCAGACAACCCGTTGGGACAACCGGCCCGTGCACTGCTACTCCCTGACCCTGCTCGACTTTCCGAACGTCGACAGCGGCGCCTGGGGCGCGCTGCTCAAGGGCGTGCTGCTGATCGAGCATGACGCCCCCTCCAGCACCGGCGAGCGACCTTGCGTGGCCTATCTGTCGGGTGACCCGCACCAGGCCGTCAAGCGCTATCCGTCTTTCAAGGCCTTCCACGATGAGCTCAGGGAACGGCTGCGGGATAAAATCTATCAGGCGCTCTTCAAGCGCTATGTTCACCTGCGCACCCAACCGGCACTCTTGCGTGCCCTCGAGGATTGCCTGAACCCCCTCGACCCCGTCAGCGGGCAGCGCAAGCCGGCCCCGCAAGCCAGCCTGCAGTTGGAGAAAGGCTCGCTGGGGGACACCCCCTTCACCGAGTTCTGCGTCCTGCAAACGGTCAAGAAGCTCGACGACGCCCGGGTCAGCGCGGTGCCCACGGACGACGAGGACAAGAAGACCCGCACCACGCGCCTGCGCTCGTTGCTGAACTGGGGGATCAACCTGTTGTTCCTGGTACCCGGGCTCGGCGAGGCAATGCTCGCGGTCGCCGCCGCGCAACTGATCGTGCAGCTCTACAACGGCATCGAGGAATGGAGCCATGAAGAGAAAATGCAGGCAGTGCTCGGTTTTATGGGCGTGCTGCTGAACGTTGAACTGCTGGGGCTGGGGGCCGTCATGACCCTGGACTTCGAAGGTTCGAGGTTTATCGAAGGACTCAAGCCGATCAAGTCGCCCCAGGGCGAGCCGGCACTCTGGAAGCCCGACCTGAGCCCCTATGAACAGCGGCTGCCCGACTCGCCGGAGCTGAAACCCGATGCCACGGGGCTCTATCGCCATCAGGACAAGACCTACCTGGGTCTCAACGGCCGCCATTACCAGATCAGGCCCGGCGCCACCGCCAGGCGCTTCCACCTGCAACACCCGAACAATCCCGACGCCTATGCACCGCAGGTCTATCACAACGGCAAGGGCGCCTGGCTCCATGAGTTCGAGCAACCCTTGCAGTGGCGGCAACCGCAGCTGTTTTCCCGGCTGGGGCCGGATGCGGCCAGCCTGGACCCGGCGTCGGCGGAAAAAATCATGCAACTGAGCGGGGTCGACGACGATTCCCTGCGTCTGCTGCACCTGGACCAGGAACCGCCCCCGGCCCTGCTCGAAGACAGCGTGACCCGCTTCAAGCTCGACCGTGACCTCAAGCGCCTGGTGCAACGCCTGCAAAGCGGTGGCGCGGCCAACAGTTCAATCGACGAACTGCACATGGAACTGCAATTGCTCACCAGCGAACCGGTCTGGCCGCCCTCGAAAGTGTTGCGCTTGCTGGACCGCCACGGCGTGCCGCTGAAGGAATACCCCGCCGGCCAGGCGCAAGCCTTGCAGCGCATCGACCTGCGCTGGCCCGGGCTCGACGCCAATCAACTGCTGCGCAAGGTCCTGGAAAACCTCGACGAGGCCGAGATCCGCAGTTTGCTGGGCGAAGACTTCGGCACCGGTCCCATCAGCCTGGATGCCCGTGCCGTGGCCCTCAGGCGCAAGCTCGCGACCCAGGCCAGCAATCGCCGGGCGGCGCTGTTCGATTCACACTATCGCTATCGCACCCAGAGCAACGACCCCGCCGTTGCGGTGATCCGCAAAGAGTTTCCCAGCCTGTCGACGCCGGTCGCGGAGGAATTGTCCAGAAACGCCAGTCCGGCCGAACAGCGGGTTCTGCTCAACGCCAGGCGTGTGCCGTTGCGCCTGGCCGAAGAGGCCCGCGCTTACAGTCGCAAGCTGCGCCTGGCGCGCGCCCGGGAAGGACTGTATCTCGAGGCGACGAGCAACCCCGATACCGACAAGCTGATCCTCAGCCAGATCGGCAAGCTGCCCGGCTGGTCGGATCAGGTTCGCCTGGAAATACGCGAGCCCTACTTCAGCGGGCCCTTGCTCGACAGCCTCGGCGCGAAACAGGCACCGATTCGCAAGGTCCTGGTTAAACAAGCCGACCAGTATGAAGCCCATGATGCCCTGGGCCAGGAACTGCACGGCCCGGACACTCTGTACAGCAGTGTCCTGCACGCCCTGCCCGACACCGAGCGCAAGGCCCTGGGGTTTCCCAGTCCCCATGAGGCCGCCAGCCTGAAGCAGACCGTGCTCGATCAGCCGTTGCCGCCGCGCAAGGAGATGGAAAAACTCCTTGGCCTGCCCCCCGGCAAACCCAACGAAACACCGCCGAGGCGCCTGGCCACCCGTCGTCCAGGCCCGTCTGCCGCCGGGCCCGAGGCGGCCGAAAGAATCGCGGGGGCCCGCTCCCCGGCCTTCACCGAGCTTGCGCAACGTCTTTACCCCACCCATGACTGGCGCAATGTGGAGGCCTTTCTCGACCTGCGCGGCCTGAACGAAGGCGCGGCGGTGCAACGCCTCGAAGCACTGGAAAACGAATACAACACCTTGTCCACGGAGCTCGAAACCTGGGTCAGTACACCGCCGGATCCCCAGATAGGCGTGACGGTCAGGCACTATATTGCCCGGGCGATCAGGCAATGCTGGCGCCGGGAACCCTTCCTGGGCATCGCCCCGGAAGGCTATCAGCTCAACTTCTCACTGTACGACTCGACAGCCCGGCTGCCGACGCTGTCGGCCAACTTCAGCCATGTCACCGAACTGTTCATGAGCGGGACCCACCCGGACATCACCCGGGGACTGAACCGTTTCCTCGAGGGTTTCCCCCAGTTGAAGCGCCTGTATATCGGCGGCGGCGTCCTGACCGAGATTCCCCCCGCGTTGGGTTCGATGAGCGGACTGGTCCACCTCAACCTGAGCGGCAACCGTATCGTCCTGACCGAGGAAACGGCCAACCTGCTCGAAGGGCTGACCCACCTGAGGGAGCTGAACCTTTCCAGCAACCCGACCCTGGGCCGTTCGCCGGATTTCAGCGCGATGCTTGAGCTGACCCATATCGGCCTGCGCAACACCGGGCTCAGCCAGTGGCCGAGCGGCTACCTGGACCTGCCGGCATTGACCCATCTGGACCTGAGTTCGAACCACCTGACCACGATCCCCAGCGCCGCCCTGGACACCAGCGAAGAGGGGCAACGCATCGCCAGGGCCATCAACCTCTACCACAACCCCATCGCAAGGGACTTTCTCGATGACGCCGTGGACTACCACACGGAAACCGGGATCGACCTGGGGCTGGACATACCAGTCGACTCGGAATCGGAGGCCGACCTGAGCGGCGGTGACTCGCCGGCACATAGTCCACAGGGTTCGCGGGGGCCCGCCGCGCGCGATGAAAGTGCCTGGTTGCAAGGGCTCGACAACCAGCAGCAGGAGGCCTTTCGCGACAAGTGGCTGCGCCTGGCCGGCGAGGAGCCGATTGAGCAGTCCGAAGCGTTTTTCCACGTTATCGGCGATCTGCGTGAATCGGCCGACTATGCCGACGAGGCCATTCGCCCGGGACTCGTGGACAGGGTCCGGCGCATGGTCAGCGCCGCGGTCGATGACACCGCACTGCGCGAGAAACTCTTCGCCAAGGCCAACGCACCGCAATCGGACGCCTGTGCCGACGGCATCACCGTGGCGTTCAGCGACATGGGTCTCGACGTGTTGCTGCATGAAGCCTACACCGAGCCGGACGCCCGCAAGATCGAGTTGAAACTGCTGCAACTGGCCAAGGGAAAATCGCGCCTGGACCGGGTCAACGCCCAGGCCCGGGCGGTGATCAACAAACGCCGGGGCGAGGGTCGACGTCCCGATGAAGCGGAAGTCTACCTGGCCTTTCGCATCGGTCTGGGGGATCGGCTGGAACTGCCCTGGCAGGCCTCGAAGATGCATTACAACCGAATTGCCGGGATCACTCCGGCCCAGGTGGATGAAGCTTACCTGGCCATCCTCGAACAGGAGCAGCAGCCGCTGGATGGAGTCAGGCAGATCCTCAAGCAGGAGTTCTGGAAGGACTACATGGAGGTCCAGTACCTGCAGGAACTCAACGCGAAAGAGGCTCTGCGCGAGACCAAGAGCGATGCCCTGCTGGACCTGCAATCGGCACAGGAGCGCTGGTTCAACAATGGAAATCTGCCCGAGGAAGAAAAGACCCGGCTGCAAGCAGTCATGAAAGCCTCGGCCGGCACACTGGGCAAGTCCGAGCAGGAAGTGTTTGCCCGGCCCATGACCGACGCCGAATACCAGGCCCTCTACGAAGCCATCGGGGGTGAATACAACGAAGAGATGGAGCGCCTGACGGCGGAGGCGTTGCGCGAGCACGGACTGGCGAGCTGATCCCAACGAGGCTCCGGCACCGACCTCAAGCCAGCCCGCTCGCCACAAGACCGCGTCCGGCCTCAAGTTTGATCGTTCCCGCGCGAGGGAACGATCGAAAGTCCGGTTCTCGCAGATTACCTGCTGGCCGACGCCCCCAAACGATCCAGAGCCTCCTGGGTCAAACGCCGAAGCATCCCGCCCTGCTCCTCGGCAATGCCCTCCAGCACCTCGCGATAGAATTGCTCGCTCATCGGCTGTCCGCTGAACAACTGATCCGTCGCAATCCCCAGCCCTTGCGCCAATTGCGTGATCGCTTCACGCAAGCTCGCCCGCTCGGCCTCCGTGCCGCGCCCGGGTTCGAGCCACTCATCCAGCTTGTCCTTCAATTCCTCGAGGGCCTCCAGCCTGGCGTAGTAGAACTCGCTATTGAGCTTGAGCTCGGCGGCATGCTGCGCCTCCAGGAACTCCCGCCAGAACGGCGGCTCCAGCGCCAGGAGCGCACGGGCCAGGCCGCCCTGTGCTTCGGCCGCCAGCACCGTGCGCCCGGCGGCTTCGATCTGCTGTGGCGCGACATTCGAGACTGGCTGAAAGAGCATGGCGTCGGGCTGTG
>Ga0302151_10001214_pt1 | contig 13823 bp, 16 predicted proteins | sample I_Bog_N1_3_FD_192428 | JGI IMG/M metagenome (GOLD analysis project Ga0302151, IMG submission 192428) | Peat permafrost microbial communities from Stordalen Mire near Abisko, Sweden - I_Bog_N1_3 | ecosystem: Environmental > Terrestrial > Soil > Wetlands > Peat | place: Sweden: Abisko, Stordalen...
GCGCTGATCGAGACGGCGCCGGGTGCGGTACGGAATGCGAGAACAGTCATGATGGGTTTTCCTGGGGATGCGATGCCGGATGGCGATCCGCGGGATCGCGGCGGGCACCGGCGGCACGCGATCCACGGGTTCCGCGCCTGCTTTCCTGCGGTGGCGGAACGATCGCAATCTAGGCTTCCCGCGCCGGGACGCAAGACACCTCCTAGGGGGAATGGCGCTTACTTAAGCCCGCAGGGCACGAAGTGTCGCAGGCAAGTCATTGAATGAGGAGGGACCGACCAGGGATCGATAGGATGGGTGTTCTCAGGCATCCAACCCACTTTCCAAGGAAGGCCCCCGCGATGGATCGTAATGCGCGCAGCCACCGGCAGCAACGGGCCAGGAGGATTGAGCGACGGGCAGGCTCGATGCAGGCGATGGAGTTCTTCAACGTGCTGACGAGCCCGGAGCTGATCGACAAGAGCGAGAGCTTGATGCCCGAATACCGGGAGCGGTTGTATCCGCCGACGGTAACGCTGTCGATGTTCATGCAGCAGGCGCTGCAGGCGGACGGATCGTGCCAGAACGCGGTCAATGGCTGGGCGGCACAGCGGGTGGCCGACGGGCTGGGTGCAATGAGTGTGCGCACTGGAGCGTACTGCCGGGCGCGCCAGAGGCTGCCGCAGTCGATGGTCAAGGGGTTGGCTCGCGAGAGCGGCCGGCTTCTCAGCCAGAGGGCGCCGTTGCACTGGCGCTGGCGCGGGCGGGCGGTCAAGCTGGTCGATGGCACGGGCTTGTCGATGCCCGATACCGAAGAGAACCAGGCGGTCTATCCGCAGCCAGAGTCTCAGGCGGCAGGAGTCGGATTTCCGCTGACCTGCATGGTGGTGGTGATCTGCCTGGCGACGGGAGCGGCGCTGGAGGCGGCCAATGGTCCCTACAGCGGCAAGGGCAGCGGCGAGTTGGGGTTGTTTCGTAGCCTGGGCACAGCTTTCCAACCAGGCGACCTGATGCTGGCTGACGCGTTGTACTGCAACTACTTCCTGATCGCCACGCTGATGGCTGGCGGCGTGGACATGCTCTTTGAGCAACACGGATCGCGGCGCACCGACTTTCGGCGGGGCCGATCGCTGGGCCCGCGCGACCATGTGGTGTGCTGGCCCAAGCCGGCTCGCCCAGCGTGGATGACACGTGAACAGTACGAGGCCTTTCCCGATGAGATCGAGCTGCGCGAAGCACGGAGCCACCATCAAGTGCTGGTCACGACGCTGACGGACCATCGGCGCGTCGACAAGCAGGAACTGAGCGCGTTGTACGCGCGGCGCTGGAACGTGGAGCTGGATTTGCGCAGCCTGAAGACGACGATGGGCATGGAGACACTGCACTGCCAGACGCCGGAGATGAACGAGAAGGAGTTGTGGGTGCACCTGCTGGCCTACAACCTGATCCGGCTACTGATGGCTCAGGCCGCCAGCATGACCGGTGTCGACCCGCGCAAGTTGAGCTACAAGCACACCTGCCAACTGTGGAACAGCTGGCTATCGCATGGCCTGCGGGCGACCGCCGATGCGAACTGCCTGTTCATGCTCATCGCACAGGTTCCTGTGGGCAACAGGCCCAACAGAATCGAGCCACGAATGCGAAAACGACGACCAAAATCCTACCCGTGGCTCAAGCAACCGCGCAGCGTCGTACGCGACCGCCTGCGCAAGTACGGCCATCCGAAACGGTGCTAAGTAAGCGCCATTCCTCCTAGGGGTATGTCGGCGATGTCGGCGGCGTGCTCCCCGGTGGATGCCGCGCGATCAAGTTGGGGGGCCGCCAGCCAGCTCCTGCATGCCGCGCCGCCGGCCGTCCGGCTCAGTCGAGCTCGACATCCCCGCGCAACGTTCCCGGGAAGAAGCGGTCGATGGTGTGGGCCAGCTCGTCGAACTTCACCGGCTTGTGCAGGCACACCAGGCATCCCAGGCGGCGCAGGTCGCCGCTTGCCACGAAAAAGGCGTCGGCGGTGAGCAGCATGCGCCGATCGACCCTCGACCTCCTGCGGAGCAGTCTGTCGGTCGACGCTGGGCCGGGTAAGGGGGTTTACCCCGAAACCTTGACCTCAGGCGTCTCCGGTCGTCGCCTTGGTCTTGCGTGCGGGACGTGCCGTCTTCTTCGCGGCGGGCTTGTCGGCCGCGGGCGCGGCCTTCTTCGCCGCGGGCGTCTTGCGCGCGCGCGGGGCCTTTGCTGCCACCGCAGGCGCGGGCGCCTCGGCGACGACGGGGGCCGGTGCCGGGACGGGCGCCGGGGCCGGGGCCTCGACCACGCGTTCCGCGGCAGGCGCAACGTTCTTGCGCCCCGCACCGCCGCGTCCGCCGCGGCCTCCGCGGTTGCCACGGCGCGCGCCGCCATCGCGTGGCGCGTCGGACTCGGGCGCGGGCGCAGGCTCGGAGACGTAGGTGTCGGCGTCCGGCGCCGCTTCGGCCGGCGGGTTCACGCCGCGTCCGGCCTGCGATTCGCGGGCCGCGTCGGCGAAGCGCTCGGCCGCGTCGTCGTCCTCCTCCTCGGCGTCGAACAGCGCGGGCTGCGGCGCCGGCACGGCCACCACCGGGGCCTCGAAATCGTGGCGATCCGGCGCGTTGCGGCGACCGCCGCGCGAGCGGGCGCCGCGGCCGCGCGGCTCGCGGGCTTCGCGGGCTTCGCGGGTGTCGGATTCGCCGACGCGGTGCGTCACCGGCAGCACCTCCGGCGCGGCCGGAGCCGACTCGGGGGCCGACGATCCGCCCGCGGCGGCGTCGCCGCCGCTGCGGAACACGAAGGCGTTGGACTTCTCGTCGCGGCCCAGCTTCAGGAAGCCGCGCGCCTGCATCTCCTCGAGCAGGCCGCCGAAGCTGCGGAAGCCGTAGTACGACTCGGAGAAGTCGGGCTTGCGGCGCTTGATGGCCTCCTTGAGCACCGACGCCCAGATCTTGCCGCCGTCGCTGCGCTCGGAATACAGCGCCTCGAAGGTCTGCAGCGCGAGTTCCACGGCCTTGTTCTTGCGGTTCTCGGCCTCGTCGCGGCGGCGGTCGTCCTCGGGGTTGGCCGAGGGCTGCGCGGGGCGGCGGCTCGCCGGCGCGGGCGGGCGCGCCTCGCGGCGGCTCGACTGGCGACCGCTTTCGCGCACCAGGTCGTCGTAGAAGATGAACTCGTCGCAGTTGGCGATCAGCAGGTCGGAGGTGGACTCCTTGACGCCCACGCCGATCACCTGCTTGTTGTTCTCGCGCAGCTTCGAGACGAGCGGCGAGAAGTCGGAGTCGCCGCTGATGATCACGAAGGTGTTGACGTGCGACTTCGTGTAGCAGAGGTCCAGCGCGTCCACCACCAGGCGGATGTCGGCCGAGTTCTTGCCCGACTGGCGCACGTGCGGGATCTCGATCAGCTCGAAGCTCGCCTCATGCATCTGGGCCTTGAAGCCCTTGTAGCGCTCCCAGTCGCAGTACGCCTTCTTCACGACGATGCTGCCCTTGAGCAGCAGGCGTTCCAGCACGAGCTTGATGTCGAACTTCTCGTGGTGCGTCTCGCGCACGCCGAGCGCGACGTTCTCGAAGTCGCAGAACAGCGCCATGCTGGTGATGTCGGGGGAGGTGGCCATGTCGGGTTTCCGTCGGGAGGGAATGTTCTTGTGGGAGCGTGCAGCCCCTCATCATCACACGTTCGGGCGATCGATCCAGGTCGAGTAGGGCGACGCCGCCAGATTGGAATTGAAGTAGCGCGGGTCGTGGGTCACCTCGGCGCCCAGCCAGGACGGCGCCTCGAACGCCTCGTCCTCCGACCCGAGCTCGATCTCGGCGACGACCAGGCCCGCGTTGTCGCCCTGGAATTCGTCGATCTCCCAGGTGGCGCCTGCGTGCGCGATGACGCGCCGCCGCTTGCGCACCAGCGGGCCGTCGCACAGGGCCAGCAGCGCCTGCGCATCGGCCAGGGGAATGGCGTACTCGAACTCGGCCCGCGTCGCGCCGACGCTGGCGCCCTTGACGGTGAGCCAGGCCGAGTCCTCGACGATGCGCACGCGCACGGTGCGCTGCTTGTCGCGGTTGAGGTAGCCCTGCGCGCAGGCCGTGGCCGGCGCCTCGCGCCAGGCGTCGCCGACGACCAGGAACTTGCGTTCGATCTCGATGCCCATGGAATCTTCCCTTGTGTCTGGCCGGCATTGTCGCGGGTAGAGTGGGGGTCATGAACAAGTGGACGAAGGACCACGTCGGAGGGGTGCTGCTGGTGGCGCTGGGCGTGGCGGCGGCGATCGCGGGCGTGGGCTACGGCCCGGGCAGCCTGCGCCAGATGGGCTCGGGCTTCTTTCCGACGGTGCTGGGCGTGCTGCTGGCGCTGATCGGCCTGGCGCTGCTGGCCTCCGGCCGCCGCGCCTCGCACGTCGCGCCGGAGCCGCCCGCCGAGATGGCGCATCTCGCCGGTCCGCTGGTGCAGTGGCGCGCATGGGGGTGCATCGTGGGCGGCGTGCTGGCCTTCGTCGTGCTGGGCGAACACGGCGGGCTGGTGCCGGCGTCGTTCGCCGCGGTGTTCATCTCCGCGCTGGGCGATCGCCGCAACACCTGGCGGTCCGCTGCGGCCCTGGCCGCGGGCCTGACGGTGCTGGGCGTGGTCGTCTTCCACTACGGCTTGCACCTGCTGCTGCCGCTGTTCACGTGGTAGCGCCATGCACGACAGCCTGATCCAGTTGATGTACGGGTTCGGCGTGGCGCTGCAGCCCGAGAACCTGATGTGGTCGGTGTTCGGCGTGCTGGTGGGCAACCTGATCGGCGTGCTGCCCGGCATGGGGCCGCTGTCGACGATCTCGATGCTGCTGCCCGTCGTGTCCATCATCGCGCCGGTGCCGGCCATCCTGATGCTGGCGGGCATCTTCTACGGCTCGCAGTACGGCGGCGCGATCGGGGCGATCCTGCTGAACCTGCCGAGCCATCCGCCGCACGCCGTCACCTGCCTGGACGGCTATCCGCTCACGCGCCAGGGCAAGGGCGGCACGGCGCTGGGCATCACGATGATGGCCTCGTTCTTCGCGGCCTCGGTGGGCATCGTCGTGATGATCTTCCTGTCGCCGGTGCTGGTGCAGGCGGCCAACAGCTTCGGCCCGGCCGACATCTGCGCCATCATGCTGCTGGGCCTGCTGGCCGGCGCCACGATGTCGCGCGGCTCGCCGTTGAAGGGCGTGGCCATGACCGTGCTGGGCCTGCTGTGCGGCACCATCGGCACCGATTCGATGAGCGGCACGGCGCGTTACACGCTGGGCATCCCGGAGCTGCGCGACGGCGTGGAGCTGGGCGGCCTCACCATGGGCCTGTTCGGCATCGCCGACTTCCTGGTGAGCGTCAACCGCACCACGGTCAACCCGTCCGACGCCCACGTGCGCATGCGCGACATGCGCCCCAGCCGCGCCGAGATGCGCCAGGCGTTCTGGCCCATGCTGCGCGGCACCGGCGTGGGCACGCTGTTCGGCGCGCTGCCCGGCACCGGGCCCACGATCACCACCTTCATCGCCTACGCGCTGGAGCGCCGCTGGAGCCGCACGCCCGAGCGCTTCGGCAAGGGCGCGCTCGAAGGCGTGGCCGCGCCCGAGGCGGCGTCGCACTCCAAGACGCAGGTCGACTTCATCCCCACCATGTCGCTGGGCATCCCCGGCGACCCCGTGATGGCGCTGATCCTGGGCGCGCTGATCATGAAGGGCATCCAGCCCGGCCCGCAGCTGATCTCCGACCACCCCGACATCTTCTGGGGCCTCGTCGCCAGCTTCTGGATCGGCAACGTGCTGCTGGTGATCCTCAACGTGCCCCTGATCGGCGTGTGGGTGCGCCTGCTGCGCGTGCCCTACCGCCAGCTGTACCCCTCGGCGCTGTTCTTCATCGCGGTGGGCGTCTTCAGCACCCGCAACAACCTGTTCGACGTGGCCATCGTCGCCGCCTTCGGCGTGATCGGCGCGGTGCTGCTGGCGCTCGAATTCCCGCTCTCGCCCATCGTGCTGGGCTTCGTGCTCGGGCCGATGCTGGAGGAGAAGTTCCGCCAGGCGACGCTGATCTCGCGCGGCGACCTGGCGGTGTTCCTCACCCGGCCGGTGGCCGCCGGCTTCGTCGCCGCGAGCGGCCTGCTCGTGCTGGCGCAGGTCGTGGCCTGGTGGCGCGGCCGGCGGCTGGCGCCAAGCTGACTCAGGGTCTGTGCGGTAGGGTGTTGCGCAACGGTTGTGCACAATGCAACCGATCCCGAGACACGGAGGTTTCCATGGGGTTGTTGCGCATCTGGTTGCTGGTCTTCTGCGCCCTGTCGGCCGCGAGCGCGGGCGCGGCCACCGCCACGACCTTCGGCACCCGCGCCCAGCTGCGCGAGTGCCTGGACGTCGATGACGCGCTCAAGCTGCGCTCCGATGCCGTCGAGGCCCACACCGTGGCGATCAACGAGAAGATCGGCGCGAACTCGGCCGAGGCGGCCCGCCTGGCCGACCTGAAGAAGACGCTCGATCGCAACGACAAGGCCGCCATCGCGTCGTTCAACCAGCTGGCGGTGGCGCACAACGAGCATGTCCAGCAGGTCAACGAGGAAATCTCCGGCGTGCAGGCGGCGGGTCACGAGCTGGAAGCCGACAAGGCGGAGCGGGAGCGGAAGTGCGGCGGCCTCAGCTACCGGCCCGCCGATCTCGCCGCGGTGGACAAGGAACGCCGGAAGGCGGCCGAGGCCGCGGCATCCGCCGCCTCGCGCTAGAACGCGAGGACCATGCGCGCGCTGTCGCCCACCCGCAGGCGCGCTCCGGCGGGGCCGCGGGCGTAGACCCCGAACACCGTGCCGCCGTCCCCGCGGCGCTGGCGCGACATCCGGGTCAGCGTGTGGCCAACGGTCTCGTCGACGCGGCCCGAGTCGGGATCGACGTTGGGCACCGGGCAACGCACGCAGGGCGCGGTGATCTCCAGCCGCGCCTGCGGCCAGTCCAGCGCCGCCAGGCTCTCCTCGATGAACTCGACGCCGTCTTCGCCGGGCGGTCCCGACAGCACGATGTTGGGCCGGTAGCGTCGCGGGTCGGCGCCCGGGCGGCCGGTCGCGGCCAGTTGCGCGTCCACGGCCTGCATCGAGGGCGCGAACACGAGGTGCAGCGCGTTGTTGCCTTCCTGCGCCACGGCCGCCTCGCCGAGCCGCACCAGCCGCACCGGCGCGCCCACGACCTGCGCCAGCCAGTCGGCCACCGCGTCGCCGGCGTCGGCGGCGTCGAAGACGTCGTGGCGCGCCGCCAGGTCGCTCCATATCTTCACCTGGCAGGCGACGAGCTCGGCCGACGTCGTCACGTCGTCCACCGCTTGCGCGCCGAGGTGCAGGCGCGCGCCCTCGAGGCGCGGTCGCACCAGCGCGAGCCGCGGGAACTCGCCCTGCCACGTGACCTCGCCGCGCGCGTTGACGATGGCCCAGCCGCGGTCGCCGACGGCGCCGCCGCGCGCGTCCAGCGCCAGCTCCGCCACGGGCATGGCGGCGCAGGCCTTGATCGGATAGAGGTACAGCGCGGTCGCGGTGCAGGCGAGGCTGAAGTCGGCGATGGAGTGGGTCACGGCGCAGGGCGGCGCGAGTCGGCGGGCCGCCCATGCGCGACTATGCCGCAGGCGCAATCCGGTACAGTCGAATTTCACACCAGATTCGGCGCTTCAATGACAGTTCGTGTTCTCACCGGCATCACCACCACCGGCACCCCGCACCTCGGCAACTACGTTGGCGCGATCCGTCCCGCGATCGCGGCCAGCCGGCGTGCGGACGTCGAGAGCTTCCTGTTCCTGGCCGACTACCACGCGCTGGTCAAGTGCGACGACCCGGATCGCGTGGAGGAGTCGCGCCTGGGCCTGGCCGCCACGTGGCTGGCCGCCGGGCTGGACCCCGAACGCGTCACGTTCTACCGCCAGAGCGACATCCCCGAGATCCCCGAGCTGAACTGGCTGCTCACCTGCGTCACGCCCAAGGGCATGATGAACCGCGCCCACGCCTACAAGGCGGCCACCGACGCCAACGCCGGCGGCGAGCCCGACGACGGCATCAACATGGGCCTGTTCTGCTACCCCGTGCTGATGTCGGCCGACATCCTCATGTTCAACGCGCACCAGGTGCCGGTGGGCAAGGACCAGGTGCAGCACATCGAGATGGCGCGCGACATCGCCCAGCGCTTCAACCACCTGTTCGGCCAGGGCCGGGCGCTGTTCACGCTGCCCGAGGCCGTCACCGACGCGCAGATGCAGTTGCTGCCGGGGCTGGACGGCCGCAAGATGTCCAAGAGCTACGACAACACCATCCCGCTGTTCGCGGGCGGCGCCAAGGGCCTGGCCGCGGCGATCGCGCGCGTGGTCACCGACTCGAAGCTGCCCGGCGAGCCCAAGGATCCGGAGGGCGCGCACCTGGTGACGCTGTTCGACGCCTTCGCCAGCGCCGCGGAGCGCGCGGCGTTCCGCGACGAACTGCGCGCGGGCCTCGCGTGGGGCGAGGCCAAGAAGCGCCTGCACGACGTGATCGAGCGCGAGATCGCGCCGATGCGCGCGAAGTACGAGACCTTCATGGCGCGGCCCGAGCTGATCGAGGAGCAGCTGCTCATCGGCGCGAAGAAGGCGCGCGCCATCGCGGCGCCGTTCCTGCAGGCGCTGCGCGAGTCGGTCGGCCTGCGCCGCTTCCGCGCGCTGGCCGCCGCGCCCGTCGATGCGGCCAGGGCCGCCGCGACGGCGCCGCTGGCCACCTTCAAGCAGTACCGCGAGGCCGACGGGCAGTTCTACTTCAAGCTGGTGGGCGCCGGCGACACGCTGCTGCTGCAGAGCGCCGCGTTCGCGCAGGGCCGCGACGCCGGCGCGTGGGTGGCGCGGCTGAAGAAGGAGGGCGCCGCCGCCCTCGCCGGCGCGCCGGTGACGCTGGCCGTCGACGAGACGACCGTGCGGGCCGCGCTCGAGCGTTTCCTCGCGGTCGAGTGAGCGGCGCCTGCCGCGCGTAAAGTTTCGTCAGCCGGTCTGCACTGGATTGCCGAACGGTGCAACATGGCCCTGCGGGCAACCGGCCCGGAACGAGGTTTCATCATGAACAGCCTTCACACACCCATCCACACCACGCGTCTCGTGTTCGGCGCCTTCGCCGTGGTGGTCCTGCTGGCGGCCGCCTCGGCCGTCGCGGCCGCGGAACCCGTCACGAGCGACCAGTTCGCGCCCGGCTGGCAGGCCCACGCGAGGCCGCTGTTCAATCTCGGGCCGTCGATGCACATGGCGGGCCGCGACCGCTACGAGATGCCCGGCATCCTGGCCAGCGGCGACTACGTGCTGGTGCAGCGCAAGGGCGACAAGGTGACGCTGGTCAACACCGGCATCGTCACCGTGCACGGCGGCAACGAGAGGCAGTACGTCTTCCTGGACGTCGGCAGCGCCGAGGTCGAGGCGCTGCCCGTCGCGGACGTGCCCACGCTGAAGACCGCGGGCCTCGGTTCGCCGCGCTGATCCCGGCGCGGTTTTGGGTATGCTGGCGGCATGCCGCTAGACACCCTCGACTACCAGACCAGCGATTCGCCGAAGTCCACCATCATCATCCTGCACGGACTCGGCGCGAGCGCGACCGACTTCGTGCCGGTGGCCCGCGAGCTGGACCTGCGCGCCCTCGGCGACGTCCGCTTCGTGTTCCCGTTCGCACCGGTGCGTCCCGTCACCATCAACGGCGGCATGTCCATGCCGGCCTGGTACGACATCCTGGGCGTCGACCTCGTGCGCCGCGAGGACGAAGCCAGCCTGCGCGAGTCGGCCGCCTCGCTCCAGGCCCTCGTCGAGCGCGAGATCGCCAGGGGCGTGCCTGCCTCGCGCATCGTGCTGGGCGGGTTCTCGCAAGGCTGTGCCATGACGCTGCTGGCCGGCCTGCGCGCGCCGCAGCGCCTGGCGGGACTGCTGGGCATGTCGGGCTACCTGCCGCTGGCCGCGACGACGGCCGCCGAGCGCAGCCAGGCCAACCGCGACGTGCCGATCTTCCTGGCCCACGGCCGCACGGATCCGGTGGTGCCGTTCGCGCGCGGCACGGCCACGCGCGACGCGCTGGTGGAGCTGGGCTACCCGGTGCAATGGCACGACTACCCGATGCAGCACTCGGTCTCGCAGGAAGAGATCGCCGACGTCGAGGCGTGGCTGCTGAAGGTGCTGGCGGCCTGACCGGCCGCCGGCATCCTGCGCACAGTCGCAGGATCCACGTGATGTCGCGGTGATGGATCCTGCGACTGCGCGCAGGATGACCGACTTGTCCTGCTAGTCGCTTCGCGGCTCGGCCACCACGGCGTCGCCCACGGCCAGCACGCCGCCGTGGATCACGCGCGCCGTGGTGCCGCCGTGGCCGCGCATGGCGTTGTAGCCGCCCGGGCCCAGCAGCGCCTCCATCTTCGAGCACGGATCGCACGGCCCGGTGATGACCAGCAGCACGTCGGCGCCGATGCGCACCTGCAGCGGCTGGTCGGGAAACAGGCTCAGCTGCGCGAGCAGGTTGATGCCCGAGACCACCAGGTTGCGTCGGAGTTCGGCCGCGGCGACGTCGCGCCCGGTCCAGGCGCGGATCAGCGGCAGGTGCTCGGCCTGCAGCAGCGTCACCTGGCGCTTGTTGCCGCCGGGACGGCTGGCGGGCCGGGCGCCGCTGCGGTCGCCCTCGAGGCCGCGGTCGACCAGGGCGATCGCGGAGTCGACCGTGAAGGCCGCCCGCTCGCGGCCCGGGCGAAGGACGATGGCCTCGAGCCTGCCGGCGTGCGGGAAGCGTGCCGTCAGGGAGCGCAGGTCATCCATCGTGGCGGTGGCACGAGCCGGCTTCGCCGCTCGCGCACATGCGTGTCAGAGCGGCTTCTTCGCCAGCTTGCCCTTGGGCGCCACCGAGGTCACCGGCGGAGTCGGGCGGTCGGATCCGGCGGCCTTCGGCACCGAGGCATCCTTCTTCGGCTTCTTGACGTTCTTGCTTGAGCGTTGTTCCTTGGACATGGGGTCCTCCGGCTTGGTTGTTGGGAAATCTCGGCCCGGATGTTAAGCCATCGGCCGAGCGTCGGGCGCCGCTCGACCATCTGTGCAAACTCTACAGCAACGTCTGGAACCGCGTACCGCGCCCCGATGGGCATCTGGCTGCCCGACAGTGCGCAGCCATTGTCGGGCACGCGCCTTGCCAAATCGTCGCCGAGCCGGGCTTTTCCGGCTCGGCGAAGAACCGTTGTCCAACGCCGGTCCCCGCACTCCCTTGCCTTTCAATACGCGACGGCCCGAAGGACCGACATGGCACGACAAGAGAAATCCATCGCCAGGCAGAGCGCACCAGCGCCGATCGGGCTGCCCAAGGCGCCCACGGGCATCCAGGGCCTGGACGAGATCACCGAAGGCGGATTCCCGCTGGGACGTCCCACGCTGATCTGCGGCGCCGCAGGTTCCGGCAAGACGATGCTGGCCGCCGAGTTCCTCGTGCACGGCGCGCTCGAATACGGCGAGCCGGGCGTGTTCATGATGTTCGAGGAGAGCGCCGAGGAACTCGCGCAGAACCTGCGCTCGCTGGGGGTCGACCTGGACCGGCTCCGGAAGCAGAAGAAGATCGCCGTCGACCACGTGCACATCGAGCGCAACGAGATCCAGGAGACGGGCGAGTACGACCTCGAAGGGCTGTTCATCCGCCTGGGCCACGCGATCGACTCCATCGGCGCGAAGCGCGTCGTACTCGACACCATAGAGGCCCTGTTCTCGGGCCTGCCCAACCACGCGGTGCTGCGCGCCGAGCTGCGCCGCCTGTTCCGCTGGCTGAAGGATCGCGGCGTGACCGCGGTGATCACCGGCGAACGCGGCGAGCAGTCGCTGACGCGCTACGGCCTGGAGGAGTACGTGGCCGACTGCGTGATCCTGCTCGACCACCGCATCGTCGACCAGGTGTCCACGCGCCGGCTGCGCGTGGTGAAGTACCGCGGCACCGCGCACGGCACCAACGAATACCCGTTCCTGATCGCCGCGAACGGCATCTCCGTGCTGCCGATCACGTCGATGCGGCTCGACCACCCGGCGTCCACCGAGCGCGTGTCCACGGGCATCTCCGGCCTCGACGACATGCTGGGCGGCGCCGGCCTCTACCGCGGCAGCAGCGCGCTGGTCTCCGGCGCACCCGGCACCGGCAAGAGCAGCACGGGCGCCAGCTTCGTGGACGCCGCCTGCCGCCGCGGCGAGCGCGCGCTGCTGTTCGCCTACGAGGAGTCTTCCAGGCAGCTGCTGCGCAACATGGGATCGATCGGCCTCGACCTGGCGCGCTGGCAGGCCCAGGGCCTGCTGCACATCGACGCGTCGCGGCCCACGCTGCATGGACTGGAGCAGCACCTCGTGCACATGTACGAGCTGGTGCGCCGGCTGAATCCGTCGGTGGTGGTGGTCGATCCGATCAGCAATTTCACGCTGGACAAGGAAGACCGCTCGCTCAAGCCCACGCTGATGCGCCTGATCGACTATCTCAAGCAGCAGGGCGTCACGGCGCTGTTCACCAGCCTGACCAGCGACGCCAGCGCCGACGTGGCCGAATCGCAGGTAGGCGTCTCGTCGCTGATGGACACCTGGATCCTGTTGTCCAACGTGGCCGGCAACGGCGAACGCACGCGCACGCTGCAGGTGCTGAAGTCGCGCGGCATGCCGCATTCGCACCAGGTGCGCGAGTTCCTGATGAGCGACCACGGGGTGGGCCTGGTCGACGTCTACCTGTCCGGGGATCGCGTGCTCACGGGCACCGCCCGCATCTCGCAGGTGGCGCAGGAGGAGGCCGCGAGCGACCTGCGCCGGCGCGACCACGAGCGCCGCTTCAACGAGCTGGCCAGCCATCGCAAGGCCATCGATGCGCAGATCGCGGCGCTCGAGGCCCAGGCCAGCGAGCGTGTCGGCGCGGTGGAGTTCGCCATCGAGCGCGAGCGCCTGCAGGCGGAAGGCGTGAACGCGCGCGCCCGCGCGATCGCGCGCTCGCGCGATGTCCCGCCGCCGCGGGCCGTCGCGCCCAAGCCCGAGAGCGGGCGCACGACGAGGCGAAGGAGCGCCAAATGAACGCGCGTGCCGTCGAGTCCAAGTTCTCTCAGCGTGCCGGCAAGTCCAGGGCGACGACGCTCGAAGGCACCGAAGTCGCCGAATGGCAGTTGCGCCTCTACGTCGCGGGCCAGACCGTGAAGTCGATGGCCGCGTTCGACAACCTCAAGCGGGTGTGCGAGACCCACCTGGCCGGCCGCTACACCATCGAGGTGGTCGACCTGCTGGTCAACCCGCGCCTGGCCGCCGGCGACCAGATCCTCGCGGTGCCGACGCTGGTGCGCAAGTTTCCCGAGCCGATCCGCAAGATCATCGGCGACCTGTCCAACGAAGAGCGCGTGCTGGTGGGCCTCGACGTGCTGCCGCTGCGCTAGGACTTCATGGGCTCCTCCCTCGACAAGCCCTATCTGCTGCGCCTGTACGTGACGGATGCCTCGCCGAAGTCGGCGCGCGCCATCGTCAACGTGCGCCGGCTGCTGGACGAGCACCTGGGCGACCGCTACACGCTGGAGATCCTCGGCATCGCCGAGCACGTGGCGCAGGCCGCCCAGGACCAGATCGTCTGCGCGCCCACGTTGCTGCGGCTGGCGCCGGCGCCCGCGCGCCGCATCATCGGCGACATGTCGGACACGGCGCGCGTGCTCAAGGGACTGGACGTCCCGCCGGCGCGCTGAAGATCGGCATGGAGGCCACGTGATGGGCACCGATCTCCTGCGCGATGCGAGGTCCGACGCCGAGGCGCCGGCCGACGAACTGGCGCGCCTGCGCCAGGCCAATCTCGAACTCGAGTCGCGGCTCGCCGAGGCCGAGGAGACGCTGGCCGCCATC
>Ga0302151_10001256_pt1 | contig 13457 bp, 14 predicted proteins | sample I_Bog_N1_3_FD_192428 | JGI IMG/M metagenome (GOLD analysis project Ga0302151, IMG submission 192428) | Peat permafrost microbial communities from Stordalen Mire near Abisko, Sweden - I_Bog_N1_3 | ecosystem: Environmental > Terrestrial > Soil > Wetlands > Peat | place: Sweden: Abisko, Stordalen...
TAGCACCCGCCCGGATACCGAAAACTTCGGATCCTTGATAAACCGGTACGTCGGGCCAACCATCCCCATGTACTCGCTGATCTTCGGCTTCACCAGGCTGTACTGGTTATTGCCCAGGTATGCCGTGCCAAAGTTCCCTCGCCCGTCCACCGTCACGCCCAGATTCTGGGTGAAGTAACGCGTCACCCCAACATCCCACAGGTACTCGTTCACACGCTGCAAGCCACCCGTGCTACCCGCGGCTCCCGGCCCTGGCGTAAACCGCAGATACCCGCCTCCGAAGTAAACCTCGTACCCGTGGTCGTATACATCGTGGATAGCCGCCGCACGCCGCTGCGCCCTGCGTGCGCGCACGCGCGCCTGTACGCTCGCAGCGCCACTCAAGGCTGGCTTGCTGGGCTCGGTTGCTGCTGGCTGCTGGGCTGGCTCCTGAGAACTGCTGCTGCTTTGGGCCTGAGCGCCCACGGTTGCGGAAACGGCTAAAAGCACCAAGGCTGCTGTACGACAATACGAAAACATCGGAATCGGAGTTCCTCCAAAACGTTCAGGACACGCGCCATAGCGGCAACGGCCCTTATGGTATTAAAACACCTCGGCCCCCCATACAACCCGGCCCCGGCACAGCAAATCCCGCAAGCCCCGCGACCGAACCTCTCACAGCCCGCTCGAAAGCCAGTTTGATCCGCCAAATTGTGCTCAAAAACAGATCGCAAACCGCACAAATCAAGCCGGAAGCCCTATCCCGGACTCCCGGCCATGCTCTTCAGACGCACTCCACACCGATTTGGGTATCCGCTCCGCGCGATTCTTACCCGATCGCTGCCAGATCCGCCTTCAGCTGGGCCAGGTTAAACCCCGCCGGCGATCCTTTCGCTTCCAGCCAGTCATGGCTCAGCAACGCGTGCGCCTCGTCCACATACTCCTGCCAGAATGCGATTGTCATCTTCTGCAGCTGGCCCCACGTAATGCACGTGAATCCATTCGCGTCGTAGCTCGGCACAAACACGCAGTGCCCGCCCCAACTGCCCGGCTTCGTCGCCGCGCTTGCCGGCGTTACCACATCCCAAGGCTGCCCGCCCTCGATCTGCGCCTGCGCACTCGCCGGCAGATTCACTCCGATGTACACACCGCCAAACAGGTTGATCGCCTGCCGTATCGCCTCCAGATTCTGTACCGCCGGGTCGGCGAACGCCAGCAGCTTGTGCTTGTCAAAGCCGCCCTTTTGCCACAGCGTTAGCACATTCAGTTCGTTGCCCCCGATATCGGCCGTCGACGGATCACTCGGTTTGTAGCCATCCCACTTCTCGTAATACTTCTCCACGATCGCGTCCGGCACCGTAGCCTCGCCGCTCGTATTCGCCGACCATACCTGCACCGCATGGGCCACCCCGGCAATCGTGCAGTCGCCCAGGGTATCGTTCAGCATCATGCCCCAGTTCGTGATTCCCTTCGTCCAGTCCACCGCCACCGGCGCCGTCGGCAGCGCTGCCGTATAGTTGCTCAGTTGCAACGTCCTGCTGTCTGTCTTGACCGCCTTGCGGCCAAGTTTCACCTTCGTATGATGCAGAGGCGGAACCGTCATCGCTCGTTCTCCTTCCATTCCCTCCCTTTCCGGGAGTTCTCGCATACTACCTGCTTTTCTCACCGTTTTGAAGCTCTTTTTCAGCCCCCTTCCCACATGACAGAAAAATCATGCTTTCCCGCCCCGCCCATGCACCGGCGCTCGTATGATTGACCAACGGAGGTTTCAACCCCATGAGCCGTGTCATCCTGGGATTCATTCTCGGCATCATCGTCGTTCCCGCAGCTGTCTTTGTCTATCTGCACCACGGACATCCCCCTGTCGCCGTCGCAGACACGCCCTTCCCCATGGAGCGCCAAATCGCCCACTCCCTCCTCAACGCCCGCATCGACGCAGAAATGCCAAAGGGCGCGGGCGTCGAAACCAGTGAGGCCAACTTCATCGCCGGTGCCCACATCTATCGCGAGCAATGCGCCTTCTGTCACGGCCTCAGCGGTCAGCCCTCCATGGTCGGCGGCAGCATGTTCCCCGACGCTCCTGCGCTCTGGCAAAAACACCACGGCAATGTCGTCGGGGTCAGCGATGACCCTCCAGGAGAAACCTACTGGAAAGTCGCAAACGGCATCCGCCTCACCGGCATGCCCTCCTACAAGGGCACTCTCACCGAAACCGAGATGTGGCAGGTCTCCGTCCTCCTCGCCTACGCTGACAAGCCCTTGCCGCCCTCCGTCCTCACCCTGCTCAAGCAACCCCTCAACCTCGACGCCGCGCCCATCGCCACGCCCCCGGTCCCAACCAAACCCGCGGCAAATTAACCCGAGCCTCAACCCCCAACTGCCTGACCATCCGGTACTCCGATACTCTGGTCAGGCAGTACCATTTTCCGCGACAGTGAGACTCCACCCATGAAACTCCTGCTCCCCGCCGCCCTCTGCCTCACCCTCCTCGCCTTCGCGCCCTCCATCCCCGCCCAAACCACCCCAACCCTCGCCAACGACCCCGCTCACCCCGGCGCAACCACCGGATGGGTCGAGACCCAGCTCTTCTTCGGCCTCGGTCTCCTGGATGATCCCAAGTTCGCCGAAGCCCCCCACTCCAGCACAGCCTCCCGCAAACCCATCACCGAAGCCCAGTGGCGCGCCTTCCTCGATTCCGAAGTCACCCCGCGCTTCCCCGCGGGGCTCAGCGTCGAAGACATCTACGGCCAGTGGCAGGGCAAACAGCAGCCCCAGCCCATCCGCATCTGCTCCAAAATCCTCATCATCCTCTACCCCAACACAGCTGAAAATCAGGCCAGCATCGAGGCCATCCGCACCGCATGGAAGCGCCTCACCCACGACCAGTCCGTCCTCAAAGTCACCCTCCCCGCCGATGTTTCCTTCTAATCCACCGCCCTCCGGTGACATACTTGCCTTAGCAGCTCCCCATTCACCGACAGGAATCCAACACCATGAGCATCCTCGACAGCGTCAAGAAAGTCTTCAAGATCTTCCTCATGAGCATGGGCGCATCCAGCTACGACAAAAAGCCTCCCGCCAAGCCCCAGCCACCCACCTCGCCCAAATAATCTTTCCTCCCGCCAAACCCATCTCCACGTCACCTCCACCCTTCAGCCAAATACCCGCTAAAATAAACCCATGCCGATCTCCCGCCAGCAGGCCCTCGATTACTTCCACTCCGACGACCTCATCGGTCTCGGCATGGATGCCGATGCCGTCCGTCGCCGTCTACACCCCGAGGGCGTCGTCTCCTACATCATCGATCGCAACATCAACTACACCAACTTCTGCACCGAGTACTGCACCTTCTGCGCCTTCTATCGCCCGCTCAAAGGGCCCCAGGCCAGCGAAGGCTACATCCTCGACTTCGAAAAAATCTACGAGAAGATCGCCGAAACCCAGGAACTCGGCGGCACCGGCGTCCTCATGCAGGGCGGCATCCATCCCGACCTCAAAATCGACTGGTTCGAGAGCCTCTTCACCGGCATCAAGCGGCGCTTCCCGAAAATCTGGCTCCACTGTCTCTCCGCCAGTGAAATCCTCGCCATCGCCGAGTACTCTGAGCTCTCCCTTCGCGACACTATCGCCCGCCTCCGCGATGCCGGCCTCGACTCCATCCCCGGCGGCGGCGCCGAAATCCTCGACGACGAAGTCCGCCATCGCATCGCCCGCCTCAAGTGCAAGACCCAGGACTGGGTCGACGTTCATCGCACTGCCCATCAACTAGGAATGCGCACCACCGCCACCATGATGTTCGGCGTCGGCGAAACCTTCGAACACCGCGTCAACCACTTCGATGTCGTTCGCCAACTCCAGGAAGAAACCGGCGGATTCACCGCCTTCATCCCTTGGAGCTTCCAGCCCCACAACACCGCCCTCGGCGGCCGCGGCTGGGACGAAGCGACCTCCTTCGAGTACCTCAAGACCCTCGCCATCAGCCGCCTCTACCTTGACAACATTGACAATGTCCAGGCCAGCTGGGTCACCCAGGGCCTCAAAGTCCTCGAACTCGGCCTCCACTTTGGCGGCAACGACGTAGGCTCCGTCATGCTCGAAGAGAACGTAGTCAAAGCCGCCGGCACCAGCAACTGCACCACCGAAGAAGAACTCCGCCGCATCATCCGCGACGCCGGCTTCAAACCCGTCCAGCGCGACACCCTCTACCGCACCATGTTCCTCAACTAAGCGCCAGCCCAAATCCAGACGAAAAGGCGCTCAGCGATGAGCGTCTCTTTTCTTTGCCCCGTTTTCCCGATCGCGTCCGAGCACCTTGAGTTGCTCCATAAGATCCGAGCCATCATCCAGATAACGAAAATCGACAAATGCCCACTTCCCATTGAGGTACTTTGACTCGGGTTCCACTGTCTCCCGGTGCGCTCCCTGATCCACTCCCCACACCGTGGCGAGGCAGTTCGCATCGTTCACCGACACGCTCTTGACCTCAAATTTCAGGCTGTTGTCCTGACTTCCGGTGAACGCATCGAAGTCCAAACCAACTAAATCCGGTGCGTGAGCTTGCGCAACCCGATCTGCCTTCAAATCCGCATAAAGTTCACGCGCAAGCACTCCCGGCCTTCGGCGAACAACATCATCCATATCAAGCTGCCCAAATGTATGCTGTTTGTCTTCCGGAACAGGCTTTAGATACCAGTCATAAAACCCCTGCACAAACCCACGGCACGACCTCTCCTCATCGGTATCTACCCGCGCCTGCACCTGCCCCGGAACCGGCGCCACAACCGCACCCGCAACCCCGCCCTTCGCCTCCACACGCGGATTCTCCGAAATACCCGACTTCCCCCGGAAAGAACTCACCCCCAACCCAAACAAACAAATCGCCCCAATCCACCATCGAGACCTGTCAAATCGCTGCATCATTCCACCCCAAAACATCTCGCCAATTCTACCCCCCGCTAACCACCCCAGCCTCCTTCTTCTCCAACAACTTGTTCGCCGCATCCAGCAAATCAATCACCCGCTGGTACAGCCGGTTTCGCACCCCAAACCGCTCCGACGCACGCGTCACATACCGCACATGCACCTCGACGCCCGCACCAGCCGGCCGCAGATTCACCGTCGGTGCCGCGCTGAACCGGCTCAGCCCATCGTCCCTCGATCCCCGCTTCCACTCATGCTCCGCCACCCGCGCATTGGCCGCCGTCTCCTGCTCCACGGCCTTCCGTATCCGCTCCACCATCGCATGCGTATCCTCCGACGACGGAATCGTCACCGCAATCTCGTCCCACATCCACTGGCCCAACGTGGAAAAGTTGAAGTATTGCCCGCGAATCGCGAAGTTGTTCAGAAAAGTAATGCGCCGCCCCGTAGGATGCCCCTTCTCCGCCAGCGTCCCGGTCTCCAGCAGCGTCGTGCTCATCAGCCCAATGTCTGTCACTTCTCCGCCAACGCCGTTGATCTCTACCCAGTCCCCTACGCGGATACCCCTCTTGCCAATCAGCACGAACCACCCCAAAAAAGCCAGAATGAAATCCTGAAGAGCAATGGTCAGCCCCGCAGTCGACAGCCCCAGAACGGTACCCATCTGCTTCGGCCAGCCAAAGACTACCAGCAGAATCAGCAGCCCGCCCACCACCTGCACCCCCAGTTGCAGCACCGACCGCAGCGTCTGCATCTGCCGCCGGTCCAGCGCCGGATTCGCCATCACCCGGCGCACCAGACCATCGCAAAGCACGATGCCGATCAGGATGAACGCAATCAGCTCCACCGATCCCAGAATCAAATGCAGCAGAATTTGCCGCTGCAAAAGCACCTGCGTTGACCATTTCCCATATTCCGCGGCCAACTGTTGTTCGCTTTGTATCCGGTCGTTCGAAATGGTCAGAAGCTGCCGCTCCGCACCCTTCGCCTGGATGCTCGCAAGCCTCGAAACTCCCGCCGATGCCGCAGTGCTCGATGCGACCGTCGCCGCAATCTGCTTCTGATCAACAGTCAGTGCTGCGGTATCGGCTTCAGCCTGCTCCCGCGCCTGCTGGATCAGGTTGTAACGTTCAATCTGGCTGTTCCACGCTCCAATCCGGCTCGCCAGCGTGCCATGCTGCTTCACTGAAACCACTGCCGCCTGTGCCGTTCCATGCGCTTCACTGTCGTACTTGGTCATCAACGCTTCATGCGCGGCCAATTCCGACTGAATCTGCACGCGGTCATCCCCGGAAACCCGATCCAGCTCCAGCTTCACATCCGCCAGTTGGTCCTCATCAAGACCCAACTGAGCCTTGGCTATCTCAAGATTGTCATCGCCCGCCGCTGCCGGGGCGGTATCTTTCGAAGTACCCGCACCAGCAGTCGACTTCGGCGTCAGCCGATCCACGGCCGCCTGGTCTTCCTTCACCAGTGCGTCAAGCTGATCGACCTCCTGCGACAGGGCCAGGGCCGGCCCCGTCAAATTTACCTGCTGCACGCGCAATCCCGCCTGCCGCAACGCAAACGCAAACGCCTGGTCCACTTCATGGTCCGCAAGACGTTCCGCTTCCCGCGCATGCTCCTTTTCTTCCGCCGTCACCGCCAGGCCAGCCAACGCTTCCGCCGTCTGCCAGGGTCGCAGATCGACGATTGTCTTCTGACTGTCCTCAGCACCCTTGGCGCTGGCCCGGCCCGCCAGAGAAGGAAGATGCGCCATCGCCCCGCGTGTCATCCACGACCAGATCAGGCACGCGCCAAGCACACCAACCAGGCTCAAAAGCAACAGGATGCTAGCGCGGCCAAAAACTCGCTTTCGTGCGGACTGTTCAGGGACGGGTGAGGCGGGGAAGTTTGCCATGTCTCCATTCTTGCAGGTCAATTGCCTCTTCCAAGTTCAAAATGAGACTCCTCGCCCGCCCAGAGACCCTGGCTTCGTCGTTTGGGCGGCTTCGGGGCCTCACACCCCTCGGGGCCCCTTCGTCGCGTCGCCACAAACCTTACCCCTCACCCAAAGCAGCACTACTTCTGGTGCTCCGCAACCCATTTCGCCACGCGCGCCTTCGTCGCCGCCACATCCGCGGCCGCCAGCCGCGCTCCAACGCTCTCCCGCGCCTTCGCCGCCTCCTCCTGCCGAGCCGCGCTGGACGACTCCGCCGCCAAATCCAGCCAGAAATAGGCCTCCACATAGTCCTTCGCAACTCCCTGGCCCGAAACATACATCGCGCCCAGGTTGTACTCCGCCCGCGCCAGCCCCTGTTCTGCCGCCTTCCGGTACCACTTCGCCGCCTGCGCCCAGTCCTGTTTCACGCCCTGCCCGTTGTCGTACAGCAGCGCCAGGTTAAACTCCGCCGACGCATTCCCCTGCTCCGCCGCTCTCCGGTACAGGTCCGCAGCCTGCGTCGCATCCTGCGGCACGCCCAGCCCCCGCTCATACAACGACCCCAGGTTGAACTCCGCCTCCGCTACGCCCTGCAACGCCGCCTTCCGGTACCACCCGGCAGCCTGCCCATAATCCTGCCCCACGCCCTGCCCGTGGTCACACAGCACACCCATCTGCAGCTCCGCCTGCGCATTTCCCTGCTCTGCGGCCCGCCCATACCAAACCGCGGCCTTCGCGTAATCCTGCTCCACTCCAGCGCCCTCTGCATACGCCAGCCCCACCCGGTATTGCGCCTGCGCGTCCCCCGCCTCAGCCTTCACCTGCAATGCCGGATCCATCGCCTTAGCCTGACCACCAGCACTCACCACCAGCAATCCAAACATCACAAAACCAGGAATCAATCTAAACGGCATGCGCATAGTCTTCTCCAATACATCTCGATACAAAACACCCAACACCATAGCAGATTCACCCTGCCCCGCCGTCTCACCAGGAAAAGCACCAGGCGCAACGAACCAAACACGGCTGGATGCCTCCACCCAGGCAGTGGGAACACGCCCCGACTGGCAGCGCACTCCGGTCATCGCCGCAGCCTTCACCAGCCCGTGCGATCACCCTTGACATTGTTCCCGAAAGAAAGGCAAGCGCAAGGATGAGTTGTGCTAAAATCCCGCCAGAAAGTCAGGTCTATATATTTATGACCTTAAAAAGTAGTAAGAACTCCAGTCCCCGCATCGAGTTACAAAATATCTCCGTGCCCCTGGCTCAGTGCCTCATTGGCTTTGCCAGTGCAGCCGCAATCCTGGTCGCCCTTGAGCATGGTTACGAGGGATCGTGGTACAAACTCACCACCATCATCCACCATCCGGCATCGGCCAACCCAGCCTTTGGATATCGGCTGCTCTTTCCCATCATGGCTGCGCAACTCCAGAGGTTGGTCCCGTCTTTCACGGATCACAACTGCTTCATTGCCGTTCAGTCTCTCATCATTGCAGCTACCGTATATTTGTCCGGCAAGTGGACCAGTATCTTTCTGCCGAAATTCGGCCAGATGCTGGGCTATCTATTACTTCCCCTCATGGTCTGTCCGACCATCGGATATTGGACCTTTTATGACATTGCCATCATCGGCTTCTGGACCGCCTGCCTCCTTCTCCTGTACTACCGTAGGTTCTTGATCTATCTGCTTGTTTTCGCGGCCGCCACCCTCAATCACGAAAACATCCTCCTCATCGTTCCCTGCGCCGTTGCTTACGGATGGGGACGCATGAGGCCATGGCTCCTTGGTCTCTTTACCATCGCTCAACTGGCCCTCTGGTGCAGCGTCCGGTACCTGGTCATCTCTCTGGTTCCCGCCGGGCCGCTCTTCGATAACCGCCTCTGGGAAAACCTCACATTCTGGCGGCATTACTCCCCGCAGCACCTCTTTTTCGCTGCGGCTGTACTCATCCCCTGGTGGCTTGTGGCGTCCATGGGATGGAAATATGCACCGCCTCTCCCGCGCTACTCCGCAATCGGTCTGCCAGGACTCTTTCTCGTGACCATCCTCTTTGGAAAATTCGACGAAGCCCGGCAGTTCGCCGCGTTCACCCCAACCTGTCTGGCACTCATCGCCTGCTGGCTCACGCACCACACATTTGGCTCTGTGCCGTCGTCCGGCTCAACCGGTGAAGATCAATCGGCCACCAGCCCTTCCGAAGCTCAACGCAAGCTCGTTCTCTCCCACAAGTGACCCTCGCGGGCCTTCCTTTCCTGACAAACCGGCCACTACTTCCCCGCGTCCTCCCGCGTCATCAACCCCCGGCCCCGCAGCCACGTCTCCAGCAACCCAGGCCACTGGTCCAGCGCCGCATCGCCTGACCCCAGCCCGCTTCCATGCGCTCCATGCGCAAAGATATGCATCTCCACGCTCACCCCAGCCCCCAGCAAAGCCTCGTAATACCGAATCGCCTGCTCCACCGGAACAGTCCCATCGTCCGTCGTGTGATAAATAAATGTCGCCGGAGTCTCCTTCGTCACATACAAATCCGGCGAATACGCCTTCTGCAACGCCTCGCAATGGTCCATCACATCCACCAGCACGCAGTACGTCAGGTGCGCCTTGTTCGGCGATACTCCGCCAATCCACGGGTACCCCAGAACCGCAAAATCCGGCCGGCTCGACTCCCGCTCAATCGCGTCCTCCGCATCCGGGTTGCCCGCCACAAATTCGGTCGAGCTCAATGCCGCCAAATGCCCGCCCGCGGAAAACCCAATCACCCCGATCCGGTTCGGATTCACATGGTAGTCCCGCGCACGCGCCCTCACCAGTTGCACCGCCCGACGCGCATCCACCAGCGGAACCGGCAGCAGGTATTTCTTGCCCAGCCGGTACTTCAGCACGAAGGCCGTAAATCCCCGCGCCGCAAACCAGTCCGCCACCTCCCGCCCTTCCAGGTTGCTCGCCAGCCCCATGTACGCACCGCCCGGAAAAATCAAAATCGCCGACCCGTTCCCGTGCCCATCCTGTGGCGGAAACACGCTCAGCGTCGGCACATCCTCACACCCATTCCCCTTCGCTCCCGGAGCATCCCCAGCCCACAACCGAATCGTCGTAATCTGCAGAAAACCATTCGCGGCAGCCGTCTCCGAGCAGCCCGCCGCGCCACTCTGCGCCACAGCCACAGAAGCAAAAAGCCCCATCGCCAGCAGGGCACACACCTTCAAAATCTTCACAGAAAGCCTCCAGCGCCAGAACCGCGCCACGGCCCGAATTATACGGAAGCAACCCCGCCTCGTGCCCGCCCTAAAGCGGTATCACGCTATGCCCCGGACCACCCGCTCCGTTGGCCACCAGCGTCTCCACCAGCGGCTCCCCGTACCGGCCCAGAAACCACGCCGCGCCGATCAGCCGCTCCTGCAAACCACAATGCGGATACAGCCCATTCGCCAACGCCGTCGCGTGACGTCCCAGGGACTCTTCCCGCTGCAACTGGAAGTTCGCCGCCAGCCGTCGCAGCCGGTTCATCTGGTACCGCATCTTGCTCGCCGAAATATTTGCCGACCGTCCCAGCCCCTCGTCCAGCCCGGCCATGTACGCCGTCAGCTCCGTCAGTTCCGCATCCAGCGCATTGCCCGCCTTGGCCAGCATCCGCTTGCCTGCAATCGGCATCGCCCGCGCCGCCAGCCGTTGCGCCAGCTCATCGGCCGTATGCTCGAAGACCGTCTCCACCGTCAACTCGTGCTGCGCCAGCAGCGCCGCCATCGCCGGCTCCACCAGGGTCGCTGAAAGCCGCGGCAATATCGGCGTCTTCCGCCCCAGTATCCGCTCGTACAACACCGCCGACTGCGCAAAATACGCAATCTCCGCCGGCCCACCAACATAGGCCGACGTCGGCAATATCGCGTCCTGAAACAACGGCCGCAGCAACGCCGACGGAGATATCCGCTCCGGCTCCGCCTCCAGAATCCCCAGCAAATCCGCCGTCGAATACGCCGTCCGCCCCGCCTGCCACAACCCGCCCGGATCCTCTGCCGTAGCCGGGCTCCGCCGCAGCGCCACCCGCGCTCCCGTCTCGCTGTCGATCAGGAACAGCAGACTCGCCCGCTCCGGTACCGCCACCTGAGCATGGTAACCCGCAGCCGCAATCGCCCCGTTCCGTTCGACCAGCGCCGCGTGCAGCTCATCGACGCGTTCCATCGCAGCCCGCAACACCGGCGCGCCCAGCGTATGTGCAGCCCGGCCCGCCGCATCCAGCACCAGCAGCCCTTGCGCGGCAAACACCTGCCGGTAAAACTCCGCAAACGCACCCCCCAGGGTATTCCCCGGGCGGTACGCTGCCGACAGCCAATCCATCACGTCGGACGCGCCCAGCAGCTCCCAAACCTGGTCCAGCAGCGGGTTGATCGCTTCATCCAGCACCACCCCACCCACCGGAACCGCAAACTCAGGCGCGCGCCCATACGTCAGCCGCCGCAGCTCCCGCCGCGCCGGCAGCGTCACGTGGTTCACTTCCGCAAAATCATGGTCTTCGCTCGCCAGCCAGAACACCGGCAGGTGAGCATTCCCCTCGGCCGCAGCCTTCCGCGCCAGCGCAATCGCCGTCGCCGCCTTGTATGGAGTAAACGCCGGCCCGCCAAACAGCCCCACCTGCTGCCCGGTCACCACCACATTGGCGCCCGCGCGCAGCTCGTCCAGCGCCGCTCCCGCCCCAGGATTCTGCGCGGCCAGTATCTCCGCCAACCCTGCGCGGTGCCCAGCCGTATGCCCCTGCTCAGCATTCTGCCAGCCCGAATCTGTCGGCGCGGCAGCATACCAGCCCGCTGTCTCGGCCTTCTTCGCCAGCTCGCCCCCGCAATAGTCCACAAAGATGCGGTGCAGCCCAGGTACCACGGTGATCGGATGCGTCTCTACGGTCACTTGCCTGTTCTCTTCTTCCACGCCGGCTCAGTGGCCCGCCACAAATTTGAGTGTATCGCCTCGAGTCCATTCCCTCACCCGCGACCCACTCTCCAAAGGGATGCGCCGCCCCGCCCTCAGGATGCACCATTCCATCCCTGCCTTCGCCCACCTCGCTCTACTTCCCTCTTGGTGTTACCGTTATCGTGACTGAGTTTTCATTTCCCCGTCCGTGGAGAACAGCAACATGGCAACGAAAAAGAGCAAGACCCCGGTCACCCAAGAGGCCCCCGCAAAGCAGGTAGCCATCGCCACCGCCAAAACCCTCACCCGCGCCGCCAAAAAAGCCGTGAAAAAAAGCGCAGCAAAAAAGCCCGCAGCCTCGGCCAGCAAAACCGGCAAAATTAAAAAGACCGTCAAGACCAAGAAGGGCGCCCCCAAGGCAACCAAACCCAGTACCAAACCTGCCAAGCCCGCTGAAAAGCCGGCAAAGAAACCCAAGACAAATCAAACCGCCCAATTGCTGGAATCCACCGTCGTCTATGAGGGCAAGGTCTTCCGCGTCCTCCATGACCGCATCATCGAGCCCGGTGGCGGAGAGTCCACCAAAGACATCGTCCGTCACAACGGCTCCGTCGTCATCCTCGCCGTCGACCCTGGCACAGGCAAGGGAAAAAGCAAAAAGGACCCCTGGATCGTCATGGAACGCCAGTACCGCCATGCCGCCGGGCAGTTCCTCTGGGAACTCCCCGCAGGGAAGCTCGAAATCGGCGAAGACCCTCTCACAGGAGCAAAACGCGAGCTCGCCGAAGAAACCGGATACCAGTCCCGCAATTGGTCAAAACTCTTCGAGTACTACGCCAGCCCGGGCTTTCTCGCCGAGTCCATGAAGGTTTTCCTCGCCGACGGTCTCGTCGCCGGCGATGCCCACCCCGAAGAAGACGAAAAGATCGATTTCCGGCTCGTCAAACTCTCCGAACTCCTCCAGATGATCGACAAAGGCAAAATCATCGACGGCAAAACCCTCACCACCGTCCTCCTCTACGCCCGCCAGCTCGGCGTAAAGCACAAAAAATAATCCACTTCACCCAGAATTCTGCCCCGTTCAATTCCCCCTTTTGTTTCCTGAGACGCCGCATTCATGCGGCGTCTTTTTCTTTTCAAGGAAAAACACGAAAAACCTTTCGGCAATTTTCTGCGTCTTAGTTACCAGCGGCTTCCCCATTACGTCGCAATCGTTGAGCAAAGGAAGGAAGAAAGACGGTGGCTCATCAATACAAGGGAACAGTCAAATGGTTCAACAATGCAAAGGGCTTCGGCTTCATCGGTCGTGAAGATGGTCCCGATGTCTTCGTTCACTATTCCGCCATTCAGGTTGACGGTTACAAGTCGCTCAAGGAAGGCGACCCAGTCGAGTTCGACATTGTGACCGGTCAGAAAGGTCCGCAGGCGGATGGTGTCGTGCGGCAGAAGGACGCATCCACAGCTGCGGCCTGACGCCATGAACTTCAGGAGCCAGGGCTGCCAGAAACCCTGACTCGTCTTCCCCCTACCCTGTAGTACTTCGGCAGCACTGTTCTGCCTTTCTGGATGGGCCATGTCTTCAGGCTTGGCCCTGCCCACCACAACCGGCTCCACAGGTCCCGGTTCGTGGTGCGGCAACATCCCACTTCGGCTCCCGCACCCGGCCCCTCGGCTGGTGTTAGATGTTTTGTGCCTCCGCGCCATCCCGAATCTCCCTCCCCCAGCCCTCCCCTC
>Ga0302151_10001284_pt1 | contig 13272 bp, 10 predicted proteins | sample I_Bog_N1_3_FD_192428 | JGI IMG/M metagenome (GOLD analysis project Ga0302151, IMG submission 192428) | Peat permafrost microbial communities from Stordalen Mire near Abisko, Sweden - I_Bog_N1_3 | ecosystem: Environmental > Terrestrial > Soil > Wetlands > Peat | place: Sweden: Abisko, Stordalen...
TGCCAATTCTCCTCCTGATCGCCGCTCTCTCTCACCCAGATTGTCGCGCAATAGCGTGGGGCTCAGCCAGGGTGCGGTGCACGGCTATGTGGCGCGAGCGGGCCGGGCGGGACTGGCGTGGCCGCTGCCCGAGGGGCTTGATGACGGGCAACTGGAGGCGCTGCTGTATCCGGCGCCGCCGGACCTGGCGGCGGACCGGCGACCGGTGCCGGATTGGGCGGTGGTGCACCGCGAGGTGCGGCGGCCGAACGTGACGCTGGCCCTCAGCGCTCACGGAAACGGATCCACTTTTGCTCGTAGAAGCGGACCCGCCGGCTGCGCATGTGTTGGTTGTCAGACTTGACCGGATGAGGCGGTTGCGCACGCGGATCACGACGCAGATGCGGGCACGCGGAGCGGCCTGACTTCCCGTATGCCGCCGGCCAGCGACACACCGCCAGTCTCTCACTGGCAATTCGCTCGGCGGACCCTGCCTGCACTGTCGAGGACACCCCAGACACTGTTTCCGCTGCGGCTTCCCGCGAACCCACTCTACCAAGCCAACATCATTTTGGATCAAATATCTCGGGGAGCGCGAGGGGCAGAGCCCCTCGCAATGGTGGCCGTCCCACCAGCCTGCCGACCTAACGTCCGTTACTTCTTTGTCGCTCACGCGTAATATGCTCCAGCGGCGGATAGACGACCTGCACTGTCGAGGACACTCCAGATACTGTTTCCGCCTGGCGCCTTCCCGCGAACCCACTCTACCAAGCCAACATCAACTAGATGCTCCCGCATCCGCACGCGCAACCGTAGCTCGGCGTTACCTAGCCTGCCGACCTAACGTCCGTTACCTCTTTATCGCTCACGCGCAATATGCTCCAGCGGCGGATAGACGACCTGCACTGTCGAGGACACTCCAGACACTGTTTCCGCTGCGACTTCCCGCGAACCCACTCTACCAAGCCAACATCATTTTGGATTAAATATCCCGGGGAGCGCGAGGGGCAGAGCCCCTCGCAATGGTGGCCGTCCCACCAGCCACGGGAGCTCACGCACTCTGCCGCCCGCATCTGCAGGCTCCAGAAATGGGCAGTGGGGCGAGGAGGACTTGTCTGGCGGCCTCCACGACGCAGGGGTGGAAAGAATTGCTTGGGCTGTCAGGGGGCTCAGGCAACTAACCCGGTCGAGAACTGGCAATCCATGTGACGACCGAGATAAGCAGTTAGGAGCTAGATGCTCCCTTATCCGCACGCGCAACCGCAGCCAACGTTATCTGGTCTGCCAGTCCGACGTCCGTTACTTCGCCGTTGCTTATGCGCAATCAGTCCCGGTGCCCGCCGGCATCCCAATGAGTTGCCGCGCGCGCCCGTCGGGCCGCCCACTCGACAGCTTGCCCATGCTCCAGAGAGGTCTCGCCTTTGCGCATAGAGGCGCATTGTCTGGCCCGATGCGGGAAGTCCAGCCGCCGCAAGACTCTGACGTTGCGGCTAATGAGTTGCGCGCGCGCCAACAGGTCCCTTGCTGCGCCTTGGCGCGCGCCAAGGGATCCACATCCCTGTTGGGCCGCCCACTCGACAGCTCGCCCATGCTCCAGGGAGGTCTCGCCTTTGCGCATAAAGGCACACTGTCTGGCCCGATGCGGGAAGTCCAGCCCCCGCAAGACTCTGAAGTTGCTGCTCACTGACTCGTTATGGCCTGCCGAAGCCCACGTCGGGAGCCCGTGCGAACAACCTCAGCACGCAGCACCACTGCCTGCCGGGGACGTGGCGCACCACGGGCACGCCAGTCGCGAGGTCGGGCTGCGCATTCCGGCGGCAGGGGAGCCTCCGCCTGGCAGCATGTCGCACCCCGCCGCCCCTCCTCGGATGCCACCTCAGGGTCTGCCCGCACATAAGCGCGTCCCGGATCGTTGGCGCGCGCCAGCCTCGCGCCAACCAGTGGGCAGCTCGGTCGAAAGGAAGCGCCGTCAACGATGTCACGAGTGATGGGAATAAGTTCAGTGGGTCAACTCCCCTGAGCAAACCCGGGTCAATCCTCGAGAGCGCTGAGGCGCTGGCGCTGTTGTGGGAAGAATACCGCGACGGTCCTGGCGGCCAGAGCGGATTCGGTTACTCATGGTTTTGCGACCTCTACCGCGAATGGGTCGGCCGGCTGAAGCCGACACTGCGCCAGGTGCATACCGCCGGTGAGCGAGTCTTCGTCGATTACGCTGGCCACAGTATGGAAGTAATAGATGGGCTTACGGGAGAGGTGCGGCGGGCAGAGGTGTTCGTTGGCGTGCTGGGTGCCTCCAGTTATACTTATGCAGAAGCGACCTGGACACAGTCGCTGCCAGACTGGATAGCCGCCCACGCCAATATGTTTGCGTTCTTTGGCGGCGTCACGAGCCAGATTGTCAGCGACAACCTCCGCGCCGGGATCACCCGGGCCTGCTTCCATGAGCCGCTGGTCAACCGGACCTATGCCGACATGGCCCGGCATTACGGTGCCGCAGTGATCCCGGCTCGGCCGTACAAGCCCCGGGATAAGGCAAAAGTCGAAGTTGGCGTGCAAGTAGTACAGCGCTGGATTCTAGCGCGGCTTCGCAATCATCGCTTCTTCTCGCTGGCAGAACTGAACAAGGCCATCCGGGAATTGGTCGTACAATTGAATAGCCGGGTGATGCGCGGCTGGGGCACCACACGACGAGCACTCTACGAACAGGTCGATCTGCCAGCCCTGGCGCAGCTGCCGCCCACGCCCTATGAATACGCCGAATGGAAACGCTGCCGTGTGAACATCGACTACCATATCGAATTCGACAAGCACTTCTATTCCGTGCCATTCCGATTGCTCCGCACCGAGGTGGAGGCACGCGCCACTGCCAAAACGATAGAAATATTCCACCGAGGCAGGCTGGTGGCGGCCCACCTGCGCAGCCGGCGCCCGAATCGGCCGACAACGGTCGCGGACCATATGCCGAGCTCGCACCGGCGCTACCGCGACTGGACGCATGAGCGGATCCTCCGCGAAGCGGGGTCGATCGGCGACGACACCAAGGCCTTGGTCGAGGTCATCCTGCGTTCGCGGCCGCATCCCGAGCAGGGGTTCCGCTCGTGCATTGGCATCCTCGGGCTGGCGAAGCGCTACGACGCCGAGCGGCTGGATGCCGCCTGCGCCCGCGCGCTGGTGCTCGGCACCCGCTCCTACTCGTCGGTCGCCACGATCCTGAAGAACCGCCAGGACAGAAAGCCACCCGAGCCGGAGCAGCCGAGCCTGCTGCACGAGAACATCCGCGGCCCGAGCTACTATCATTGAAATAATGGCCGTCGCCAAAGCATCCAGCGGCCCGGACAATGCACGGTCTGGAACGCACACTGTGCGTCCAGCCCGGCACCGGGATTGCTCCTGCTTCGGCATCCCGCGCCACGACGCCGGGCGGTTGCATGCCCTCCGCTCATCCTCTTCGGCCGCCGCCATCCTGAAGAACCGCCAGGAGGCGCGCGCCGGAGCAGCAGGCCGACCTGCTGCACGCAAACCCCCGCGGTTCCCACTGAAAGGAAAGCCGATGCTTACCCATCCCCTGGTCGATCGCCTGCGCAGCCTTGGCCTGACCGCCATGGCCGACGCCTTCCTCGAGTTGCAGGCCGCGGCGGCGGCAGCCGACCTCTCGCGCGAGGACTGGCTCGGGCTGCTGCTCGACCGCGAGGCCACGAGCCGCGAGAACAAACGCCTGAGCCGCAGGTTGACGCAAGCACGGCTGCGACAGAGCGCAGTCATCGAGGACACCGACTTCCGAACAGTGCGTGGTCTTGACCGCCAGCTGTTTCTTCAGCTTGGGAACTGTGATTGGCTGCGCCACAGCCAGAACCTGATCATTTGTGGGAAAACCGGAACGGGGAAATCCTGGCTCGCCTGTGCACTTGGCCATAAGGCCTGCCGCGAAGGGTTTTCGGTGCTCTACCGGCGAGCGCCGCGGCTGTTCGCCGAACTCGCCACCGCTCGGGGCGAGGGCAGGCTGGCGCGGCTGTTGAGGACGCTGGAACGCACCGGGTTGCTGATCATTGACGACTGGGGACCGGAGCCGCTGAACGCCGAGCAGCGGCGCGACCTGCTCGAGATCGTCGACGATCGCCATGAAAAGGGCTCGCTGCTGGTTACCAGCCAGATCCCGGTGAATCGCTGGCATGAAGTCATTGCCGATCCCACGCTCGGGGACGCGATCCTCGACCGCGTCGTTCACCGCGCGCATCGGATCCAGCTGACAGGACCCAGCCTGCGCAAGCGCAACGCGGTCAGCCCGCCAGCCGATACTGACGGCTCCGCCAGCGGGAGCGGCTCCGATGTTTGAACGGGACCGGCTTCTGCGCGTTGGCGGCGGGATTGCGCAGCGTGCCCTCAGCCGGCTGGCATGGGCGAGCGGGGGCAACGCCGCGGTGCCACGGAGGCGCAAGGCGAGTAAAAAGGTGGGTGCTCACCATGCTCGCCCCGACCGTAAACGGTCGGTTCTGCGCGTGGCTCCGCTCCCGCCGCGCAAGAAAGGGCGCGGCGCTTTTGACTCGCCTTGCGCTCCGTGGCCTGCAGGGGGTGTCGGGACGAGGGGCGTCCCGACACATCGACGCCAAGGCGTCGAACAAGGGGCTGGGGTTTCAGGAAGAGAGTTCATTACGGCTAGCCAGCGCCAGGGTCTGCTGGCGGGCAACCAACAGCGCAAAGAGTGCTTGACGAACGCCCGGGGAAAATGAGACGGGACAACCGTCAGTGGCAACGGCCAGAGCCGCCCCGCGCTGCCCGCCAGGCGCTCCTCAGCACAGGCGCGCAGCGTGATCACGATCCGCCGGAATCGGTGATCACGATCGGCTGGATTGGCTGATCACGATGACCGGAATCCGCAACGAAGGCGCGATCTGCCACACCTTCGGCCTGGACTTCGTGGTGGATGGCACGATCCAGAAGGTGCACGATCGGCTGCGGATAACCGTCAAGCTGCTCGATTTACGCGCCGGCAACCAGGTGGTCTGGGCGCGGCGTTTCGACCGCCATGCGACCGATCTGCTGACGCTGCAGGACGATATCACCGCCGAGGTAGTAGCACAGATCGATTCGGAGATCCTTCTGATCGAAGCGCGCCGCAGTGCCGCCCGACCGCTTGGCGACGCTACAGCCTACGACTTCATGCTCCGCGCCGTACTGCTGATCGGGCGCATGGACCGCGCCCAATTTTTGCAGGCGGGCGAGTACCTGGCCAACGCGATCGCGCTGGAGCCGGATTATGCCGCGCCCCATGCCTGGTATGCCTACTGGCACGTTTTCCTGCTCGGCCAGGACTGGGCCGAGCAACCCCAGGCGAGCATGGAGAAAGCTGGCCAGATGGCCGAGCGCGCCATCGTGCTCGACCCCTACGATGCGCGCGCGCTCACCATTGCCGGCCACGTTCGCTCGTCCGTGCTACGACGACCGCGCGAGGGTGCGGCGCTGCACGAGCGGGCATTATCGTTCAACCCGAATCTCGCCATGGCGTGGGCGCTGTCGGCGGTCACGCAAGCCTATCTGGGCGATACCGATGAGGCCGAGCGACGCGCCAATGTCTACAAGCGCATCTCGCCACTCGACCTGCACGTCTTCCTGTTCGATGGATTCTTCATTCTCATTCACCTCCTGAAACGCGACTACGCGTCTGCCGTCGCCACGGGACGCGCAGTCACCGATATCAACCCGACCTTTTCGGAGAACTTCAAACCCTTCCTCGCAGCACTGGGGCATCTTGGCCGCACCCAGGAAGCGACCGCTGTGCGCCGGCGGTTGCTGGCGCTCGAACCAGGTTTTAGCGTCGAGCGATTCTTGGCGGCTACGCCGATCGAACGGCAGACCGACCGCGAGCTCTACGCCGAAGGCTTGCGGCTGGCAGGTGTTTCTGAACGGGGGGTTGCTGAAGAAGAATTGCTCGAAGCACACGTTGCCTGAGCGCTCGACCGTCGAGGTCGACCATCTTGGTGACGCCGCGGTCAAGCATGCCATTGCGCAACGGCGCCCGGTGCAGCCGTCGAGCGTCAGTTTGCGAGAGGTCGTAACCGGCCTGATGGGGCGAGGTCCAACGATCCAATCCTTGATCACGCAGATGGAGGTGGCTCTAGGCTCTAAACACGGACTATTCGGTGCTGATCACGGGGGGAACCGGCACCGGAAAAGAAGTCGTGGCTCAGGCATTGCACCGCACGACTCACGGACGGCACGGCCATTTGTTGTGTTCGATTGTGGGGCCATTGTCGAATCGCTCATGGAGTCAGAATTTTTTGGACATGAGCGTGGCGCCTACACGGGCGCCAGTGAGCGGCGGCGCGGTCGGTTCGAGCTCGCGGCCGACGGGGGCACGATCCTTCTGGACGCGGTCTGTAATCTGTCTGCGGTGGGGCAGCAGGCGTTGCTGCGCGTTGTCGAAGAGCAGGTGATCTACCGCGTCGGCGGCTCGACGCCGATCCGTCTCGACACTCGGGTGATCGCTGCGACCAACGGGGCGCTGTCGGGCGACGAAGGCGGCGTCACGTTCCGCCCTGACTTGTTTTACCGGCTGTCGGAGTACACGATCGTCGTCCCGCTGTTGCGCAGCTGACCGGAAGATATCGAATTCCTGGCCCGCCGGTTTCTCCATCAGAGTCAAAAAGCGCTTGGAGGCGGGGAACGGGATATCAGCGAAAATGCGTTGGATCTGCTTCGAAGCTGCTCATGGCCCGGAAATGTCCGGCAATCGCGCAACGTGGTACGGCGCGCCTGTCTGACTGCGGCGACCAAGGTCACGGCGCAGGATATCCAGGCTTGCCTGCCGCGCCCGCCAACCCAAGTCGCCGCTCATACACACAACTATTCCCCGGTCGTCCTCGATCCTCGATGCGCCACTCCGGGATCTCGTGCAGCAACGTGTTCAGCAGGTCGAACGCGAATCGATCCTGAATGCTCTTGCCGAGGCTCGTGGGAACAAGGCCGCGGCGGCGCGACGGCTGGGCATCGACTACAAGACGTTCCGCGTCAAACTGAAGACGTTTGCGTAACCCGGTGCGCCGTGGGCGTGCCGCCGTCTAGCGATATGGATAGCCCCCTGCTGCTCTCACAATAGCCAAGAGCGCAGCTGATATAAGTCTACGCACTTGGTAACGAACGCGGGAATTGCTCCTTTCAGCGCGGAGAACCCGCCCGGCTATCCGGTCCTATCGCCCCCCGTCTCCGCCTCCGCGGTGATGGCATTCAGGCGGGCTGCCAGCTCCGATCCGCGGACCGGTTTCCTGGCGAGCGCAAAACGCCCCTTGATCCTGTTGCCCAGCGCCATCAGGACAGGTTCTTCAGCATAGCCTGTCAGCAACACCGCTGGTAGACTTGGACGGCGGGTCTGCGCCTCCCTGATCAGGCTCACGCCGTCCATGCCCGGCATCGACAGGTCGGACACGAGCGCGCGCACCGGCAGTCCTTCATCAAGCAGACCCAGCGCCTGTATCCCATTCGTCGCAGTGGTGACCATGAAGCCCTCGTCCTCCAGTTGGGCTGCCACGGTCTCGAGGACGAGCGGATCATCGTCGACAACCAAAACGGGTGTCCCGCCGGCCAGCGTTTGCCGCTGTTGGGCGGCCACAGTCTGGTATGGCTCAGGCACGTTACGGGCCAGCGGGAGCCAGATGGCGACCCGCGTGGCATGCTCCTGTGCGGTGTCGATGGCCATGCCTCCGCCGGACTGCTCGGCAAAAACCTTCACCAGAGCCAAGCCCAGGCCAACGCCTTGTCCCAAAGGCTTCGTTGTGAAGAACGGCTCGAAGCCGTGCGTGGTGCCGTTCGCGTTCAAGTCGTTTGCGTTGCCGACGACGATGCGCACATAGCTGCCCGGGGAGATGCCGGCCCAGTGCATCTGATTCATTGCGGCTGTTTCGATTGCCGCCGACAGGGTCAGTATCCCCCCGTGCGGCATCGCGTCGCCGGCATTGGCCGCCAAGGCCACCAGCGCAAGTTCCAGTTGAGCCTTGTCTGCCAAAAGAAGCGGCAGGGCGGCCTCCGTTTCAACCTGGAGTGTGATGGCAGGACCGAGCGTGATCGCCAGTGCATCGTGTATGCCCTCGATGATCGTGGCCGCATCGACTGCCTCGGCGCACAGGTCGCCACGGTGCGCAAATGCCAGCAGCCGCGCCGTGATGGATGCGCCCTGGCTCGCGGCTTCCGCCACAATGCGCGCGTAGCGGCGCACGTTCTCTGTTTTTTCCGGATGGCGCGCGATCATGGCGGCGCTGCCCTGCACGGCCTGGAGCAAGTTGTTGAACTCGTGCGCTATGCCGCCCGCAATCTGCGCCAGCGCCGCCAGGTGCTCGATTCGGGACACGCGGCTCTGTGCCGTCTCACGCGCTGCCGCCTCGGCGCGCATCCGGATTTCCAAGTCCCCGGCCAGGCGCCTGAGTTCGGCCTCCGTCCGCTTGTGCTCGGTGATGTCGACGACCAACCAGTGCGCTAGCGGACGCCCGCCGATATCTATGGAGACGGCCGCGACGATGACGTCGCGGACCTCGCCCGATCGCGTCCGGTGCCTGGTCTCGGACTGGACCGGCTGTCCGGCCAGCATGGGCTGGCGCGAAACGGTGTCGGCGCCGTCGCCGCCCATGGCGGCATCGATGTCAGCCACCCGCATGCTCCGCAGCACGTTGCGCTCATAGCCCAGCATCGCCGCGGCGGCGTCATTGCAGTCCACGATGGACGCGGTGAACGGGTCGATCAGGTAGCTTGGCAGTGGCACGTGTTCAAAGATCTGAAAGAAGCCCCGCTCGCTCCCGAGCAACGACGCTTCGGCGGACACGGGATCGGACACGTCCTCCACCATCATGGTGAAGTGCCGCGGCGTACCGTCGCGATGGCGTGTCAGCGAAACCGTCAGAGTGGCCTGTATTTGCGAACCGTCCTTCTGGAGGTACCGTGTTGCCATGCCCAGAACGGCAGAATCACCCGTCAGCAGGTGGCGGATGACTTCCAGGTTTCCGGCGATGTCATCCGGATGCGTCGTTTCCACGAAGGTCTTCGCGAGCAGTTCCCGGCGCGTGTAGCCGAGCAGTTTGCAGAAGCGGCCGTCTACCAGTGTCCAGTTGCCGTCGAGGTCGACGTTCGCCATTCCGAAAACCGCCCGCCCGGCAGCGGGGCGCAAGCGTCCCCCGCTATTTCGCGACGCGTCGCCGCCGTTTAGCCTCTTGATGTCAGGTGGCGCTGTCCCCGCGGCGATGTTTGGCCAGTGGGCTTCCTTCCCAAATCCACCCTCCTTCGCATGGCCGGCTCCGGCTGGGCGGCGGGCATCGGCCTCCGCCGGGGCGGCTTGTCCCAGATCGCGGGTTCGATCCGCTCTGCCGCGGCCGAACACCTCGTGTCTGGTGTAGCCGGACATGACGCCGGCCTTTGAAAAGTGTCTCCCAGCCTGCTTCACTGCGACGGCAGCTTGGGGGAGATTCCTGAGCGCGTGCAGCTTGGCATTAGCCAGACGAAGGTCTTCCTCCGCCTGCCGCTGCCCGGTGACGTCCAGAGTCACGCCAATGAGCCTGGGCCGCCCGGCATCGTCCACGATCACGCGGCCTAGGCTGGCGAGCCATCGGATTGCGCCGTCCGATGCGCGCTTGAAGCGGAACTCCATATGCAGCGGGATTGCGCCGGACAGCTGGGACGCCTCGCCGGCGGCCATGGCCACCAGCCGATCCTCGGGCTCCGCGAGGCCGAGCCACTGCCCGAAAGTCGACGGCGCGTCCGGTGGGACAAGCCCATGCAGGCAGTATTGCTCCGGGGACCATGACAGCGCCTGCGATGCAATGTCGCATTCCCAGAAGCCAATACCGGCCGCTTCCTGGGCGAGACGAAGCCTAGCCTCGCTCACGGCCGCGGCTGCGGCTGCGGTGCATTCCCGCGCGTGCCCCCCGGGAAGGCTTCCATGACGGTGGGGGGCTGCATTACTCATTTGATGTGCCCAGGGATAAACGAAATGAATACGCCCATTCCCACATGTGTAGAAAGCATGGAACCCGCAACGTAGGTGGCTGGTTTTGTGATGTGCTTACCGCACTTTTTATGATTTCGGTTTGCTCTATTGCTGAGCACCGTGCTGCTGCTGGATGCGAGCAAGTGACCATTTCCGGTCGCGGGTGTGGCAAACCGGTTTCGCCGCGGTATCTGCGGCGGGTGCGGAACAGAAGTCCTTGCGATAGGCGTCCAGCGAGAATCGGGCGGCCCCTTTCCAGACACGTTGGATGAGGCTGATAACCTTATCGACTGGAACAGTCGCAGGGGTACATTCAAGACACTGCGCTGCCTCAGAAGCTCGTAGCACGTATCTCATTCATGACGAGTTGCCGCCTCGGGTCGCGCTAAACGATCCGCCGTGCCCGCGCTGCTGACTCGAAGACGGCCGCGACACGGGTTGCGGCGCCGCGTGCGGTTGATGCGTGGCGACAGTTGGCGCTGGCTCAGCGGCCTTTATAATCGGAACCCTCAGCTCTCTGAGTGCGGTCAGCCGTCGGCTTACTTGCCGGTGCGGGCTTGGTTGAATGCCAGGCCTCGTCGGCGCCGTGACGGTCACGCCTGTGGAGGTCCAACTGGCGATGCATCCCATCAGCCGACGCCTCCAGCGCCTCGCGGAGGCTTCCCAACTCGGCACGAAACCGATTTCTCATGGTACTGACGCTGGCGGTGAGGTCTGACATGAAGCTGGCCAACTGGCGGCGCTGCGCGGCAGTGTGGTCAAGGCGCTGCCGCTGCTGGAGCGCGAGAAAACCATCGACGTCGGTGGCCAGCTTGGGTACTTCCTTGCCGCGCAGCGTCGCCGCCGCCGCCCGGTCTTGGCGGAGCTGTACGATGGAGTGGGCAAGATCGCTCATTGCATTCGTCAAGGTTTGCATGTGTTTCCGTCCGTTGAAGAAATCTGCCGGGCGCCGTGTCGCCGCTCGCGGCACGTTCCCGGCAGGTCTTGTGCCTTGCCTTTGGTCTAAACTTATGCTGGGGCTGCCGCCGATGCAGTAAGGCCAACGGCTTCGGCGTACTTCAGATACGTCTCGACCGAGGCGACGACCACACGAGCCTCGATGGTGATCAGCTCGATCCCGACGAGCGAGATTTTCACCCACGCATCGATCACGATTCCCTTGTCGAGGATCCGGTCGACAACTTCAGCAAGGCTGGAGGAATCGGTAGACTTCTGAAGGCGAGCCATGGTGTTACTCCTAGGTTTGTTTGGCACACCGGATGCCAGTCAAAGGTCAACGGCCGGGCGTCATCCATCGTAGCAACAAGCATGCCAAGAATTCGCGCGGTATCGGCGATTGGAAATCCGTTTTAGCCGGCTGATCCATCACAAATCTCGATACGCCGTAACGGACGGACCAAAATAGACGGGCGGCGGCGCCCGTGTCTGGCGGGCGCCGCCGCCCGCCTCGGCGGCGGAACGTCGCCACGTGTCCGACGACAATCGGCTAGGGGAGCATTTTTGGTCGACGCAACAGTCGCCTCGCCAGATTGTCTGCTGCCTGACCTTGCCGCGGTGGAGGTCGCCCGGATGTTCTCACGTTCCCCTCGAGAGGGGCAGGGCCGATCAGCTGTGTCAACGCGCCCGAGTGGTGGCGGGTCACGCTCGCCGATCTCGGGTTCCAGGCACCATCCGCGAAACCCCGGGCCATCCATTGGTGGTTGGCCATTTCGACGGTCCGCCCGATTACCGGGGACCTCATTATGAGGTCGGCGGCTGACTTCGTGATCTGCTTACCGCCCATTTTATGATCCAGAGAGCCTGTTGCGAAATCGGCGCCGGTGCGGTTTTTGCTGGATGGAAGGGGTGCTGAAAGCGTGGAAGCGTCCAGCAGCATCGATCCGTCCGTTGGGTAGCGCAACAACCTAGCGGGCGGCTCACTGCGGAGGTGACGCAGAGGGGCGAGTCAGCCGCCTCAGGCGGCCTTCCTCGCTCTTTCTGCCGCCTGTTTCCTGGTCTTTGCGGCACGCCGGGCAGATTCAGAGTGTAGCTTCCTGATGTTGTGCACGGCAGCTTGCAAGTCCCACTCGCCGCGGCAGCGCTCAAGCCCGCGCATGCTGAAGTGGCGGGCGTCCTGACAATCCTTCATCTGCCCGAACACCGGCTCGACGGAGGCGCCGCGCCGGCGATAGCGTTCGCGCCCATGCCCGGTGCGCAGCTTGCGGTCCATCTGCTCGCGTGCCGTCATGTTCTTCGGCTTGCGGCCCCGCGGCGGCGGCGCATCGCGCAAGGCGGCACGTTGCTTGTGGTCCTTCTGCGTAGCGATGATCAGCTCGCAGTCCGTGGTCTCTGTCGTCGCGTTGGCCTCCGACCAATAGCCGGCATCCGCCACCACGGCCCCGAGCGTGACAGTATCCTTCTCGTCCGCATCGGCCACCGCGACGACATTGGCCTGCGCCTGCGTCAGCATCGGGGTCAACTGCTGCACGTCATTGGCGTCCGTGGTGACGTCGTTGGCGATGATGATCTGGTTGGTGGTGACGACGATCTGGGCGTTGTAGCCTTGCAGCCAGCCGCGGCGTGTCTTCATGATGCCGCTGTCAGGGTCAGTGACGTTGGCGTTGGTGTCGGGGTCGATGCTGGGATCGGCGGCCTTCGGCTTGCGGCCGCGCTTGCGCTTGCCGGTAGCCTGCTCCTCCGCTTCCCGCGCATCGATCTTCGCCTGCTGCCGCGCAGCCGCCGCGGCCGCCCGGCGTTCCAGCTTCTCCTTGCACTTGCGCAGACGCGCCAGACGCTCTTCCCGCCGCGCCAGCGCTTTCGGCAAGGCAACGCCCTGTTGCGGCCGTCTGTCTTCCTTGGCGTCGGTCGCCTCGGCCTCGGCCAGCATCTTCTCGATCTCCGCCTCGATGCTGGCCGCCGTGCGGTTGGCTTCCAGCGAGGCGTTGCCTTGTACTTTGGTGCCGTCCAACGCAACCAGACCCAACTTCACCAGCCCCGCCTCCCTGCACAACCGCAGCACGGCCAGGAACACCGTCTTCATCTGCGAGCTGTGGCGCTGGCGGAACCGCGCGATCACTGTGTGGTCGGGGATGCTGTCGCCGACGATAAATCGATAGCCGACGTCACGGTGGCACAGCCGCTCGATTGCTCGACTGGAGCGCACGCCTTGCGCGTAGGCGTAGATAAGCAGCGCCAGCAGCACCTGCGGCGCGAACGGCGCCTGCCCGGCGTGGCCGAGCTTGTAGCCCGCTTCGAACTTTGCGAGGTCCATCATCCCGACCGCTTCCACGATCAGATGGACGATGTCGTTTTCCGGCAGCCATTCCATCATGTCGGCTGGCAGCAGCGCC
>Ga0302151_10001289_pt1 | contig 13223 bp, 13 predicted proteins | sample I_Bog_N1_3_FD_192428 | JGI IMG/M metagenome (GOLD analysis project Ga0302151, IMG submission 192428) | Peat permafrost microbial communities from Stordalen Mire near Abisko, Sweden - I_Bog_N1_3 | ecosystem: Environmental > Terrestrial > Soil > Wetlands > Peat | place: Sweden: Abisko, Stordalen...
CACCCCCAGCAGACAACCACCTCCCAGTCCGCAACCGCTACACTCACCCTGCGCAACCCCTTCCAGGCCCCGCGCACCATCCCCCTCGCCATCCGCGACGACGCCCCTCCCCCGCCTGATAGCCCCTTCGCCGCCCTCGACTCTGTCCCCGGCGCCATCTCCACGCCGCCCTTCTTCCCCCACGCCAACCCGCCCGCCGTTCACCCCGCAGCCCCCTCCCACGCCACCATCTCCCTCGGTGTCGCCCAGGGACTGCTCCTCAACCGCGTCACCCCAACCTATCCCGCCATCGCCCGCGCCATGGGCGAACAGGGCACCGTCGTCCTCGCCGCCACCATCTCCCGCGACGGCGTCATCGAAAACCTCCGTGTCCTCACCGGCCCCTCAACCCTCCGCATCGCCGCTCAGGAAGCCGTAGCCCAGTGGCGGTACCGCCCCTACCTCCTCAACGGCCAGCCCGTAGAAGTCGAAACCACCATCAACGTCGTCTTCGCCATGACCAGCCACTAGCGAATACCGCCGGGCGCCCCCGGTCCCTCGCCTTTTGGGGACCGGGGATGGATATCACCAATCCCCACCGCCCCCTCCCAAAAAACCACATCGGGCGCAGCTCGATTCGCCTTTGCTTTGAATGGGCACGACTTCAGTCGTGCCGCAGAAGCGACTATTTTGGACATTCATCGAGGGGCTCGATGCCCCGAGACCCCGCCTTTCGTCAACCCGCCAGCTCCGTTCCCTGCCCACCAACCACAAAAAGAATCTTCCCCAACTTTGCTTACAATTAAACCCAAAAAACGCACAATGATTCCATGAGCAAAACCCCGCCAAACCGGACACCTCCAGTCCCCACAAGCTCCAGCCCAAAGCTGGAATCCTGACGCTGAAAAACAGCAAAACGCCCAAAATCACACTTCATTCTCTTTTGTTTCGCTTTTTGGTATAGAAGTCTCATATAATCAATAGCTTGACTTTTTCGTTTTGCTTGCAAAACAGCCCAAAAGGCACTTTCGGGGTCCCCAAAAATCGCCCCCTCCTCAATCCCCTGACCCGCTACAATCCTTCCATTCCTCTCCTCGGAGCCAACCGGTGCGCAAATTCCTTCTACTCACTCTCCCCTTCCTCGCCCTTCTCTTTGCCCTCTGGCCGCTTGCTCACCGCCCCCACCACCCACTCCAATCCATCGCCCAAATCGCCCTCAGCCAACGCGGAGACACCACCTACCTCGCCTCCCGCTGGAATGGCTGGTACCGTCCCGGCAGCAACAAGTGCAACCAGGCCGTCGCGGACTGGATCCAGAACTCCGGTCGCCCACGCCCCCATGTTCCCGGTCATTTCGGACTCATCCCCCGTGACCCCAGCGCACATGAATGGGCAGACCCGGGCGTCACCATCCCAGGCTGGTCCGCACCCATGCCTCTCGATCAGGCCCAACCCGGCGACGTCATCGCCCAGCAGCACGGCCCCATCTATGCCCACGTCGGCATCGTCGTCGGCCCACGACAAACCGTCTCCGCCTATGGCGAAGTCAGCCCCCAGGGCCTGGTCCTTCTCAATGATTGGGGATTCCGCACCGCTCCCGGCGCAAATGGCGAAGCCACTTCCGACCCCGCTCCCGTAATCCGCCGCAGCCTCGCTGACACAACTTCAGGCAAATAAAAATGCCGCTTGTCCCTTGCGTCGGGAACAAGCGGCTGAGCCGTTCTTAGCTTTTCCGTGCGAGCAAACTACTTTCCCAATGCCAACCGAAGGGCTCCTCTTCCCCGCGTTCGACTTGCCGCCCCGGTGAAGAACCACGTTCCCTGCAGACCGCAGCAGAAACCTGGTCCTTCAGCACATAAAAACCGGACCGTTCAGGAAGCGCCTCGCGCACTTCCAGCTTCTCTTCATCACGGAGGTACTGATGAAGTACACCCCAATCCTAGTCACTGGGCTTTTTTGCACAAGTTCCATCGGGTAGCGTGACACGTATGAAACCTGTTACGACCGTATCGACCCACAGCAAACGTTTTCCCGTCCCCGCACGCAACCCCTATCTTTCCTGCACTCCTTGTTGCCACCATCAAAATCTACTCCTTTTGCTCCCCTCTCCACCCACCCTCTGGACAGTTGCCTGAAAACGTACGTATGATACGGTCTCGGGGTTAATTAAGACGTTGCAAGCTACCTCAAATACCGGCCACGATGCAAGTGACTTTCCATCTCGTGGTACTCGCGCTGTCGCCGAACCATGGATACCTGAGTCCGAAGCCGACAAAAACGCGATCCTCTCCCACCTCGACGCACTCCTCGCTCACTCCCTCTTCTTCCAAAGCAAACGTTACCCCGCTCTCCTCCGATTCGTCGTCGAACAGACCCTCGCCGGCAACGCCGACCAGGTCAAGGAACGCTCCATCGGCATAGAGGTCTTCGCACGCGTCCCCGGATACGATGCCAATGCCGACCCCGTCGTCCGCGTCACCGCCGGCGAAATCCGCAAGCGCCTCGCCCAGTACTACTACGACCCCGCAAACCAGTACGGCATCCGCATCGAACTCCCCACCGGCTCCTACGTCCCTATCTTCCTGCGCATGGTCGACGTACCCAACAGAATCCCGGATGCCGAATCAGCCGAGCCACTGCCCGCCCATGCTGACCCGGCCCTGCCCCTCGGATCGCCTGACTCCCCCGCCCAGCCCCTTACGGCCTCTCAGTCGCGACGATGGCCCTCCCTCTGGATGCTCGCCCCCATCTTCCTCGCCGTGGCCGTCGCCGCTGCCCTCGGCGGAGCATGGTGGGCACGCCAGGCCAGCACCCCTCCCCCCGTCGACCATACCGTCGACCAGTTCTGGCTCCCGCTCACATCAGGCCCCGCCACCGTTTCCATCTGCCTCGGCGAACCGGCTCGCGACTCCAGCAAGGACTCTGACCCCGCCCAGCCCATTGAACGCACCAAACCCGTCGAGCCACTCTACTTCCACCTCCATCAGTCCGGACTCTTCGCCCTCGCCGACGTCGTAACCCTCACCCGCATCGTCGGACCCCTCGAACGTCAGCACAAGGCGTTCCGCGTCTCCGCCGCATCGGAGGCCAGCTTCGCTCAACTCCGTGAAGGCCCCGTCGTCCTCATCGGCGCTTACGACAACCTCTGGACCATGCGCCTCACGCGAGATCTCCGCTTCGGCTTCGACTCCATCGACGGTCGCGCCATCATCGTCGACCGCAAAAGCAACGGAAAAACCTCCTGGGAAACCGCCTGGGACCTCCCCTACGAAAAGCTCGCCCGTGACTACGCCATCGTCGCCCGCTTCCGCGACCCCCTCACCGGTCAGCCCGTTGTCGTCGCCTCTGGCATCGCCGAGGAAGGCACCGAAGCCGCTGGCGAACTCATCTCCGACCCCACCAAGCTCGCCGCTCTCCTGCACGACGCCCCGGCAAACTGGGCGTCCATGAACATGGAAGCCGTCATCGAAACCCAGGTCATCGACTCCCACTCCGGGCCACCCACGGTCCTCGCCATCGAGTACTGGTAAGCCCTCGGCAGACCTCCGCACATAAGTCGCCACTAACTCCCCATCCGCATCCCGGTCTGCGCTGTCCATTTTCCGTGCAGTTTATCCCTCCTGGTTCAGCAACCTGCCTCCCTATTTCTCAATCCCGCAACCAAGTGAAAACAACTGCATATACGCAAAAAAGCCGCAGCGGCGAGCTGCGGCTTTCCCAAGTTCCAAAGGGGCCCAGGTGGTGCAAATCAATTACCAAATAATCCTAACTGTTAAGCCTTCGCCTTTTGCGCCGCCCATCGCTTCCGCTGGGCATCGGCTATCGCCTTGCGAGCTTCCGGGCTCAGAACCCGCTTCACCTTCTTGGCCTTCGGAGCCACCTTCACTGCCTTCACGGCTGCCTTCTTTGTGGCTTTCGCCTTCGCGGAAGGAATGCGTGATGACACTTTCCCGGTTTTCGCTAGGAGATTCCGCACCTCAGTTAGCCGTGCAATCTCTTCGTCCAGTTGTGCAATGATGTTTTCTATAGCCATGAACTACACAATAGAACAATTACCTGCCATTGGTCGATGATTCCTGCGCATTTCCCAACCTTTTTCTCGCGCCAACCACGCCATGTTATTCACCCTTTATACTCCGCGGATAACTATTCCCGCTCTTCCACCAACTCGCACCGCTACAAATATACCCACCACCCTCACACCTGTGACGCAAAAAACAGCATCACCACCGGCGCCGGCAATACTTCCATCGTCGCTAACCCAGCCAATCGGCACTCCAACACTCGCTCCCGCGCCGTCCCTACTGCCGAGGCCAGCACACACGCAGTCTCAGGCGCCCATCCGCTACTCGCCAACTCCCGCGCAATCGCGCCATAGTCTCTCCCCGGCATATACAGCACCAGCGTCGCTTCCGGACCTATTCCCCGCAATCCATTCGTCTCTCCCGCTGCAAGGTGACGCGTGGCAAATAGCACCCGCGAACTTCCCACCCGCCCCGTCAACGCAACCCCCGCGCTCGCTGCCGCTGCAAATCCCGCCGAGATACCCGGTACCATCTCGTAACCCACCGCAGCTCCATCCAGCGCCGATATCTCCTCCCCGGCACGCCCGAACAGCAGTGGGTCCCCGCTCTTCAGCCGTACCACACTTAGTCCGCCCTGCGCATACTCCACCATCCAGGAATTGATATCTTCCTGCGTCACCGTCTTCGGCCCGCAACGCTTCCCCACGTTGCGCACAATCGCATCTGGCCGCACCAGTGCCAGCACCTCTTCAGATACAAGGTCGTCGTGCATCACGCAATCGGCCGTACTTATCAGTCCATGCGCACGCAGCGTCAAATCCTCCACCGTCCCCGGTCCCGCTCCTACCAGGTATACCTTCCCTGCCTCGGCACACTTAGTCATCCCTTGGCCGCCTCTTCGCCCTTCTTTGTCAGCAACTTATTCAGTTCCTGCTGCACCGGGCACGTCGCAGGCTCGCAGGTCTCCCGTCGCGCCAGTAAGTGCAGCGCGCGCTTTCGCTCGTCACTCAGCTCATACACTTCCAGCATCCGCAGCCGCGTCGCGCCCAACTCATCCAGCCAATCGCCTAACTCCGGCTCAAGCAGCGCATCTATCTCCTCGCGCAGCCTTTGCGCCAGCGCCGGACTCTTCCCCGCAGTCGAGATCGCAATCTGCAAATCACCCCGCCGCACCAGCGATGGATAATAAAAATCGCAGTCCGGCGGATCGTCCACCGAGTTCACCAGGATATTCCGCTCCCGCGCCGCCCTCGCCACGCGATGATTCACCTCCTGCTGGTCCGTCCCCGTTACCACCAGGAACACCCCATCCAGGTCGCTCTCCGTAAACTCCCGCCCCCGCCACGCAATCGCCCCCTCGCCGGCCATCCGCCTCGCTTCATCGCCGGCCTCCGGAGCAACCACGGTCACCTCCGCACCGGCGCGCAGCAAGCTCGCGATCTTCGGCGTGGCAATCGTCCCTGCGCCCACCACCAGGCAACGCCGCCCCTCCAGCTTCAGAAATATTGGAAACATCTCCACTCGCTCGCCCATCGCTGCTCTCCTCTACTCGGCCGCCCGCATCTTGCCGCCCGGCAGCAGCTCAAACACCCGCCCACGCCACAAAATCCTGCTCGACGTATAACTCGCCGCCCAAAACCCAAATCCCATCAGGTCCCGCAGCGGATACAGCACTCCCAGCTCAAACCAGCTCCGCTCGCCCACCGTCCGCCAGCCCGCCGCCCACGCAATCGCCCACCGCGTCAGGAGGCCCCAGCCAAACAGCAAGGCCCCCAGCCACGGCCGACCCATCGCCCAGCACGCTCCCAGCACCAGCAACGCAAACGGCATCGCGAAGGTCAGCGATGTCCCAAAATGTCCCTTCGGCCGCGAAAACCGCGTCGACTTCATCCAACGCACCTGGTGCTTCATGCTCGCCCAGAACGTCGAATTCAGCACCATGTGGTCGATCCCATGATGGCTCAGCGCTACCTTCCATCCCAACCGGTATGCCTCATTGCCCAGCACAAAATCATCCGCGCAATACTCCGCCGTTACCCGGAACCCGCCCATCTGCTCCACCGCCGCACGCCGAAACGCCATCGTCGGCCCCAGCACAAACTGCATCCCTTCCAGCATGTTCGCCACCAGCACGCCCCCGGTCATCTCCACGCTCATGCCCACCGCCTCCAGCCGCGCCCACAGCCCGCCCTCAGCCGCCACTCCTCGGTACAGACAGGTCATTCCTCCCACCTTGGCATCCTGGAAGGGCGCAGCCACCTCCCGCAGATACTCCCGCGTCACCCGAACATCCGAGTCGCTGATCACATAAATGTCGTATCGCGCCTCAGCCGCCATCACCTCCAGCGACCGCACCTTGGCATTGATGTACGGGGCATCCCCGGTCCAGAAAAACCGCGCCGCAACCTGCGGATACTTTGCCGCCACCCGCCGCGCCACCGCCAATCCCTTGTCCGCCTCATCCCGCGCGCAAAACAGAATCTCGTACACCGGATAGTCCTGCTCAAAAAACGTAGCCAGATGCGCTTCCAACCCCGCCTCATCCCCATGCACAGGCTTCAGCAGCGTCAGCGCCGGCGCGTACCTCCTCCCCGCGGCCGTCTTCTCACACCAGTGGTGCCGCCCCCCGGCCATCACCATCCCCGCAAACACCGTCGAGGTCAGCAGGCCAAAGCACCCCAACGCCAAAATCACCAATACCATCCGAAAACTCCAGCAAACAGAATACCCGCCCCAGCCCTCTTCCCGGCCAAAGCTTCAGGCGCAGCTCTCCCGCAACCGCCGAATCTCAAGTTTTTCGTTTGGATTTTCCGGACCGGTCGCGGCCCGCCCTCAGCCTTTCGACTTCCCACCCGCTGTCTTCGCCGCCACCACTGCCGCCCGCGGCACCATCATCGGCTTCCGCGTCGGAACCATCGCCGACTTCTGCGACGAATCCGCCGCATGGTTAATCTGCGACAGCATCTCCGTCCGCACATACTCCACAAAACTCTGCATCTGCCGGTTCATCTCTTCCATGCGTTCCCGCATCTGCAGGATGATCGCAATCCCGGCAATATTCACGCCCAGATCCCGCGCCAGGTTCAAGATAAACTCCAACCGCTCCAGATCCTCGTCCGTATACAGCCGCGTGTTGCCCTCCGTCCGCGACGGCTTGAACAACCCCTCACGCTCATACATCCGCAACGTCTGCGGATGTATCTCATACATCTCGGCCACCGCCGATATCATGTACGCGCCTTTGGACTTACGTTTCGCTGTCATCCTACCGTCCTGACCCTGGTCCAGGGTCCCTACGTCCCTGCGTCACACCTTGTCAAACAGCGTAACCCGCGGATCCTGGTTATTCAACCGCGCCAGCTCCCGCATAATCTCCCGGCTCCGCTCGTCGTTCAACTGCGGCACCACCACTTCAACCGTCACAATCTGGTCGCCACGCTGCCCCGCTGCCTGCGCGCTCTCAATGCCCCGCTCCCGCATCCGCAGCTTCTGCCCGCCCTGCGTCCCGGGCGGAATCCGCAACTGCGCCCGACCGTCGATCGTCGGCACGTCCACCTTTGCCCCCAGTGCTGCCTCAGCCACCGTAATGGGCACACTCAAATGGATATCGTCCCCCACCCGGCTGAACACCGGATGCGTCCCCGTCCGCACAATCACGTACAGGTCGCCATTCACTCCGCCATTGGTCCCCGCATTGCCCTTGCCCTGCAGCCGGATCCGCTGTCCATCCCGCGTCCCAGCCTTGATCCGGAACTCGATCGGGTCCGTCCGGTTCACCGTCCCCTCGCCATGGCAAGTCGGGCAGCTGTGTCCCACCTGGCCCGTCCCTCCGCACCGTGGGCACGCGATATTGAACTTCATCCGCCCGCCCATCTGCGTCACCTGGCCGCTCCCATTGCACTCCGTGCACGTCGTCCGCGCTCCACTCGAAGCTCGCCCGTGGCACGTCGGACACTCGTCCTGTCGATGCACCTCTATCCGCGCATTGCCCCCGCGAATCGCCGTCCAGAACTCCACCGGAACCTGGTACTCAAGGTCCGTTCCCGCCTGCGGTCCCTGTTGCTGCGGTCGCCGCCCACCCTGCTCGGCGCCGGAAAATATCCCGCTGAAAATATCCTTGAAGCTGCCCCAGTTCGCGCTTCCCTGCCCACTCTGCGGCTGTCCGCCCTGGAATCCCGAAAAATCAAACCCACCAAAATCCACTGGAGGACCCTGATGCCCCGAGCCCTGCTGACGCGCATACGCCTCGGCCGTCGCAGGATCGATCTGGTCACTGTAGAAGCCCACCTGGTCGTACACCTTGCGCTTCTTCTCGTCACTCAAAATGTCGTTCGCCTCGGAGATCTCCTTGAACTTCTCCTCCGACCGCTTGTCGTTCGGATTCACATCCGGGTGATACTTGCGCGCAAGCTTCCGAAACGACTTGCGAATCTCCTCCGCGGTCGCCGTCTTCTTTACCCCGAGTGTCCCGTAATAATCCTTGTTCTGCGTCGTGGCCATGGTCGCTTTCTCTCTCAAGCAGTCGCGCTCGTCAATCCCTTATCCGGCTTGCGTCACGCGCTCCGCCGGCAACACTTCGATCTCAATCCGGGCCGCCATCTGTGCACTCACCGTCGCCAAATCGTACGTGCTCTGCATCTTCATCCAGAAGTCCGCAGTAGTCCCAAAATAACGCGCCAATCTGAGTGCTGTATCGGCGGTTATCCCTCTTCGTTCACGCACAATCTCCGTGATCCGTGTCACCGGAACCCGAAGCGCCAACGACAGCGCATTGGAACTCAACCCCAGCGGCACAAGAAAATCCTCCCGCAGGAACTCCCCGGGATGCACCGCAACCCCATGCTCGCTCGGATTTCGCGTAATCGCCATCGTTTCCCTCTTAGTGGTAGTCCACAATCTCCACATCCCACGCATCCTGTCCGTCCCATCGGAAGCACACCCGAAACTGATCGTTTATACGATTGCTCCAAAGCCCATCGCGATCACCCCTCAGCATTTCCAGCCGATTGCCGGGCGGTTGCCGAAGATCTTCCACCGCATGCGCAAAATCAATTGCCAGCAGTCGCCTCGCCGCCATCCGTGCCACAACCCCAAACCGGCGGCTCTGCCCTGTTCGGAAAACCCTCTCCGTCTCGTTATCGGCAAAGGAACGAATCATGCTTATCGTTGAACGTAGCACGAAAAGCGCTTGACGATTAAGAAGAATCCGAGCCTCTCACTTCAAATCCCAACCAGAAAGGGGCGACCTTCCGGCCGCCCCCCACTTTTCCGCCACTTGGCGAGCTCCGCTCGTGCCTACTTCTTTTCGTCCACATCCACGTACTCGGCATCAATCACGCCTTCGTCCTTCTTCGCTTCCGCGGCAGGTTCGCCCGCTTCCGCGCTCGCCGCTGCTCCTGCATTCGCCTTGTACATCACCTCGGCCAGCTTGTGGCTCGCCGCGGTCAGCTTCTCGTGCGACGCCTTCATATCCGCGACCGTCGGCGTGCCTTCCAGCGTCTTCTTGGCATCGGCCAAAGCCGATTCCACATCCGCCTTCTCCGCGCCCTGCACCTTGTCGCCGGAATCCTTCAGCATCTTCTCAATGTTGTACACCAGAGAGTCCAGTCCATTGCGAGCCTCAATCTGCTCGCGCTGTTCCTTATCCTCGTTCGCATGAGCCTCGGCTTCCTTGGCCATCCGCTCCACTTCTTCCTTGCTCAAACCTGAGCTGGAAGTAATCGTGATGCGCTGGTCCTTGCCTGTCGCCTGATCCTTCGCCGTCACATTCAAAATGCCGTTCGCATCAATATCGAACGTCACTTCAATCTGCGGCACGCCTCGCGGAGCAGTCGGAATCCCGCCCAGCTTGAACTTGCCCAGCGTCCTGTTCTGCCCGGCCATCGGGCGCTCGCCCTGCAGCACATGCACCTCAACCTCGGTCTGCGAATCCGCCGCCGTCGAAAACGTCTCCGTCTTCTTCGTCGGAATCGTCGTGTTCCGCGGAATCATCGGTGTCGCCACTCCCCCCAGCGTCTCAATCGCCAAAGTCAGCGGGGTCACGTCCAGCAGCAGCAGATCCTTCACATCGCCCGCCAGCACGCCGGCCTGAACCGCCGCGCCAATCGCCACCACCTCATCCGGATTCACACCCCGATGCGGTTCCTTGCCGAAAAGCTCTTTGACCATCTCCTGAATCTTCGGCATTCGCGTCTGTCCGCCGACCAGAACCACCTCGTCCACCTTCGACGCGCTGATCCCGGCATCCGCAAGGGCCTTCTTCGTCGGCTCCAGCGAACGCAGCAGCAAATCGCCTACCAGCTGCTCCAGCTTGGCCCGCGTCAGCTCCCGCACCAGGTGCTTCGGCCCCGACGCATCCGCCGTCACGAACGGCAGATTGATCTCCGTCTTGATCGTCGTCGACAACTCGATCTTGGCCTTCTCCGCGGCATCCTTCAGCCGCTGCAGAGCCATCTCGTTGCCCTTCGAAGCCAAATCCAAACCCGTCTCCGACTTGAACTCCGAGATCAGCCACTCCACAATCCGCTGGTCCAGGTTGTCGCCGCCCAGGTGCGTGTCCCCATTGGTCGACTTCACCTCAATGACGCCTTCGCCCACTTCCAGAATCGAAATATCGAAGGTGCCCCCGCCAAAGTCGTACACGGCGATCGTCTCTTCCTTCTTCTTGTCCAGCCCGTAAGCCATCGCGGCCGCCGTCGGCTCGTTCACAATCCGCTTCACATCCAGGCCGGCAATCTTGCCCGCATCCTTGGTCGCCTGCCGCTGAGCATCGTTAAAGTACGCCGGAACCGTGATGACAGCTTCCGTCACCGTCTCGCCCAGGTACGCTTCCGCGGCCTTCTTCAGCTTCTGCAGAATCATCGCCGATATCTCCGGCGGCGTATAAGGCTTGCCCTGCGCCATCACCACTATATGGTCGCCCTGCTGCTCCACCTTGTACGGAACCATCTTCATCTCGTCGTTCACTTCGTCGAAACGACGGCCCATGAACCGCTTGATCGAGAAAATCGTGTTCTCCGGATTCGTAATCGCCTGGCGCTTGGCCACCTGGCCCACCAGACGCTCCCCGCTCTTCGAAAACGCCACAATCGACGGAGTCGTCCGCGCTCCCTCTTCGTTGGCAATCACCTTGGGCTCTCCGCCCTCCAATACCGCAACGCACGAATTCGTCGTGCCCAGATCAATTCCAATAATCTTTCCCATGCTTCCACCCCGCCTCATTCAAAATCAAAAATCCAAACACCACCAGTCTCGCAGGTGAGTCACTTGTTGTCAAGTTTACATGAGCGCATTCCTATAAACATCTGCCCAAAATGGCCCCGCTCCAGATCGTCCCTCCAGTACCCCCTTCTCCAGCTCCGCCGCATGCCAAAAACTTCCCGCTCCACCATCCACCAGCCCCCTTCTACAATCACCCCAGGGAGTTTCCCCCATGCATCGCCGTTCCTTCCTCATCCGCGCCGCCGCCGCAACCGCCTGCACCTCGCTCCGCGGCCTAGACCAGTCCACCGTCGCCGCCCAGCTCACCCTCGCTCCTCACCCATTCGCGCCCCAAATGCCGCTCTCCTTTCCCGGCCTCAGCTACGAAATGGCTCAACTCACGGACCCCAAATTCTTCTCCCCCTCCAATCAGGACCTCGTCGCCCTCTTTCGGCTCCTCAGCCCCCAAGGCATCCTCCGCATCGGCGGCAACACCAGTGAATTCTGCTGGTTCCGCGCAAATCCCTCCACGCCCCAGCCCCACCTGCACACCCCCGCCGGCAGGCTCGATGCCAACTGGATGCCCCACCGCCTCTTCGCCATCACCCCTCAGGCCATCGACAACCTCGCCGGCTTCCTCCGGGCAACCGGCTGGCGTCTCATCTACGGCCTCAACTTCGGCAACAGCTCCCCCGCCCGCGCCGCACAGGAAGCAGCCTATGTAGCCCGAAATGTCGGCCCGCAACTCGACTTCTTCCAGATCGGCAACGAACCGGACTTCTACCACGACGCCAACAACGGCACCCGCCCGCCCAACTGGGATTTTCCCGACTACCTCAAGGAATGGACCGCCTTCGCTCAGGCCATCGTCGCCCAAGTCCCCAGCGCCCGCTTCGGCGGCCCCGATGTCGGGGCCTCCTCCAACTGGATCACCCAATTCGCCGCCGCCACTCCCCCCGCCATCAGCCGCCGACTGGTCGCCATCACCGGCCACTACTACGCCGAGGGTCCGCCCAACGACCCCTCCGTCACCGTCGCCCGCCTGCTCGCCGGCAACTCCGCCATCGCCCCCGAAACCCGCGCCATCGAAATCCTCGCCCGCGCGCACGGCCGAATCTACCGCATGACCGAGGGCAACTCCTGCTACCGTGGCGGCAAGCCGGGCCTCAGCGACGCATTTGCTTCAGCGCTTTGGGCCGCCGACTACATGCTCCAACTCGCCAGCCTCGGCTGCGCCGGAGTCAACCTCCACGGCGGCTCCAGCGCCTTTCTCACCGCTGGCCTCGGCGACCACACCCCCGGCATCCAGGGCCTCCCGGCGCCTCCAGCCATCCGCAGCGGCTTCTACTCCCCCATCCAGTCCGAGCCCGGCCGCCCCATCAAGGCCATGCCCATCTTCTACGGAATGCTCCTCGCCAGCCACTTCGCCGGCAACACATTTCTAGCCCTCCAGGGCTCACTTCCAGCCATCAACGCCACCGCATACGCGGCCCAGGCTCCCCAAGGCTCCAAAGTGGCCATCTTCAATAAGGATCCGCAAGCCGCCATCGACCTCTCCCTTCGCCTCCCGGCAACGCTCAACCGCGCCACCCTCTGGCGTCTCCAGGCTCCCACCCTCGACGCCACCCAGGAAGTAACCCTCGCCGGCTCACAAATCCTCCCCCACGCCGCCTGGCAACCCATCGCCGAACCCATCCCCATAAAAAACGGCGCACTCGGCATCCACATCCCCGCCGCCAGCGCCGCCCTCCTCTTCCTCACCTGACCGGCCCACCGGTCTCCGCGCATCCCTTCTAGGGCCTGTTCACACTACCTGAGTGGATGGCGTTGCGAGCGTGAATCGGGCCAAGCAATTCTGAGCACACAGGGCCGAGCCCGAGGACTGTGGCGACCCCACCGCTGAGGGCGAGAACGAAGTATGGCCCGATTTGCGCCGCAACCCGAAGGGACGGGGCCAGTTTTCCCCATTTCGGCGTCGCTCCTCGCTTCAGTAACCGGTTACAGCGCACTCGTCACTCC
>Ga0302151_10001329_pt1 | contig 12917 bp, 20 predicted proteins | sample I_Bog_N1_3_FD_192428 | JGI IMG/M metagenome (GOLD analysis project Ga0302151, IMG submission 192428) | Peat permafrost microbial communities from Stordalen Mire near Abisko, Sweden - I_Bog_N1_3 | ecosystem: Environmental > Terrestrial > Soil > Wetlands > Peat | place: Sweden: Abisko, Stordalen...
CCGGTTGATGGAGTAGGACCGGTACCATCCGCATCCGTAGCCGCCGCTGAAGCCCGTGTCCGGGCTGACGACGTCGATCCCGTAGCGGACGGGCTTGACGCCATTTCGCTGGAGGAATGCCTTCGAGAGGACAACGCCGTTGTTGGCGAGGTGCTCGCGGTGGGATGCTCGGGCATCCACTTTGTGATTCGCATTCATTTCAGCGTCCTGTTCCTGAGTTGTTTCTTGAACTCCGTGTACTTCGGATTCGGGCGGCCGTTGACGTGAGTCTTGATGCCGCAGTAGAAGAGAACATGGCCCATGTGTTCCTTGAAGTCCTTGTAAGATCTCGACCAAGGGCTATAGCCACCCGAGCCTGCTCGGCTGTACAGACTGAAACCCTCAGCACGAACCAGGATGAACATCATGTTGTTCCCGAGGCAGATTTTGGCGTGATCCACCGTCCAGTCATCGCGACTTCCAAACCAATGCTGATTGCCGTCAAGATGAGACATGTCGAGTCCCATGCGCTTCATGACAGTCATGATCGACTTGGCTGCCTCACGCGCATCGAAGGATTTCTTGGTCTTTGCCATGATCGGGCTCCTTACGCCAGTTTCAGGGTCTTCGTGCCGAATTCCGTGCCGTCCTCGAACAGGACGCGGTGGTAACCCACACGGATACCAGGTTTCAGGTACTTGGCCTTGTACATCTGACCGTCTTCCCAGCGAGCCATGACCGACTGGCCCTTCTTGAAGCCAACCATCGGGGCATCGGCCTTCGGCACCTTGCCGCCGGGAGCGGGCTTCTTGGCACCCTTCGTAGCCACAGCATCCGGACCGAACGTGCGCTCGACGCCGCCCTTCGTCAGACGGTGCATCTCGCCGGTGGCGACGTTCTCGGCGACCCACGGGAACTTCGGAGCGCTCGGGTTGTAGCCACGAAGAATGAACTGCTTGTTCCCGTGGGGGAACTTCTTGCCGAGAGCCTCGAGCGGTATCCCGTGTTCGTCGACATAGCGTTTGAACGCCGCGGCGAACTCAGTCTCGGCCGAACCGTCTTCGTTGACGATCGCGGCTTCGATCTTCATGACGAGGGACGCGCCCATGACGCCGCCCTTGAAGCGGAAGGCGACACCCAGCTTCTCGCCGAGAGCCGCGAGTTCGGCGACGACGGCCGTGCTCAGCTGGTTCGCGGTAGTCTTGTTGATGACGGTGATCTTCTTGGCCATGTTGGTTCCTTGGTTCGTTGGTTGGTTGTGGGGCAGACCGCGGATCAGCGGGCGGTCAGCATGTCCGAGAACACGGAGCCAATGATCGGGGCAAGGGCGAGGGCGATGGTGGCAACGGCAATGATGGTAAGCATGTTGTGCTCCTAGGTGGGCAGGTTGGTAAACGGGCTTTGGGGCTTGGGGCAAAAAGGCGTCCAGCCTCCTACCCTCCCCGCACCCCCATTTTACACCAAAACGGGACCAAAATGTCCTACCCGGGGTCCTAAAGTCGTGGGTTTTTGCCTCAAAAGTGAGCAAAAGGACGCAAAAAGGGGCCATAGCAGGACGGCCAGGGCGCCAGCGGAGGGCCGGGCGTGGCTTCATGGTATGGCCCCTAAGGATCAGGGCGTGATCTACTTCATGGCTTGGCGGACGCGCAGCATCAGACGCTGTGCCCCCTCTTCGCTCAGGTTGTGGTACGTCCGTAGCTGGGTCAGGTAGCGACTGTACTCCCACTCGTGGGCCGCGTCGGTGTTATCCTGGCCGATGTACAGGGTGAAACCCGCGTCATACTGACCGGCGGCGGCATTGATGAAGGCCCTGAGCTTGGGCCGCATCTTGGCCTCGAGTCCTACTAGCGCCTGAAGCTGGATGCGGGTCTCGTCCTCGTGGGCTGGCAAGACGCTGAGGCTCATCACCGATTCTAGTGGCACGTTCACGGCCTGGAAGCTGCCGTTCTCGTTGAGGAGCTTGTTCCGTTTGCCTCGTGTGTAGAACTCGATGAGGCCGTGGCCCTTGTTCCGAGCACTGGTCTTGCAGATGTTGAGCGCATGCAGATCGCTGTCATAGTACGGGTACTGCTTGCGCAGGCCGTAGATCGCGGCCTCGAACAGCGTCTGTTCGATCTCAGACCGCTTCTCGCCGAAGTGCTTATCCAGGAAGATCAGCTTCTTGCTGACGAACTTGCCAATGAACACGCGCATGATGTCGCTGCCAACCAGCGCAGCTTCGAGGTTCTTGTAGTCGAAGAGGCTGTAGGGCTTGACGCCCTGGTGATGGTCGATGTAGCTGAGGTCGAGGCCACGAAGGAACCCAACGTCCTCGCTCATCACCTCGTAGGCTGCGGGACTGGTGCTGATACCAAGCCCTCGGTTGTAGTGGACTGCGTAGGCGAAGAGCTTGCAGTTGCGGAGCACGTATCCGTTGTTGACGACACGAGACCAGACCTGCTTCGCCACCTCACGGTCGCCGATCAGGTCTCGGTACTCGTACTTGTCACAACCCCTGAACAGGTAGCGGAAGAGGATGGTGGCCACACGCTTGTGGTCCTTGCCAACTCCCAGGATGTCCTTCAGTGGATGGTAGTCCTTGTAGAAGTCCATGACCCGCGCCGATCAGAAGGACATGATCTCAACAAGGCTAGTGCGCGGATCGCTCTTCGATCGCGTCTTGGTCTTGGTGGCCCGAGGATCTTTTGGCGCGTTGTCGATGGTTGGCACCTCGTAGTTGTCGTCCTGCACCTTGGCTGTGATGTCTCGGATGGTGGTGCTGGTCGGGTCCTGGATGCGGCCAAGACGGCGAAGCTTGGTGAACTTGAGCTTCCACTCCTTCGGGGTCAGTAGCGTGTCGTCGCTCTTCAGGTAGGCAAAGAAGGCACGACCGCGGCTGTTCTGGTCAGGTGACCCAGCTAAGACGATCTCGTTGGCCGAGGTGTAACCCACGACGTAGCCATGGAGGTAGTTGGAGATGTACTCGCGACCCCGGTAGTTCAGGTACATCTTGGTACCCATTGGCAGCTTCTTACCCATCGGTTTCTGGCGGAGGATCGCCATCATGATCTTGCGTTGCTGCGGCGTCTTCTGACCAATTAGGGTCGCGAGCTGGACAAACTCGTCCGTGTTATGGATCACCTTCGTGTAGTCAGGTGTGAAGCACTTTGGAGCAATGGCGAAGGCTTTGCGGCCGAGGACCGAGCACAGGCTATCGAACGAGCGATGTCGGCTCTGCTTGAAGTGGAGACACTCTCCACATCGGAATACGTCTTCCATTGAGGCCTTCGTCTGGGCCTTCAGTCCATCAATCTTGGTAGCCATGTATACTGCGCTCCTCTTGTGTGGTTGATTGCACAGGGGTGTCCCTACGGCGGGGTCCCGTGCCTTCATTTTAGCATGGCGCGGTCCTAAGGCGGGACCGGGTTTGCCCCTACGCTGGGGCGTGGCTGAGGCTTTACAGAGGCCTAATCAGGGCTTGCGCTACGGCTGCCCCTATGGTAGGAGCGGCCGGAGGCTGCGGGGACTGGATACGCATCTGATCAACAGAGGTGAGCTGACGCCAAACACGACGACCTCCTGCAATGTAGCGGGCTTCCTTGAAGGCGTACCCGTCCTTCGCCACGACCAGCATAGCCTGGTTCGCATTTCTGACCACGAGGTTCATCTGGCCGATCCAGCGCTGGATCGTGGCGTGAGACTTGTGCAGGTCATCCTCTTCGGCGGCTTTCTGCAGGAAGTGGTCGCCTTCGGCAGTTCGTAGGTAGAGCGTGTACTTCACTTGGGTCCCCGCTTGCGAAGGTTGGCTTCTGCTTTGTAGCGGCGTCTGCGGCGCGACACACCAGCTAGCAGAATCAGAGCACCGAGCGATGCGAACGGCAGAAGACCCATGAAGATCGTGTCCAGAAGCTGGTCCATGATCACTGACCCTCCGGCCAACGCACGAGATCGCAGCGGCCCGTGAAGGCGAGCCACGAGCACTTCAGGCGCCAACGCAGGCCACCGATGTTGACCTGCGGCCGCGCCGGCACGTAGAAGCCGTCCTGAACGATGGACCCCCCGCTGCACCGAATTGGCTGACTCGAAGAGACTGCGTAGGGTCCACACAGTCGGGACGTGGTGCAGCACACCGCCAGCTTTCGGCGCAGAGCGGGCCCAGATCTTGATCGCAGTGACGATGACGAAGGCCACCACGACCAAGAAGCAGGCCATGGACAGCCAGTGGATTGCGTAGTAGATGATGTCAAGCGTGTGGGTGGTCATTTAGACTCCTTGGATCTTGGAAAGCCCAGTTTCGGGGCGACGCTGCTCAGCCTGCACGCGCGGGTCATCAGGGTACAGACGGCGCAGCATCGCTGAATGGTAGATGCGTAGCAGCTCTGCGGGCACCCTGTTAACACCCAGGATCCTGTCTTCGATGTTGATTAGGTCAAGACCGAGAGCTGGAATCAGGCCCAAGCAGGTGCCGAATTGCATGACCATGATCGTGGACTTCCCGCTATCGCTCGGAGGCATAGCGAATACCTCGTACGGATAGCGGAGCTGAGTCGGAGCGGCTCCACCACTGCGCTTCAAGCATTGGCCAACGACGATCTGACCTCCAACGAGATGAACCACGCGCAGTACGAAGTCCCGGCCAGGATTTTCCTCACCATCAGCACCAGGCCCCAGAGGCGGAGCCCCGGAGATGCTAAGGTCACGGTCGGCATCAGTTGGTTCAGTCAAGATCTTGCCCTTTCATAAGGCGAGTCAGTTGGCCCGTCAGGTTGGAAACGCTCTCGTCCTGGCCAAGGCTGTAGCCTTTGCTGTGGGCCAAGTGAACGGCCTTCACTGCCTCGAACACCGACAGCGGGTGGATGAGATGGTAGAAGTCCATGTTGAATTGTCGCTCACCAATTGGGACAGTGACCGTGACCATTGGTGTGTGAGACACCGGATGGGTGAGGCTATACGCCTTGAGCCGCGCCTCCTCGGCGTACTTGTAGGACAGGATCTCACGAGCCAGCGTATCGGCTCTCTCAGTCGTGAGACGCTGGGCCGAGTCCTGGTCAGGTTTCTCTGCACGCTGCTCGGTGAAGTAAGCAGGCAGTAGCCCGTCTTGGGGACGGCGCTTTGGGTCGTCGGTCATAGATCAGCTTTGCTCGTATTGGTTGAGGGTCTGCAGGAAGTCCCACTTTACGGCCTCGGCCGCGTGGACACGAGTCTGGGCCACAGCCTCTGCCGCCGTGTGGTAGGCCAGGGACACCATGTCAAGGACGTGTGTCATCAGAGGCGCGAAATGCAACGTCGTCTTGACGGGCTTGAGCCGGACCCCATGAATGTAAATCACGATGGACAGCACGACGATGCCGTGGTTGCCAGCGTTCTCGGCAGTAGCCGAGACGAATGCGGGCTCATCCCAGTGGTCGTTGATATGCTTGGCCAGGGCCTGGGCCTGTTTCCAGGTCATCATCTGGAGGACGTTGGGTTTCAGGTACTCGGGGTCCACAGGAACCGATCCCGCCTGGGACTTGGCCTTGGCCGTTCGCTTAGGAACGGGCTTGGCCGCAGGCCGAACGTTGAGCTTCGATTCGACACAGGGCACCATCTTGAGCACGCGCTTGGGTTTCGATTCCGTCTTTGATGTCGTCATGTGAGTCTTTCGTGCGAGTGAGAAGGGGTCGCTCAGATTTCCTCCGAACGACCCCTCTTGTGTTAACCAAAGTACCTCTTGAAGACCAGGATGAGCCCGGCTCGCAGAATTTCATTCCGTGACTTGCCAGTCAGGGATTGAATCTTCTTCATCATCTCCGTCTCCTGCTGCGACAGCGAGACAGAACCGACAAGCCGCTTGTCTGGATCGGCGTCGCCTCTCTGTTCAGAGACCACGACCTGCCCTGCCAACCACACTAGCTTCTTTACACTTTCGGCCGCTTCGCCGTGAAGCAGGTCATCGAACTTGGCTCGACGCTGGATTCGCTGAGCGATCTTGTGCAGGCCAGTGTGATGGCTGTCACATAAGGATACCAGTGGGCCGTCTGTCCCACCTGCGTTACGAGGACAGATATGGTGGTCTTCACGGTTTGCAGGTCCTGGGTTGGCTGAGGACTTGAACCGGACGCCACACACCCAGCAGGCAGGGCCCGTCAGTTGGTCACGCCCTAGTTGCATCACTCGATCCCTTCGTCCTGCTCCAACATGACCTGGTTCGAGATTGGGCCACGTCCAACGTAGTCACGGTAGAAGTCACCGTAGAGCGGGTACTTCGCCTCCTCGGTCTGCATCGTCTCCATGGCGAAGCCGAAGACCGGGCTCGTGTCGACAAGGGATGTGGCGATCGAGTTGATGAACGCCTTGGTATGGCGACGCTTCAGCGACGGGGCGATACCGAGGCTCATGACAGGCCGGAACTGTGCGTGGTGCCATACGTCGCCAACCTCGTCGTGGCGACGACTCGTCTTCTTGCTCGGAACCAGCGGCATCAACAGATGGGCGTGACCACTTGGCGTGTCGTACCAGACGTCGAGGCCGGCAGGAACCATGAAGTAGATGGTATCGGGTCCCTTCACGGCGAAGGGAGTCAGACTGTTGCCAATCTCGACGCCGAGCTTGTCCCAGTCAACATCGAAGGGACAGCCCATGAACATGGCCTTCAGGTGCTTGACAGTGGGCTCGACCGGGAGGACCCAGAGCCTGGAGACGATGCCGCTCACAGCCGTTCTCCAGCGAAACCCCAGGTCGAAACGTCGATGCGGCCGCTTGGGAACGCCTTACCAAAACGGCGCACGTCCTTCTCGGGCATGACCCAGAACCAGATGCCACCCTTGAAGCCCTTCGGCTTGGCGCTGATGAACTCCCAGCCGTAGCCGGTCTTGCCTTCCAGCAGCTTGACGACCTTCTTGGCTTCGTCCATCGCCGTCTTGGGACGCTTGACGTTCACGGTCTTGGGCTTGCCGCCCTGGGACACCTGCTTCGTGTCCTTGATCGTGAGCTGGCGCATGACCGGACGCTGATGCTCGTCGACCATCGGCTCGCCGTCGCTGTTCAGGACCGCGGTGCTCAGAGTCTTGGGGTTGACGCCGATGCAGAGCTGCTTCTTGACCACTGTGTAGCCACCGATGGTTGCGGCGTTGAAGCCGAGCTGGTCCAGCTTCTCGACCGAGACGTAGCCAACCTTGCTGAACTTGCTGTCGCTGCTGTTGGTCCCGGAGAACACGACCGGCGCGCGATGCAGCAGGAAATCCTTGTGGCCGAATTCGGGGATCTGCTCCAGCTCGCTCTGGTTCAGGTTGATCTCGTACTCGGTACCGTCGTACTCGCCGTTGGCGGTGAGCTCCGACTGGAGCTTGGTCAGGCGCTCGGTGGCCTTGGCCTTCAAGGAGCGGACCTCGTTGATGGAGCTGACGCCGGACGTCAAAACGAGATCGGCCGCCGTGACCGATCGGGCGTGGATGCCTTCGGACAGGGAGACCAGTTCGTTGTCCATGACGCGCAGGAAGCCGACAATGCCTTGGACCGGCTCGGCTTTGATCGTCTCGACGTAGCTGCGGGCAGACCGGATCAGCTTCAGCTGCTTCGGGCGATCGGACGTGGCCAGGTCAGCCATCGCGATGTTGAGCTTGCGCAGCCGGGTCTCGACGTTGTCCAGCCTGCTGAGGCGGACCTGCACGGCGGCGATCCGCGTGTGGACCTCGGCGTGCGAGGAGCCGGCATCGGGTCCGGACTTCGGGTCGGTCATGGGAACTCCTGTGAATTGGGTGATCGAGGAATGGGGATGGGATGGGCCGAGGCATTGCCCATCCCCACCGGCGTCAGATCAGGAAGCCGTCGTTCTTCTTGCCCTTGCCAGCGGGCTTCGCGCCCTTCTTGGCGGCCGGACCGGCCTTCTTCTTCGCGACGGGACCGGCCTTCTTGGCGGCAGCGCCCTTCTTCACGATCTTCTTGCCGGCGCCGACCTTCTTCTTGGCGACGACGGGGGCATCGTCCTCGTCGGCTTCCGGACGGGCCTTCTTGGCGCCGACCTTCTTCGCCGCGACCTTCTTGGCGGCGGGACCCTTGCGCGCGGCCGGACCGGCCTTCTTGCCTTGCAGGCGCTCGACCTGGGCGGACAGGCGCGTGTTCTGGCGTTCCAGCTGTGCGTTGGCGCGGACGAGTCCGGCGACTTCCTTGGCGATGTTCAGTTGTTGTGCTGCCATGTGAAACCTCTATGTGGTGAGTTGCTTGGATGCACGCCCGACTCATTGAGTAGAGTCGAACGATTCGGGAACCGTTCCCAAATACGTATTTACAGTTCGGTCTGGAACTGCGAGAGCAAGGCTCTCTGGTGTTGACTGAGCGGGAAGTCGCTCAGCTCTTCGAAGATTGCCTCGAGTGAGGCTGCGTCTTGGCCATCGAGCAGATGCTCGATGTCAGCTTGATCCTGTCGAGAGAAGCGACCGAGCTTTGATGCGATGAGGCCGACCCGACTCGCGACACGCAGGCCGTCTACCTCATCTGCCGAAGACCAGATCCTGTGAACAAGATCGGGCTCCATCTTCAGGAACTCAGGGTCAAGTACCTCGAATTCCACGTGAGTGGCATTGTGCCGGAACGCGTGGGCTCTCAAGCGCTTGAAGCCTGGGACCTCAGCCGGGATGCTCTGGGCTGACAGGAACAGGAAGTCACAGTCACTGGTCATGCGAGCACGGCCGTGGAATGCGAGGGCCAAACCTCCAATCAGCACGCAATCAGCAACATGGGCCCTGCTCCAGTCACGGATTGCGGTCGCAAGCTCGGGAACCATCGCGGACTCAATGAGCGACCGAGTCCCGTCGTTGGGTTTGGCCCACGACTCAATGATCGCATGAGAGCGCAGCCTGGATCTTGCGTTGATATGGGTCATGATCAGGTCACCTTCATCTTGCGCTTCTTCTCGGCTTCGAATTTCAGGTCAGCCTGGATGGCGACGAGAGCATTCTGCAGATCGGATGCGACCTTCGGCTTCGGCTTGGCGAGCCATGCCTGGAGCTGCGCCAAGAACTTGATCTGTTGCTCCAGCGTCTCCTTGACCTTCCCCTGATCGATCCGGCTGATCCGGCCGAGTTGGAGCTCCCAGATCTGCTGGACCTGCAAGTCGCTGAGCTTGAATTGCTGCTTCAGTGCAGCCTTCGGCTCTTTGTGCGTCTTGATGATCTTGACGATGGCCTCGCTGTTGCCATGGACCCAGATCATCAGTTTCGAATAGGCGATCGCCTCATTCTGTTTCACGATCCGATGCTCGAGGCTGCGCTTCTCCAGATGGAGGCGCTCCTTGAGCCAGGTCACGATCAATTCCGGGATGGACAGGGACAGGAACTCGGTGTCGAACCGCACGGTCCCCGCCTCGACACGCGAAGTGCGATGCGTTGCATTGACCTTGAAGCTGATGCTCTTCGTGCAGATCTTCTGGACCTTGCCGACGAGGGTATCAAATTGTGCGTAGTTGTAGCCACGCCCCATCTCGATCCGGATTCGGGTCGCGCCCTTGCCGCCAGCCGCGTGCTCCACTTCGGGCAGTTCCCGGATCTTCAGCAGGATCTTCTTCGGATCCATGTCCTGGGGCCAGTCATCGATCTCGATGATCTTGGCGTCGCGGTCGATCTCGAGACGGCACTGGAACTGAACCTTCGCCTGGCTGGTCTTGAACATCTGGAACCAGGCCACGGCGTTGGCCTTGGTCTTGACCACCTGACCGCCATTCCGGTTGAAGTACTTGAGGCGCCGAGCGAAGTCCGCAGCTTGGAGCCGTTCGCCCTTGAGCAGCGCCGTGCAGACATCAATGACCGACTCTGGCGAGAACGACGGGAACATCGTTGTCTTCCCCTTGCCAACGCCGATGCCCTGGGCCGCAGCGGTCAAGATGTGAGGGAAGATCGAAGGCAGGGACACGGGCTCGACCGTGGTCGCGTCGTAGTTCGGGCCGAAGCTGGTGACCGACTTGTGGATGTAGTTCGGGTCGAACATGGTACGGCCGTAGGCACCGATCATCAGGTTCGTGTAGCGACTGGCGGCTGCGCGGTCGACCAGCGAGCCCCAATTGCCCTTGCCGCGGAGCAGCGGGACGTTGGCCTGGACCATGGTCACGATCGCACCCTCAATCGAGGCATCCCCGTGCGGATGGTAGCGACCCATGGTCTCGCCGCTGACACGAGCCGTCTTGACGAACTCGTTCGGCATCTGGTAGGCTGCCCACATGATGCGACGCTGGACCGGGATCAGGCCGTCAACCAGATCCGGAATGGCGCGGGCCAAGTTCACCTCATCGGCGTAGATCCCCATCTCGCGGGAGCCAAAGGTGGCGAGGTCTTCCTCACGGACCACACCGAAGCCCGTGCTGGCCCCCATCTTGGCCTTGGCCGCAGCGCTCATGGGTTTGCGCTTGGGTTGTTTTGTTGCCATCATTTCTCCATAGTGAGTTCAACCGTCTTTACGGTCACGAACTTGGCATTCTTATTGAGCTGGTGCTCGGCCTTCAGTTCAGAGTGGTAGCGCTCGATGGTGTAGAGCGCTACCTCCGCTGTGGAGTGGCGACACACGTCCCAGGTCCTGGTGTTGAACTTCGTGTCGAAGATGAACGGGGACTCACCCATCGACAGGAAGGCCCAGGACCAGCGACGCCTGACCTGAGCGTAAAACTGGCCGTCGCGGTGCTGGCGGATGCGATAGCGGATGGTCCTGGTCATGCGACCCCCTTGGCCCGGTTGGATCGAGGCTTGGGTGGGGCCGGTGGCTTATCGACCTGGGCCCGACGCCGTTCGAGGATCCATTGGTTGGTGGCAGCGATCGGGTCCTCCTCCGCGAACTTGGTGATCATGTAGCGGAGATTGGTACTCATGCTGCCACCTTCTTTCTGGCCACGACCTTCTTCGCTGGGAACGTCTTCTTGGCTGCCACCTTGCGAACGGCCTGACGCTTCGGGCTCTGGTCGTCAGGATCGCCTTCGCTGTCGTCCCCATCCATCAGGTTGCCCATCAGACTGGAGAAGACCTGGAAGTCGTTCGGGCTCAGAGGCTGGAGTTTCACCAGCTTGCGGGCTCCGGACACGGCCAGGATGTACAAGACCTCGGCGTCGACCTCGCCCCAACCCTTCGCATGATGGACTTCGGCCTTGACGCCAGCCGCCTTGAGCTTGGTCTCTACCTCGATCACTGTATTGCCGATGAACAGCCGATCGCCCTTGATCGAGTAGAACTCGGGCATGTCTGCCACGTAGACCATGCCTGCCTCGTACAGACCGGGCAGGTACTTGACGAACAGAGCGTTCAGCAGGCAGTTGATGTGCCGGCCGTCCGGGTCCGGGTCCGCCAGTAGGATGATCTTGCCTACCTGGAGCTTGGCCATCGGATCTTTGGCTTTGGGATCGAAGCCGATGGCGGCCAGGATGTTCAGGATCGCCTTCGACAGCAGGGCTTTGTCACCCTTGGTCTTCATGGCGTTCATGATCTTGCCAGTCAGCGGTAGGAGGGCCTGCCATGTCTCGCGTACCGCCCGGAAGCCGCCGCCTGCTGACTCGCCTTCTACGATGAATAGCTCGCGCTTAGCCACCGGGGTTCCACGAGCGCAGGGCGTGTAGTCCGGCGGAAGGCCGCTACCTTTGACCTTGCGCAGCGCCGTTGCCACTGCCTTCGACGCCGTGAACTTGGACTGGAGCTCGTTGATCTTGGTGGCCCGGTCGCACACGCGCTTGGCCATCGCCTTGTTAGCCGCATAGAACTTCTTGGCCTCAGTCAGGACCAGAAGGCGGAAGTCCTGCCCCATGCGGTCGTCCACCAGCTTGGCCTTGTCCTGTGACGAGAACTGCGCCTTGTGCAGCTTGGCGTTGACGATGCCGAGCATGCCGTCCGCGAAGTCACGGGCCGTGAACGGGTACTTGGTCTTGACCTTGCCGTCCTCCTTGACCTTCTTGACCCCGGTCATGTAGGGCTTGATCGCCTCGTATAGGGACGCGACCACCGAGTCAACGTGCTTGCCGCCTTGGCTGTTGGCCAGGCCGTTGGTGTAGCCCTTGACCTCCATGCCGTTGGCGTTCGAGAACGAGATGACGGCCTGGGCCAGATCGGAGTTGAACTCGAACAGATCGGGCTCCGAGGCTGCGTCCAGCGCCACGAGACGTTTGGCGATCAGCTCCTTTGGACCCTCCTTCGACAGGAAGGTCTTCTGCTTGCCGCGCACATCAACCAGGATCTTGAGGCCTGGGTTCAGGTAGGACTGGATCTCGGCCCACTCGACCAGCATAGACGGCGGGAATGTCCTGACGCTGAAGATCGACTGGTCAGGCTTGAAGTGGATGAGCGTGCCCACGGTCATGGGCTTGTTCGTGATCGGGCTCTTCGGAGCCTTGGCAGGCTGGACCTGGGTCGTGATGACGCCGCGCTTGAACCCGACCTTGTACCACTTGCCCTTGAAGCAGGTGACCACGTCCAGGAAGTCGGCAGTGGCGTTCGTACCCTTGACGCCGACACCGTGGCTGCCGATCGAGACCTTGTAGGCTTCAGACCTGAACTTGCCACTGGTGTGGAGCTCGCCGAACACAGCCTGCATGGTCGGCATCTTGGACGTGATGGTCTTCGTGCCAACCTGGATCTTCAGGTCCTTCATGCCCTGGGGAATGCCGGCGCCGCTGTCCTGCACCCAATACGAGCCATCCTTGTCAACTACGATGCCACCGAGCTTGTTCCGGCCGGCCAGGAACTCGTCCACGAAGTTGTCACACAGCTCGCGCAGCACCACGAACATGCCGTGGGCATCTGTGCCCCCGATGTACATGCTTGGATTCTTGCGGATCGAGTCTGGGAACCGCAGGGTGTCGATCGAGTCACTGTTGTACTCGCCGACTTTTGGCGCCTTGGCTTTCACGGTCATTGGGGCTCCTTCGGGCCAGTCTTGATGTTGTAGTTCCCGGCGATGCTGCCGTGAAGGCGGGACGTGAGGCGGGCGTAGAGCTCGCTGTCGGTCACCGTGAA
>Ga0302151_10001343_pt1 | contig 12845 bp, 8 predicted proteins | sample I_Bog_N1_3_FD_192428 | JGI IMG/M metagenome (GOLD analysis project Ga0302151, IMG submission 192428) | Peat permafrost microbial communities from Stordalen Mire near Abisko, Sweden - I_Bog_N1_3 | ecosystem: Environmental > Terrestrial > Soil > Wetlands > Peat | place: Sweden: Abisko, Stordalen...
TCCTCATCGGTGGCTCGATCGCCTTCTTGTTCTCGTCCCTGGCCATCCGCGCCGTCGGTCGCTCGGCCGGCACCGTCGTGCTCGAGGTGCGGCGCCAATTCCGCGAACACCCCGGCATCATGGACTACACCGAGAAGCCCGAATACGGGCGGGTCATCAGCATCTGCACCGCCGCAGCCCAGCGCGAACTGGCCACCCCGGCGCTGCTGGCCATCCTGACCCCGGTCATCGTGGGCTTCGGCATCAACTATCTGGCCCTGGGCGCCTTCTTGGCCGGCACCATCCTCACGGGCCAACTGCTGGCCAACACGCTGTCGAACTCGGGCGGTGCGTGGGACAACGCCAAGAAGTACATCGAGGACGGCAACGAAGGTGGCAAGGGCTCGGAGGCCCACAAGGCCGCCGTCATCGGTGACACGGTTGGTGACCCGTTCAAGGACACGGCCGGACCGGCGCTGAACCCCATGATCAAGGTCATGAACCTGGTCTCGCTGCTCATCCTCCCCGCCGTCATCACCCTGCAGCACCACACCGGTGCCCGCCTCGCCATCGCCGGCGTGGCGCTGGTCATCCTGCTCGGCGCACTCGCCTTCTCCAAGCGGGGTTCCGAGGCCATGGACGCCGACGCAGCCGATTCGACCCCGGCCGTAGCACCCGTTGCACCGGTCGAATGACCTGCTCAGGCGCATAGCGGACCGCTCTTCCGGCGCCCTGGACGTGCACCCTGCCCTTGACAGGTGGGGTGGCGGACCCGCACTGTGACGTGACCATGCCCTCCCTTTTCCCCCACCGATCGCCGACCTGCGGGGTATGCCGTGGGTAAGGCGCTCGTCATTGTGGAGTCGCCGGCCAAGGCACGCACCATCGGCGGCATGCTGGGCCCGGACTTCATTGTGGAGTCGTCGATCGGCCACATCCGTGACCTCCCCCGCGGCGCCGACGAGGTGCCGGCCGCCTACAAGGGGGAGTCCTGGGCGCGTCTCGGCGTCGACGTGGACAACGGCTTCAAGCCGCTGTACGTGGTGTCCACGCCGAAGAAGTCGGTCGTGGCCAACCTGAAGAAACTGCTCAAGGGCGCCGACGAGCTGTATCTCGCCACGGACGAGGACCGCGAGGGTGAATCGATCGCGTGGCACCTCTTCGAGGTCCTGTCGCCCACGGTCCCCGTCAAGCGCATGGTGTTCCACGAGATCACACCGACCGCCATAGCGCGCGCCGTCGACGAGTGGCGAGACCTCGACCGACGCCTGGTGGACGCCCAGGAGGCGCGCCGCATCCTCGATCGCCTCTACGGCTACGAGGTGTCGCCCGTGTTGTGGCGCAAGGTGATGCCGCGCCTGTCGGCCGGCCGGGTCCAGAGCGTGGCCACCCGGATGGTGGTCGAGCGCGAGCGGGCGCGGATGCGCTTCCGCTCCGCCACCTGGTGGGGGGTCGACGGAACCTTCACCAACGCCGCCGCGGCGTCGGGCTTCGGCGCCGCGCTGATCGGTTTGGGCGGAGCCACGGTTGCCACCGGCAAGGACTTCGACGAGCACGGGGAGCGGACGGGCAAGAGCGATGTCCGAGTGCTGGGTGAGGAGGAGGCGACGTCGGTCGCCACGGCCCTGATCGGCCGCTCCTTCACCGTGAGCGCGGTGACCGAGAGGCCTTTCCGACGCTCGCCTGCGGCGCCGTTCATGACCTCGACCCTGCAGCAGGAGGCGGGTCGCAAGCTGCGCTTCAGCGCGCAGCGGGCCATGCAGGTCGCCCAGCGCCTCTACGAGCAGGGCTTCATCACCTATATGCGCACCGACTCGACGACGTTGTCGGACCAGGCGCTGACCGCGGCCCGCAGCCAGGCCCGCGAAATGTACGGCGATGCCTACGTGCCTGATGCGCCCCGCCGCTACGAGCGCAAGGTCAAGAACGCGCAGGAGGCTCACGAGGCCATCCGCCCCTCCGGTGAGACGTTCCGGACGCCCGAGCAGGCGGGCCGGAACCTGTCGGGGGACGAGCTCCGCCTGTACGAGCTGATCTGGAAGCGCACGGTGGCCTCCCAGATGAACGACGCCACCGGGACGAGCGCCCAGATCCGCTTGACGGCCGAGGTGCCCGAAGGGACGGCGCAGGGTCAGGAGGCCGAGTTCTCCGCCAGCGGCCGCGTGATCGCCTTCCCCGGGTTCCTGCGTGCCTACGTCGAGGGCGAAGACGATCCTGACGCCGAGCTGGCCGATCGCGAGGTCGTCCTGCCGGCGCTGGCCGTGGGCGACGTGGTGGAGGGCAGCGCCTTCGAGCCCGGCTCGCACACGACACAGCCGCCGGCCCGTTACACCGAAGCCTCGCTCGTCAAAGCCATGGAAGAGCTCGGGGTGGGGCGCCCGTCCACCTACGCCAGCGTCATCGCCACCATCCTCGACCGCGGCTACGTGTGGAAGAAGGGGACGGCGCTGGTGCCGAGCTTCACCGCCTTCGCCGTGGTGGGTCTGCTCGAGCGCTACTTCGGCGACCTGGTCGACTATGGCTTCACCGCATCGATGGAGGACGACCTCGACGAAATCGCCGCCGGGCGCGAGGAGGCCCTGCCCTGGCTGACCCGCTTCTACTTCGGCACGTCTGTTCCCGGCGCGGGCAACGGGCACGCCGACCAGGTCGAGCGCGTGGGACTCAAGGCCTCGGTGGCGACCCATCTGAGCGAAATCGACGCCCGCGAGATCAATTCCATCCCGTTGGGAAACGGGAGCGACGGCGAGCCGATTGTGGCGCGCGTCGGCCGGTACGGCCCGTACCTGCAGCACGGTGAGGAACGGGCTTCCATCCCCGACGACATGGCGCCCGACGAGCTCACGATCGAGCGGGCCGAGGAAATCCTGGCCGCGCCGTCCAACGACCGGGTGCTGGGCACGGACCCCCAGAGCGGTCTCGACATTCAGGTCAAGGCCGGTCGTTTCGGCCCCTATGTCCAGGTGGGCGAGGTCGTCGAGGGCGCCGACAAGCCGCGTACGGCCTCGCTCTTTGCCGCCATGGAGCCGGCCACGCTGACGTTGGAGCAGGCGCTGCAACTCCTGCAGATCCCGCGCACCGTCGGGACGGACCCCGAGACCGGTGAGGACGTGGTGGCCCACAACGGTCGCTTCGGCCCGTATCTCAAGCGCGGGGCCGATACGCGCAGCCTCGGGAGTGAAGAGCAACTGCTGACCGTGACGCTCCCCGAGGCGCAGGCGCTGTTCGCGCAGCCCAAGCAACGGCGGGGCCGGGCGTCGGCCGCGCCCCTCCGCGAGCTCGGCACCGACCCGACGACCAACCTGCCTGTCGTGGTCAAGGACGGCCGCTTCGGCCCCTACGTGACCGACGGCACCACCAACGCCAGTCTGCGCAAGGGCGATGCGGTGGAGTCCATCGACATCGGGCGCGCCTCCGAGTTGTTGGGCGAGCGCCGGGCCGCCGGCCCCTCGACCCGCAAGAAGAAGGCGGCCAAGAAGGCCGCGCCGGCCAAGAAGAAGGCAACGGCCAAGAAGGCGCCGGCGAAGAAGGCGGCCGCCAAGAAGAGCGGGGCGACGAAGAAGGCTGCGGGCAGCAAGAAGGCTGCGGTCATCAAGAAGGCCGTACCGACCGAACCGTTCTGAGATGCCGGCCCGGGGTCGCCTCATAGCGCTCGAGGGCATTGACGGCTGTGGCAAGTCCACCCAGGCCGCGGCCCTGGCCGACGTGCTGGGGGCCCGCCCGACCTTCGAGCCCGGGGCCACTGCGGTCGGGGCCCGTCTGCGCGAGCTGCTGTTGGCACCCGACGCACCTCCGCCCTCTCCCCGCGCCGAGGCGTTGCTGATGGCGGCCGACCGGGCCGAGCACGTCACCCACGTCCTCGAGCCGGCGCTGGCCGCGGGCGAGTGGGTGGTCAGCGACCGCTATGCCGGCTCGACCATCGCCTATCAGGGCTACGGGCAGGGGCTCGAGCCCGCCGCGTTGGAGCAGCTGGTCGGATGGGCCACCGGCGGCCTGGCCGCCGACCTGTCGGTCCTGGTCGACATCAGCGTCGAGGTCGCGGCGGCCCGCCTGGCCGCCGGCGGCCGCGGCCGGGCCGATCGGATCGAGCGCCTCGGCGCCGACTTCGCCCGGCGGGTGCGCCACGGGTTCCTGGCGCAGGCGGCGGCCGACCCGGAGCACTGGGTCGTCGTCGACGGGACCCTGGAGGTCGCCGCACTGACGGCGCATATTCTGGCCTCCGTGCGCCAACGACTGGGTGACGCGCCCACTGGGCTCCGGTGAAGGCGGAACGACCGGTCCCCGAGCTCTTCGCCGCGGTGGTGTCGCAGGACGCGGCGGTGACGGCACTGCGCGCTGCGGCGGCCCACCCCGTGCACGCCTATCTCTTCCGCGGGCCGCCCGGGAACGGTGGGCTGGCCGCCGCCCACGGGTTCGCCGCCGCGCTCCTGTGCCCCGAGGGCGGGTGCGGCGTGTGCGGCACCTGTCGGGCAGCGCTGGCCGGCACCGATCCGGACCTGCATATCGTGCGCCGCAGTGGCGCCTCGGTGTCCAAGGAGGCCCTGCGTCAGATCGTCACGTTGGCTCAGCGGCGACCGCTGCACGCGGCGCGCCAGGTCATCGTCGTGCTCGACGTGCATCTCGTGCTCGACCGTGCGCCGGTCCTCCTCAAAACCCTCGAGGAGCCGCCCGGTGAGACGGTCTTCGTGCTGCTGGCCGACGACGTCACTCCCGACCTGGTGACCATCGCGAGCCGCTGCGTGGAGGTCGCCTTCCCGCCGGTGCCGCGGACCGAGCTGGTGCAGTGGCTGACGAAGGCGGGCGTGACGGCGGACATGGCGGCCGTCGTGGCGGACAGTGCCGGCGGCAATCCCGAACGAGCCCGGGTCATGGTGGACGATCCCGACGTGGCCGCCCGCGTGGCGCTGTGGACGTCGGTGCCTGAAGAGCTGACGGCGGCGGGCATGACGGCGGCCGGGTTGACCCGGCGCGTCCTCGATTCTGCGGACCGTGCGGTGGAGCCCCTCCGAGCGGCCCACGCCCGGGAGATCGACGTCCTCACGGCGGCAGCGAAGGAGATGGGTGAGCGCGGCCTTCCCGGCCGCAAGGAGATCGTCGAGCAACACCAGCGCGAGGAGCGCCGCTTCCGCACCGACGCCCTCCGGGCCGGGCTCGGGGTGCTGGCCCGGGCGTACCGCGGGCGCGTCGTCCGGGCGGCCCAGGGTGACATTGTGGTGGGCGATCCGGACGTCCGCAGCGCCACCGAGGCCGTGGGGCTGATCACCGAGACCGCCGAGGCGCTGCCGCGCAACCCGAACGAGACCCTCTTGGTGCAGTCGCTCTTCGTCCGCCTGGCGGCCCTGGCGGCGTAGCCGCCAGCCGCTGGACACCGGCACACCGCCGGTCCCTGCCGGGGCGTCACGCTGTGCATCCGGAGTGCACGGGGTTAGAGTCTCGCCGAATCTCCCGAGGCTGGAGAGAGTAGGTGGACGAATGCTGGCGGATGCCGAACCTGCCCCTGGGAGTGTGGCAGGGCGACTGGAGATCCGGGTCCTCGGTCCTGTCGAGGTCGCCTGGGACGGGAGTCCCATCGACATCGGGGGTGTGAAGGCGCGGGCGCTCGTGGCCCGCCTCCTCATCGACCGCCAGATCATCGTCTCCGTCGATCGTCTCGTCGACTCCGTCTGGGGCGACAACGATGGACCGGGGGCCGAAATCGCGCTGCGCTCCACGGTCTCGCGCCTGCGCAAGCGGTTGCGCGATGCCGGTGTCCCTCAGGACCTCATTGTGACGAGGGCCCCCGGATACGTCCTGGAGGTCCCGGCGGATGTGACGGACGCCGCTCGCCTGGAGCGCCTGGTCGCGGAGGGGCGGAGGCGGCTGGCCCAGCAGCGCCCGACCGAGTGCATCCGGTTCCTGACCGAGGCCGAAGCCCTGCGGCGCGGAGCGGCCTACAGCGAGTTCCGCGACGAGCCGTTCGCCCGGCCCGAAGCCCGCCGGCTGGACGAGCTGCTGCTCTCGGCCGCCGAGGCGAGGATGGACGCTGAGCTGACGCTCGGCCACCACGAGGCGGTGACGGGCGAACTGGAGTCGTTGACCAGCGCCAACCCGATGCGGGAGCGGCTGTGGTCGCAGCGCATGCTGGCGCTCTACCGCTCGGGCCGCCAGGCCGAGGCACTGCGTGTGTTCCAGGACCTCCGGTCGGTCCTGGTGGCCGAGCTGGGGATCGAACCGGGACACGACGTGACCTGGATGGAGCGGGCCATCCTCGCGCAGGACCCCGCTCTCGATTTCCCGGCCCCGGCCGAAGTGGGCACCGGCGTCACCACGGGGGAGCCGACCGGGGGCGCACGGCCCGGATACCAGGTCCGGGTGCCCGCGAACCGACGTCAGGGGCCGCTCGTCGGCCGGGAGAGGGAGTGCGCACTCCTCGGTGACTGGTGGACCTCGGTGCAAGAGGGGGCGGCTCGCCTGCTCCTGGTCGACGGCGATCCCGGCATCGGCAAGACGCGTCTGGTCGCCGGATTGGCGCAGTCCGCCGAGTCGCACGGCGCACTGGTCCTGTGGGGCCGCTGCGACGAAGACCCGGTGGCGCCGTTCCAGCCCTTCGCCGAGGCGCTCGGACGGTACTTCCAGTCGCTCTCGGCCGATCGCATCTCACGCATACCCGACTGGCAGCTGACCGAGCTCTCCCGCCTGGTGCCGCGTCTCCGCGAGTACGCGCCGATGGCTGAGGAGAAGGGTGGCGATCCGGACAGCGAACGGTTTCGGTTCTTCGAGGCGGTGACGGCGGCGTTGAACGAGCTCGCCGTCGGCGGGACCATCCTGCTGGTCATCGACGATCTGCATGCGGCCGATCAGCCGACATTGTTGCTGCTCCGCCACGTGTTGCGCGGTACCGACGACGCCAAGCTCGGCATCGTGGGGATGTTCATCGACACCGAGGTTCCGCCCGAGCATCGGTTGCGCGCCATGTTGGCGGATTTCCGCTCGGTGCACCCGGTGGCGTCCGTGCACCTCGAGGGACTGAGCAGCGCGGCGGTGGAGGAGCTGGTGCAGGGGTGGCCGGACGCTCCTGCCGATATCGTTCCCCAGCTCTGCCGGCTGACCGACGGCAATCCGCTCTTCCTCGACGAGCTCCTGCGCCAGGTCGGCTACCGGGAGACCGAGGAGGGCCAGGAGGGTGACGCCCTCGTCCCACCCACGTTGAGCCCGACCGAAGCCATCCGGGAACTGGTGGCCCGGCGTGTGTCACGGCTCCCGGAGGACGTGATCTACCTGCTGCAGGCGGCGGCGGTGGCGGGTCCCGAATGCGAGGCGGGCATTGTGGCCGAAGCGGCTGAGCTGACAGCGGAGCAGCGACTCGACGCCTTCGACCGCGCTGAAGAGTCACGCCTGCTGCGGCGGGTCGGGCAGGACATGCGCGATCGCTATCTCTTCACCCACACCCTGGTGCGCGACGCCATTTACGGCGAGCTCCTGCGCGGGCGGCGGGTGCGCTACCACCACAAGATCGCCGTGGCCACGGAGCGGGCCCATGCGGGCGAGCTGGACACCTACGTCAACGAGCTGGCCCACCACTTCTACATGGGCGCAGCCGTCGCCGATGCCGACAAGGCCAGCCACTACTGCCGGGCCGCGGGCGAGCGCGCCCTGCGCCTGCTGGCCTTCGAGGAGGCGGCGGTCCATTTCGCCCGCAGCCTCGAGGTGGCCGAACAGTACGGGCTGGCCGATCCCCGGGCGCGCTGCGATGCACTTATCGCGCTGGCGGAGGCGCAGAACCGGGCCGGCGAGACGGCGCTGGCGGACGGGAACTTCGAGCGGGCAGCCGCACTGGCGCGGACCCTCGACGACGGGGAGCGCCTGGCCGCGGCGGCCCTCCGGGCCGGTCCACTCAGCTACCTCGGGATAGTGCAGGCGAACGGGGACCAGGTCCGGCTCCTCGAAGAGGCGCTGGCGGGGCTGCCCGAAGGTCAGGACACCCACCTGCGCGCCATGGTGACGGCGCGGCTGGGTCTGGTCACCGTCTACGAGTCCGCCACCCCGGTCCCCGAGACGCTGGCGCGCTCGCTGGCCCTGAGCAACGACGCGGTCGCCATGGCGCGGCGGCTGGGGGACCAGGCCGCGCTGGGCTACGCGCTGAACGCGCGCATGCACGCCCTGTGGGGCATCGGGTCGGCGCCCGAGCGACTGGCGACGGGGAAGGAGCTCGGGGAGATCGCCGACGACATCGGCGACGAATTGCTGGCGCTGCACGGGCACATGTGGCGCATCCGTGAGCTCCTGGCTCAGGGTGACGTCGACGCGGTCAACGAGGAGATCGCGCGGTTCCGGGCCAGGGACACGGGGCCGGTGCACCCCCTCGAGGCCTCCTACGCGTTCAACGTCACAGCCATGATGGCGCTGCTCGACGGCGACTTCGAGACGGCCGAGCGCCTCGGGCAGCGGGCCCTGGAGGTGGCCGAGGGGCACAACGAGCTGGCCCTGAGCTTCTACGGGGCTCTCATGTTGTGGACCTGGTGGCAGCGTGGCGACCTGGCCGCATCCGACGGGGAGTTCCGCGCGGCACTCGACCAGGCACCGGTCGAATATCCCACCGTGTCGGCGGTGTTGGCTCTGATCCATGCCGAGATGGGCGACACCGAAGCGTCACTGAGCCAATTGCGCCTGCTGGCGGCCCTCGGATGGGAGAACGTGGCGAACGACCAGGCCGAGGGGGTCTCACTGGCCCTGGCGGCCGCGGCGTGCAGTGTGCTGGGTGCTCCGGCGGCCGACTTCGCGCCGCAGGTCTACGAAGCGATGCGGCCCTACGCAGGGTCTGCCGTCGTGGTCCGTGCACCGGCCGCGGCGTGTGTCGGGCCGGCCGACCACTACCTCGGCCTTCTGGCGGGGTTGTTGGGGGATTTCGCGCTGGCGGAAGTGCACCACGAGGCCGCCCTGCGGCTCGCCCGTCGGATGGGCTCACCGCCCTTCGTGGCCGCCGCCGAGGTGGCGCTGGCCCGAGCGGTGCGCCAGCGCCGGCCGACGGCCGACGACGCCCGGGCGGCGGCGCTCCTGCACAACGCCGAAGAGGCGGCACGTGTCATGGGATTGCACCGGCTGACCGAGCAGGCCGCCGCGCTCGACTGATCAGGCCGTCAGGATGGGCTCGCGTCCCCGTGGGGTGGTGCCGACGCCGGATCCAATTGCGCTTCATAGGCGGCCAACCTGTCGTCCGCCTCGCGGATCCGGCGGCTCATGCCGCTCAGCAGTGCGTTGCGGAACCCGGGGATCTCCATCATGGTCTCGAACTCACGGGGGCCGACGATGAGCACATCGAGATCAGTGGTGGCGTGGACAGTGGCACTGCGTGGCGCGGGCTCGATGGCCGCCAACTCGCCGAAATAGTCGCCGGCATGCAGAATGTTGACGACCCGCTCATCGCGGGTGACCGTGGCCGTCCCCTCCAGAATGACGAAGAGTTCGCGGCCGAGGCGACCTTCCCGCATGATCACCTCGCCGGCCTGAATCCGCAGACGCTCGGCGATGCGCGCCATCTCGAAGAGCTGTTCCTCGGTGCAGGCGGCGAACCAGGGGACGCCCTGCAGTCGTTCCGGTGCGGCCTGCCCGCTCCCCTCGCCGTCGGCGCCCATCCGTCTCCCCCCAAAAGGTCGGTCGGCGGAGTGTTGTCCCCGCGTCGTCAGGGTACGCGCTCGGGACCCCGCCGTGCGGCCGCCCGGGCTCCCGTCATGTGCTCAGGGTTCAGGCGCGTCGAGCAACTCGGCCAGACGGGCCTCCACCACCCGCAGGCGGCGGGCCATGCCGCGGAACAGCGCCCCACGAAAGCCGGGGATGTCGGACATGGCCGAGAGCTCGCGGGGCCCGATGATGAGCACGTCGAGATCGGTCAGCGCCGTCACGGTGGCGTTGCGCGGCCCGGGGTCCATGGCCGCCAGCTCCCCGAAGAAGTCACCCGGGCCAAGGGTGTTGACCCGCCGGCCCATCTGCGTCACCGCCACGGAGCCCGAGAGGATCAGGAAGAACTCCCGGCCGATCCGCCCTTCGCGGGCCAGGACCTCGCCTTCGCCCACCTGTACCCCTTCGGCCAGGCGTGCGACCTCCAGCAGCTGCGTGTGGGTGCAGTTCCGCAGCAGGTCGACGCCCTGCAGCCGGTCGACGGTCGCCTGTGTTCCCATTGTCGCCACCACGTTTCGCCTCCCCTTCCGATGCGATGCAGTTGCCCCGCGGCTGCATCGGCCAAGGTGCCGACCACTCTGTACCCCGATGCTTACAGCGTCATTGCAGGGTTGTTGCAGGTGGAGCCTCGGTTCGGGGCCCCATTTCGGCAGTAGGCCCGGGCGAGGCGTCTACCATGTTGGGCCGGTTCCGGATCAGGGGGTCTGCCTTGTCCTCTGGGCGCCGGGAACGGATACGCCTGGGTAGCTCAGTCGGTAGAGCAGCGCACTCGTAATGCGCAGGTCAGGAGTTCGAATCTCCTCTCAGGCTCCAGAGGTCGGCGCTGGCCGGCGAAGTTGGGTCCCGGGCGGACGTTCTCCCCGGGCTGGCCTGGACGTGGGAGCCGGACGGCCACCTTCGTGCGGAGTTTACGGATTCCTCCGCTCACGCTGATCCCTAGCGTCGCCGGGTGACATCATGCGGTCCCTCGGGCTCCCGCGGCTGCCGCCGTGCAGAGAACGATCGGTCCGCCCGAAGCTGAGAAGCGAAAAGGGGCTCCGTGACCAAGTTCAAGGAAATACCACGTCGGGCGCTGTTCACTCTTCTCCTCGCACTGGTCGTCGGTGCAGCGGTCACCGCGATCGCCTCGGCGAGCACGCCAGCTCCGTCGACGACCCCTGCGTCAACGACCGTCTACTACGCATGTGTCAGCAAGTTCGGCGGCATCCTGACCAACGTCAACTCTTCGGCCGCGCCGCGATGCGGAGCCGAGGGCACCAACATCAGCTGGAACCAGACCGGGCCACAGGGACCAGCGGGCACGAACGGCACGAACGGCACGAACGGCTCGCCTGGCCCGCAGGGACCTGCCGGTACGGCGGGAACGAGCGGCACGAACGGTACCGACGGCACGAACGGCGCGCCTGGCGCACAAGGCCCTCCCGGCAGCAACGGCTCGAGTGTCGTGACGAGCTCCGGCCCTCCGAGTGGCGCGTGCACGAACGGCGACACGGATATCGACCTCGACACGTCCCAGCCCGACAACGGAGCGGTCTACACCTGCTCTGCTTCCGCCTGGGTCGCTACCGGCTCCAGTATCGAGGGGCCGCAGGGGCCGGCCGGTACGGGAGGGACCGGTCAGCCTCCGGTGGTGGATGCCACCTGGACGCCGACGTTTCCGTCCTCGACAGCCGCGCAACTGCCAGGGGGGAGTCTGTATACGACCTCTGTGTCATCAACGGCCCAGGTCGAGACCGGATCGACCCTGAAGTCGATCAGCGCGACGCTGACCGGCAATCTCAGCGCGTGCGGCTACTACAGCGTGGAGGTCATCGACCCCGACGGCACGGAGCTCGCGGAGTGGTACCTCGTCCCGGTCCCCGTAGGCGGGATGGTCACAGCGCAACCCCCAACGAGCGACATCGGAACCTCCGACCTCATCACGACAACGGGGAGCCTCGTCGCCGAGGCAGGTTGCTACGGCAATGGGAGCAACTTCGGCGTCTTTCTGCCATGGCCTTCGGGGGTATCGGTCTCCTTCACGATGCAGTGGACGCATGCCACTCCGACAGAGGCGATCAGCTAGCCACTGTCCCTGTGGCCGGGCGTGGCGGGGAAATTGGTTCGTGCAGCATCAACTTCTTGCGGAATGTACGGGTTCCTCCGGACAGGATCCTTCGTACAATTCGGGAAGAGGGCCTTGCCAACCGGGAAATCGCCGAACGGCTCTTCATGGCGCAGCGCACCGTGGAATCGCACCTGTCCCATGCGTACCGGAAGCTGGGCGTACGCTCCCGGACCCAGCTCAGCAGGGTCTACACGCAAGGCACGCGCGAGCCGAATTCGTCCGCCTGACCGCCTCTCACTGTTTCTCAACCCCAGTTCAGCCCTCCTCATCTGGGTAATTGCTTCTTCGTACCCGAAAGTGACCTGCTTGAGACTGCCTGCAGGCGTTGCGGGTGATCCATAGCGTCTTGACCTCTCTCGTAATGTGCAGGTCAGGAGTTCGAATCTCCTCTCAGGCTCCACGCGCTGGTGGCCGTTGCCTCCCGAGGAGGCCGAGTGCACCTCATCGTCGTCAGTCCGAAGACGAAGACGGAGTACCGAGCTGATCTGCGACCATGGCCAGGCGTTGGTCGTAGAAATCGGGGCGCAGCCTCCCGGCCTGGGAGAGGGTGGCCAGGCCATGCAGCGTGCTCCAGACAACCTCGGTCAGCGTGTCTGGGTCACGGTCGCCGGCCAACGGCGCGAGGGCTGCACGTAGCTCTGCAAAGGCTTCATGCAGCGGAGCTGGTGCGTCGGACTGCCCGAATGCGAGATCGACGGTCAGGGTGAACATGGCCTCGTAGAGAGCCGGGCTCGCTCGCGCGAACTCCACATAGGCGTGCGCAACCGCTCGCGGCTCGGCGTCGGGTGAACCGGCGCTCTTCCGAGCGTTGTGCAACAGGGTGCCCAGTTCGCCGAACCCCTCCAGGGCTACGGCGCTCACGATGGCGTCCTTCCCGCTGAAGTGGCTGTAGAGGACCGGCTGGCTGTATTCGATGCGATCGGCCAATCGGCGCGTGGTCACGGACTCCCAGCCTTCGGCCTCGGCCAGCTCCCGGGCAGCGTCAACGATGATTTGGCGTCGTTGTGCTCGCTCGCGGTCTTTCCGATCCTGGCTCGTCACCCCGATGACCCTAGCGCTGCTAGCTGAAATAGCACGTTGACTCTCAACGCTAGGCAATCTAGCA
>Ga0302151_10001349_pt1 | contig 12815 bp, 7 predicted proteins | sample I_Bog_N1_3_FD_192428 | JGI IMG/M metagenome (GOLD analysis project Ga0302151, IMG submission 192428) | Peat permafrost microbial communities from Stordalen Mire near Abisko, Sweden - I_Bog_N1_3 | ecosystem: Environmental > Terrestrial > Soil > Wetlands > Peat | place: Sweden: Abisko, Stordalen...
GTTTTATAAAACCCTGAACGATACGGTTGTTTACGGCAACACGTTTCAGCCGGTGCCGTACCAAACGGGGACCGGCGGCGTCGTCACGGAGTTGGCGAGCGTCTCAGCCGACTTCAATGCCGCCCAAACGGCAACCATCAAGGGCTTCGAGATAGCCGGACGAACATTCTTCGACATGCTGCCATCGCCCTTCAACGGCCTCGGCCTGGGCGCCAATTACACCTATGTGGATTCCAACAACCCGGGCAATCAATACGTCGACATCAGCGGCAACCTGCATCACGATACGCCAATCGTGGGCCTGTCGAAGAACAGCTACAACGTGGAAATGCTGTACGAGAAGACGCAGTGGTCCCTGCGCCTCGCCTACAACTGGCGCAGTCAGTATCTGATGAGCACCAATACCAATGGCACCGACGGCAGCTACACCTATTATCCCGCCGCGGGCTCTGCCGGGCAGAACATCGGGATCTCCCTGCCGATCTATGCGGCCGCCTACGGCGAGCTGGATTTGGGCCTGTCCTACCGGCCGATCCCCAATCTCGCCTTCGCGCTGGATTTGAACAATCTCACCGACTCGACGGTGAAGACCCTGATGGGCGGCTACCCGAACGGGACGGAGTACGTGCGCAGCTGGTTCACCGCCGACCGGCGCATCATGCTCAGCGTGAAATACAAGCTCAAGTGAGGCTGGATCCGCCGGGGTGAGAGTGCGCGGACGCGGGAGAGGCTGGGTGCTGGGACCGGGGAGGCGCCGTGGGGCCTCTGGTATCATCAGGCGCACGCCGGGACGGGGGAGTGCCGTGATATCGAGCGCAAAAAATTCTCGGGCCTTTACAGGCGCCGTTTGATCAAGCGGCTGCTCATCGTCGGCGGCGGGACTGCCGGCTGGATCACCGCCGGCTACCTCGCGCGCACGCTCGCCGCGCAGAACCCCGACGGCATCCGGATCACTTTGGTCGAGTCCTCGGACATCGGCATCCTCGGCGTGGGCGAAGGCACGTTTCCCTCGATCCGCACCACCCTCAAGCGCATCGGCCTGGACGAAACCAGCCTGATCCGCGAATGCAGTGCAAGCTTCAAGCAGGGCGCCAAATTCGTCCACTGGCGTCATGCGCCGGGCGGGAGCAACGGCGCGCCGGATCATTATCTGCATGCCTTCCAGGTCAGCCAGGAGCCCTCGGGCCTGGATTTGCTGCCGTACTGGCTGCTCGGTGTGGCCGGCAACGTCAACTGGGATGAGGTCAACACGCCGCAGAAGCGCGTTGCGGATGCGTGCCGCGCGCCGAAGCTTATCAGCCACTCGGACTATGTGGGCCCATTGGGCTACGCCTATCATTTCGATGCGGTGAAGCTCGCGAAATTCGTGCGCACCCAGGCCATCGCCTCCGGCATTCACCACATCGTCGACACGGTCGAGGCGGTCAACCTGACCGAAGACGGCTCGATCGGCTCCCTGAGCACCCGCGAACACGGGGTGCTGAGCGCGGATCTGTTCGTCGATTGCACGGGATTTCGCGCGCAGCTTATCGGCGCGGCGCTCGGCGTGCCCTACAAGTCCTGCCGCCCGGTGTTGTTCTGCGACACCGCGCTCGCCATGCAGGTGCCCTACCAACGGCCGAACACGCCGATCGCTTCGTACACCATCTCGACGGCTCACGAGGCGGGCTGGACCTGGGACATCGGTCTCGACACCCGTCGCGGCATCGGCTATGTCTACTCCTCGGCACATACCGACGATGCTCACGCGGAGCAGGTGCTGCGCGACTACGTGGGGCCGGCCGGTGAAGGGCTTGCGGCGCGCAAGATCGGCTTCAATGCCGGTTTCCGGGAGATCAACTGGAAGAAGAATTGCATCGCGATCGGCCTGTCGAGCGGCTTTTTCGAGCCGCTGGAAGCCACCGGCATCATGTTCACGGAACTCGCCGCCGTGACGCTCTCGAATCTGTTCCCCTGGGGCGGTGATTTGGAGATTGCGGCACGGCAATTCAACGAACGGATGCGGCGGCGCTACGAGCGCGCGCTCGACTTCATCAAACTGCACTACTGCCTCACGCAGCGCCGCGATTCATCATTCTGGCGCGACAATGCGGACCCGGCCAGCATCACCGACAGCCTTCAGGAACTGCTCGCCCGCTGGCGATACCGGCCGCCCGGGTCGATAGACATCGATCCGAACGTGGACATCTTCCCGGATACGAGCTGGCAATACGTGCTGTACGGCATGGGCTATCGCACCGACATGCGGCCGCGGGCGGGCGTGCTCAAGTACTACGACGAAGCTCGAGAAGCATTCGCTGAAATCGGCCGGCAGGCGGACTTTGCCTGCCGCACCCTGCCGACCAACCGCGAACTGCTGGCGGCAGCGCAGACGCGGCGCTTCGGGACCACGCAATAATCGGGCGCGGAACGGCATGCAGGCACCGGTTGGAAAAATCGTGATCGTCGGCGGCGGCACGTCCGGATGGATGAGCGCCGCGGCGCTCGCGCGCATGATCGAGCATGCCGGCGTGTCGGTGACCCTGATCGAATCCGACGAAATCGGCACGGTGGGGGTGGGCGAGGCCACCATTCCCTCGATCCGCGACTTCAATCGGATGCTGGAACTGGACGAGGACGATTTCGTCCGCAATACCCAGGGCACGTTCAAGCTCGGCATCGAGTTCGTCGATTGGTACCAGCGGGGCAGCCGCTACATTCATCCCTTCGGCACCTACGGTTTGGACCTGCAAGGCATTCGCTTCCATCAATTCTGGCTCAAGCTCAGGCAACTCGGTGATCCCCGGCTCGGCGACATCAGCGAGTTCAACCTGTGCACCACGGCGGCGGTGCTCAATCGCTTCATGCGGCCCCAGGGCGGACCACAGTCGGTGCTCGCCTCGATGCGCTACGCATTTCATTTCGATGCCGGCCTGTACGCACGGTACCTACGCCGCTTCAGCGAGGTCCGCGGCGTGCGGCGCCTGGAGGGCAGGATCGTCGATGTCCGTCTGCGGCCGCACGACGGATTCATCTCCGGCGTGGTGCTGCAGGACGGGCGGATCGTGGAGGGCGATCTGTTCCTGGATTGCAGCGGATTTCGCAGTCTATTGATCGGTCAGACCTATCACGTCGAATTCCAGGACTGGAGCCGCTGGCTGCCGTGCAATCGTGCGGTGGCGGTGCCCTGCGAGAAGACCGTACCGTTGTTGCCCTATACGAGGTCGACGGCGGATGCCGCCGGCTGGCGCTGGCGGATCCCGCTGCAGCACCGCACCGGCAACGGCTACGTCTATTGCAGCGACCACATCAGTGATGACGATGCCCGGTCGCGGGTGCTCGCCAAACTGGATGGTGCACCCCAGGCCGAGCCCCGGCTGCTGAAATTCACGGCGGGCTGCCGCCGCAAGTTCTGGGTAAAGAACTGCGTCGCGATCGGACTGGCCGGGGGATTACTCGAACCGCTGGAATCGACCAGCATTCATCTGGTGCAAACCGGCATCGCCAAGCTGATGCTGCTGTTCCCGGACCGCGGCTTCTCGGCCACCGAGATCGAGGCCTACAACGGCTACACCTCGCAGGAATACGAGCGAGTTCGTGATTTTATCATCTTGCACTACAAGGCCACGCTGCGCGATGACACGCCGTTGTGGCGGCGATGCCGCGACATGTCGATACCGGATTCGCTGCAGCAGAAGATCGACCTGTTCGGCGCCAAAGGACGCGCCTTGCCGACGCCGGACGACCTGTTCACCGAACACAGCTGGATCGCCGTGATGCTCGGCCAGGGCATCATGCCCAGGGGTTACGATCCGCTGGTCGATTCCTTGCCCGTGGAGAATCTGCGCCGATTCGTGCAGCATGCCCGGGACGTCGTGTCCAAGACGGCACAGGCCATGCCCCTGCATCAGGCCTTCATCGATCAGCACTGCCGCGCGCGCGGTGCGCCGGCCGGCGCCGATTCCGGGGCTCAGTGGGCGCCGACGAACTGACAGGTGATCTTGCGCTCGGCGGCGGCGTTGCAATCGATGGATTCAAATGTATTCACGGCATCGCCCGCGGACGGAACATAGGCCACAAGACCGCGTGGCTGCTGCGGACAGAGGTACTCGACCAGATAGCGGCGCTTGATCGATTCGCGTCCGATGACGCGTGCTTTCTTGACCTCGCAGGATATGCCGTTTTTGGCGAGGGCGTCCTTGAACCATTGCAAATCCGGCCTCGGCTCCGGGGCGGAATTCCCGATGGCCGCAGGTACCGTGGGGGCGGCGGCCACGGTCAGCGTGCAGCGGGCGCCATGCGCGGCGGCGTCCTGACAGCTGAGCACGTCCAGGTTCGCCGTCGAGCCGGGCGCCGGCGTGCGCAGCACGTAACCCTGACCATCCTTACAGGCCACCTCGGTGTAGTCCACCGTGGGGGCGGCGCTTTGGCCGAGCCATTTCACATCACGCGCATCGCAGGCGGCGCCCACGCTGCGCATCACCGAGGTCGCCATGGCATCGAGGCTTTGATTGCCCGGCAGGCGGCACTGTAAATCCACCTTGGCGTGCGTGGATCCATCGCCTGATTGCGCCGCGGAGGCCGCGAAACAGGAAATGCCCGTGGCGCTGGAAAGGCCGATCAGCGTCAAGAGGTAGCCCATGCCGTTGGCGCAGGAGACCTCATATAGGCCGATGCCGACCGGTTTGCCGCCGACCGTAGTGGTACCCGAGCCGAGGTGCTGCGCCTCGGTCAATTGGCAGGCGATGTGCAACGCGTCGAGCATGACCGTGCTGCGCTTGGTGGCTGCGCTGGTCGAGACCAGGTCCTTGGCTTCCAGGCGGCTGACGCTGTCGACGAAGTCCGCGATGCCCTTGACGTCGCCCTGCGACATATAGCCGGTGATGTTGCCTTCCGGGGTCACGGGACCATTGAGTCCCCCGCCCGGCGGTCCGCGCTGTGCCAGTGCGCTCGTGCCGCCCGTCATCAACAGGGTCGCCAGCAACGCGCTCGTATATCGCAACGTCCCCCCCTCAACGACACGAGTGGCGCCAAATCACTGCGCGCCTTAGTTTTTCTAGGCACCAAAATGATAGCGATACCATATTCCCGGGGCCAGGGGCTGTCAACCCGAAAAATGGCCGCCGTTGCTAGCGAGATTGAGTCAGGGAGCGCTGAAGTATGGCCTTGATTTGACGGGCTTGTTCGGCGGCAGGCGCGCCCATCAGGCCGCGCACGCCTGGTGTCAGATGCGCCAGCGGGTCACCGCTGGTGCGGAACACGTAGTAGTCGAACAAATTGCGCCACACCGCGCGCTCGGCCGCCGGCATATCACGCAGGGCGAGCAGACCGAGCAGCAAACTCTCGGCGGGTGACACGTCGGGCACATGGTCCGTCCACCAGTAATTGACCAGGACGTTGAATGGCATCAGCGATTCCACGTGATGCCACCAGCCGTAGGGAATGAACAGCGCGTCGCCCGGATCGAGTTCGATCCGCCTCGCAGCGGCCAACGCCAGGTGGAATCGGGGATGCCGCTCGAGGTCGGGACGGTGCAGCGGCACCATGCTCACGGGCACCCCGGCCAGGGTGATGTCCATGGGACCGGGATACAGATTGGGCAGTTGTTCCGGCGGAAACAGGGTGAAGCGGCGACGACCGGCGAGCACGCAGGCCACGTTGTTCGAGAAATCGTAATGTGTTTGGACGGTGACGGCGTTGCCGATCCAGATTCGCGGTGCGACCGATTCATCCAGCAGCCCGAGCCTGTTGGCGGCCGCAAAATCCGGCAGGCAGTCCGATAACGGGGCGGATTCGATGAACAGGCCGGGCGGCGCGGCATCCTCAAGATGAGCCAGCAGCATGCGCAGGCCCGCCGCCAGGGGCGCGGCGCCGCGTGTGAAATTCGGCCCGCGCATATCGTCGCGAAAGAAGAACCGCCCCTTCAGGGACGGATCGGCCCAGATCGTCGGCACCGGACCGCCTTGCGGCAGGCTCAACAAGTAGTCGCACATGGCTCGTGCCGATGCGGAGCCGATGTGCACGGCCGGCCAGTGCGCGACCAGTCCACGCAGTACCGCGGGTTGATCGGCTGTATAAATCCGCTCGCGAAACATCCGTGCATCGACGTTCCGCCATTCGGCGATCGGTTCGCCGGCGTCGGGTTCGGTCACGAGCGCGCGCCCGGCACCAACAGTTCCCGCAGCGCCCCGATATGGCTCTCGTAATGACGCCAGCGGCCGCTGGAGGCGCTGTTGATCCTCTGCCGCACCTGCCACTTGCTCGGCGTGGTGACGGTGCGGCGCGTCTCGTGGAATTCGAGGCAGCGCGCATCCCATGGCAGATCGAGGAACTCGAGCATTTTTCGGCTCAATTCCTGCGGGGAGCCCACCAACTCCTCGTAATCGACGTCGAGCATCGTGCCCTCGGGCAGGGTTTCCCGCCAGTGCGCCATGACGCGCAGGTACTCGCGGTAATAGTGCGCCAGATCCTCAAGGTCGTTGGCGTAGGCGTGCGAAATTGAAAAATTCTGGAAGTAGATCGACAGGCAGGTGTCCGCGGGGTTGCGCCGCATGTGGATGATGCGTGCCGCCGGCAGCGCCGCATGGATCAGGCCCACATTCATGAAATTGGTGGGCATCTTGTCCACCACCCGGCGCGCGCCGGCCGGCAGCTGCAAGAGTTGCCGACGATACGCCTGTGCGAATCCGGTCAGCAGGTCACTGCCGGCTGCGCCGGAGTCATGGGTATGCGCGTCGCGTGCGGTGCCGGCCTCAAAAGCCGCCGCTGCATCGTTCCAGAACGGCAGCTCGCCGGCGCCGAACACCGCCGGGTGCGAAGCGAGTATCTGCTCGGCGAGGGTGGTGCCGCTACGCGGCATGCCGACGATGAATATCGGGTGCTCCGAGCCGGCGCAGCGGATGCGCGCGAGATTCAACCACTTTCGATCGCAGGTTTTGATGATGCGATCGATCTGACGCGTCAGCCGCGTCCTGTCGTGCCGTGCCCCGTAGGTCTTGGTCAGTTCATTGGCCAGCCGGTAATTCTGAAACGCCTCCTCATAGTGCTGCAGGTCGTCGAAATACTTGCCCATCGCGTAACGCAGGTTGATCTCATGACGAACGGGCAGGGCGGCGTCGGCAAGCCGTTGCGCAGCAGCCAGCCATCCCGGGTCCTCGTCCCGAAGCCGGCGATAGCGAACCAGCCCGGCCCATGCGGCCGGCAAATCCGGGTCGATCCCGATGGCGCGCTCGAACAGCGCCTGCGCCTCGGCGAAGCGGCCGCAGTCGGCCAGTATTTCCCCCAGGAACGCGACCGCTTCGGCGGTGTTCGGCGCGATCTGCAGGGCCCGGCGACAGCTCGCTTCGGCCGCCTCAGCATGGCCCTGCAGCCGCAGCGCCATGGCAAGACCGGTGTGAGCGTGCACATAATCGGCCTTGAGCACCAGCGCCTGGCGATAACTTGCCGCCGCCTCGTCGAGGCGCATCAGGTCCAGGAACACATTGCCGAGGTTATTGTGCGCCTGCGCCAGTTGCGGCCTGAGCTGCAGCGCCTGGCGATAGCTTTCAAGGGCGTCCTGCAAGCGCCCGAGATCGCGCATCACATTGCCGAAATTGCTGTATGCCACGGCAAAATCCGGCTGGATCTCGAGCGCGCGGCGGTAGCTCGCCGCCGCCTCCTGAGGCCGCCCTAGATCGCGCAGCGCGTTGCCGAGGTTGTTGCAGGCCTCGGCGAAATGCGGTTCGATCTCGAGCGCACGGCGGCAGCTCGCCACCGCCAGGGACCCTTGGCCGAGACGTCGGTGGGCATTGCCCAGATTGCTATGCGCTGCGGCGAAATTCGGCTTGATCTCGAGGGCGCGGCCATAGCTCGCCAAGGCCGCGTGCAGCTCGCCGCCATCACGCAGCGCATTGCCCAGGTTGTTGTGCAACTCCGCCGAGGCCGGTTCGATGGCGAGTGCTTGCCGGTAGGCCGCGGCCGCCTCGGCGAAACGACCGGATTCCAGCAGCGCATTCGCGAACCCGACGATGGCCGGCAGGTGAGCCGGCCGCAACGCGAGTGCCCGGCGATAATGCACCCCGGCCGCGGTGCGATCGCCCCGGTCGTTAAGCGCGGTGGCGAGGTAATAATGGGTGTCGGCGTCGTCGGGGGACAGCTGCACCGCGTGCTGCAATGCCGGCAGCGCGTCCTGGCCCTGGCGCAACAGGGCGGCGCCGTAGGCGGTCCAAATAAAGCCCAGCTGCGGGTGGCGGTCCAGCAACAGGCGCGCCAATCCAGCGGCCTCTGCAGGGCGGCCGCCATTCATGGCTGCGGTGAGCGCGCGCAGTTCGTCGGGTGTCGGCAGATGGTGCGACCTGGCCAGGGTGTCTCGCTTGCAGAGTCGTTGCGGATCGAGGCAAAATGATAGCGCTATCATAATCATTATAAAGGCAAATTGCGCAAAGAGGACCGGGGCATGCAGCGCATCAAGCTGGCCATCGTCGGGCTCGGCAAGATCAGCCACGACCAGCACCTGCCGGCCATCCGCGGCAATGAGCATTTCGAACTGGTAGCCGCCGCCAGCCTGGGGGGCGAGCACTGCGGCGTGCCGGGCTTCACCACCCTGGAAGCCATGCTCTCGGCGGTGCCGGACATCGACGCGGTTTCGATCTGTACGCCGCCGCAGGCGCGCTATGCCGTTGCCCGCCAGGCGCTCGATCGAGGGCGGCACGTGCTGCTCGAAAAGCCGCCTGCCGCCACGCTCGGTGAGGCCCAGGTCCTGGTCGATGAGGCCGTGCGCCAACACGCGACGCTGTTCGCCAGCTGGCATTCGCGGGCGGCACCGGCCGTGCCGTTTGCCGAGGAGTGGCTGCGCGGCCGCGTCCTGCATCGGGTCGTCGTCACCTGGAAGGAGGATGTGCGGGTGTGGCATCCCGGGCAGATTTGGATCCGCAAGGCCGGCGGCATGGGTGTGTTCGATCCCGGCATCAACGCCCTGTCCATCCTCACGCGGATTCTTCCGCAACCCCTGTTGCTGCAGGAAGCCACCCTTGAGTATCCATCCAATTGGGAATCGCCGGTTGCGGCGTCACTGATCCTCGGCGATGCGAACGGCACCGAGGTCCGGATGGAGCTGGATTTTCGTCAAACCGGCGTCCAGAGCTGGGATATCGACGTGCAGACCGACGCCGGGCGTCTGCTGTTGTCGGCGGGCGGTACGCTGATGCAGGTGAACGGCACCGCGGTTGCGGTGGGGCCGGCGCGCGAATATGCCGCTGTGTATGAACACTTCGCGACCTTGGTGCGCGCGCATCACATCGACGCCGATCTCGCCCCGTTGCGGCTCGTCGCCGATGCGTTCCTCGGCGGCCGCCGCATCACGGTGGAGCCGTTCGACTGAAGCTGCCCGCCGGGCCGGCGCGCGGCGGCTCAATCGGCCGGCCGGGCCTGCCGCAAGTCCGGCGTCCAGGCGAATTCGCGGGGTACCCGCAGGGTTTTGCGCAGCCGCAGATCGGCTGATGAGGCGCCCACGGATACGCGCACCCGGCCGGCTTCCACCACGAAGCGGTGCGCGCCGGCGTCCCAATAGGCGAGATCACGCGCCGCCAGAGGCAGGCATACCTTGCGGGTTTCGCCGGCCGCGAGGCTGGTGCGCCGGAAGGCCTTCAGCGCCCGCGGCGGTCGGGCCACCCGCGAATCCGGCAGATCCACATACAGCTGCAGCACCTCGTCTCCCTCACGATCGCCCGCATTGCCGAGATGCAGGCAAACCTCGACGGAGCCATCACCCGGCAGCTCGGACGGGGACTGCAGATCCGAGTAGCGAAAGCGCGTGTAGCTCAGGCCGTGGCCGAATGGATACAGCGGCCTGCCCTTGAAATACTGATAGGTACGGCCGTGGCGGATGTCGTAGTCCATCATCGGCGGCAGCTGGTCGAGCGAGCGGGGCCAGGTTTGTACGAGGCGGCCGGCCGGATTGAAGTCGCCGAACAGGACATCGGCCAATGCGCTGCCGGATTCCTGGCTGTTGTGAGTCATGAGCACGATGGCCGGGACATGCGCCTGGGTCCAGTTGATGGCATACGGGAAGCTTGCGATCAGCACCACGATGGTTCGCGGATTGGCGGAGCGCACCTTGCGGATCAGATCCTCCGGTCCCAGATCGAGCGATTTTCGGTCGATGGCCTCCTTGCCCTCACTCGGGTCCGGGCAGCGGTTCCAGCCGGCGTTGCACGTCGGATGATTGCCGACCACGACGATCGCCGCGTCCGCGGCCCGCGCCCTGCGTACCGCCTCATCGGCATCGTCGGCGACGAATTGCACGTCGACCTGGGCGCCGAGCGCATTGCGGATGCCCTGCAGCGGCGACACCGTGTAGGGCGGGGTACCGCTGTACCAGTCGAGCAGCACCTGGTCGGCGAACCGGCCGATCACGGCCACCGATCTGAGCCTGCTGCGCTCCAACGGCAGCACCACCGGGCTGTTCTTCAGCAGCACGATGGATTTGCGGGTCGCCCAGCGCGCGACCGCGCGATGCTCCTCGGTGAGCCATGGCTCCGGCCCGGCGCCGATCGCCGCGTACGGCACCCGTCCCGGCGGATCGAGCAGTCCGAGGTGGAACATGACTCGGTACACACCGCGCAGCGCACGGTCGATGTCCGCCTCCGTGAGCAGGTGGCGCTGCAGGGCCTCGTGCACCGGCTGTTCGTGGCGATCCAGGAATTGATTGATGCCGGCGTGCACCGCGGCGGCGGCGGCCTGGTCCAGCGACTCGAATGCCGCATGCTTGGTGACCAGCTGCGTCATGGCGCCGCCGTCCGTACAGATGATCCCGTCCTCGCCCCATTCGTTCACGGTCATGGAAATCAATATCGGATTGACCGCCATGGGTATGCCGTTCCACGCGTTGTACGCAGCCATGTAGGCGCGCGCTCCACCCTCGACGATGGCCATGCGGAAGGGCGCCGAATAGTATTCGCGCATCAGGCGCTCGTCGAAATTAGATGAGGACCGGTCGCGGCCGTCCTCGTTGCTGTTCGCCATGAAATGCTTGAGCAGCGAGGCGGCCTGCCAATACGTCGGGTCATCGCCCTGCAATCCGCGCGCGAAGGCGGTGGCGAGCGTGCCCGTCAGGAACGGATCCTCGCCGTAGGATTCCTCGGTACGGCCCCAGCGCGGATCGCGCGCCAGATCGGTGTTCGGCGCCCGCACCACGATGCCGCCGCGCCGGTATTTGGGGCTCTGAAACGCGTAGCGGGCCTCGAATCCCTCGACAGCCGCGACGCGCCGCAGAACATCGACGTCCCAGGTTTCGCCGAGGCCGACGGCCTGCGGAAACTGCGTGGTGGCGACCGGTTCGTCCTGGAAGCTGCCGTCCGGATTTTTTCGCCTGCCCCAGCCGTAGGGTCCTCCCAGGGCCACGCCGTGCAGTCCCTCGATGTGGCCGGACAGCCGCAATCCGAGTCGGGGCACGCTCGGGTCGGTGCCGAGCGCATGGATCTTCTCATCGAGGGTCATGGCATCGATCAGGCTGGTGATGCGCAATTCGAGCGGGGCGCCCGGGTCGGCGTAGGCGGGCGCATTCGCCCGCACCGCCATCACGGGCGCGAGCAGCAGAAAAAGGACCATGGTTGATCTGACGGCCACGACGTCGGCAAGCCTCCGCTCAATCACTCATTTTGAGCGGATTATGCCTTGATATCGACCGACGTTGGCGGCACCATCGCTGCGGGGGTTCAGGCCGCATTGGACGCGACGCGAGAACAACAGGCATGCGAACGATCGACGTTTGGCGCGGGGTATTGGCATCGACCCTGATCGCGCTCGGGTCCGCGTCCGCCGCGGACCAGCCGCTCGCGGAGCGGCCTTGGATGGACTCCGGCCGAAGCGCGGACCAGCGTGCCGCCACGCTGCTGCAGTCCATGTCGCAGGATGAGAAATTGGCGCTCTTGTTCGGCTATTTTTCCAGCGATGCGCCGTGGAAGAACTACAAGAAGCCGCAGGAGGGACTGGTGCAATCGGCCGGTTTCATCGGCGGCAATGCGCGTCTCGGAATCCCGGCGTTGACGGAAACCGACGCCGGCATCGGGGTGGCGAGCCAGCCCGGCGAGCAGGCGCGGCCGCGCACCGCGCTGCCCTCCAATCTCGCCACGGCCGCCACCTGGGATGCGGAATTGGCGTATTCGGGCGGACGCATGATCGGCGACGAGGCGCGATTGAGCGGATTCAATGTCCTGCTGGCGGGCGGCATCGATCTGGCCCGTGATCCGCGCAACGGCAGGAATTTCGAGTACGGGGGTGAGGATCCGTGGCTCGCGGCCAGCATGGTGGCCGCCCAGGTCCGGGGCATCCAATCCAACCACATCCTGTCGACGCTGAAGCATTATGCCTTCAACGATCAGGAGACCAATCGCACGACGCTCGATGCGCGCATCGATGAGCGGTCCGCGCGCATGTCCGATCTTCTCGCCTTCGAATTTGCGATCGAGCAGTCGAGTCCGGGGGCGATCATGTGCGCCTACAATCGCGTCAACGGCGTGTATAGCTGCGAAAGCGGCTGGCTGCTGAATCAGGTGCTGAAGACTGACTGGGGCTATGGGGGCTTCGTGATGTCCGACTGGGGCGGCGTGCATTCGACCATTCCCGCCGCGAACGCCGGCCTGGACCAGGAGTCGGGTTATCCATTCGACGTGTCGCCGTACTTCGCCGATGCGTTGCGGGAGGCGGTCGACGACGGTCATGTGGCGCAGTCGCGATTCGATGACATGACGGCGCGCATTCTGCGCTCCATGTTCGCAAACGGCCTGTTCGACGACCCGGTGAGCGCGGGCGACATCGACTTTGCGGGGCATGCACTCGTGACGCGGGCCGATGCAGAA
>Ga0302151_10001355_pt1 | contig 12800 bp, 11 predicted proteins | sample I_Bog_N1_3_FD_192428 | JGI IMG/M metagenome (GOLD analysis project Ga0302151, IMG submission 192428) | Peat permafrost microbial communities from Stordalen Mire near Abisko, Sweden - I_Bog_N1_3 | ecosystem: Environmental > Terrestrial > Soil > Wetlands > Peat | place: Sweden: Abisko, Stordalen...
AATTGACCCTGGCCGGCCAACTGCTGGGGGAATACCCGGACCTGTACATGCAGACCCACATCAGTGAAAACCTGCAGGAAGTGCAATGGGTCAAGGAGCTGTTTCCGGAGCGCAAGGGCTATCTGGACGTCTACGACCACTACCAATTGCTCGGCGAGCGCTCGGTGTTCGCCCACGGTGTGCACCTGTGTGACGATGAGTGTGCACGCCTGGCGCAGACCGGCTCGGCGGTGGCGTTCTGTCCGACGTCGAACTTCTTCCTCGGCAGCGGTTTGTTCAACCTGCCGATGGCGGAGAAGCACAAGTTGAATGTCGGCGTGGGCACGGACGTGGGCGGCGGCACCAGCTTCTCGATCCTGCACACCCTGAACGAGGCCTACAAGGTGATGCAACTGCAAGGGGCGCGGTTGAGCCCGTTCAAATCGCTGTACCTGGCGACCCTCGGCGGCGCCCGGGCACTGCGCCTGGAAGACAGGATCGGCAGCCTGCAACCGGGCAGCGATGCGGACTTCCTGGTGCTGGATTATCACGCCACGCCACTGCTCAGTTATCGCCTGAAACAGGCCAGCAACATTGCCGAGATCTTGTTCGTGCTGATGACCCTGGGGGATGACCGGACGGTGAAGCAGACTTACGCGGCGGGGAATCTGGTGCACCAGCGCTGAAGCCCCACGATCTCACCGACAATACACAACCTGTAGGAGCCGACTTGCTGGCGATAGCGGTTTTCCAGGCAATGGCGATGTCGACCATCAGATCGCATCGCCAGCAAGCCAGCTCCTACAAGGACCGGGTCAGACCACAGGCCCAGGGACGCACAACTTAAAGCTTTGCCCCGGACCGCCCCGGCTTCTTCGCCAGCAACAGGTGCGAGAACACCGCATGCAGGTCATCCGACGCGCTCTCCTCATCGAGGTTGAGCTTGCTGTCGATATGGTCCATGTGGTGCATCATCAGATCCACCGCCAGCACCGCATCCCGGGCCTCGATGGCATCGATCAACTGGGTGTGTTCATCATAGGAACAGTGGGAGCGATTACCGCTTTCGTACTGGGCGATGATCAACGAAGTCTGCGACACCAGGCTGCGCTGAAAGCTGATCAGCGGAGCATTCTTCGCCGCTTCCGCCAGCTTGAGGTGGAACTCGCCGGAAAGACGGATTCCCGCCCCACGATCACCACGGGAAAAACTGTCGCGCTCGTCGTTGACCATCTGCCGCAACAGCGCCAATTCCTCGGCCGTGGCGTGCAGGACCGCCAGTTCGGTAATCGCCTTCTCCACCATGCGCCGGGCCAGGAACACCTGGCGGGCTTCCTCGACACTCGGGCTGGCCACCACCGCGCCACGGTTCGGGCGCAACAACACCACGCCTTCATGGGCCAGGCGCGACAAGGCGCGACGAATGATGGTGCGACTGACCCCGAAAATTTCCCCCAGCGCTTCTTCGCTCAATTTGGTCCCGGGTGCCAGCCGTTGTTCGAGAATGGCCTCGAAGATATGCGCGTAGACGATATCGTCCTGGGTCCCGGTGCGGCCAGCCTTGCCGGCACGCGGTTGTTTCTTGAGGGGCTGCAACTGTTCGTTCATGGGCACTCGGATCGGAGACGGCGGCGAATGGACCCCGACTGGCGAACGGCACAGCGGGTCACTGACAAGTAGCGCGTAAAAGCATGGCACATTGTACACAAAGCCGGGTGCCAACACGACTGTACGGCTGTTTGCCGCGCCGGCTGTATTGCAATCAGCCCTCACCTTTACGTTTAGTCTACCCGGACTGTTACTGCTTGTTTCCCCAGCACAAGGAATGCCGTCCCATGACCGACCTCACCCAGGCACGCCTGCGCCCATTGGCCGACACTTCACCCTCCGCCGTGGTCGCCGGTTTTATCGCGATGATGACCGGCTACACCAGCTCCCTGGTGTTGATGTTCCAGGCCGGGCAGGCCGCGGGACTGACCACCGGACAGATCTCCTCGTGGATCTGGGCGCTGTCGATCGGCATGGCGATTTGCAGCATCGGCCTGTCCCTGCGTTATCGCACGCCGATCACCATCGCCTGGTCGACGCCCGGCGCGGCGCTGTTGATCACCAGCCTGTCCGGGGTGACCTACGGCGAGGCCATCGGTGCCTACATCACCTGCGCAGTGCTGGTGACGATTTGCGGCCTGACCGGCAGTTTCGAGAAGCTGGTCAAGCGCCTGCCCTCGTCACTGGCGGCGGCGCTGCTGGCGGGCATCCTGTTCAAGATCGGCAGCGAGATCTTCGTTGCCGCGCAGCATCGCACCGGGCTGGTGCTGGGGATGTTCTTCAGCTACCTGATCGTCAAGCGCCTGTCGCCACGCTATGCCGTGCTCGCCGCCCTGCTGGTCGGCACCGCTCTCTCGGGAATGTTCGGGTTGCTGGACTTCAGCGGTTTCCACCTGGAGGTGGCGACGCCGGTGTGGACCACGCCATCGTTCTCCCTGGCGGCGACCATCAGCATCGGCATTCCGCTGTTCGTGGTGGCCATGACCTCGCAGAACATGCCCGGCATCGCCGTGCTGCGCGCCGATGGTTACAACGTGCCGGCCTCGCCCTTGATCAGCGTGACCGGGATCGCCTCGCTGCTGCTGGCGCCTTTCGGCTCCCACGGGATCAACCTGGCGGCCATCAGCGCGGCCATCTGCACCGGGCCCCATGCCCATGAGGACAAGAACAAGCGCTACACGGCCGCCGTCTGGTGCGGGATTTTCTACGGGATTGCCGGGACCTTCGGCGCGACACTGGCGGCACTGTTCGCCGCGCTGCCCAAGGAACTGGTGCTGTCGATCGCGGCATTGGCGCTGTTCGGTTCGATCATGAACGGTTTGAACCTGGCCATGACCGAGCCCAAGGAGCGGGAAGCGGCGCTGATCACCTTTATGGTGACGGCGTCGGGGTTCACGCTGTTTTCGGTGGGTTCGGCGTTCTGGGGGATCGTGGCGGGGGTACTGACGTTGCTGATCCTCAACTGGCGCAAGGCCTGAGAATCACATACAACCTGTGGCGAACGGGATTGCCCGCTCGCCACGCTGCCATCAGATCCGGAAATGCCCGACCATCCCCTTCAACTCCATCCCCAACTGTGCCAGCTCGATGCTTGACGCCGCGTTGCCCTGCATCGCCAGCGCCGACTGATCGGCACTGGCGCGGATACTGGTCACGCTGCGGTTGATCTCTTCGGCCACCGAACTCTGCTCCTCGGCCGCCGCCGCAATCTGCTGGTTCATCTGCTGGATCAGCGACACCGCCGCGGCAATGCTGCCCAGCGCACTCTCGGTCTGCAACGCATCGCTGACCGCCAGCTTGACCAACTCACCACTGCTCTGGATCTGATGTACCGAGGCCTGCGCCGCCGTGCGCAAGGCACTGACCAGGCGCTCGATCTCTTCGGTGGACTGCTGGGTACGTTTGGCCAGGGCCCTTACTTCATCGGCCACCACGGCAAAACCACGGCCCTGCTCACCTGCCCGGGCCGCCTCGATGGCCGCGTTGAGGGCCAGCAGGTTGGTCTGCTCGGCCACGCTCTTGATCACTCCGAGCACCGTACCGATATTCTGGATTTCCGCACTGAGACTTTCGATGCTCAGGCTCGCGGAACTGGCCGAATCCGCCAGTTGCTCGATCCGCTGCATGCTCTGGCGCACCACCTGCTGTCCACTGTCGACCTTGTCGTCGGCGGTCTGCGCCGCCTGGGCGGCCTCTTCGGCATTGCGTGCGACATCGTGCACCGTGGCCGTCATCTGGTTCATCGCGGTGGCGACCTGCTCGGTTTCTTCCTTCTGGCTGCTGACTTCCAGGTTGGTCTGTTCGGTGACCGCCGACAACGAATGCGCCGAAGTCGCCAGTTGTTCGATCCCCGCCTGCAGGCCGCTGACAATACCGCTCAAGCCCGCGCCCATCTGCTGCATGGCCTGCATCAGTTGACCAATTTCGTCGCGACGCCTGACCTCCACCTTACCGGTCAGGTCACCGGCGGCAATCTGCTGGGCCACCAGGATGACACTGCGTAACGGCGCGACAATCAGACGGGTAATCACCAGTGCCGCCACCAGCCCGACCAGCAAGGCCAGGGCCGATGAGCCAATGATAAGGAGCGCGTTCTTCTTCAGCTCGGCCTGCATCGACTGGTCTTCGGCGGCGTAGGCCTGGTTGACCCGCTCCACCACCTGGGCCGCGCGCTCATGCAACTGCTGGTAAACCTTTTTTTCCTGCTCCAGCAGGCCGGTGTATTCGGTGAGCTTGTCACCGAAGCTGGCGATATGGCCACTGACCTCGGTCAGCACCGTCTGATAGCCCGGGTCCTTGACTGCGGTCTTGAGCGCCTCCACCTGGGCCAGGGCCTGGTCGGCCTGCTCGATCTTGCCTTTGTTCTGATTCTCTTCATCGCCTTTGCGGCTCTGGTCGAGGCGCACGCGGGCCTCGTTCATCGCCTGCAACATCAACTGCGAGACATGGCTGACCTGGCCGGCCTGCTCGACAAACTCCTTGCCGTCCTTGCCCTGGGAATCCTTGAGGGCATAGGTGCCATCATCGGACAAACCGGCCTGGAGCACGTCAAGGTTGTTGGCCACGCTGGACACCGACCAACTGGCCATTTCCAGCGCCAGGTCCTTGGTCTGGGTCAACTCGACGAACTCGTCGAACGCCTTGCGGTAGGCACCCAGTGCCTGCTCGACATCGGTCATGACCGGTACGTTGGCCGCCGATTGCGCCTTGAGGACCTGCGCCTGCGCCAGCAGCCCGTCGACGCCCTGGTGCAGGGCATCGACGGTCTTGGGGTCCGAATGCAGCGCATATTCCTGCTCGAGCAAACGCACCCGCAGCAACTGGCTGTTGAGCGAAGACATCTGCTTGAGCCCATCGAAGCGCAAGCTGATGGTTTGCAAGGACCAGACACCGATCGCCGCCACCAGGCCGGTCAGCAACAATACCAGGGCAAACCCGATACCCAATTTCTTGGCCATACCGAGATTGGCGAAACGTCCTTGCACGGCAGAAATCATGGCGCTTAATCCCCGATTAGAATGCTGAAGGTGCACACGCCCATTCAAGATTCATGCAGATTCGCAATCGGGACGGGTAAAGCACAAGCCTTTGGCGCCGGAATAATGGCCAAAAGCTACATCCGCGTCGCTTTCAGGATGGTCGAGGTCGATTCGGCGCCCCCCAGCAGACGGAAGAACTTCTGCGCGCGCAGGTCCGAAGCATAGGCCACATTTATCCTCAGCCAGTCACTGCTTTTACCCTGCGGCATAAAGGCATCGCCCGGGGCCAGCAGCACCCCCAGCTTGCGCGCCCGGGCCAGGACTTGCGCCAGAGGATAGCCCGGGCTGCGGGCCCAGATGAACATGCCGCCGGCAGGCTCGGTGAACACCTCCCAGCCCGCCCGCTCCAAGGTGTCCAGGGTGGTGACCCGCTCCACGCTCAGGCGCTGGCGCAGTCGCTGCACCAACTTGCGATAGGTGCCATTGGCCAGCAGCATGGCGACCACACACTCGGCAAAGCGCGAGGCGCCGAGGCTGGTGATCATCTTCACTTGCGCCAGGCGCTGGATCAGTTCGCCCCGGGCGCGGACGAATCCGACCCTCAACGAACTGCTCAGGGTTTTCGAAAAGCCACCGACGTAGATCACCCGCTGGGCGCCATCCAGGGCGGCCAGTTGTACGCCGGGCCCGTTTTGCAAATCGCTGTAGATAGCGTCTTCGACGATCAGGAAGTCATGGACCTGGGCCAGCTGCAACAACTGCGTGGCCACCGCCAGGGTCAGGCTGGTCCCGGTCGGGTTGTGGTAGAGGCTGTTGATGAACAGGCAGCGCGGACGGTACTGCTGCAACAGCCTGGATAACTGCTCCATGTCCGGCCCGGACTGCGTGCGCTCCACCTCCAGCAGCTTGACCCCCTGCAGCGCCAGCAATTTGTACAGGTTGGCGTAGCCCGGTGTTTCCACCAGGACGCAGTCACCCGGCTTGAGCAACTGACGCACCAGCAGATCCAGCGCCTGGGTGACACCATGGGTCGTCAGTATCTGCTCGGGGGCGCAGGCAATGCCCTTTTGCGCCAGGCGCTTCTGGATCTGTTGACGCAAGGCCAACAGCCCCTGGGGCGTGCTGTAGCTGAACATCCCATGCATCTGCGTACGACTGACCTGGCGAATCGCATAGGCGATGTCATCGCTCTCGCGCCAGCTTTCGGGTACCCAGCCGCAGCCCAGCTTCAACTCGCCCAGGGGATGTTCGCTGAAGGCGCCCCACTCCGCTTCCAGGCCTTCGTACCACTGCGGCTCGCCGTTGTCTCCGGCATCACCATGGGCATCAGAGACAATAAAGGCCGAGCCGTTGCGCGGTGTCAGCACGCCCTGCGCCACCAGGCGCTGGCAGGCTTCAAGGACATTCGCCTGGCTGAGGGAGTTGTCCTTGGCCAGCTGCCGAACCGATGGCAGGCGAGTCCCGGGGCCTGCGCGCTGGCAACGAATCCACTCGACCACGGCGTTGACGATTTGCTGCACGACGGGGACCAGCGCCTGCCGATCAATTTCCAAATCCATTCTGTTTGACGCTCCAACCCATTGTTATTTCTCGTTAAACAGTTAAACACAAAAGCCCGGGGGGCTTGCTTGCACAAAAAGCCTCTCGCCCCCGCCTTGTAAGGCCCGCCCGCCGGGCCCTGAAGACACCGACTGACGCGTGCGGGCGAATGTACCGACCGGATTTCCAACACCGGCGGACATAAAAAAACCCGCCATTAGGCGGGTTCCTTGCAAAAGGGCTACGAACCGGGGCGAAGCGAGCGACAGCTCAAATCGCGGTGGCTCCGCCGTCCACGGCCAGGGCATGACCGGTGGTGAAAGCGGCACCGTCACTGCACAGATAAAGCACCGCGCTGGCGATCTCCTCGACCTTGCCGATGCGCCCGACCGGATGCATGGCCGCGGCAAATTCAGCCTTCTTCGGATCAGCCTCATAGGCGCGACGGAACATATCGGTATCGATCACCGCCGGGCAGACGGCATTGACGCGGATTTTCTTCTTCGCGTACTCGATGGCCGCCGACTTGGTCAGGCCGATGACGGCGTGCTTGGAAGCCGCGTAGATACTCATCTTCGGCGCCGCGCCCAGGCCGGCTACCTAGGCGGTGTTGACGATGGCACCACCACCCTGGGCCAGCATCAGCGGCAACTGGTACTTCATGCACAGCCAGACGCCTTTGACATTGACGCCCATGATCGCATCGAACTCGTCCAGGGTACCGTCGGCCAGTCGGCCTTTCTCGATCTCGATACCGGCATTGTTGAAGGCGTAGTCCACTCGTCCGTAGGCGTTCACAGCCTGGGCCATGAGGTTTTGCACATCGGCTTCCTGGGTGACATTGCAACGCACGAACACGGCATCGCCGCCCGCGGCGCGGATCAGCTCGACCGTGCCCTCACCGCCGGTAACGTCGAGGTCGGCAACGACCACCTTCAGGCCTTCGGCGGCAAACGCCTGGGCGGTCGCACGGCCAATGCCGGCCGCTGCGCCGGTCACCAGGGCTACCTGGCCGGAAAACGTCATGCTCATGGGTATGTCCTCAATGCAATACGAAAGGGCTGCTGTGCTCTCAGTCTAGCCAGCGCGGCAACCGTCGCGGCAGCACTATCAGAAGCCCGGTTAATAGCTTATGCGTTGCAGTGATAAGGTTATGGGGACTTTCATCATTGAAGTGGATCACGCCCTATTCGCCTTGCCTGCAAAACTTGCTGTCTGCGCGATGAGGGTCTATCTACAAGACTTCATTGATCTTCGAGTGCCTGCCATGACCACCCAGAACAATCGCCAATTCCTGCTGGCCAAGCGCCCGGTCGGCCCTGCGACCCGCGAGACCTTCACCTACCAGCAAGTGCCGGTGGGCGAACCGGGAGCGGGCCAGATCCTGGTCAAGAACGAATACCTGTCCCTGGACCCGGCCATGCGCGGCTGGATGAACGAGGGCAAGTCCTACATCCCGCCGGTGGGCATTGGCGAGGTGATGCGCGCCTTGGGCGTCGGAAAAGTCGTGGCGTCCAACCACCCCGGCTTTGCCGTCGGCGACCATGTCAACGGTGCCCTGGGAGTACAGGACTATTTCCTCGGTGAGCCGAAGGGCTTCTACAAGGTCGACCCGACACTGGCGCCGCTGCCGCGCTACCTGTCCGCCCTGGGCATGACCGGCATGACCGCCTACTTCGCCCTGCTGGATGTCGGTGCGCCGAAAGACGGCGAAACCGTGGTGATCTCCGGTGCGGCCGGCGCGGTCGGCAGCATTGCCGGGCAGATTGCCAAGCTCAAGGGTTGCCGGGTGGTGGGGATTGCCGGCGGTGCCGAGAAGTGCCAGTTCCTGATCGACGAACTGGGCTTCGATGGGGCCATCGACTACAAGAGCGAGGACGTTGGCGCCGGCCTGAAACGTGAATGTCCGAAAGGCGTCGACGTGTATTTCGACAACGTCGGGGGCGACATTCTCGACGCGGTGCTGACCCGCCTGAACTTCAAGGCGCGCGTGGTGATCTGCGGTGCCATCAGCCAGTACAACAACAAGGAAGCGGTGAAAGGCCCGGCCAATTATCTGGCGCTGCTGGTCAATCGCGCGCGCATGGAAGGCTTCGTGGTGATGGACTACGCCAGTCGCTTCGCCGCGGCCGGACAGGAAATGGCCGGCTGGATCGCCAAGGGCCAGCTCAAGAGCAAGGAAGATATCGTCGAAGGCCTGGAGACCTTTCCGGAAACGCTGATGAAGCTGTTCAGCGGGGAGAATTTCGGCAAGTTGGTGCTGAAGGTCTGAGCCGACGTTTTTTCAGGTAACTCTTGTCTCGGGCAATCGACTATCGACCGATTGCCCGCGACAAGCCCGCCACCCAATCAGGCCAGTTCGGCCACTACCGCCGCCAGCGCCTGGGCCGGATCGGCCGCCTGGCTGATCGGGCGACCGATGACCAGGTAATCGGAACCGGCATCCAGGGCCTGACGAGGGGTCAGGATACGACGCTGATCGTCCTGGGCACTGCCCGCCGGACGAATCCCCGGGGTCACCAACTGCAAGCCCGGATGAGCACTCTTGAGCGCCGTGGCTTCCAGGGCCGAGCACACCAGGCCATCCATCCCGGCCTTTTCCGCCAACGCCGCCAGACGCAACACCTGCACCTGCGGATCGACATCCAGGCCGATACCGGCCAGGTCCTCACGCTCCATGCTGGTCAGCACGGTCACGCCGATCAACAACGGCTGCGGGCCGCTGCGCTGGTCCAGCACCTCACGGCACGCCGCCATCATGCGCAGGCCGCCGGAGCAATGCACGTTGACCATCCACACGCCCATCTCCGCCGCCGCCTTGACCGCCATGGCCGTAGTGTTGGGAATATCGTGGAATTTCAGGTCGAGGAACACCTCGAAGCCCTTGTCACGCAGGGTGCCGACAATTTCCGCCGCGCAACTGGTGAACAGCTCCTTGCCGACCTTGACCCGGCACAGCTTCGGGTCCAGTTGATCGGCCAGCTTCAGGGCGGCGTCACGGGAGGGGAAATCCAGGGCGACGATGATAGGCGTCTGGCAGGCGGACATGGGCGGGCTCTCTGGCAAGTCGAAATCGGCGCGCATTGTAGCGGAACCCGGGGCGTATCGGGACCCGGTGATCGGTAAATCTAGTCCCGATGCGCCATAAATGCCCGAGCTCGCACCAAAGCAAGTCGAAACCCAGGCGAACATCGGCGAAACGTCCTCGATACGACAGTTTTTGGCAGATAACGACGCGATCCTGGCGGCTGGCACGTCCACTGCAATCCCCTGAGCCGAGCAATAAACAAACCGTTCAGGGAGAAACGTATGAACACACAACTCAAGCCCACGCTGGGCACGCTGCACCTGTGGGGGATCGCGGTCGGACTGGTGATCTCCGGGGAATATTTTGGCTGGAGCTACGGTTGGGGCACCGCCGGTACCCTGGGCTTTCTCGTCACCACGCTGTTGGTGGCGACCATGTACACCTGCTTCATCTTCAGCTTCACCGAACTGACCACCGCGATTCCCCACGCTGGCGGGCCCTTTGCCTACAGCCGTCGGGCCTTCGGTGAACGCGGCGGACTGATCGCCGGGATCGCCACCCTGATCGAATTCGTCTTCGCCCCACCGGCCATTGCCATGGCCATCGGCGCCTACCTCAACGTCCAGTACCCGGACCTCGACCCACGCCTGGCCGCCGTCGGCGCTTATGTGGTGTTCATGGGCCTGAATATCCTCGGTGTCAGCATCGCCGCCACCTTCGAACTGGTGGTGACGGTACTCGCGGTCGCCGAGTTGCTGGTGTTCATGGGCGTGGTCGCGCCGGGCTTCAGTTTCAGCAATTTCGTGCTCAACGGCTGGTCCGGCTCGACCAACTTCAGCATCGACTCGATCCCCGGCATCTTTGCCGCGATCCCCTTTGCGATCTGGTTCTTCCTGGCCATCGAAGGCGCGGCCATGGCCGCCGAAGAAGCCAAGGACCCCAAGCGCACCATTCCCAAAGCCTATGTCGGCGGCATCCTGACCCTGGTATTCCTGGCCCTCGGCGTGATGGTGATGGCCGGCGGTGTCGGCGACTGGCGCCAGCTGTCGAACATCAACGACCCGTTGCCCCAGGCAATGAAAGCGGTAGTGGGCAGCAACTCCAGCTGGATGCACATGCTGGTATGGATCGGCCTGTTCGGCCTGGTGGCGAGCTTCCACGGCATCATTCTCGGCTACTCGCGGCAGTTCTTCGCCCTGGCCCGGGCCGGTTACCTGCCCGCCTACCTGGCCAAGCTGTCACGCTTCCAGACCCCGCACCGGGCCATTATTGCCGGTGGCCTGATCGGCATCGCGGCAATCTACAGCGACGGCCTGGTCAACCTGCAGGGCATGAGTTTGACGGCAGCGATGATCACCATGTCGGTGTTCGGCGCCATCGTGATGTACATCATCAGCATGCTCAGCCTGTTCAAACTGCGTAAAACCGAGCCGAACCTGGAGCGCAGCTTCCGCGCGCCGGGCTACCCGATCGTCCCGGGGATCGCGCTGGTCCTGGCCGTGGTGTGCCTGATCGCGATGGCCTGGTTCAACACGCTGATCGGCCTGATTTTCCTCGGCTTCATGGCCGCGGGCTTCCTCTACTTCCTGTTGACCGGGCAATCGCGTGCCGCGGCGCCGGCCGATGCGATGCTGACCGGGCTTTAAGGGCTATTCGGGCAGATCAGGCTTACAATGGAACCACCGAGAAATCTTTTGACTCGAAGTGGTAAGGGCCGACCTTGCGGATGAAATGCTCATGCGCAAACGGCCCATCTAGGAGAACCTTATGCCCTGGTATGCCTGGCTGATCATCGTCGTCGCCATCGGCTCCATCGTCGGCGGACTGATGATGTTGCGTGACACCGCGAACAAAGTGGAGCTGACCGACGAACAACGTCGGCGCGTCGAGGAACGTAATGCCGAGATGGACGCCCAGGACGCGAAGGATCGCTGACCGCCCATTCCCGCAGGTTATTTCTCCCAGGCAGCCTTGGCGATATGCAAGCCATGCTGACCTTTGTAAGCCGCTCGTTCAGGCTGGCTCCAGCCTTCGAGCAATGACGGCTCCAGCCGATAGACTTCCACTCCCAACGGACGACAGACGCTGAGGGGGTCCTGTGCCTCAGGCCCCCACATCGGCAGCGAAAGGTCGCCACCCGGACAGGTCGACAGCGCACACAGCAGATCAATCTCGGCGAAGAACTCCAGGTAGTCGCCCTTCTGCGCCGGGCAGGCCTTCATGAAATACATGTCGTCGTGATTGAGCCCTGTGCACTGGAAGATATTCAGCACGTCGTGGACATCGAACTCGGTCAAACCATACGGCAGGACGGCGCGGGTCAGGTTCGAGTGACAGTGATGGTGAAAGTCTTCCCCTGTCAGCATCTTGTTCACATACGGATCACAGCGCGTCCCCAACAGATCGTGCAGACGTCCGCCATGCTCGTCAATCCCGTAGCCGGCCAAGCTGTCATCGGTGATGGTGACCAGTGGACGGAGGAACGGCAGGTTAGACCAGAGCCGGTCATGGGTGCTGACATGGGCCCCTTGCAACTGACGGGTGCGGGCCGCCCAGAGACGTTCGCGCGGGTCGTTGGCATTCCAGACGTTGAAGTCACCGACCTGCGGGCCGACCGGCGTGGTCACCCGGAACACATGGCCGGCCGGCACCTTCCAGGCACGCCCGGTACGAATCGGCACCTCGAACTGCTCGATCAGAGTACGAGCGCCCTTTTCCTCGCGAATGCGCTCATAAAACGCGGTATCCACCTGCAAGGCCGAGCCTTTGCTGACCTGATAGGCGGCGGGATAGTCTTTGTACATGCTCAGGATCCTCGATCAGTGATGGGAAGGACGGCTTAAAAAGTCGAGCAGCATCTGCTCGGAATCGTCGAGGTACAGGCTCATCGCCTCCCCGGCGGCGTGCTTGTCACCCTCGGCGAGCAGGTCGTGGATATAACGGTCACGCGCCAGCCAGGGCGCTTGGAAACGCTGCTCATCGGGGGCCGAACAAAACACCAGGCGCAACTGCGCAACGATATTGGTGAAGAACTCATCGAACAGCGGACTGCGCATCAGACCGACAATATGTTGGTGAAACGCCAGGCTGTGGGTGCCCAGAGCCCGCCAGTACTCGCGTTCGCGGGCCAGTTCGGCGGCCTCGATGGACTCGAGCATGCGGTCGGACTGGTATTCGCGCAGGGGTTTGCTGAGGGTGATGGCCTGCAGTTCCAGGGTGCGACGCAC
>Ga0302151_10001439_pt1 | contig 12321 bp, 10 predicted proteins | sample I_Bog_N1_3_FD_192428 | JGI IMG/M metagenome (GOLD analysis project Ga0302151, IMG submission 192428) | Peat permafrost microbial communities from Stordalen Mire near Abisko, Sweden - I_Bog_N1_3 | ecosystem: Environmental > Terrestrial > Soil > Wetlands > Peat | place: Sweden: Abisko, Stordalen...
GCTGGCCGCCCGGGTGGGGGACGGCGCCGGCCGGCCGTTGCTCGGCGATGATCCGGCGGAGGCCGTGGTCCGTCTCAATGCCGTGCGCGCCCCGCTCTACGCCGAGGTGGCGGACGTCGTGCTGGATGTGGACGAGCTGGATCCCGTGACCGTCGCCGACCGCATCATCGTCGCCATGGACGCCGCCACCGACGCCGCCCCCGACGACGCCCCCACCGACGCCGACGCCGCTACCGCCCCGGGCCAAGTCCGGTAGGGGGAAACCATGCACGCTCTCTCCGTCGACCTGGCCGATCGCTCCTACCCCGTGCTCGTGGGTCCGGGGGCCCGCCACGAGGTGGCGCGCTTCGTCCCTTCCAGCGCCAAATCGGCCGTGATCGTGACCCAGCAGTCGATCAGGGATGCGGGCTGGGTGGAGGGGATCGACGCCGGCCTGCCGTCCCAGGTCTGCCTCATCCCCGACGGGGAAGAGGCCAAGACGCTCGCCACGGTCGAGGAGCTGGCGCGGTTCTTCGCCCGGGCCGGGCTGTCTCGGGCCGATGTCGTCATCGCGGTCGGGGGCGGCATCGTGACCGATGTCGCGGGATTTGCGGCTGCCACGTACCACCGGGGCACGGCGTACCTGAACGTCGCCACCTCGCTCCTGGCGCAGGTGGATGCCGCCATCGGCGGCAAGACCGGGGTCAACCTGCCCGAGGGCAAGAACCTCGTCGGAGCCTTCTGGCAGCCCACCGCGGTGCTGTGCGACACCGAGACGCTCTCCTCGCTCCCCCCGCGCGAATGGGCCTGCGGCCGGGGCGAAATCGCCAAGTACGCCTTCCTCGGCGATGCCCCCACGGCGGACCAGCCCATCGAGGAGCAGGTGGCCCGCTGTGCCGGCATCAAGGCTGCCGTCGTGGCCGAGGACGAGCGCGAGGGCGGCCGGCGCATGATCCTGAACTACGGCCACACCCTGGCCCACGCGCTCGAGAGCGCCGGCCAGACCGATCACCCGGACTGGGACCTCCGCCACGGTGAGGCGGTCGCCATCGGGATCCTGTTCGCCGCCCTGCTGGCGGAACGGCTCGGACGCATTGACGCCGACCGGGTCGCCGAGCACCGCAGGATCGTCGGGAGCTTCGACCTGCCCACCGACCTGCCGCCGGGAGCCGAGGCGGCGGAGCTCGTCGCGTTCATGGGGCGGGACAAGAAGGCGCAGCAAGATCTGACCTTCGTGTTGGACGGTCCACACGGCGTCGAGCCGGTGCGCGGCGTCGCCACCGCCGATGTGGTCGCTACCCTGGCTGCCATGGGTGCCAGCGCATGAGCCTCGTCCTCCTCCTGTCGGGGCCCAACCTCAACCTGCTCGGGGAGCGGGAGCCGGCCGTCTACGGGACGGACACCCTGGCGACGCACGTGGCCAGGGCGGAGGCGGCCGCCGCCCATCACGGCCTCGACCTCGAGCACCTCCAGACGAATCACGAAGGCGCCCTCGTCGACGCCGTCCATGCGGCGCGCGGCCGGGCCGATGCGCTGGTCATCAACGCCGGCGCGCTGAGCCATACGTCGTGGTCGCTGCACGATGCCGTGGCCGCCTTCGAGGGCCCGGTCGTCGAGCTGCACCTCTCCAATCCCGCCGCCAGAGAGCCCTTCCGGCACACGTCGGTGCTGGCACCCGTAGCGTCGGGAGTCATCGCTGGCTTCGGCGGTCTCGGCTACGAGCTCGCCGTTGACGCCGCCGCCGCGCTACTGAAGGGATCCTGAGCGCCATGACGACCACTACCCGAGCCAACCCCTACTTGCCGGGCACGGCACCCCTCCCGCCGATCGTCGTCACCGGCCGTCTCGACCGCCTGCGCGCCGCCTTCGACGAGCACGAGGTCGACGCCCTCATCGTCACCACACTCCCCAACGTCCGCTACCTGACGGGCTTCTCGGGCTCGGCGGCGGTGCTGGTGGTGACGAAGGACCTCTCGGTGCTGACGACGGACGGCCGCTACCGGACCCAGTCGGCCGAGCAGTTGCAGGCCGCCGGCGCCCCCGAGGTGGAGATCACCATCGGCACCGGGGTGGAGCAACGGGAGGCGGTCCGCGCCGCGCTCGGATCCGCCGGCGCCGGCCGCGTCGGTCTCGAGGCGGGCAACATCACATGGAGCGGGCAGCGCGCATGGGCTGAGGTGTTGCACGGCGACACGCTCGTCCCAACCGCCAATGCCGTCGAGGCGCTGCGCGAGCGCAAGGACGCGGCCGAGCTGGCCCGCATGGAGCGCGCCGCCGCCATCGCCGACGCCGCGCTGTTCGAGGTGCTGCCGCTGATGAGCCAGGGGATCACCGAGGAGCATTTCGCATTGGAGCTCGACAGCGCCATGCGGCGCGGGGGCGCCGAGGGCACCGCCTTCGAGACCATCGTCGCCGCCGGGGAGAACTCCGCCAAGCCGCACCACCACCCCGGGCCCCGGCGCATCAAGGAAGGCGATCCGGTGGTGGTCGACTTCGGCGCCATGTTCGAGGGGTACCGCTCCGACATGACCCGGACCTTCTGTGTCGACGCCGAGCCGGAAGGGGAGCTGGCCCGCATCTTCTCGGTGGTGCAGACGTCGCAGGCCGCCGGTGCGGCCGCCGTGCGGCCCGGCATCGCAGCCAAGGACGTCGACGACGTCTGTCGCCAGATCATCGCCGACGCCGGTTGGGCCGAGCGTTTCGAGCACGGCACCGGGCACGGCGTCGGGCTCGATATCCACGAAGCCCCCACCGTCAGCCAATTGGGCACTGCTATCCTCGCCCCTGGCTTCGTCGTCACCGTCGAGCCCGGTGTCTATGTTCCCGGGCACGGCGGCGTCCGTGTCGAGGACACCTTGGTGGTGACCGAGGACGGCGCTCGCCCCTTGACCCATTTCACAAAGGACATCCATGGCAGTCTCGACCAATGACCTGAAGAACGGCATGAGCCTCGACCTTCCCGAAGGCCTGTTCAGCGTCGTCGAGTTCCAACACGTGAAGCCGGGGAAGGGTGGCGCCTTCGTACGCACGAAGCTCAAGAACGTGCGGAGCGGCGCGGTGATCGAGCGCACCTACCGGGCCGACGAGAAGCTCGAGCAGGCGATCATCGACAAGCGGGACATGCAGTTCCTCTACCGCGACGGCACCGACTACGTGTTCATGGACACGACGAGCTACGAGCAGTTGCAGGTGCCGCCCGACGCGCTCGGTGAGGCGCCGAACTACCTGAAGGAAGGCGATGCGGCGAACGTGCAGATGTACAACGCCGAGATCGTCGGGGTCGAGCTTCCGGCCGCGGTCGAGCTGACGGTGACCGAGACGGAGCCTGGCATGCAAGGCGACCGCGTCTCGGGGGCCCGCAAGCCCGCCACCCTGCAGACCGGTCACGTGGTGCAGGTCCCCCTCTTCGTGAACATCGGGGACGTGATCAAGGTCGACACCCGCTCCGGCGAGTACCTGACCCGGGCCTGACGGCCCGGCTGCCTGGCCGAGCCGCCGGACCTTCGGACCGAGGACGGGACCAGAGCAGATGACGGACGTCGCGCCCCGGCACCAACAACGTGAACGCGCCCTCTCGCTCCTCTACGAGGCGGAACTGAAGGGCGAGGGGCCGCTCCAAGTCCTCGACGCCCTGCCGGTACCGCCCGATCCCTACGTCCGGACCCTCCTCGAGCACGCCGTCGAGACCCGCGAGGAGGCCGACCGCCGAATCTCCGGGGCGTCGGTCGGCTGGCCCATCGACCGCATGGCCGTGGTCGATCGCATCGTCCTGCGGATGGCCATCGCCGAGGTACTCGACCCCGACGGCCCACCCACCGCCGTCGTGATCGACGAGGCGGTGCAGCTGGCCAAGGAGTACTCGACCGACGAGTCGGGTCGCTTCGTCAACGGGATCCTCTCGACCATCGTCGCCGACATCGGCCCGCGTTAGCGGGGCCGGATCCCGATCCACATCGCACCACGACGCGCTAACATCAACCTCTGACCGTGAAGTGAGTCCTGTGAGGCTCACACGGCAGGAGGAGCAGTGGCCGAACGCGAACGCAGTCATACGCGACCCCTCGGGGGCGTGTTCGTGGCCCACTCCCAGGTCCTGAGTTCCGCTGATGTCCTGCGCGCCCTGACCCGCATGTCGCACGAGGTGGTCGAGCGCAACGGGGGAGTCGAGGACGTCGTCCTGGTCGGCCTCCAGACGGGCGGTGTCCCCCTGGCCACCAAAATGGCCGACATACTGCGCCAGATCGAAGCGGTCGACACGCTGGCCGTCGGCAGTCTCGACGTGGCCTTCTACCGCGACGACATCGGGCTTCGTCCCGTCCTCCCCGAGGCGGTCACCGACATTCCGGTCGACCTGGCCGGGAAGGTGGTGGTCCTCGTCGACGACGTCCTCTTCACCGGCCGGACCATTCGCGCCGCGCTGAACGCCCTCAACGACTTCGGCCGGGCCAAGTCCGTCCAGTTGGCCGTCATGGTCGACCGGGGCCACCGCGAGCTCCCGATCCGGCCCGACTACGTGGGGAAGAACCTCCCGACCCGTCGCGAGGAGATGGTCGATGTCGGCGAGGACGGCGTGTGGATCGGCAGTCTGGAGGACAAGTGACCGGCACCCAGCATCTCCTTTCGGTGGCCGACCTCGGGCCCGAGGGTATCGGGGAGGTCCTGCACGTGGCGGAGGCCTTCGCAGAGGTGGAGCGACGCTCCATGCCCAAGGTCCCGACGCTGCGCGGCAAGGTGGTGGCGACCCTGTTCTTCGAGGAGTCGACCCGCACCCGGCTCTCCTTCGAGACGGCAGCCAAACGCCTGTCGGCCGACGTGCTCTCGCTGGCGGTGGCCAGCTCCTCGGTGAAGAAGGGCGAGAGCCTGCGCGACACCGTCGAGACGGTCGAAGCCATGGGCATCGACGCCATCATCATCCGGCATTCGTCGGCCGGGGCACCGCACCAGGTGGCGCGCTGGGTCGAGCGGGCCCATGTCGTCAATGCCGGCGACGGCTGGCACGAACACCCGACCCAGGCCCTGCTCGACTGCTTCACCGTGCGCCAGGTCCTGGCCGAGCGCAAGGGCGCCGCGCCCGACGAGCTCGGCATCGCCTGCTTCGAGGATCTGCGGGTCCTGATCGTCGGCGACGTGCGGCACAGCCGGGTCGCTCGCTCCGAGGTGCTCGCCTACACCGCCCTGGGAGCGCACGTCACCCTTGCGGCACCGGGCAGCCTGCTCCCACCCTCGCTCGAGGGGTGGCCCGTCGAAGTGGCGACCGACCTCGATGCCGCGCTGGGCGACGCCGATGTGGTCTCGCTCCTGCGCCTGCAGGCGGAGCGGGGGAGCGGGTCGTTCGTCCCGAGCCTGCGCGAGTACACGGCGGGGTGGGGGCTCACGGCGCGCCGGGCCGAGCGACTGGCCGAGCACGCCATCGTGACCCATCCCGGGCCGATGGTGCGCGGGGTCGAGATCGCCTCCGACGTGGCCGACCTGCCGCGCACCGTGGTCACCCAGCAGGTGGCCAACGGCATCGCGGTGCGCATGGCCATCCTGTTCCTGCTGCTCGGCGGGGAACTGCAGGGCCTGGCGGAGGTGCCGGCCGTTGCCTGATCCCACCCTGGTCATCCGCGGCGGTGACGTCGTCGGGCCGTCCGGCCTGACCCGCGCCGACGTCGCTGTGGCCGGAGAAGCCATCGTCGCCGTCGCCGAGTCCATCGAAGCGCCCCGCGGGGTGTCGGTGCTCGACGCCACGGGTTGCCTGGTCGGTCCCGGGTTGGTCGACCTGCACACGCACCTGCGCCAGCCCGGTCGCGAGGAGGCCGAGACGATAGAGACCGGCGCCCGCGCCGCCGCGCTCGGCGGCTACACCGCCATTGTCGCCATGCCCAACACCGAGCCGGCCATCGATTCGGCCGGAGTGGCGGCCGAGGTGCTGGCGCTCGGTGCCGGCTGCACCGCCGAGGTGGCCGTGGCGGGTGCCATCACCGTCGGACGCGCCGGCCACGCCCTGGCCCCTCTGGCCGAGTTGGCGGCCCTCGGCATCACCCTCTTCACCGACGACGGTGCCGGGGTCCAAGACGGCGCGCTGATGCGGCGCGCCCTCGACTACGCCAAGGGCCTCGGGGTCACCCTGGCTCAGCACTGCGAGGACAACTGCCTGGCGGCCGGCGGTGCCATGCACGAAGGGAGCTGGTCGAGCCGGCTCGGCATCGCGGGCATCCCCGCCGCGGCCGAGGAGGCGATGGTCGCCCGCGATATCGCGCTGTCCCGCCTGACCGGAGCGCCGGTGCACTTCCTCCACATGTCCACAGCCGGCTCCGTCGACCTGATCCGCCGGGCCAAGGAAGAGGGCCTCCCCGTCACGGCCGAGGCGGCCCCGCACCACATGCTGCTCACCCACGCCCTGGTGGCGGGCTACGACCCGGTCTTCAAGGTCAATCCACCGCTGCGGACGGACGAGGACGTGGCGGCCGTGATCGCCGGCCTGTGTGACGGCACCATCGACGCCGTGGCCACCGACCACGCCCCGCATGCGCCCGAGGCCAAGGACCTCCCGTTCAACGAGGCGCCGCCCGGCATGCTCGGCCTGCAGACAGCGCTCCCCATCGCCTGGGAGGTGCTGTCGCCGCACCTGGCCCCCGAGCGCGTCTTCGCCCTCTTGAGCACGCAGCCCGCCGTCATCGCCAAGCTGACGGCGACCGACCCCCGTGGTGCGGGCCACAGCGCGCAGGGCGGACTGGTCGAGGCGGGGGCGACGGCCAACCTGTGCGTCTTCGATCCCGCCGCCACCACGGTGGTGGACCCCACGGCGTTGGCCAGCCGCAGCCGCAATACGCCCTACGCCGGCCGCACGTTCACCGGGGCCGTGCGGCACACGGTGTTGCGGGGCGAAGCGGTCGTCATCGACGCGACGGTGCAGCGGTGAGCGCCGACATGCGGCAATCAGCGCAGAGCGGCCACGGGGACAGGCCGCCTGCGCTCTTGGTGACGGCGGACGGCGAGGTGTTCTCCGGCGAGGCGGCCGGCGCGCCCCTGCCGGTGGCGACGGGAGAGCTCGTCTTCAACACGGCCATGAGCGGCTACCAAGAGGTGATCACGGACCCGTCCTACGCGGGCCAGGTCATCGCCTTCACCAGTACCCACATCGGCAACTACGGGACGAACGCCACGGACGACGAGGCCGCCGCACCGCAATGCCGGGGGATTGTGGTGTGCGACCTGGCCGACGAGCCGTCGAACTGGCGGTCCACCGAGGGCCTGGAGCCGTTCCTGCGCCGGCACGGGATTGCCGCCCTGACCGGCGTCGACACTCGGCGCCTGGCCCGCCACGTCCGTCAGGCGGGTGCAGTCCCCTGCGCGTTCGGCACGGCACCGGAGTCCGAGTTGCGTGCCGCCGCGGCGGCGGCTGTCGGCACCGACGGTATGGACCTCGTCTCGGGTGTCACCACGAGCGAGGTCAGCCGCCATCCGGCGACCGGCATCGGTGCCGCCAGCGACCTGCGCATCGTGGCCTACGACTTCGGAGTCAAGACCACCATGGTCCAGCTGCTCACCACGCTCGGCACCGTCACCGTGGTGCCGGCCGGCACGCCGGCCGACGACGTCCTGGCGCTCGAGCCCGATGGCGTGTTCCTGTCCAACGGGCCCGGTGACCCCGCCGCCCTGCCCGGCCCGACCGCCGCGGTGGCCGACCTGGTCGGTCGGGTGCCGGTCTTCGGCATCTGTCTCGGCCACCAGATCCTGGCCACGGCGCTGGGCGGTTCGACCTACAAACTGCCCTTCGGGCACCACGGGGCCAACCACCCCGTGCAGCGCCTGGAGACCGGCGTCGTCGAGATCACGAGCCAGAACCACAACTACGCCGTGGCGGCCGGCTCCATTCCCGACGCCGAGACGACGCACGTCAACCTCAACGACGGTGTGATCGAGGGTTTCCGCTCCCTGAAGGCCCCGGCCTTCTCGGTGCAGTACCACCCCGAAGCGGCCCCCGGACCCCACGACGCCCGCTACCTCTTCGGCGCGTTCCGCGATCTGATGCTGGCCCACCCCACCCGTCCGACCGGCGCCGGGGTGCGCTGATGCCGCGGCGCGACGACCTGCAGTCCATCCTCGTCATCGGATCGGGCCCCATCGTGATCGGCCAGGCCTGTGAGTTCGACTATTCGGGCACCCAGGCCTGTCGGGTCCTGCGCGAGGAGGGCTACCGGGTGATCCTGGCCAACTCCAATCCGGCGACGATCATGACTGACCCCGCCACGGCGGACCGGACGTACATCGAGCCACTGGACCCCGAAGTCCTGGAGGCCATCATCGCCAAGGAGCGGCCCGACGCGTTGCTCCCGACCCTCGGCGGGCAGACGGCCCTCAACCTGACCATGCAGCTGGTCGAGCTCGGCGTCCTCGAGCGCTACGGGGTGGAGGTGATCGGGGCGCGGCCCGAGGCGATCACGACGGCCGAGGACCGGGACCGCTTCAAGGCCGCCATGCAGGAGATCGGCCTGGAGGTGCCGCGCTCGGGGTTCGCCCACTCGTTGGAGGAGGCGGAGGAGATCGCCGCCGACATCGGCTTCCCGATCATGGTGCGACCGAGCTTCATCCTCGGGGGGAAGGGGACCGGCATCGCCGAGGACCCGGCGCATTTCGGCCAGCTGGCGGCGGAAGGCCTGGCGGCCAGTCCGGTGGGCCAGATCCTGGTCGAGAAGTCGATCGCCGGCTGGAAGGAATACGAGCTCGAGGTGATGCGTGACGCCGGGGACAACTGCGTCGTCGTCTGTTCCATCGAGAACTTCGACCCCATGGGCGTCCACACCGGCGACTCCATCACGGTGGCACCGATCCAGACCCTCACCGACGTGGAGTACCAGGCCATGCGCGACGACGCCTTCGCCTGCCTACGCCGGGTGGGTGTCGAGACCGGTGGCTCCAACGTGCAGTTCGCCGTGGAGCCGTCGACCGGGCGTCGGGTGATCATCGAGATGAACCCCCGGGTGTCACGCTCCTCGGCGCTGGCCTCGAAGGCCACCGGGTTCCCCATCGCCAAAATCGCCGCCCGGCTGGCCGTCGGCTACCTGCTCAACGAGATTCCCAACGACATCACGAAGGCGACGCCGGCGTCGTTCGAGCCGACCATCGACTACGTCGTCACCAAAATACCGCGCTGGGCCTTCGAGAAGCTGCCCGGAGCCGACGGTCGCCTCGGGACCCGCATGCAGTCGGTGGGCGAGGTCATGGCCATCGGCCGCACGTTCTGCGAGTCGCTGCAAAAGGCGTTGCGCTCGCTGGAGCAGGGCCGGGCCGGGCTCAATGCCGATCCCTCCGAGGCCGCCCTGGACGAGGTCCCGCTCGAGGAGCTCGTCGAGCGCATCGCCGTGGCCACGCCCGAGCGCATCTTCGAGCTGGAGGCCACGTTGCGGAGGGGCGTCGCGGTGGACGAGGTCGTCACCCGGACCGGCATCGACCCCTGGTTCGTCCGCCAGCTGGCGCGCATCGTGGCCGAGCGCCGCCGCATCGCCGCCGCCTCGTCACTCGGGCCGGCCGATTTCCGCCGGGCCAAGCGGCTCGGGTTCTCCGATGCGCAGCTGGCCTATCTGCGGGGGACGACCGCGGCGGACATGCGGGCGGCCCGGCTGTCGGCCGGGGTGCGGGCGACCTTCAAGACGGTGGACACCTGCGCCGCCGAGTTCGAGGCGTTCACGCCGTACCACTACGCCACCTACGAGGAGGAGGACGAGGTCCGCCCGTCCGAGCGCGCCCGGGTGATCATTCTCGGATCGGGGCCGAACCGCATCGGGCAGGGCATTGAGTTCGACTACTGCTGCGTGCACGCCTCCATGACCCTGCGCGACGCCGGCTACGAGACCGTGATGATCAACTGCAATCCCGAGACGGTCTCGACCGACTACGACACCTCCGACCGCCTCTACTTCGAGCCGTTGACGGACGAGGACGTGGCCAACGTGCTCGACGCCGAGTTGGCGGCGGGCGGGAAGGTCGAGGGCGTCATCGTGTCGCTGGGAGGGCAGACGCCCCTGAAGCTGGCCGGCTCGCTGCCGCCCGAGTTGGTCCTTGGCACGAGCCCGGCCTCCATCGACCTGGCCGAGGACCGCGAGCGCTGGAACGCCCTGTGCCACGAGCGCAACATCCCCCAACCTCCGGGCGGGACGGCGACCACCACACCCGAGGCCTTGGCCGTCGCCGGGCAGGTCGGCTACCCGGTGCTGCTCCGCCCGAGCTATGTCCTGGGCGGACGGGCCATGGAGATCGTCTACGACGACGAAGGGGTGCGCCGCGTCATGCAGTCCATGACCACCGGTGCGCTGGCGCGCGAGGGCGGCGTCACGGCCGACCGCCCGTGCTGGTGGACCGCTTTCTCGAGGATGCCATTGAGGTCGATGTCGACGCGGTGCGCGACCGCACCGGCGAGATCCTGATCGCCGGGGTCATGGAGCACGTGGAGGAGGCCGGGGTGCACTCGGGCGACTCCGCCTGCGCCTTGCCGCCGCAGACGCTGAGCGACGACGTGATCGAACAGCTCGAACGCCACACGCGGGCGTTGGCCGAGTCGCTCGCTGTGTGCGGGCTCATCAACGTGCAGTTCGCCGTGAAGGACGGTCAGGTCTATGTCCTCGAGGCCAACCCACGAGCCAGCCGGACGGTCCCGTTCGTGGCCAAGGCCACCGGCGTGCCGCTGGCCATGGTGGCCTCCCGCCTGATGGTGGGCCAGACGTTGGCTGACCTGCGTGCACATGGCCTTCTGCGTCCCGATGTCATCGGCCGCGTGCCGGTGCTCGACCACGTGAGCGTCAAGGAGGCTGTGCTGCCCTTCGACCGTTTCCCGGGCGTCGACACCCTCTTGGGGCCCGAGATGCGCTCGACCGGCGAGGTCATGGGAGTCGACAGCACGTTCGGCCTGGCCTTTGCCAAGAGCCAGCTGGCGGCCGGGACCCGCTTGCCCGACGCCGGGACGGTGTTCCTGTCCCTGGCCGACCGTGACAAGCCCGCCGGGTTGGCGGTGGCCCGGGCGTTCAGCGGGCTCGGGTTCTCCATCGCGGCGACGCTGGGGACGGCGGGATACCTGCGCTCCGAGGGCCTGGCGGTGGACACGCTGGTCGCCAAGGTGGGGGAGGAGGGCGTGGCCTCCGATGCGGTCGAGCTCATCGCCCAGGGCAAGGTGCAGCTGGTCGTGAACACGCCGCGCGGCCTGGGCCCGCGGGCCGACGGCCAGCACATCCGCACCGCCTCGGTGGTCCACAAGGTGCCCTGCCTGACGACCCTGGCCGCGGCCCGGGCCGCCGCGGCCGGTATCGCCGACGCGCGGTCGCACCCCCTCCAGGTGCGGGCACTCCAGGATCTGCACCCCACACCGAGCGGGACGTCGCAGTGAACGCCGCTCCCGACGGGCGCCGGGCGGCCACGCTCGCCACGAATGTCGGGAGCGTCAGCCTTCCCAATCCGGTGCTGACGGCGTCAGGGACGTCGGGACACGGGACCGAGCTGTCCGAGTACGGCGTGTTGGGTGATCTCGGCGCCGTCGTCGTCAAGTCCCTCTCGGTGGAGCCGTGGCCCGGCAACGCCGCGCCTCGGGTGCACGAGGTCGGGGCCGGCATGCTCAACAGCGTCGGGCTGCAGGGACCGGGCCTGGCGGCGTGGGTCGTCGACGACCTCCCGGCGCTGCACGATGCAGGGGCTCGCGTCGTCGTGAGCATCTGGGGCCGCTCGGTGTCGGACTACGCCAAAGCGGCCGAGCTTGTCGCGGCGGCGGCTTCTACAGGGCCCGGTTCGTGCATCCGGGCACTGGAGGTCAACGTCAGCTGTCCCAATGTCGAGGACCGCTCGCGCATGTTCGCCCATTCGGCCGAGTCCACGGAGCGGGTCCTCGAAGCCACGGCGTGTGGCCTGCCACGCTGGGCCAAGCTCAGCCCGAACGTGCCGGACGTGGTGGAGATCGCCCAAGGTGCCGTTGCGGGCGGTGCCGACGGCGTGACCCTGGTGAACACGCTGCTCGGCCTGGCCCTCGACATCGAATCGGGTCGGCCCGTCCTAGGCGCCGGCGGCGGCGGGCTTTCCGGCGGCGCGGTGCACCCCGTGGCGGTGCGCGCGGTGTGGGAATGCCGGGCCGCCTTCCCGGAGCTGCCCATCGTGGGCGTGGGCGGAGTGTTCTCGGGTCACGACGCCATTGAGCTGCTCGTGGCCGGGGCCGACGCCGTCCAAGTAGGCACGGCGACCTTCAGAGACCCCAAGGCGCCGTGGAAGGTGCTGCGCCAGGTGGCGCGCTGGTGCGACAGCCGCGGCACCACGGTGAGGGACATCCGCCAGCGGGCGCGGGACCGCGTTCAGACGCAACCAGCCGTTCAGACGCAACCA
>Ga0302151_10001473_pt1 | contig 12095 bp, 8 predicted proteins | sample I_Bog_N1_3_FD_192428 | JGI IMG/M metagenome (GOLD analysis project Ga0302151, IMG submission 192428) | Peat permafrost microbial communities from Stordalen Mire near Abisko, Sweden - I_Bog_N1_3 | ecosystem: Environmental > Terrestrial > Soil > Wetlands > Peat | place: Sweden: Abisko, Stordalen...
GCGCAAGACCGTGGCCGTGTCCGCGGCGGCGGCTCCACCCACCCCGGCCCCAGCCGATTCGCTGACCACAGCGGCCCCAACAGCCCCAGCGCCCGCAACCGTAACGCCAGTCAAATCAGTCCCGGCGGCTAGGACCGTGCGGGCCCACGATGGCGGCGGCCGGGCGCTGGCCAAGCCCCCTGTCCGAAAGCTGGCCCGCGACCTGGGTATGGACCTGAGCGAACTCAGCGGGACCGGGCCGCAGGGCTCGATCACCCGGGACGACATACAGCACGCGTTGGAAGGCCGAGCCCGGGTTCGTTCGGCAGAGATGAGCCGCGAAAAGGCGGCCGGCGGCGCCGCAGCCGCTCAGCCAGCGCCGGACCAGGCTGTCGGCCCCGGAGTCTCGCGGGAGGAGCGGATCCCGGTCCGTGGCGTCCGGAAGCACACGGCCGAGGCCATGGTGACCAGCGCCTTCACCGCCCCGCACGTCACGGAGTTCCTCGGGGTCGACGTGACCCAGACCATGGAGGCCCTGCGGCGCGTCCGTGGGCTGCCCGAATTCGCCGGGGTGCGGGTCTCCCCGCTGCTCTTCGTGGCCCGGGCGCTGCTGGTGGCCGTCGCGCGCCATCCGATGATCAATTCCGCCTGGGACGACGGCGCGCAGGAGATCGTCGTCCGGAACTACGTGAACCTGGGGGTCGCCGCGACGACCCAGCGCGGCCTGCTCGTCCCCAACGTCAAGAACGCGCACGCACGGACGCTAGCCGATCTGGCCCGCGCGCTTGCCGACCTGGCCGCCATCGCCCGCGACGGCCGCTGCACGCCGGCCGATCTAACGGGAGGTACCATCACAGTCACCAACGTGGGAGTGTTCGGAGTGGATGCCGGCACACCGATCCTGACGCCTGGGGAGGCGGCCATCCTGGCCTTCGGGCGGATCCGGGACGCACCGTGGGTGCACGACGGCCAGCTGGCCGTGCGCAAGGTGACCACGCTGTCCCTGTCCTTCGATCACCGGATCGTTGATGGGGAACTAGGCTCCGCCGTGCTCCGCGACGTGGGGCAGATGCTCGAAGATCCCGTCCGCGTGCTGGCCTGGGCCTGAACGCGCGAACCGGTGGGAGTTCACGATGCCTGACCGCCAATCCGACGACCTGCTGACCGGCGACGAGCTCAAGCGCACCAAGCGGGGCAGCGGACTGAGTGGCCTGAACGGCCTTTCGCTGGGCAAGACCCTCCGCGCCTTCGTGTTCATGGCCGGGTTCCTCGCGCTGCTGTGGGCCATCCAGCTGGCCAACTGGGCGGACAGTTACCGGCTCGACACGAGCTTCGGAATCGTGCCGCACAGCGAGAGCCATCTGGCGGACATCTTCACCGCGCCGTTCCTGCACTTCTCGTGGCAGCATCTTGAGGGAAACTCGATCCCCCTGCTCGTCCTCGGGTTCCTGGCCGCCTACCGCGGCATCGCCAAATTCATCGCGGTCACGGTCATCGTTGCGATCACGAGCGGCCTGGCTGTGTGGCTGTTCCAGTCCAGCAACGAGCTGACGGTCGGCGCAAGCGGGCTCATCTTCGGGTACTTCGGCTACGTGGTGGTGCGCGGGCTGTTCGACCGGAACTTCGTGGACGCCATCGTCGGGGTACTGGCCGCGATCGCCTACGCCTACATCCTCACGGTCGCCATTCCCGGTACACCGGGGGTCAGCTGGATCGGTCACGCCGGCGGCCTGGTGGGCGGCGTGCTGGCGGGCTGGATCCTGCGCTCCCGGCCGCGCCCGGCCGCCATGGCCGGGCCGGCCGTCCCCACGGTCAAGGGCAGCCCGCGGGCTGCCCTGCATAAAGAACTCGACGACCTGGGCCTGTAGCCGCGCGGATTACCGGCGCCGGTTGTCCGTACCTGCTGCGGAAAATCGACGCCGATCATGAAGGGACGGTGACATGATCCGGCATGCGGCGCTGTTCGGATGGAACGAACATGCGGAGGATGCGGACAAGACGCGGGCGTTCGATGAGCTGGGCACGCTGCCGGACATCGTGCCCTCGGTGCGGGCGTTCGCGATGGGTGCGGACGTGCGCGTCAACGAGGGCAACTACGACTTCGCGGTCACGGCCGACTTCGACAACATCGACGGCTACCTCGCCTACCGCGACGACCCCGCCCACCGGGCCATAGTCGCCGCCTACGTCGCCCCCTTCACAAACCGCCGCGCCGCCGTCCAGTTCGAGCTGTAGAGGTGTCCGAGCGGGCCGTAGGCCCGGCAAGGACACGGCAAGGACGGCCACCACAACGGGTTACGGCGAGACGCCCGTAACCGGCCAGCGAGCCGGGCCGAAGGCTCGGCGAGTGCCGGTTGTGTCGGCGATGTACCACGGCGGGGCGTCGCGGGGGGTTCCGGGGGTCGCCCTCCGGGCCAGCACAGCGCAGCGGGGGTTCCGGGGGTCGCCCCCCCCGGGCCAGCACGGCACTAGAAGGCTGCCTCTGGGATCTCCATGAGGTCCAGGGTGGTGTCTTCGGTGATCTTGCGGTCGGCAGTGATGCGGGGCAGGACCGTGGCGGCGAAGAAGCGGGCGGCGGCGACCTTGCCGGTGTAGAAATCGTGCTCGCTGCGTGCGTGCCGGTCGCCGTCGGCGGGCACCCCGATCTCGTCCAGCCGGGCCAGCGCGATTTCGGCCTGCCGGGCCAGCAACCAGCCAACCAGTACGTCGCCCAGCGCCAGCAGCAGCCGCGTCGTGTTCAGGCCGACCCGGTAGATCTCCTCGGGCTGGCTCGCCGACTGGGTGAGGTAGCCCGTCATGGCACCGGTCATCGCCTCGAGATCGTCTACCGCCCGGGCCAGCTCGGCCCGCTCGGCCTTCAGCCGGCCGTTCCCGCTGTCCTTGGCGGCGAACGCCCTGATCTCCGTAAGCACGGTCCCGAAGGCCTGGCCGCCGTCCCGGACGATCTTCCGGAAATACAGGTCCTGGCCCTGGATGCCGGTGGTGCCCTCGTACAGGCTGTCGATCTTGGCGTCCCGGATGTACTGCTCGATCGGGTAGTCCTGCAGGAAGCCCGATCCGCCGAAGGTCTGTAGCGACAGCGCGAGCATCTCGTAGGCGCGCTCGGAGCCCAGGCCCTTGACCACCGGCAGCAGCAGGTCGTTCAGGGCGGCGTGGTGCGGATCGGTCCGGCCTGCGGCCGCCGCGGTCTGCAGGGTGTCCTGGATCGTGGCCATGTACAGGACCAGCGCCCGCATGCCCTCCGCGTACGCCTTCTGCAGCATGAGCATGCGGCGTACGTCCGGGTGGTGGGTGATCGTGACCCGTGGCGCCGTCTTGTCGAGCATCTGGGTGAGGTCGGCCCCCTGGAACCGGTTCTTGGCGTACTCCAGCGCATTGAGGTAGCCGGTGGACAGCGTGCCGATGGCCTTGACGCCGATGACCATCCGCGCGTGCTCGATGACCTTGAACATCTGCTTGATGCCGTCGTGCACGCCACCGACCAGGGTGCCAACCGCGGGCCGGTCGCCGCCGAAGGTCATCTCGCAGGTGGTGGAGGCCTTTAGGCCCATCTTGTGCTCGACGTTGGTGACCCGGACGCCGTTGCGCTCACCAGGTGAGCCGTCCTCGTTGACGAAGTACTTGGGCACGAGGAACATCGACAGCCCCTTGGTGCCGGGTCCCGCCCCATCGGGCCGCGCCAGCACCAGGTGGAAGATGTTCTCCGTCATGTCCTGCTCACCGCTGGTGATGAAGCGCTTGACCCCCTCGATGTGCCAGCTGCCGTCCGGCTGCTCGGTCGCCCGCGTCCGCCCGGCGCCCACGTCGGAGCCGGCGTCCGGCTCGGTCAGCACCATGGTCGAGCCCCACTTGCGCTCGATCGCCTGCTCCGCGAAGCGCTTCTGCTCGGGGGTGCCGATGTCCCACAGGAGGTGAGCGAACGCCGGGCCGCTGGAGTACATCCAGACCGCCGGGTTCGAGCCCAGAATCAGCTCGGCCGCCGCCCAGTACAGCGAGCGCGGGGCACCCGAGCCGCCGATCTCGGTGGGCAGGTCGAGGCGGAACCATTCGGCGTCCATGTAGGCGCGAAAGGACCGGCGGAACGATTCCGGGAGCGTGACGGTACCGTCCGCCGGATCGAACACGGGCGGATTGCGGTCGGCGTCGACGAAGGACTCGGCGAGCGGCCCAGTGGCCAGCCGGTTGACCTCGGCCAGGATTCCCCGCGCGGTCTCCTCGTCAAACTCCCCGTACGGCTCGGCGCCCATGACGTCCTGGCGGCGCAGCACTTCGAACAGGTTGAACTCGATGTCGCGGAGATTGCTCTTGTAATGGCTCACGTAGACCCCTGGCATCCATTCCGTCCCGCCTGCCCGGCCCCGCCGGCCAGAGACAAGCTACCCGCTAGTAACTATAGCCGGGAAACGGCATCCAGGCCAGTCCGGGGGCGCGAAACGGCTGGCTGCACGGTCGGCGCCGCAGCCCGGCAAACCGCGGCCGGGCAAACCGCGGCCGGGCAAACCCGACATCACCGGGATAGCCTGGCCACGGGCCAGTGCGGGGAGGGGCCATGACGGACGGGCAGGAGGAACCGGGGACGGTCTCCCGGCCGCCGCCGCGGCCGTATCTTCGCTCGGATGCGCAGGCCCGGCTGGCCGCCCGCGTCATCGCGAGCAGGGAGGCCCGCCGGAAGCGGGTGCTGCTGACCGTCTGCGGGGTCTTGTCCGCGCTCATCCTGGCCGTCTCGGGCAGTGCGTGGGCCGTCACCTGGTACATCAACGGGCACATCAAGCGGGTAGACGCCGGCACCGCTAACTCCGCCTCGACCGGGCCGCTGAACATTCTGGTGGCCGGCGTGGACCCGCGGACCGGCCTTACCCATCACGAGGAGGTCGTGCTGCACGTCGGCGACGACGTCAGCTCCAACTCCGACACGCTGATGCTGGTGCACGTGTCGGCGGACCGCTCCCGGGTGACCGTGGTCAGCATCCCCCGGGATTCGTGGGTGAACATCCCTGGGCACGGGATGAACAAGATCAACGCCGCGTACGGGCTGGGCGGCGCCATGCTGATGGTGCAGACGGTGGAGCAGGCCACCGGGCTGACCATCAACGACTACGTCGAGGTCGACTTCCTGGGCTTCGTCAAGGTCATCGACGCGCTAGGCGGGGTGAACATCTGCCTGCCGCAGCCGCTGGACGATCCCTACAGCGGGCTGGATCTGTCCGCAGGCATGCACCACGTCGACGGCATCACGGCCCTGGCCTACGCCCGCGACCGGCATTCCTTCGCCACGTCCGACCTGGCCCGGATCCAGGATCAGCAGCGCCTGCTGTCCTCGGCCCTCAGCGAGGCCATCCATTCAGGCCTGCTGGCCAACCCGATCCGGCTGTCCCGGTTCGTCAACGCGGCGCTGTCGGGGCTGACCGTGAACCAGGGCCTGAACGTGTCGGCTCTCGCGGACCAGATGCGCGGCATCACGGCGGGCGACGTGACGTTCATGACCGTGCCGCTGGCCAACGTCGATTACCAGACCCCGACCGGCGAGCTCGCGGTGCAGTGGGACAGCCAGGCGGCCAGCCAGCTCTTCCAGGGCCTGGCCAGCGACCAGAGCCTGGCCACGCCCGGCCCGTCCGGGACGGGCAGTTCCGCGTCCAGTCGCACCGCCCAGCCCGGCAACTCCGCCCCGGCCGGCGGCGCGTCCGCGCCGAACCAGGGGTCCGCGGGCAGCCCCGGGTCCGCGGGCGGTGCGGGAAATGTGCCGGGCGGCCGGACCGCAGCCCAGAACACCTGTGGATGATGCATTTCACTTACCCGCCGCCTGATCGCCCGGGCGGCGGCCCCGGTGGTGTCGGTGCTGGTCGCCCAGGCGGCATCGCCGGGCAAACTACCTGCTGTCGGGTTTCGCGGCTTTCCGGGCATGCCAGAGCGTGCGCGACTACGCTCACGATGTGGCCGATCTGCGGGAACCAGTCACCGGGCTGCCGAAGCGCCAGCCAACGTCGAGGTCGGCGCCTGCCCATACGCCGGCACCGCCGCGCGACCCGGCACCGAGGCCGAGTACCTCGGCCGGGCGTCATCGGCGGCCGGTGCCTGACGGCTTGCCGCCGGAGGCGCCGGCTCTCGTGCTGGCCGTGGCCGGGCAGTCCGGCCCTTATGACGTGGCCGCCGAGGTCACGTCGATCGTCCGGGTGGACAACCCCAGTCTCGACGTCCGGATGGCCCGGGTCGGCACGTCCTGGGACGACCCGGCCGGCCTGCCGGCCGTCCTGGCCAGCGCCGCGACCATGCGCCCGACGGACGGTCCCGCCGCGATCGTGGTGCCGCTACTGGCTCTGCCCTTCCCGGCCGTGACCGACGCGATCCGTTACGCCGTCACCCAGAGCAACGTGAACGCCTACATAGCCGAGCCGTTCAACGTGAACCTGACGTTCGCCGAAGCGCTGCACATCCGGCTCGCCGACGCGCACCTCTCGCGGGCCGACCGGGTTCGCATGTTCAGCATTCCCACCGCGGCCGACGGCATCATCGTGGCCACGGTCGGCGGTGACCAGGCGGCGGCGGCCGCGATCCCGACCTCGGTCCTGCTGGCGGCCCGGCTCGCCCTGCCCGTCTTCGCCGCGGCACTGGACGGTCGCCCGAGCATCGGGGAAGCCGCCGCGCAGCTCCGGCAGATGGGCGTGGGCCGGATCGCGATCGCGCCGTGCATCATCGGCCCGGAGGCCAGGCCGGGTGAGCTGGAGACGGCCTGCGCGAGCATCCGCGCCGACTCCGCCGCCCCGCTCGGTGCGCACGACAGCGTGGCCAAGCTCATGACCCTCGCCTACGGGCAGACCCTGGCCGAGATCGAGTCACCCCCCGGCGACGCCGAGGACGGTTCCTGACCCTCAGGCCCCCGCGTCATGTTCCCGGGCGGAGTCTAGGCAAACCTGCCCCGGCTCGGCTCCCCTCAGGACTGCGGTGGGGCGTCCCAGGCACCCGGCGGGGGCGCAGAGATCGCCGGGTGGCCCAGGGGAATTTCACCCCTGGGCTCCCACAGAACGGAGCGTGACAGTCTCCCGTCACTCCGCTCGTCTCATCTATAGGCTGTTCCGGAATTCAGGCATCCAGGTCCAGTGGGCGAACATGCGTGGCTGCCTTGCGGTCAGCCCGTCCCACCATCTGCGGACTCTCTTGTATGCGCTGAGCCGCTTGTACTTCCGTCGTGCCCAGCGCACCAGGTAGGTGTTGATGCGCTGCAGCAGGGGGTTCAGCTCGGTTCTGTAGAACTTGCCGTAGTAGGTCATCCACCCTCTGACGACGGGGTTGATCCACGCGGCGAGGTCTTCCAGTTCCGTGGCGGTGCGATGGTGGATGCGCCAGGAGCGGACTTCCTCGCTCATTCTCTTGAGGGCGTCCTTGCTGACCGCCGGGAGGAACGCGGTGAACATGCTGGTCCCGTCCCGGGTTGGGGCTTTCCTGGCGCGGAAGGTGTAGCCCAGGAACGTGAACGAGCCCGGGCCGTCATAACGCTGGCAGCGCTTGCGGTCCCGGCAGTACACGATCTTGGTCTTGTCCGGGTGCAGCTGCAGCCCGGTCTCCGCCATCCTCTGCTCCAGCGCGGCGAGGACTTCCCTGGCCTGCCGCTCTGTCGCGCAGTGCACCACCGCGTCGTCGGCGTAGCGCTCGAACTCCACGGCCGGGAACTCGCGTTCCAGCCAGCAGTCGAACGCGTAGTGCATGAACAGGTTGGCGAGCACGGGACTGACCACGCCCCCAACGCAATAGATAACCCGGGCGATGGTCACCCTCCGTATCGGGCTGGGGGTCGCGCTGCCGGGCGCCGGAGCCATCCGCGCGGGTGGGGATGCGGTGCCGGATGATGATCTTCTCGGGGCCGATGAGGATGTCCTTGACGAGCAGCCGCAGGACGCGCTGGCGGTCTTCAACGGTGGCGGTGGCGGCGTTGCCGTGCAGCTGGGCGAGGAAGCCTTCCAGGTCGCGGGCGAGTTTGAGGTAGGCGTCCCGGTCGGCTGTTTGCGTGTCGAGCGCGTCGAGCTGGGCGCGCAGGCCGGTCTCGCGGGCGCGCAGGTGCGGCATCCGGGCGCGCAGTTCGTCGATGGTGATCAGTTGTTCGGAGTAGGCCTCGATCATCGCGGTGATTCCGGTGCTGGCTTTGGCCAGGGCTAGCTCCAGGCGTTTGCGCTGCCGGGTGGCCGGGTCGGCGGTGCGGGCGGCATCGAGCCGTTTGCTGATCTCGGCGCGGATCAGGGCCGGGTCGGCGAGCAGGGCGGTGATGTGGTCCCACACGACGGTGTCGAGGTAGTCGGCGCGGACCGGCTGGTTGCCGCAGACCCGGCCGCCTTCGTAGCGGTAGTCGTCGCTGCCCAGGCACCGGTAGTAGTAGATCTTCCTGCTGGTGGTGCGGGCCGAGGTGCGGTAGTACCCGTAGCCGCAGGCCGAGCAGGCGGCCAGGCCCTGCAGCAGGGACGGGACCTTGGTGTTGCGGGCGGCGAACCGCTTGTTGCCGGCCAGCCGCTGGGCGGCTCGCTGGAACGTCTCGGCCGTCACGATGGCGGGGACGGGGATCTCGATCCACTCCTCGCGGGGCCGGCCGACGGTCTTGGAGGCCCGCGGCACCGAGCGGCCCTCCAGGCGGGCCCGCCGGTTGAGCCCTGGTGATTCCTGCAGGACCTGCGTCTTGCCGAACACGGCGGTGCCCGCGTAGGCGGGGTTGCGCAGCATGCCCCAGACGACCGAGCGGTCCCATCGGGCCTTGCCGGTTCGGGTGGGGACGTTTTCGCTGGTGAGCCAGCGGGTCAGGTCGGCGATGGAAGCGCTGTCGTCGGTGTAGCGGCGGAACAGCTCGGCGGCGATCGCCGCCTCATGGTCCACGATCTCGTAGCTGGCTCCGCTGTCAGCGGTCTTGTTGATGTAGCGGTAGCCGAACGGGGCTCCGCCCAGGACGTTGACCGATCCGCAGCGGGCGCGGTGAGCCTTGCCGCGCCGGTAGCGCTCCATCAGCTGGGCTTTTTCGTACTCGGCGAACATGCCCTGGAACTGCACCATCAGCTGGTCTTCGGGGCTGTCCCCGCGCGGGCCCTTGACGAACTCCACCCGCACCCCGGCGCGGGCGAACTCCTCGATCAGCAGCGCCTGGTAGGCGAACTTGCGGGCGAGGCGGTCCGGGGAATAGCACAGCACCACATCGACGCAGCCCTGGGCGACGAGGTCGCGCAGCGCCTCCAGGGCCGGGCGCACCAGCGTCGCCCCCGAATGCCCCTCGTCCTCAAACACCCACTCCCCGGGCAGCTCAACCCCGAGCTGCCCGGCGTGCTCGCGCAGCGCCGCGGTCTGGGAGCCGATCGTCTGGTCCTTCTTCTGCCGGGCCGAGGACACCCGGGCGTAGATCGCCGCGCTCGTCACGGGGCGGCCTTCCTTCCTGGCCGGCCCGGATACGGGCCCGCCGCTGCGGTACCAGAATGGCGTAGGCCACCGACAAATCGGTGGCCGCGTGGCGGCCGAAGACGAACTCCGTCCCGACCACCCGGTCGCTCACCTGCGCGGCGGCTGTCTGCGGCCCCGCGCGAAGAACTCGGTCAGCGCGCGGGCCACCACGGCGGAGATCGTGGTCTCCCGCTCGCGCGCGTAGGCGCGCACCCGCCCGGCCAGCCCCGCGGGCAGCTTGACGGTGAACACCACGCTCGCCTCGGGCACCGGCACCCGGCCGCCCGCGGCGGCCTGGTCCACATACCGGCGGGCCTGCCGCAGCGAGCACCCGAACCGGCCGGCCAGCGCCCCAGCGGCCTCGGCCGCCGGGGCACCGGACTCCACCAGCTCAGCGGCAGCGTTGACTCGCCGGGCGTACTCCGCATCACCCACGCGACGACCACCAGCCATGCCATAAACGTACTACCAGACATGTCACCGCTTGCCCATGACACGCCGCGGCCGTTCCAGCCGACGGTAGCTCAGCGTGACATCAAAGCAGAAGTTATCTATTGCGCTGGGGGCGTGACCGCAGACCCCTGCGGGGTTCCCCGTTCCCGTTCCTCCATCCTGCCGTCGGGCATGACGACGGGCGCGGCAAGCCACCTTTTCACGTAAAGCACGATCCACCGCTGCTCGTACGTGACGTTGGCCTGCACCGCCCGGACCATCAGGTCCCACGGCACCGAGTCGAAGAACTTCCGGACATCCAGATCGATGACCCAGTCCTTGTCCCAGCACCGCTCGCGGCACGCCGCCACCGCGTCCAGCGCGCCCCGCTCCCGCCGGTAGCCGTAGGAGTCGTCGTGGAAGACGGCCTCCGTCCTGGGCTCCAGCGCCAGCGCGGCCGCCGTCTGCGCCACCCTGTCGGCGACCGTGGGCACGCCCAGCCTTCTCGTGCCCCCCGCCGCCTTAGGTATCTCCACAGCCCGCACCGGAGGCGGGAAGTACGTGCCCGACGACATCCGGTTCCAGATCTTGTAAAGACTGCTACCAAGATCGGCCTCGAACGCCTCGACGGTCACGCCGTCCGCCCCGGCGGCACCCTTGTTCGCCTTGACGCGCTTCCACGCCTGCCACACCAGATCCTTCGGTATGGCAAACGGCTTTCCGTCCAGCCCTGACATGCTCACCCGTCTCCTCCCAGGGCCTTCGCCCCGGTTGCTCGCGCAAGACATCTCCAGATGAGCCGGCCCCTTCGCTCCGCACCCATTACAGGAGCCTCGTCACTACTACGGGCCGGTCCGCCGGCGCGCGCCGCGACGGTACTCCGCACCTCACGGTTTCTGCCGCCCGGTGCGCTCCCTCTCGCCCCGCCCCTTCACGGGCGCAGTGTCAGCACGCGCCTTCCCACGTTCCGCGCACGAGCCGCAGACCGGGCTCGCGCCACCTGCACGCCGGGCACCGCCTGGCCAGTAAACGGGTATCCGCCAGGCTCCTCCCGGGACCGGCCTTACGGCCCCGGTTCTGATGCCGTTTCCTAACTCTCGACGCTTCAGCGGTGGTTCACTCGCGTTCGCCTTCCCGGTCCCCGCCTGACAGCTCAACCGCTGCCTTTTCCGCATCGCTCACCACGACAGTCTTCAGCTAACGCAGCATGCGGTGGCTTGACGCCACTCCCCGCAGGGCGACGCCGAGGGGCCACGAAACCCTCATCTCGTGCGCAGCATGCACATCAAGCAAGTCGCCTCCTACAAGCAGCGACTCCTCTCCGCGCCCGTGGCGCAAAAGGCCGGGAACTAACAGACCAGGCCGGGCGGCCCAGAACCCAGGCCGGGGCCCACAGACCCGGCTGGGCTGCCGCGGGCGGTGCGGGCGCCTACTCGGTGCCGGCCACCAGCGTGTCGAGCCGGGTATCCGGGTGCTCACGCTGGATGGCGGCCAGCCGCCACTTGTCCGTGAAGAGGGCGAGCAGCGCACCGTCCAGGCGCCGGGTGAGGACCTCAGCCCCGCGCAGCCCGGCGAGACTGGCGGCCCCCTCGGTGTCGGTCCGCCGGGCCAGGGTGTAGCTGAGACGCTCCAGCTCGGCCCGGGCCCCGAACTCGTGCTCCAGCCGGTGCAAGACCACGTCGAACTGCAGCGGGCCGACCGCGGCGAGCACGGGGGCCTGGTCACCGCGCAGATCGGAGGACAGGACCTGTACGACGCCTTCGGTGCCGAGCTGCTCGATCCCCTTGCGGAACTGCTTGTGCTTGCTCGCGTCCTTGCTGCGCACGACGGCGAAGTGCTCCGGGGCAAAGCTCGGGATCGGCGGGAACTCGACCGCCTGGGCCTCGAAGAGCGTGTCCCCGGGCCGCAAGGCTGTGGCGTTGACCAGGCCGATCACGTCCCCGGGATAGGCCACGTCCACAGTTTCGCGTTCCTGGCCGAACATCGCCTGAGCGTATTTGGTCGCGAACGGCCGGCCGGTGGCGGCGTGCGTGAGCACCATGCCGCGCTCGAACCGCCCCGAGCACACCCGGACGAACGCCACCCGGTCCCGGTGGTTGCGGTCCATGTTGGCCTGGACCTTGAACACCAGGCCGGCGAACGGCGCGTCGACCGCGCGCGGCTCGTCCTTGATGTCAGCGCGCGGTGCCGGGGGCGGGGCCAGCTCGCACAGGCCCTCCAGCAGGCGGCGCACACCGAAGTTGGGCAGCGCCGCGCCGAACAGCACCGGCGAGGATTCC
>Ga0302151_10001480_pt1 | contig 12038 bp, 9 predicted proteins | sample I_Bog_N1_3_FD_192428 | JGI IMG/M metagenome (GOLD analysis project Ga0302151, IMG submission 192428) | Peat permafrost microbial communities from Stordalen Mire near Abisko, Sweden - I_Bog_N1_3 | ecosystem: Environmental > Terrestrial > Soil > Wetlands > Peat | place: Sweden: Abisko, Stordalen...
TGACAGGTTACAGGTCCTGGAGGCTATTGAGGGCTCCGGCTCCACTGTCTCAAAAGCAGCGGAAGCTACCGTGCACTGTCGTCTCTAATCTGCAATCTGTCATCTGTAATCTGCCTTTTCACTTCTTGATCCGCTGCGTCACCGCATCCACGCTCCAGAAATCCGTCGGAAGCTCCTGGTTGTATTTCACATGCACCAGGTAGTACTGGCGGACCTCGTCGTCGTTCTTGTAGCGGGAGATGGTGAAGGGCGTGGGAAACCCCTCCATCACATGGTAGTCGTCATACTCCTCGGCGTCGGTGTTCTTGTCCTTGTAGACCGGATCGCGCCACTGAAAAGTGCGTCGCAGCGGCAGGTGCGTCTGCGTGTCAGTCTGGATGGTCACCGCCTCATTCTGCGCGGAGATCAGCGTAACCTGGTCGGCTAGGTGCCGCTCCGCGAGCCGCTGCCCCTCGTAGATCAGAATGGTGTTGGGATCCTTGAGCCACACCTTCACCACCAGTTCAATCGAGTGGTCGCGGCGACGAAGATAGTCGTCCACAATGTCCTGCGGCAACGCCGCTCTTCCCTTGTAGGTCACTTCCTGGCCCGTGCGCCCAATGTAAAGCTGCACTACGTCGCGGTGCTTGGTGTACTCAATGCGGTCGTGGTCTGGCCACTGGTGAAATTCGAAATACTCAGTCGTCCCCGCATCCGGCCGCCCATGAAAGAAGGCCGCCACCTGGCCTTGCCTCTCCACATTCTTCATGTTGAGCCACGCGTCGCCGCCCAGCGCCTGCACCATGGCGTCCAGCACCGCGCGCGCCTTCTTTGCGTTTTTCGCGCCTTCGTCGTCTGTGGGCTGCGCGGCGAGAGCCGGTGTCTGCGTCCGCGCTCTCGCCGGCCACGCAATGATCAATACCGCCAGCGCTACCGCGAAAAATCTCCTCATTTTGTCCCTCTCCGCCTCATCCAGCCCATTCGCATTTCGCTCCGCTCTTGGGACAACGTCCCGTGCCCCATTCTTGCGCCTTTTTTCTGGCGCAAGGGTGGGAAGCAGTACGCCACAGCGAGCGAATAGCGAGATCTCGCCCCCACGGCCAGTGGTGCTTAGCCTACCAGCACCGCGCCGCCGTTCACGTTCAGCACTTCTCCTGAGATGAATCCCGCCAGCGGCGTACATAGAAACAGCACCGGCCCGGCGATCTCCCGCGTGGTCGCCGCGCGGCCCACCGGAATCCCCGAGGCGATCTTCGGTCCCAGCTCAGGATGTCCAAGCGCGGCCACCGACATCTCCGTCGTCACCCAGCCCGGCGCCACGCAGTTCACGCGAATGCCGCGCGGCGCCAGCTCGCTCGACAGGCTCTTGGTGAGACTGATGAGCGCACCCTTGGTCACGGCATAGTCGGCATGGTTGGCCTCGCCCCGCTGTCCGGCCGTGGAGCTGATGAGCACAATATGTCCGCGAGCCTCACCAGGAAGACGAGTCTGCAAATCCATCTGCGCCACCGCGGCCTGCACCAGTCCAAATACTGAGTCCAGGTTGACCCCCATGGTCCGCCGCCACTGCGCCTCGGCCATCTGCGCAATCGGTGCGTCGTCAGGCGGCCAGATGCCGTGGTTGGCCACCAGCACATCCAGGCGGCCAAATGCCGTCACGGCTGCAGCCACCAGTGCGCGTCCATCCCGCGGGGTGTTCAGATCCTGCTCAATGGCCACGCAACGGGCTGCCCCACCGCAAGCGGCAGCAAGCCCCTCGGCCTGCTCCCGCGCCTGGCGGTAGCTGAAAGCAACCTTTGCACCTGCTTCGCTGAAGATACGCACGGTCTCCGCGCCAATGCCGCGCGACCCGCCAGTGATGAGGACAACCTTGTCCTCCAGAACCAGAGACACTCCTGCCATAAGGCAAACGCTATCGCATTGTTAGACGGGATGTCGAGCGGGACGGATTGTCAGATGGTGCGCAGCACCCTTACCGGCAGCAGAATAATGGCGCCCACCAGCTCCAGCGCGCCGCCCACCGCAATCCCCACCAGGCGAAACGGCAACAGCAGAAGCCAGACAATGGGATAGAGCACCAGCGCCAGAAGCGCCAGCGGCCAGCACAGCACCAGCAGAATGCACCACAGCAGGAACTTGATCATGGCTTCGTATTCCTCAACCCGCGCGGGCGTGCGCCCACGGGTTCATTGATTCATACGCAGCGGGACGGAGCCAAGTTCCCGCCCCGAACGAGGGATCGGGGGTCACGTCTTCTTGCCCCTGACCTTTTCCGCCAGCAATCTCTTCCGTTCCCGGATTACCCTGGCCCGTTCCTTCTCCGGCATGGCCAGTACGGCCCTGGTTCGCCTGGGCAACTTCTCAAAAATCAGCGCGTATGCGCGTCTAAGCTCCTCCTCAATCTCTCGCGGCCGGAGCGCATCCCAGCGCTCCAGGGTGACCCAGAAATACTTTGCCGAGTAGGGCGTGGGGCGAATGCCGTCCTTCTCCAGCAGTTCCTGAAATCGCTCCGCGCCGCAGTGGAACGCCAGCACGCCCTCGCCTGAACCATCCAAGTCGGTGGAGGCAAACATCTTTCCGCCGATATCGCGGTCGCCAGCCCAATAGATCAGGTGGTGGCCCCAGCCGACCGTCTCCACCGCATGCGGCAGCGCCAGGCAAATCTCCCGAATTCGCTCGTTGTCCATGCCGCAAAGTGTAAGCCTGAAGTGACAAAGCCGGGAAGACGGATTTTGTTTGAGATATCTCCGCAATCGAGGATAGAATGGCCGATGTAAGTCTTGCGCAATCGATTGAGCAATGTGAGGAACAGCCGATGGGAAGACGCTTCGTCCAGCTATCTGGGTTCGTAATCCTGTTCGCCGGCGCTATCCATGCGCAGGATATTGCAGCCACCTGGCAGGGAACCTTCCATGCGGACGGCGAGGATCGCCGGGTTGTGGTGCAAGTGGCAAAGGGCGACGGGGGCGCCTGGACGGCGCCGGCGTGTTTCATTGATTTTCTCCATGACCCGGTGCACATTGACTCTTTGGTGGTGCAGGGCCAAAGCCTGCAGTTGAAGGTAAACGGCGGCAAAGGGATATTCGAGGGGACCATTAGCGCGGATGGAAACTCCATCCTTGGAACCTGGTCGTGGAACCAGGAGAATTCGCGGCTTGAATTGCGCCGCGCCACCAGGGAGTCGGCCTGGCGGACGCCCTTCAGTTACCAGTACCACATGCGGAATGTGACGTATCTCCGTCCCTCTTCACAGGAGCCCAAGATTCCGTTCTCACCAAGGCTGGCCGTGGACTACATGGAGCAGGGCGCGGCGGCGTGGACCGGCGAATGGAAATGCGTTGCCTGCCACACCAACGGCTCCTACATGGTGGCGCGGCCTTTGCTTACCGGGCAGCTCGGCGTGCCGCAAAAGGAGCTGCGCGAATTTTTCGTCAAGACGCTCCAGGAAGAGCTCGCCGATCCCGCCGACATGCGGCCGGAACTGGATTCAACGCAGGCTGTCTATGTCGCCGCGGGTCTGGCCATCTGGGATGCCAATGTTACCCACCACCTCTCGCCGGAGACAGTTGAAGCTCTCGACATGATGTTCAAGCTGCAACGCAAAGATGGCGACTGGACCATCAGCGACGACAACAATCCGCCCCTTGAGTCCAGCCGGTTTCAACTGGCCACTGTCGCCGCACGCGCTGTGGGCAATGCGCCCGGCTGGCTGGCCCAGCAGCGCGGCGCACCCGTCGAAGCCAAAGTAAATTTGCTTGAGAGCTACCTGCGCTCCGACCACAAGCGGCAGGGAGACTACGATCGCACTGACCTGCTCTGGGCAGCCACGGAGTTTCCCGGCCTGCTCAATGCCGGCGAGATTTCCGCGCTGGTGGACATGATCTCAAAACACCAGAGGCCCGATGGCGGTTGGTCCATCCGCAGCTTTGCTGCGCCTGAGGACTGGGGCAAAGGCAATCGCGCCCCCCGGCTGCGCGCGGAACCTGACTTGGCCGACCCTCCCAGCGACGGCCACATGACCGGCTTGGCCCTCATCGCCCTGCGCAAGGCCGGCGTGCCTGCGAGCGACTCACGCATTCAGCGCGGCGTAACCTGGATTCTCACCAATCAGCGCGCCTCAGGCCGATGGTGGACGCGCTCACTCAATACCGACAACTGGCAGTTCATCAGTTACAGCAGCACGGTGTACCCGCTGCTTGCGCTCGGCCTGTGCGATGCATTGCCGGCCAGCACACTGCCCTCAAACCGTGTGTCCATCTCGCGGTTCTGAGACCAAAGCATTTATAGCGGTTTCAGGATTGCCGTACCCAAAGGGAATACACTCAAGTCGACGCGACCCCAAGGAGCGGCGACCTCGCAGTAGTGCAGATAGGGTATACCTATCCTGAAACCGCTCTAGCTCTTGCCGCGGAGCGGCGTCCGCCCCACCGCAGGTGGCTTTTTCCGTTCACGGATCAGCTTTGCCCGCTCTTTCTCTGGCATTGCCAGCAGAGCTTTGGTTCGCTTGGGAAGCTTTTCATAGATCAACGCGTGAGCCTGCTTCAGTTCTTCTTCAATTTCGCGCGGCCGTAGCGCATCCCAGCGCTCCAGTCCCACCCAGAAGGCGCGCGCCAGGTGGGGTGCGCCGATGATCCCATCGTTCTCAAGCAGCTCATGAAAACGTTCCGCCCCGCAGTGAAACGCGAGCACGCATTTACCCGTGCCATCCAGATCGGTGATGGCGAACATCTTGCCGCCGATCTCGCGGTCGCCAACCCAGTACACCAGGACGTGGCCCCAGTTCACCGTCTCCCTTGCGTGGGGCAGCGCCAGGCAGATCTCGCGGATGCGCTCGTTGTCCATGGCGTGAGTCTATGCCGGAAACTGAGGCGCGGAAAGTTGAAATGTCGTGGATTCGTTCTAGAACTTGGCCTCAAACGCCCTGAAGCGCCGCTCCTGCTCCCACTGCGCGGCGGCCTTTTCACTCCCGTCAAGAAACGCCTTGCAAGCTGCTGTCGGCTTGTCGGCGCCCAATGCCTGACCCTTGCAAGCCGCCGCCGGCGCAGTGAAGACGTCCTGTGCATCCCACAGGCTCTTGCCGGGCAGGAAGTTATGCTCCATGCCCGTGCGCGCCAACTGCTTCAGGTCCTGGTAGGTCAGGTGGTAGTCGAGAGCCGCGCGCACATACTCATGCGTAATCTCGATGCGGCTCACGCCCTCGTCGTCCGTCGAGAGCGCCACCGGCACGTGCGCCGCGCGGTACAGCGGGAAGGGATGGTCAATACCCTTGATGCCCAGAATGCCTTCATTGGAGCTGAGGTTGATCTCGATCATCACGTGCTTCTGCGCCAGTTCCTTCAGCAGGCCCGGAGCGTCGTCTTCATACATCGCGTCCACGCCGTGGCCAATGCGCTCGGCGTGGCCCATTTCCACTGCTTGGCGGATGTGAAAGCGCAGGCCCTCCGGCGGCGCCAGTCCCGGCGCCAGTTCCCCGGCGTGCAGGCTGATGGGAACTGTTGGGTAGATGGAATGCAGGTAGTTCAGCATCTTCATCTGCAGCGTGTAGTCGCGCATGGAGATGAAGCCATCTTCCGGCATCACGAAGTTGATCCCGACAAACCCCGGCTCATGGGCGTCCAGCGTCGCCTGCACCGTCTCAAACCCCAGCAGCGTCTGCGCAAACACCTGCTCCGGTGAATTGCCACGCAGAACCTGGTAGATGTAGCGCACCTCCACCTGGCAGCCGGGTGTGGCCTGCGGCGTTCCGCAGCGCTCCATGTCGCGGCGCAGCCCCTCGGCCGCGCGCACATCCTCGCGATCCACAAACACCTCGTCGCGCAACCCGAGCGCCAGCAGAGACTGGCGATACTGGGCAAAGTCAGGATTCAGCGAATTCTCATGGGCGATGGCGGCTGCGTGGCTGAACACTGGCGTCTCCATCAGCTCCACATACTGCTGATTCTGCGCGGCCGAGCGGCTCACAATCTCGTCTACCCATTCGCCGATGTGCTTCTTGTTGAGTCCGCTAAATTTGGCAAAAGTCGAAAAGAACTGATCGTGCCCGCTGAACTCTGTCGTCGGTACATAGCTGCGCATGGAGAAGGAGTTCACCAGCCGGTCGTAAAGATCCTGGTTAGCCGGCGTGATATTGCCGGAGAGCTGCGTCGCGGGCACCAGCGGGGCCGTGCACGGCGGCTGGGCAAACTTCAGCGCGGCCGGGTCCACACAGATCCCGTCCTCGGCCGCGTCGCGGATGAAGGTCTCCGCGTACACCGCTCCGGAGAGGTGGATGTGCAGGTCGGCGCCTTTGGGGAAATCGGTGAGAAAGGAGTGCAGCGCCAGCGGCCCCTTTAGCGCGGCAACCTGAAACGCCCGCGCAGTCCGCATTTCCGGATCGGGTGCGGGAGGGCGCGGAGCGGGTGTCTGGGCGTGGAGAACGGCGGCGGCAACCGCAACGCAAGCAAACAAGAAGGCAGCAGGGCGCATGATTGCTTTCCAGTGTAGAGCAGGAAGCGCACCTTTGGGCAGGATTCGCGTGCCCCCGGTTTGGCGCGAACAATGGGAGTTGGTATACTGTGTGAAGTTGTTTTGAGCGCAGTGTTCCAAGGGTTAGCTCCCCGGGTCAGGGCTCGCCCACCGTCTCCGGCGATTTCGGATTCCGCGCAAAAATTGCAACGAGAAGTTTGCACTGAGGCCAGATAGCTCAGTGGTAGAGCGCGGCCCTGAAAAGGCCGGCGTCGGCGGTTCAATCCCGTCTCTGGCCACCACATTCTAAAGCAGTTAGCTGTAAATTAGAGAATCCCCCGAAAACCGCTCTCACCCTTGATCATCGCGGGTGAGAATTACTGGACCGTTCCAGACAGCGCGAAAAACGCTGTAAGCATATCCCCTTGGGCAGCCATGCGGTCCACGCTTCGGCTGACCGACGCGTTCTGAACGCGCTCTTTGTATGGCCAAAGATTATCCGTATGCAAAACGCGGTCAAAAGGACCAAACCGGAGCAGAAAACAGCCGCCCCGAAGGATGACCGCCTGTAATTCGTATGGTGCAATCGCTACTCTGCGGCGCTGTGCTTCGCCACCCTCGGTTCGGAGTTAGAAATGGCTACAGTTGGCTTCCCGGCGAACGGAATATATCAGGTTCCCGCTCACAAGACAGCGCATGCGGGAAGCCTTTAAAGGCACCGCTCTTTCAGGATTGAAAAGGAACAACCGCTTGACCCTACACAGCTATGCTGCGGCCCGTGGCCTCGCTGTGGGGCCCGGACCGGGAGGCTTCTGTGGAGCACACCTGGCTTAGAAATTCAGCTTGCCTCCAAGTTGAACCTGGCGGGGCCCGTTCGAGGTGTAGCTGATGATTCCAAAGTTTGGGTCGTCGACCGAGGTGTCCGGAGTGCCGAACACCGGGTGATTCAGCGCATTCTCGGCTTCCAGGCGGAGCTCAAAGGTCATCCCTTCGCGCAGGCGCGACAGAGAGAAGTCCTTCTCCATCGACATGCTTGTGTTGAAAGCGGTAGGCGTCCGGATCACTCCCGTGACCCTGGGAGCATTGCCAAACGTGTAAGGAGCGGGCAGTTGAACGACGCCGGGATTGGCGATGTAGTTGTTGATCCAACTGGAAGGACTCGCGGAGGCCTTTCCGCCAGTGCGCTTCGGGCGGCCGGTAAGGTTGGCCCGCTGTCCCCCATAGGTCGGCAGCGAAACTCCGTCATACGTAGAGAAGGAGATGGGCCGGCCATACGAGATGCGCCAGACGCCGTTGGTCTTCCATCCGCCCACGATTGCATCCAGTACGGCCGGTATATGGCTGAGGAATGCCTTGCCGCGCCCCACCGGCAGATCGTAGGTATAGCTGAACTGGTAGACGTAGGGAATATCGAAGGTGGAAAGGCTCCGTTCCAGCCAGGGCTTGTTGGGGTCCGTGAGGCTGGTAAAGCTGCCCAGATAGGAGGTGTTGTCGTCTTGAAGCGAAGAGTCGTCGATCGACTTGGACCACACAAAGCTGGCCAGGAACTGCAAGCCGTTGGAGTAGCGCTTCTCCGCGGTCAACTGCATCGCGTGATATTCCGAGTTGGCGATGGGCTGCACTTCCGTCGTCACGCCTCCGGGGAACTGCGGGTAGGGTAGGTTGTTCACCATGAAGGACGCGATCTGTGGATACGCAAGGACACTGTTGGGATCGGTAATCGTTCCATAGAATGGATTGTTGACTTGGTTGCCGAGGTTACTGATCTGGGACGCGGTGTAACTGTCCGCCTCCGGCCCCAGGTGGTTGATATAGTTGTCGCCGGAAAAGAACAGATGGGTGCCTTTTTTTCCGACGTACATCATATTCGTCACGATCTTGTAAGGCAATTGCTGTTCGATTCCGAAGCTCCAACTCTGCTCGTAGGGATTGTTGGTGATGTAGCGCAGCGGGCCTGCGGCGCCAAATCCCACATCGTTCATCAAGCCGAGCGAGCTTCCGGGGGGCTGGATCAATCCATTGGGAAACGGATTGTTCAGGTGCAGGTAAGGCGTCGCTCCGTCGTTCTGATACGTGGTGATCGCGCCGGTGCCCTGATTGAAGCCCTGCGTGCCATAGGGCGCACCGCCGGCGCCGCCCGAGCGGGGCTGCGAGAAATAGATCCCATACCCGCCGCGAACCACGGCCTTCGGATCGAGCTGATACGCGAAGCCGAAGCGCGGCTGGATGTCTCCCCAGTCGTCGTTGAGGATGGTGCGCTCGCTGGGGCTGGCAAATACCTCGCCGCCGTAAAGAGTTTGGTACCCCGCAATCTGAAGCGGCGATTTCACGCTGGGATCGAACCACTCCTGCCGGTTGTGACGATCGGTTCCGGGCATCGATACGTCGTAGCGCAAGCCGATGTTAAGCGTCAATTTGGGGTTGACTTTCCAGTTGTCCTGGGCAAACCAGCCATACTGACGATCCTCTGTTGCCGGCTGGTCCTGGATTTGGTAGTAGGCGCCTCCATCCGGGTTGCCCATCATGAAGGTGGCCATCGCGTCACCGCCGCAATTTGAAAACTCGTTTGGACACTCCGAGGTGCCTGCATGATCGAAATTGAAATTACCATTGGCGGAACTGGTTTGTATGTAGTTCTGCATGTGCTGGCGCCCCTCGAAACCGAATTTCATTTCGTGACCGCCATGCACTTTGTTGACCGATGCGCTCAACTGTGCCGCGTCCTGCCCCTGCTTGTAGTCGCCGTAGGGGTCGTCGCCGATGCTCGTATAGCCGGCGGAGTAGTAATCCCCGATGAAGATCGAGGGAACGCCCATGAAACCGTTCGAGTCCAGATACGACGGGAAGCCCAGCTTGCTGAGCGGATCGGTGACTTCGCCAGCGCCAGAGTAATTGGATATGCGCAACTGGCTCCGCGTAAAACCCAGCGTGGCAGAGACCAGGAGCGTTGAAGAGAGGGTATGCGTGTCGTTAATGGCAAAAACGTTCTCGGTGTTCTCATTGGGACCGTTGGAGCAGGGATCGGCGAAGTTCTTGAAGCAGTTAAGGGCGTATGTATCGCTCCACTGATGCGAGTACTTGACGCTCAATAGGTTCTTCTCGTTGAAGCGGTGGTCGATCTTGATGTCGAATTGGTTGTTGGGTGCGGTGGTCGCCCCCGAGGTGGTCCAGTTGTCGTAAATGGTTGGATTGGGCATGCTTGCCGACGGTTCCGGGAAGAGCTGCATCATCCGCTTGGCGACCGGATCGATCAGGTTGCCGGCGCCACCCTCAAGCTGAAAGGGGGTGCCCACCAGCTTGGGATTGCCGGGGCTGGCGTAGGCGCCAATGTTGTTGTACGGAATGAACGTCTGGCGATAAGCTCCCGCTGCAAGGTCATTGCCGTTGCCGGGACTGTAGACGCCGGAGTAGGGATCCCAGATCTGACCCTGGGCCACCGTGCACATGCCCTTTGAATCGAACGATCCGCCTTGAGCCGCGCACACTTGTCCGAAATCGCCGTTGTTACGCTCGGCATCGCTGGGAACTCCGGCCTGGGGAGCGCCGGCATAGGTTTGCTGCGTGGCGTCGTAATCGAAGAAGAAGAACGTCTTGTTCTTGAAGATGGGCCCGCTCACCGTGCCGCCAAAGTTGTGCCGGTGTACCGGCGGAAGCGGGTATCCGTTCAGGTTGGCGAACCAGCCATTTGCATCGGTGATTGTGTTCCGCTCGAAATCGTACCCTTCGCCATGAAACGTGTTCGACCCCGAGCGGGTAATCATGTTGACCACCGACGCGCCCGAAAAACCGTACTCGGCGCTGAAGTTCGACTGCTCCACGCGAAATTCTTCTACGGCCTCCGGAGAAGGCGTATAGACCGTTTGCGTGACGCCGGGCCATGGGTTGGAAATCGTGGCGCCGTCCATCAGCACGTCCGCGGTGGAATTGCGGCTGCCGTTGGAGACAAAATTGGTCCCCGTGCAGTTGATGGCGCACTGATCGTCCGTCTCCGTCACTCCCGGCGTCAGCATGGTCAGGTCCATCACATAACGGTCCACCAGCGGCAGATCGTTGATGAATTTCCGGTCGATCACCAGCCCGGTGGTCGCGTCCTGCACATCAAGCCCCTGTGCCTGCGATTTCACCTCGACCGTTTGCGAGGAACCAGACACTTTGAGACTGAGGTTGACCGTCACATTCTGATTTACATCCACCCGTATGCCCGTCCGCACCGTCTTCTCAAAGCCCGGCATCTCCGCCGTCACCGAGTAGACGCCCGGCGGAATGGAGCGCTAAAGATAGCGGCCGGTCCCGTCCGAAGTCGCGTTGAACGCGTACCCCTTATCCTGATCGGTCAGGGTCACCTTCGACCCTGGGATCACGGCGCCGGTCGCGTCGGTCAACACGCCGGTCACGGTTCCGAAATAGGCTTGAGCCGGAGCAATTGCCGGCGTGGCCAGCAGGAATGCGACGAGTAGTAAGCAATAAAAATGCGGTAGGCACTTCTGCTCCTGCCCATGAAAATACCCAGTCTTCATTTCCCCTCCAAGTCAAAAGAGCCGATTCATGAAACATATTCAATGCCCAAATCGGAACACGCCATCTGACACCCTGAAGCTATCGGCAGTCAAACAGTCGCGCTTTCGCCTGCATCGGCGGCTCGTCCTGCGCGGTCGGAGGAGGCTGTTGAGGGAAGAAGAATCCCCGCGGAACTACTTCAAGGGTCTGTGAGAACCTCGAGGGTCACCTCAAAACCGGCCACTTTAAGGGGGCTGAGACACTCGCCGCGACGGAGGGAAATTAGCCTCTGTCAGCATGCGCAATGGACTCTTTCGCCGCGCCGTGGCTGACATTCGGCGTTCTTTACTGCTTCTTCGTTGTTGCGCTTGACCGGCGGCGCATTCTTCAATGCAGTGTGACGAAACATTCGGCGAGCGCCTGGGTCATTCAACAATTGCGCGAGCCATTTGTCCCTCGCCAAAATTGTGTCCGCCTTTATTTTCAGAGCTTTCCAGCTACCACGAATCGGGCAATCCAGCCAACGCTTAACCGTTGAGGCATCGGGGCTTCTGTTCAATTTCCTGGCCGGATGGAATTCTGGCGAGACACTGGTCTATATTTCGGGATTGCCGGGGTTTAGGGTTTAGGTTGGCCTGCCGCAGGGGACAGATCTGAACGCGGCGAGAACCATCCAGAAAGGAACTTCCATGACTCGAATTTCTCGCCGCGACGTGCTCCGTTCCGGAGCGGCATTATCGGCTTCTTCTCTGCTGGCGCGCTCGGCTTGGGGGCGCACCGTGGCTCTGCTGGCCGGCTATCCTGACGCTGCTTCGGCCGCTGCCCTGGCGGCCGTGCCGCCGCGGGAGCGCCTGCTGTTCGATTTCGGCTGGAAGTTCCAGCTTGGCAACGGCAGCGATCCGGCGCGGGACCTCGGCTTCGGCATGGACCAGGGAGACTTTGCCAAGACCGGGGATTTCGAGTTTGCCAAGGGCAAGTTCGACGACTCCAACTGGCGCACGCTCAACCTGCCCCACGATTGGGCGGTGGAGCTGCCCTTTGTGCACGACGAGCGGCAGAACTCGCACGGCTTCAAGCCGGTCGGCCGACGCTACCCGGAGACCAGCGTGGGCTGGTAC
>Ga0302151_10001483_pt1 | contig 12030 bp, 11 predicted proteins | sample I_Bog_N1_3_FD_192428 | JGI IMG/M metagenome (GOLD analysis project Ga0302151, IMG submission 192428) | Peat permafrost microbial communities from Stordalen Mire near Abisko, Sweden - I_Bog_N1_3 | ecosystem: Environmental > Terrestrial > Soil > Wetlands > Peat | place: Sweden: Abisko, Stordalen...
GTCTTGCCGTGATCGACGTGGCCCATGACCGTTACAACTGGTGACCGGGGCACTTCAAGCTCGCCCGTGTTTTCGGCTTCGAGAACTTCTTCGATGGCCTGGTTGGCGATCTCCTCTTCGTAGCTGATGACGGTGGCGGCTGCGCCGAACTTGGCAGACACGTCCTTGACCATCTCCGCGTCAAGAGACTGGTTGACGGTGACGAAGATGCCGCTCATCAGCAGCGTGGCGATCAGGTCCTTGGCGCGGACGTCGAGCTTCTCGGCCAAGTCCTTTACGCTGATGCCTTCGGTGACCGTGATGTCGCGGGTAATGGGCAGCGGCTCGCCGCCGTATTGCACACCGCCGTAACGTGGCGGCGGCACAAAGCCCTTCATCGGGCCTTCCTTGGTCTTGGGGTACTGCGGGCGTCCGCCACGGCCTCTGGAGGGGGCGCGGGCGGGGCGCGGCGCCTCGTTGGCCGGTGGTGCTCCGCCGGGACGGGGTGGTCCGCCAAAGCCGGGACGGGGTGGTCCGCCAAAGCCGGGGCGTGCGCCAAAGCCAGGACGTGCGCCGGGAGCGCCCGTGCCGCCGGGTCCAGCATAGCCGCCGGGGGTGGTGCGCGTGGGATGCTTGGGGCGCGGGCCGCCGGGGAACTGGCCGGGCGCTCCAAGAGCTGCGCCGGGGGTGCGCTGGGGATAGCTGCCGGGGCCGCTGCCAGGGGCGCCTGCCGGGCGCCGATCGAAGATGGGCCGTCCGCGCTGAATGCCTGCGCCGGCTGCCTGGTTTCCCGTGCCCGGAACCGGCACGGTGGGAACGATGATGGGTGCCTTGTAGACCGGACGCGGCCCGGTCTGCGGCATGACGACGCGGCGCGCCGGCAGGGCAGCAGTGGGCGACGCGGTGTGGGTGTGGCCCTGGTTTTGCGCCTGGCCGCGACGCGCCGGGGCTTCGGCTGCTTCAGGATTGGCCGAAACTTCGGGTTCTTCAGTGAGGGTTGGCGTGTCTTTCTCCGGTGCTGCGGTGGGAGCTTCAATGTCGGGAGCAGCGGCAACCGCGGCGGGCGCGGCCGCAACAGAGGCAGCCACAACCGCGACGGGCGCGGGCGCTGCAGCGGCCACGGGGGCCGGCGCGACGGCAGCCTGGGGCGGCGCGTCAGCAACGGCGGTGCGCGGCTTGACCACGACGGGCTGCTCGGCGGTGCGGGGCTGGTCTTCACGGGATGCGGGCGCCACGGGGGGCTTGGCCACTACGGCGACATGCGGCGGCGCGACGACGACTGCCGGGCGCGTCGCTGTGACTGCGCCGACGGGAGCCTTGGCAACCACCGGTCCAGTGGGCGGCCGCGAGGCAATGGCAGGCGGAGCGGGCGGCGCAACCACGATGGGCGGCGCGGAACGCGGCTGGGGAACGATCTTGCGGGGTTCCGGACGCGCGGGCGCTGCCGGCGGCGCGGCTGCCACTGCAGGTGGTGCCGCGGGCTTGACCACTGCGGGCGGAGGCGTTTGCGGACGCACCGGCGCGTGACTTTGCCGTGCTTCCAGCTCCTCCTTCTGCTTGTTGGCCAGGATTGCCTTGAGAACGTCGCCGGGCTTGGAGACGTGGGAGAGATCGATTTTCGGGGTGATGGCCTGCGGCGCGCGGCTGGCCGAGGAACTTGCGGAACTGCGCGATCCGCGGTCAAGATGCACGCGAACCTTCTCCGCCTCGTACTCTTCCAGAGAACTGGAGTGGGTCTTGCCGGCGGCCAGGCCGAGCTCCGCCAATATGTCAAGAATCTGACGGCTCTTGACTTCCATCTCGCGTGCGAGATCGTTGATACGAACCTTACTCATCCGCCTCTTTTCAAAATCTGCTATCCAAGCCCTTTAGTCGCTCATAGCTACCTCATGGCATTGGCTGGTTTTCTGAATCCTGTGGAGTGATTGGCCAGCGAGGACGCGCATATTACGCGCCGTCCTCTTTGTCCGCCTGCTCTTGCTCAGTCTCGCTTGATTCCAGTTCCGGAGCTTCGTCTGCATCGGGAACGTCCTCGATCGCTTCTTCCATCGCGGGAATCGACTCGGTTTCTGTCTCATCCGCCGCGTCGTTTTCCATTTCTCTGAGGACGTCGGCGGAGTTTTCAGCTTCTGCTTCCGCATCGGCTTCAACGGCCGGCGCGTTGGCGGTTTCAGCTTCGCCCTCTTCGCCTGCGGCCTCTTCGATGGAGACGGTCTGGTCTTCCGCGGCTTCGGCTTCAGCGTGCTCGAGGGTAATCTCCGCGCCCTCTTCGGTTTCGGAGGCGGCGCCATCAGGAACGTGGCCTTCCTCGCCCTCTTCAAAATGGCCGAAGTAGTGGCGGACGGCGACGCTGATCTTCTCGAGAGTCTTCTCGCCGATGCCGGGGATCTCTTCCAGTTCCTCGGGCGTCATGTCGGCCAGGCCCTCGACGGTGGTGATGCCGGCCGCAACCAGCTTCTGGATAATGCTCTCGCCCAGCTCGGTAACCTGCTCGATGGGCGTCGCGGGTCCGCCGGTGAGAGCCTGCATCTGCTGCTCCACTTCCTGGCGCTTTTCCTCTTCGCTCTTGATGTCGATCTTCCAGCCCAGCAGCTTGGCGGCGAGGCGGACGTTCTGGCCCTTCTTGCCGATCGCCAGCGAAAGCTGCGTGTCGTCGACGATGACTTCCAATTGTTTGTCAGTCAGGTCGGAGATGGAGACGCGGCTCACCTTGGCCGGTTGCAAAGCCTTCTCGGCGAAGGTGGTGATCTCGTCGGAATACTCGATGATGTCAATCTTTTCGCCGCGCAGTTCGCGGATGATGGACTGCACGCGCATGCCCTTCATTCCCACGCAGGCGCCCACCGGGTCAACGTCCTTGTCGCGGCTCTGGACGGCGATCTTGGTGCGCTCGCCGGCTTCGCGGGCAATGGCGCGGATGACGACGGTGTTGTCGTAGATCTCCGGGACTTCCGACTGGAACAGGTTGGAAACCAGCTCCGGCGCGGCGCGAGAGACGATGACCTGCGGGCCCTTGGCGGCGCGGTCCACCTTGAGCAGGACCACGCGGACACGCTCGCCGATCGAGAACTGCTCCAGGCGCGACTGCTCGCGGCGCGGGCAGCGGGCTTCCGCCTTGCCCAGGTCGTAGATCACGTCCTGGCCCTCGATGCGCTTGACGGTGGCGTTGAGCACTTCCTTTTCGCGGTGCGCGTATTCCTGGAAGATGGTGTCGCGCTCGGCTTCACGGACCTTCTGGAAGATGACCTGCTTGGCCAGTTGCGCGGCAATGCGGCCCAGCGGACTGGTGTCGCGATAGGTGCGAATCTCGCTGCCCACTTCCACGCCGGGGGCCAGCGCGCTAGCCTCTTCAAGCGTGATCTGGTTGAGCGGGTCTTCCACCTGCTCGGTGTCGGCGACCACTGTCTTGTAGATGTAGGCGGTGATTTCGCCGGTCTCTTTGTTGAGCTCTCCGCGCATGTTTTCCTGGGTCTTGTAGAACTTGCGCGTGGCCAGGGCGATGGCTTCCTCCACGGCGCCCACAACAATGCCGGGTTCAATGCCCTTCTCGCGGCTCAGGAGCTCGATGCTTTGATACAAAACGCTGGTGGCCATACTCTGCTTGCTCTCTTGGTACTTGTTTGAGGGATTAGGGAATAGGGACTGGGGACTAGAATGCCCAAATTGCTGCCTGGCTGGCTTTGGCGGTACTTGTTCTTAGTCCCTACGTCCCTAGTCCCTCAGTCCCCGATTTTAGATTTCCGGTACCAGTTGCGCCTTTTCAATGTTGCCCAGCGCAATCTCTACCGTGCTGACGCCGGCCTTCCGGCTCTTGCTGTTCTGCTTCACGGCGTTCAAATCCAGCGTTACCGTGCCGGCTGCGCTGGCTACCAAACGTCCCTGCCAGTGCCGGTTGTTGCGAATCGGCTCAAAGGTCTGGATCTTCACCAGGCTGCCCATGAACCTCTGAAACTCCTCCGCCTTGGACAGTTTCCGATCCAAACCGGGAGAACTTGCTTCCAGCGTGTACTCCGCGCCGGGAATCAAATCTTCCACGTCCAGCAAAACGCCAAAGTCGCGGCTGAATGCGGCACAGTCTTCATGTGTGATGCCGGAAAGCTGTTCTACGCTCAGCGTTCCTTCCATCAGGCTCTCCGGCAGCCCCAGCTCTTCATTTCCGGCCTCGCCCGCAGCCGCAATCGCCGCCTTGAGCCGCGCCCGGCCCTCGGCGTTTTTCTCAAGAAAAATGCGGAGGGTGCGCTCCTTTGCGGGGCCGATGAACTCCAGGTCCACCACGTCCAGCCCATGCGAGGCGGCCACTCGCGCCGCCGCCGACCGAATTTCGTCCAGCTTGACTGCCATGCTACCTATGCTGCTCAAAAAGCAGCCTGTTTGCGGGGATCGCGCCCCTAAAATTGGCCCAAATAAAAAGTGGGCTGTAAGCCCACTCATCTCTCCGCCAGCCGGCGTACACGCGGCAACCATGGCGGACAAATTCGTCTGCATCGTTATCATACGGCGATTTGCGCCGAATATCAATGGGGAAAGGGCGAATGACCAGGGCAACCGCAGGTGAACTTGCATGGCGGCGAACATCTTAAGCCGCCGCCAACCCGCCAACCTGCCATGCGCGCCGAGCGCACGCAAACTCGCTGAGCTTATCCCAAAATGCCGGGCGCCCCATCCATCGAGCCTTTTTGTCCTTTGCTCGATGGGTGGGAGACCACAAAGGCCAACTTCCATCCTGTCTCCAGGACTTTCTCCGCAGCCTGTTTCGCCCCCACTCCACTTCCGCGCAACCCCTCCAGGCGCTAACTCTCACCCACTCATGGATTTAACTTTGCATAAGATTAACGTCCTCTGGCGCACACTTGAATCAGAGGCGAGGAGACCATGCGAACCGTCAAGAACATCACCGTAGCCGTCAGCCCCGAGCTCTACCGCAAGACGCGTATGCTGGCGGTCGAGTACGACACCACCGTCACCACCCTGGTGACCTATCTGCTTTCGGAAATGCCCCGCGCACTCCATTTCGCGCGCTATCCGGCCCCTGGCACGCAATCCGCCTCCAGTCCGCCTCAGTCCGCCGGCAAAACTCCCGCGCCGAAAGTACCATCAATCACCCAGAATTCAGCGGAGCGAAACAAAAACGGCGTTTCCGCCGTCAAAACCTGCCTAACCGAATTAGATTCAGAAACTTGCAAGCAGAAAACCTAGCCCCGTACAGCCCCAGTATGCCAGTATGGCTGCTCTAACAAGCACATTCAAAATAGGTTAAAGCGATTTCAATTGTGGGGCTTGCACCGAAAATCGCGGCTTCTCAGCCGTGCGCCTGCCGCCCGAAGGCCTCTCAGCGGGTCGCGGGGACGATTTTCGTGTCTTCGTTTTCGTCGCTCACGAGCCTGGCGCTGGAGATAGAGCGGTAGGACTTGCCGTCGAAGCGCATGTAGCTCAGTCCGGCCTCTGTGGCGCTCATGTGCCAGCCGGTCACGATGTCGGGGTAGCCGTGGCTCAGGGTGGGTTGGATGGAAAAAATCCAGCCGCTCAGCTCGGACGGCGTGGCCAGCAGCGTGGGCTTGGCACCGTCGAAGCGAATCACCCACATGGCGCCGTTGGCTCCCTGTCCTCCGCGCGCGCAACCGGCGCCGGCCTCGGCCAGCACCAGGTTGGCGCCAGGGAGGGGGATGGTTTCAAAGGTGAGGCCCTTGATCAGCTCGTCGAGGTCCGGGCCTTCGCATTCCCAAATGGAGCCGGGCCTCTGATGGCGGAGGAAGTTGGCAAAGGATTTGAGCTGGTCACCTGTGAGGATTGCGGGCTGGAGATGCCGGGAAGTCGGTTCAGTGGGAACGTGGCTCCATAGACCGGCCTGTGCGAGCGCGGTCGAGCCGGAGAGGACAAGCGCGAGAACGGCGGGCAGACGCATGGGCACTCCCGGGTTCAGGGTAGCGCATTTTGCGTTGCTGAGAAACAGGGTCCTCAGCCACGACGAGCCCCGGTGCTAGACTCAGCACTATCTATGGCTGGCACGCATTCTTCCCATTCCGCGCATTCTTCTCAAGCTTCCACATCGGTTGCCGACGCGCGCACATCCCTGCTGAAACGCGCGGCGCGCGACGCGATGGACTACCTGGAAGGCGTGGATGCGCGGCCGGTTGCGCCGGGGCCTGAAGCCGTCGCGAAGCTGAGCGCGCTGCGCGGCCCACTGCCGCCGGGACCCACGAGCGCGGAGACGGTGCTGCATCTTCTGAACGAATACGGCTCCCCTGCTACCGTAGCCAACGGCGGCGGGCGGTACTTCGGCTTTGTGAACGGCGGCTGCCTGCCGGCGGCGATGGCCGCGTCGTGGCTGGTGAATGCATGGGATCAGAACGCGGCATTTCAGGTGCAGTCGCCTGTGGCCACGGCCCTTGAAGAGACGGCGCTCGACTGGGTGCGGGAGCTGTTTGGCCTGCCCGAGGGCACCGGCGGCGCAGTGGTCACCGGGGCCACGATGGCCAACTTTTCCGCGCTGGCCGCGGCGCGCCATTCTCTGCTGGGCCGCGCGGGTTGGGATGTGGAAGCCGACGGCCTGTTTGGCGCGCCGCCGATCACAGTGGTGGTGGGCGAAGAGGTGCACTCGTCGCTGATCAAGGCGCTGGGCATGCTGGGGCTGGGGCGCAACCGCGTGGTGCGCGTGCCGGTGGATGGGCAGGGGCGCATGAGGGCCGACGCGCTGCCGCATCTGGACGGAATGACGATTCTCTGCCTGCAGGCGGGCAACGTGAATACGGGCGCATTCGATCCCGCAGCGGCCATCTGCCCCGCGGCGCGCACGCTGGGTGCCTGGATTCACGTGGACGGCGCATTTGGGCTGTGGGCCTCGGCTTCGCCGGAGTATCGCAAATACACCAAGGGGTTTGAACTGGCCGACTCATGGGCGACGGATGGGCACAAGTGGCCCAACATCGGCTACGACTGCGGGATTGTGCTGGTGCGGATTCCCAAGGCGCTCAAGGAGGCCATGTCGATCCAGGCGGCGTATTTGGCGCAGGGCGATCAGCGCGAGCCGTCGCACTATAATCCTGAGCTCTCGCGGCGGGCGCGCGGCGTGGAGTTGTGGGCGGGATTGCGGTCGCTGGGCAGGCAAGGGATGGCGGAGATTGTGGAGCGGACTTCAAGCCACGCGAAGCGGTTTGCGGCGGGACTGAAGGCCGCGGGCTACCAGGTGCTGAACGACGTGGTGATCAACCAGGTGCTGGTGTCGTTTGGCTCGGCGGAGAAGACGCTGGCCACCGTGGCGCGCTTGCAGGCCGAGGGAACATGCTGGTGCGGGTCGACGGTGTGGCGGGGGCAGACGGCGATGCGCATCAGCGTTTCGTCGTGGGCGACGACGAAAGAGGATGTGGACCGCAGCCTGGCAGCGATGATCCGGGCAGCCGAGGGGTAGGCTACGCGCCGCTTTGACGCGGACCTGGCGCTAACGGCGGGATGCTTGATGCATCGTTCACACCCATTGTGAGGAGTCGGATGGACCCGCGCGACGAGATCGAATCCGATCCTTTTGATGCGCTTTCCGGAGCCTTTCGCGACCAGCTTCTGGCTTGTCTGGAAGAGTGCTCGCAGGGGCGCAGGGGACTGTTCTCAGACTATGCGGCGCTGAGTGACGGCCAGGAAGAGACTGCGTGGCCAGAGGCGGCGCGGCTGCGCGAACTGGCGCTGGCGCTGCAAGGCGTGTTTGCTCAACGCGAAGAGCCGAATGCACTCTGCGAGGAGTTCCTGGATCTGTGCTCGATTCATGGGGAAAGCCACCCTGGGGAACGCAGGCTGGCGCGGATGTTTCTTGGGCGGATTGAAAAGGGCGACGTGGGAACGAAGCCGGCTGAGGAGTTCAGGCGGTGGCGATGCAGCGAGTCAGCGAGTCAGCGCCCACCCATTCCGCGATGAAACCTGCGGAATGGATGGGGCACAGTTGATTTTGCTGAGACCTGTGTTGAAGGCGGCCTAGAAGCGCAGGCCAAGAGTTACCGGTATGGTTTCAGTCCGTCCGGTGCCGTCGTAGGAGCTTTGGGGCGGCGTATCGATCCAGACGTAGCGCGCCTCAGCGAAGAGCTTCATCTGTCCATCGCCGTAGGCGCCGCCAATGCGATGGCTGAGGCCGAGACCAAGGTTGACGCCGCCCTGGTTGGACGAGAAGTGGTAAACAGTCTCGTTCTCGGTAACGGGGTAGCAGTAGTAGTAGCACTGCTCGCCCGTGGCCGGTTCGGTGAAGTTGGTGACTTTGCGATAGAAGCCGCCGCCACCCGTGACATAGACGCTATTGACGGATTTTGGGAAGAGATCGATCACCGGATCGAGAGTCAGCGACCAGATGTGCGCGTTCCCGCCCTGCGTGCCTACCGCGGCAATGAAGCTTCCGGGCAGTTTGTCATCCATGAACTGGTATTCCCCGAGCAGCGAAAAGCGAGGGCTGAAACGGAGCCCGAGGCCGCCGGTAAAGTTGCCGCCGTAAGTGAGGAACGGTCCCTCGTAGTTGGTTGAGGTTGTACCTCTGCTGGAGGTGTCATTGCCGATGGGGGCGTTGAATCCGCCGCCGAAAACGCCGGCAACGCGGCTCCAATGCAACAAGCCGTGCTGGGGAGCGCCGTATTCCTGGCCTGCCGCCGCGCCGCCGCCGGCAGAAGGGGCAAATGGGGAGGACTCGAGGGCATTGTCCGCCGCCGAAAGAGCAGGCGCGCCGCCGCCGTCGTCGGCGATGAGCAGGGAATCGCTGGAACTGGATTCGCCGGGAGCCGAAACGCCGGCGGTTGTTTGGGTTGTGGAGGGTAAGGACTGGGCGGTTGCGAAACCGGCCGCGAGAATGGTTGCGCCAAAAAGCATACCGACGTGCCGCGTCAGCGACATCCAATGGGGGGTGGTCATGTCATAACCTCAAAGAAGATTTATGTCTGCGTACACCCGGCAGTCATGCAGTGCTCCGGGCAATGGGTTAGACACAGGTTCGGGGTGAAAGGTTGCGGAAGGGGCAAGGGTGGTGAAACGGCGGTTCATCGCGATGCGGGACTGGGCATGGGGCTGTTTCTGTCGCGGCGGGCCGGCCATCGTCTCCGGCCTGTACCATTCGGGGTCCTCCCCATCCCCTCCCCGGTGTTTTGGGTAAATCGCTGTTTTTAATAGGGTTAGCGGTGGTATCCTGCTGTAAGACTCTTGTTTTGAGTCACTTGAATTTCAGGAATCTCAAAACAGAGAACTTATGCCGACGCCTGCCGCGCGGCCGGTTTGCACAAGAACGCTGCGGCAGGCCTGCCCTCGGAACGGTTAAATCACACAGCACTTAAATCAAGCTTAGCGGATGAGCGAAAACAATCGGCAAAGGGTTTGCTGCTGGAAGATATTGAAAAAAATGTAGATGCGTTCGGGGCGAGCCGGGTAGCGCTTGACAACAGAAGTTGGGGGTGGCTGCGGGGGTTCTGGCTTGAGGCCTCAAAGCCGAAATGCGGGTGGAAAATAGGTATCGTGTCTCACTTCAGGGATCACTTCATCCCCGGTTCTCCCCCGGATGGGGGTGAAAGGTTGCGGGGGGAGGACGGGTGGGAATATGGCCAAGTGTCCCACTTTTCAAAATATTCCCACCGGAGTAGGGTGGTGTCACCACCGCGGAGAGCGGGAAATGTGGAAGTTTTGGAACGCGCTGCAAAAACCGATGGCCCTGAATCGCCGGATCTGAGGGTGCGGGTACGAGGTTGGCATCTCCACAGAGAGCACGTACGTCGTCAAGCGCATCGACTCGGACTTTTTCGAAGATGAAGGTGGTGGCGATTCGGTTGCGGACTCCACAGGAAAGTGAATTTCAACCATTGATTTCAACATTGCCCCACATCCAACAAAACGTGGTGGGATCATGACTTTTTCATAGCGGTCCAGCGTGAATGGAATCTATGATTTCAACTCAGAGATGCAGAAAAACCATGCAAGATTGCTTTTGGTACCTCAGGTGGGTTCTTTTCCCGATCTAAGCGAGCACCGCATGTGATGAATGCTCCAGGTGCAAGACTGTGGAAGCTTATGCCCCGCGCTGATAACGTCTTTTATAATCTCGTCACGGATGAGAACTCGACGACCGAGTTGCTCTGCAACCTCATGAGGTTTGAAGCCTTTCGCTTATCCTTTTTGCGGCTGTTTCTTTCGGACGCGGCAGCATCAGACTTGCATTGGGACGACATAGATACGCAGGTCGAACTACCAAGTGGATGCCGTCCAGACCTTCAGATTAAGAACGAGAGATTTATCGCTCTCATTGAAGTCAAAGTCTCGCCGGGGCTGGGACTCACGCAAAACCAACCAACGGCATACATTGAATATCTCCTGAGTGAAGACTTCCCTGAACGTTGGCTAGTGTTTCTCGTGCCCAAAGCATGGGCTCATCGGAGCAGCTTGAATCTGCTGCTAGAGGGCAACGCAGGTGGGGTTCACACTCAAATCGTCTACTGGGAAGATATCGTCAACGCCATCGAGAGAGATAACCTTGGGGCGACTAACGAGTTTCTCAATGAGTTTTGCCAACTGCTGGTCGCACGAGTTGCGGCACGGCCTGTGACCTTCTCGGCTAAGGAGGTTCCCATGCTCTTCTCCACTGAAGTCCCCACTGCTCTATCGAAACTCCAGCAACTGATTGATGGGGTTCGCGGACGCGGCACTGTGTATAAGGTGCAACCTTCGGCATCGAAAGCCCTGTGCCCGACTGAATATGGCATGTATTTTCGTGACTCTCTGGGCAAGGATGTTTTCTGGTTCGGTGTATGGACCAAATTCTGGATGGAGAACAACAGGCCGCTGTGCTTCGGCGTTTCCGAAACATGGCACCTGTCGGTCCAACAAGCGTTCTTGCAAGCCTACAACGGTCCAACGAAGCGGTTTGAGAGATACATTGTGGGGTGGATCGAAGCAGAGGTATTGGCCAAGCAAGATGCAGTGGACCAAGCATGGGCTGTCCTTTCACCATTGGTCGAAGCGACGGTTGCTGCAGGAAATAGCTTCGGTAGCCTATGACGCCGGACGAATATCTAGCGAGTATTCTTCAGCGGGAGACTGTGCAGCACGGCCTTCTTTCCCCGCTGTGGGCCGTGCAAACGGAATCCAATGCTGAATCACCATCCATCCAGATGATTGATCCTGATTGAGTCGGTCAGCTAATGAATCGATTTGCACTCCGATCGTTCGCGCCGCTCGGTCGAACACCATACGGGTTGGGGAAAAGGGCCGGCTTGTCATTCCCGCGGCGATGCGCGAGGCGATGGGGATGAAGGATGGGGATGTACTGGATTTGACTGTGGTGGGCGGCGAACCGCGGATTGCGACGATGCGGGAAAGACTTCGGCGCGCGCAGGAGAATGTTAGGAAATTTGTGCCTGCGGGAGTGAGCCTTGCGGATGGGTTGAGCGCCGAGCGACGCGAGGCCGCAAAGCTTGAATGAGGTCGTCTTCGACGCCTTCGAGATGGCAGAAGAAACGACACCCACTTTGGTATTGCTCAAGGAACGAGGGGATACATGGAAGTTCAAGCACGAGGTCAAATTGGCGAAAAGGGGCGGATCGTCATCCCGGCAGCTATCCGGCAGGCGCTGGGGATGGACGTTGGTGATAGGGTTGCCCTGCGCGTGGAAGACGGCGAACTTCGCATCTCCACATTGCGAGCCCGCATTCAGCGAGCCCAGGCGCGTGCGCGCCTCCATGTCAAGCCGGGAACCCTGGTTTCCGATGAATTAAGCGCCGAAAGGCGCGAGGCCGTCAAGAATGAGTAAAGCTGTCCTGGATGCTTCGGCCCTTCTCGCCGTGATCTTTGGAGAACCAGGCGCGGAAAAACTGACCGACGAAATCCTGGACGACGCTGTTGCCAGCACGGTGAACCTCGCCGAAGTGCAAGCCAAGCTCGTCAAGAAAGGGTACGACCCTGAAGTGGCCTGGGAGGATGCGCTCTTGTTGGAGACCCCTCCTGAGCTGTTCACGGCGGACCAGGCAAAGATCGCGGGAAGCCTGATCGCGACCACCGAGAAATATGGGTTGTCGCTTGGGGATCGGTCGTGCCTGGCGCTGGCGA
>Ga0302151_10001491_pt1 | contig 11990 bp, 9 predicted proteins | sample I_Bog_N1_3_FD_192428 | JGI IMG/M metagenome (GOLD analysis project Ga0302151, IMG submission 192428) | Peat permafrost microbial communities from Stordalen Mire near Abisko, Sweden - I_Bog_N1_3 | ecosystem: Environmental > Terrestrial > Soil > Wetlands > Peat | place: Sweden: Abisko, Stordalen...
CGAACATGGACTTGAAATTCTCCGCGGTCACGCGCAAGGGGCCGATCACCATCGTGACGCTGTCGCGCCCGGAGGTCTACAACGCGCTGCATACCGACGCGCATTTCGAACTGAACAAGGTGTTCGACGGATTTTCCGCCGATCCGGAGCAATGGGTCGCGATCGTCACCGGCGCCGGCGACAAGGCGTTCTGCGCCGGCAACGACCTGAAATGGCAGGCGGCAGGCGGCAAGCGCGGCTGGGACATTGGCGGGTTTGCCGGACTGACCTCGCGCTTCGACTGCGACAAGCCGATCATCGCCGCCGTCAACGGCGTGGCGATGGGCGGCGGCTTCGAGATCGCGCTGGCCTGCGACCTGATCATCGCCTCGGAGAACGCCACCTTCGCGCTGCCGGAACCGCGCGTCGGCCTGGCGGCGCTGGCCGGCGGCCTGCACCGGCTGCCCCGGCAGATCGGCCTCAAGCGCGCCATGGGCATGATCTTGACCGCGCGCCATGTCTCCGCCCGCGAGGGCCATGAGCTCGGCTTCGTCAATGAGGTGGTCCCGCAGGGCGAGGCGCTGGCCGCGGCCGAGCGCTGGGCCGAGACCATCTGCAAGAACTCGCCGATGTCGATCCGCGCCTCCAAGCAGGCGATCCAGAAGGGCCTCGCGGTCTCGCTGGAGCAGGCGATCGCCGAACAGCGCGACTATCCCGCGGTGAAGGCGATGGCGGCGTCGCAGGATTATATCGAGGGACCGAAGGCGTTTTCGGAAAAGCGCCCGCCGCAATGGGTGGGGAAGTAGGTGAAGTAGGTATCGTGTCCCGGATCAGCAGCGCACCACGCCGAAAAGAGCGGCGTGGCTGGCGCCGCATAAGGGGAACGCAACCCGGCTCGAATTGGAGTTACTTGGTCTCCAGCTCGCGGCGATACGAGCCGTAATTCGGCTGATCGACCGCCAGCTTGTCCATCGTGGTCTGCCACAGATGCTCGGCGAGCCCGGGCGTGTCCAGGTCGATCTGCCCTTTCGCAATACGATCGGCCAGCGCGCGATTGAGCTCGTCGAGCGAGCCCCGCAGGGCCAGCAACTGCGACAGCCGCGCGGCTTCCGCGGCGTCGCTGCCCTGCTGCAGCGCGAGCTGGCGCGTCACCAGATCAAGCGCGTTGATCGAGACCCGCAGCTTGAATGCCTGATGGCCGCCGAGCGCAGGCGCGATCTCGGCGCGCAGAAAATCCGCCACGGCCTTGATCAGTTCCGAAGGTGTCGGTTCATCCTGCATCTGTCAGGTTCCGGGCTGTGGATCGCGCCCGCGGCGCCAATAGCCGCAGCAGGTCGATCTCGGTTTCCGAGGCGCGGCGGCCGATCATGGCGCGCTCGACCGAGCGTTCGGGACCGCTGCGGAAACGCTGCATCATGCCGCAGCACATCACGCCCCAGCGCAGCGTGCCCATCACTTCCCAGAACCGCGCACGTCCGGGATCGACGCGGCGGCCGGCGGCCTCATAGCCAGCGAACAACTCCTCGCGGCTGCCAAGGCCACCGACCGGCTTGTCGATCTCGCCGAACCGCCAGGAATTGACGCAGACCCATCCCAGATCTTCCATCGGATCGCCGGTATGGGCGAGTTCCCAGTCCAGCACGGCACGCACGCCGTCGCCGCCGATGATCAGATTGCCGTGGCGGAAATCGCCGTGCACCAGCGTCACCTGTTCGGAGGGTCCGGGATCATGGTCGCGCAGCCAGCGCAGCGCCAGCTCGAACACCGGGCGCGGCCAGTCGAAGCCGCGATAGTCGCGCTCGAGCTCGGCGATTTCCTTGTCCGCCGTCATGCAGCGAAGCTCCGGCAGGCTCGCGAGGTCGAGACCGTGTATCGCGGCCAGGATATTGCCGAGCTGGCGCGCCAGTTGCGGACGGGCACTTGCGAACGCCGCGTCGCGCAGGATCTTGCGCGGGATGGTTTCGCCCTCGACCCGTTCCATGATGAAGCCGCTGCCGAGTTCGTCCTCGGGCCGCAGCACATGCAGCACCCGTGGCGACGGCACGCCGGCGCCGCGGGCAAGCTCCATCAGGATCGCTTCGGCATCCAGCCCGGCCGCGCGCGCCGGGGCGGCGCCATAGCCCGACGGCGCCCGCCGCAGGATCGCGCCGATCGGGGAAGCCGGGCCGACAATATCGAACGACCAGGTTTCCTGGCTGGCGCCGCCGGACAGCCGCACCGCATTGGCGACACCGGTGGCACCGGGACACCACGCGGCGACGCAGCGCCCGAGCAGCGCCTGCATCATTTGCCCTTGAATTTGGCGGGGCGCTTTTCGAGAAAGGCGGTGACGCCCTCCTTGAAATCCTCGGTCGAACCGGCGCTGCGCTGCGACTCGAACTCGAGATTGAGCTGATCCTCGAACGAATTCTCCGGGCTGTCCCAGTACAATTTCCGGATCAGCGACAGCGCCACGGTCGGGCCGTTGGCGAGTTCGTGCGCCAGCTTCATGGTCTCCTCCATCAGCACCGCATCGTCGTAGACGCGGTTGACCAGCCCCCATTCCAGCGCCTTCTCGGCCGGCAGCCGCTCGCCCATCAGCGACAGTTCGACCGAACGGGCCTTGCCGATCAGCCGCGGCAGCAGCCAGGTCGATCCGCAATCCGGCACCAGGCCGATGCGGCGGAACGCCTGCAGGAAGTAGGACGAGCGCGCGCACAGGATCATGTCGCCCATCAGCGCGAAGCTCATGCCGGCGCCCGCCGCGGCTCCGTTGACCGAGGTCACGATCGGGCAATGCAGGTTGCGCAGGCGGCGCAGGAACGGATGAAAGGCGGTCTCCAGTGCCGCCCCGGTATTGTTCCTGCCCGGCTTGTCACTGTTGCGGCCCTGCAGATTGGCCCCGGTGCAGAAGGCGCGGCCGGCGCCGGTGATCACCAGGCAACGTATGGCCGACCTGTTGTCGTCGATCGCGTCGAGCGCCTCGGCCAGCCCGCCGAGCATGTCGTGCGACACCGCATTCATCACCTCCTGATGGTCGAGCTTGAGAACGGCAACCGGTCCATCGATGTCGACGGTGACGTGTTTGAACTGCATCGGCTTCCTCGCCAGTTGGGGCCCGCGTTGTCAGTGCCGCGGCGCGTCGGGATTCATGTCTCGAAGCCATATTTGATTTTTAAGCCGCACTTGTCCATGGTCGTGACCGGCAGATCAGCCCGCCAGCCGACGCGCGGCCGACGCGCGCCGGTGCAGATGGAGACCCAGGATGCCGACACCTGACCGTATCTTTGACCTGACCGGCCGCGTCGCCGTCATCACCGGCGGCAATGGCGGCATCGGTCTTGGCATAGCCCAGGCGCTGGCGGCGGCGGGCTGCGACGTTTCGATCTGGGGCCGCAACGCCGACAAGAACCGGGATGCCGCCGCGACCATGGCCGGCTTCGCCGGCGCGGTCGACAACCGGATCTGCGATGTCAGCGATGCCGCCTCGGTCAAATCGGCGATGGCCGCCACGCTGGAGCGCTTCGGCCGGGTCGATGGCTGCTTTGCCAACGCCGGGATCGGCGGCGGCGGACGCCACGCCTTCATCGACCGCACCGAGGCGGACTGGCGCAGCATGTTCGCCACCAACCTCGATGGCGTGTTCCACGTGTTCCAGGCCGCCGCGCGCCACATGACCGAGCGCGCCACCGCCGGCGACCGGTTCGGCCGCCTGGTCGCGACCTCGAGTCTCGCCTCGCTGTTCGGCACCGCGCGCAACGAACATTATGCCGCCACCAAGGCCGCCATCAACGCGCTGGTGCGCGCGCTGGCGGTCGAACTGGCGCGCCAGGGCGTCACCGCCAACGCCATCCTGCCGGGCTGGATCAAGAGCGACATGACCGCGGGCATCATGGCCAGCGAAAAATTCGTCGGCGCCGTGATGCCGCGAATTCCGATGCGGCGGTTCGGCGAGCCCAGCGATTTCGGCGGCATCGCCGTCTATCTGATGAGCCAGGCGTCGTCCTATCACACCGCCGACTGTTTTGTCATCGACGGCGGCTACACCGCGTTCTGACCGGGTCCCGCGCGCGCCGATGTGGCTGCGGGCCGTGACGGATCCGCTTCAACCGAGAGATCGTCAAAATGCTTGCCTCGCAGCGCGACCAGTTCGAGATGCCGCGCCGGATCTGCTATCTGAATTCGGCCTCCTATAGTCCGCTGCCGCTGCGCGCCCTGGAAGCCGGCCGCGCCGCGGTCGGCCGCAAGGCGACGCCCTGGACGCTCGACGCCGGCTTCGCCAACCGGCAGCACGAACGCGCACGCGCCGCCGCCGCCGGGCTGCTCCAAGCCGATGCCGCCGACGTCGCCCTGATACCCTCCGTCAGCTATGGCGTCGCCACCGCGGCGAAGATCCTGAACATCGGCCGCGGTACCCGCGTCCTGGTGCTGGAGGACGACCACTCCTCGCCGGTACTGGAATGGCACGCGCGGGCCGCGGCGCAGGGTTTTGCGGTCGAGACGGTTCGCCGCCCCCACGATGGCGACTGGACGGCGGCGGTGCTCGCGGCCATCGAACGATCGGCTGCGCCGCCGGTCAGCCTTGCCTCGATCTCGTCGGTGCACTGGTCCGATGGCGGCCTGATCGACGTCGAACAGGTCGGCGCGGCGCTGCGGCAGCGCGGCGCGGCGTTTTTGATCGACGCCACGCAGGGCGCCGGGGTGGTGGCGATGGACGTGCGGCGTCTCGATCCGGATTTTGTCGTCTTCCCGACCTACAAGTGGCTGCTCGGCCCCTATGGCCGGGCGTTCCTCTATGTCGCGCGGCGCCACCAGGGCGGCATCCCGCTGGAGCAGACCTCGGCCGGCCGCCGCGACGTGCGCGCCGAAAACGAGGTCTATTTTTCGGACCTGCGCTACCTGGCCGATGCCAGGCGTTTCGACATGGGCGAGCGCGACCATTTCATTTCAATGGAAATGGCCGCGGTCGGCATCGAGATGATGGCGCACTGGGGCTCGGAGGCCGTGGCGCAACGTCTGGCGATGCTGACCGAGCGGATCGCGGCGGGCGGGCGTGAGATCGGCGTCGCCGTGCCCGAGACCCGGCTGCGGGCACCGCATATCCTCTGCCTTGGTTTCAAGGACGGCATGCCGGCAGGCCTGGTCGCGGGCCTCGCCAGCGAAGACGTCCATGTCGCGCCGCGTCTCGGCCGCCTGCGCATCTCGCCCCATGTCTTCAACGACGAGGAAGATGCCGACCGCTTTGTTGCGGTTTTGGCGCGGTGGCTGCGGCGCTGAGGGCGGGACTCGCATTGGCGCGACCCGTTTGCCCGGTTCCTGCTACCGCGATTTCATGAAACCGATCCTGTGGGAAGCGATCCAATGTTCGTCATTCCGGGATGTGCTCTGGCCGGCGATGGCCGGGCCGAGGGCAGGCCCGGAATCCATAGCCCCTGCGGCGGTTATGGATTCCGGGCGCGCTGGTGTGCCGCGCTTCGCGCGTTACAAGCGCCCCGGAATGACGAAATGTTTCGAACTTCGAAATCGTCGCACTAGGACGCCACGAGCTTCTGGGGCTGCTCCGCCGCGGTCATCACGAAGCCCGCATAGCCCTGGGCCGCGACGTCGTTGCAGATCTGGCGATAGGCCCCGACGCCGCCGATATAGGGCATGAAGATCTGCGGCTTGCCCGGGATGTTGGCGCCCATGTACCAGGAATTGGCCTGCGGATAGAGCGTGCCCCGGGCGACCTCGTTGACATGCGCCACCCAGTCGTCCTCGGCCCGTATGTCGGCCTCGATGCTGTCGAGCCCGCGGTCGCGCATATGGGCGATGCAGTCGGTGATCCAGTCGACATGCTGCTCGATCGAGACGATCATGTTGCTGAGCACCGACGGGCTGCCGGGGCCGGTGATGATGAACAGGTTGGGAAAGCCCGCGCTCATCAGCCCGAGATAGGTCCGCGGGCCTTCCGCCCATTTCTGGTTGAGGGTGCGGCCGTCGCGGCCGCGAATGTCGATCCTGGCGACCGAACCGGTCATGGCGTCGAAGCCGGTGGCCAGCACCAGGGCATCGACTTCGTATTCCCTGCCGCCGCAGCGGACCGCGTGGGGCAGGATCTGCTCGATCGGACTGGACCTGATATCGACCAGCGTCACGTTGGGACGGTTGAAGGTGGCGTAATAGTCGGTATCGACGCAGATCCGCTTCGACCCGATCGGATGATTGTCGGGCTGCAGCAGTCTTGCGGTCTGCGGATCCCTGACGATCTCCGCGATCTTGCCGCGAACGAAATCGGCGGCGGTGTCGTTGGCCGCCTTGTCGAGCGCCAGGCTGTTGTAGGCCCCCATGAAGGTCAGGCCGCCGGCGGCCCAGCGCGATTCATATTTGGCGCGGCGCTCGTTGTCGCCGTCGTCAAGCGCGCCGCGGTCGGGCAGTTCCTGCACGATGCCGTTCTTCATCTCCTCGCGCGCCTTGCGCCGGATCTCCTTGTAGTTGGAGCGGAACCTGTTTCGCTCCTCCGGCGTCAGCGGTGCGTTGCGGGCGGGGATGCTGAAATTCGCGGTGCGCTGAAACACCGTCAGCTGGCTGGCCTGCGCGGCGATCACCGGCACCGACTGGATCGCCGATGAGCCGGTGCCGATCACGCCGACGCGCTGGCCGGTGAAATCCACCGGCTCGTGCGGCCAGTGCCCGGTGTGGTAGACCTTGCCCGTGAAGTCGGCGAGGCCCCTGATGTCGGGCATCCGCGCGTTCGACAGGCAGCCGGTGGCGAGAACGAGATATCTTGCGCTTGTGATGCGGCCGTCGGAGGTGGCGACCGACCAGCCGGGGCCGCTCTCGTCGAACACCGCCCGGTCGACCCTGGTATTGAGCGCGATATCCGGCCGCAATTTGAAGCGGTCGGCGACGTGATTGGCGTATTTCAGGATCTCCGGCTGCGGCGCGTAGCGCTCGCTCCAGTCCCATTCCTGCTGCAGGTGGTCCGAGAATGAGTAGGAATATTGCATGCTCTCGACGTCGCAGCGGGCCCCGGGATAGCGGTTCCAGTACCAGGTGCCGCCGACATCGCCGCCCTGCTCATAGACCCGGACCGACAATCCCAGCCCGCGCAGCCGGTACAGCATGTACATTCCGGCAAAACCGGCGCCGACCACCACGACATCGAAATCAGCGGTGTCGGCGGACTGGCTGGGGCCGGAAACGGATTGCACTGCCGACATGGTTTCGCGCCCTCTGATCTTCTCGTGTTGCCGGTCAGCATTCTACCCGTCGCCGCAAAGCGCAAGCGGCAAAATGGCCTGTTGCGGCTGGATATTTTGCCGTGCGGAATGCGCCGCTGCGCGAGCCGTCGGGTCAGCGCCTGCACGCAAGACCGGATCCGGCAAAGCGGCTTGGCTTGTCTGCCCTCGATGCGCTAGCGTCGCGCCGCGCTCGCCATCCAAAGCAAGAACGAGCAGCACCGAAAGGCTGCCGCAGGGAGTGAATAAAACCATGAAATCGCCGATCTGCGAGATGCTGGGAATCGAATTTCCGCTATTGGCTTTCAGCCATTGCCGCGATGTGGTGGCGGCGGTGAGCCGCGCCGGAGGCTTCGGCGTGCTCGGCGCAACCACCCATTCGCCCGAATCGATCGAGCAGGAACTGAAATGGATCGACGACCACGTCGACGGCAAGCCCTATGGCCTCGACGTGCTGATCCCGGAAAATATCTCGACCTCGGGCGAGAAGGACGTCACCTGGAAAAGCCTGGAGGCGCGGGTTCCGTCCGAACACCGCGCCTTCACCCGCGATCTCCTGAAGAAATACGGCGTCGAACTGACGACGACCCATGTCGCCGACAATGCGCCGCAGCCGTTCGACGCCCAGCGCGCGCTGGAAGTTCTCGAGGCCTCGTTCCGGCATCCGATCCGGCTGATCGCCAATGCGCTCGGGGTGCCGCCGAAGGCGATGATCGAGATGGGCAAGAAGCACGGCGTGCCGGTCGCGGCGCTGGTCGGCGCCAAGGAGCATGCGCTGCGCCAGGTGGCGGCCGGCGTGGATATTCTGGTGGTGCAGGGTACCGAGGCCGGCGGCCATTGCGGCGAGGTTTCCACGATGGTGCTGGTGCCCGAGGTGATCAAGGCGATCAAGCCGATCCGCGACGTGCCGGTGCTGGCGGCGGGCGGCATCATGACCGGGCGCCAGATGGCCGCCTGCATGGCGATGGGCGCCGCCGGGGCCTGGACCGGCTCGGTTTGGCTGGCGACGGTGGAATCCGAGACCACCGAGATCTTTCGCGAAAAGATGATCGCGGCCTCGTCGCGCGACGCCATCCGCTCCAGGGGGCGCACCGGCAAGCCGGCGCGGCAGCTGCGTTCGGTCTGGACCGATGCCTGGGATCGCGGAGCCGAGAGCCCCGGCGCGCTGCCGATGCCGCTGCAGAGCATCATCAGCCGCGACGCCTTCAACTCGATCGATCGCGCCGCCGCATCGGGCAACACGCAGGCGCGCGACCTCGTCAGCTATTTCGTCGGACAGGGCGTCGGCCTGATCGACAGCGTGAAATCCGCCGGCGCCGTGGTGCAGGAATTCAAGGAAGATTTTGTCGAGGCGGTCGAGCACATGAACGCGCTGGTGGATGAATAAATGGCCGCTCATGGCGAGGAGGCGCACTCCGCCAGCGCATTGGCGCTGCGGGGCGCGCCGTCTCGAACCGGGAGGATGTACCGCTTGATCCTTCGAGATGCGGCCAGGTCGCCGCTCCTCGGCACGAGGCCCTGCTTTTGTCTGGAAAATGAAAACAAGAAAACATGACCAACGCACCCACTCCCCTCGCCGAAGACCGCGTCCCCGTCATCATCGGCGTCGGCGAGATTACCGACCGCCCGGCGGAGCTGACGTCCGGACTGGAGCCGCTGTCGCTGCTGGTCGAGGCGCTCAGGCGCGCCGAACAGGACAGCGGCGGGCGCTGGCTCGGCGAGATCGGCTCGCTGGACATCGTCAATTTCCTGAGCTGGCGCTACCGCGATCCGGCGGCGGAACTGGGCGCGCGCCTCGGCATCAAGCCGGCGCACGCCTATTACGGCCCGGTCGGCGGCGAGAGCCCGATCCGCTACCTGCACGAAGCGGCGCAACGGATCGCGCGCGGCGAATGCAGCGTCGCCGCGGTCTGCGGTGCCGAGGCGCAGTCGACCGCCACCAAGGCCGAACGCGCCGGCATCGCCTTGCCATGGACGCCGTTCGCGCATGACGTGCCGGAGCCGAAGCGCGGCGCCGCTTTCCAGAAGCCGATCGCGTTGAAGCTCGGCGTGTTCCGGCCGGTGACGGTCTATCCGCTCTATGAAGCGGCGACCGCGGCGCATTGGGGCCAGACCCCGCGCCAGGCGTTGGCGGAGTCCGGCGAGCTGTGGTCGACCTATTCCGAAGTCGCAACCCGAAATCCCCATGCGTGGCTGAAGCGGCGCTTTACCGCCGCCGAGATCACGACGCCGAAGCCTGACAACCGGCTGATCGCATGGCCCTATACCAAGCTGATGGTCGCCAATCCGACCGTCAACATGGGCGCGGCGATCCTGATGACCAGCCTTGCCAAGGCGCGCGCCGCCGGCATCGCCGAGGATCGGCTGATCCACGTCTGGGGCGGCGCCGCGGCGGAAGAGCCGCGCGACTATCTGATCCGCGACCAGTTTTTCGAGAGCCACGCCCAGAACGCGGTGCTCGGGGCGGCGATGCAGCTTGCCGGCGGCGATGGCCGCGCGTTCGACGCGATCGAGCTCTACAGCTGCTTTCCCTGCGTGCCGAAGATGGCGCGGCGGACGCTGGGGCTGGGCGCCGACGTGCAGCCGACCGTGACCGGCGGGCTGACCTTTTTCGGCGCGCCGCTCAACACCTACATGACCCATGCGGCCTGCGCGATGGTGCGCAAGCTGCGCAATGGCGCCAGGCTCGGCCTGCTGTACGGCCAGGGCGGCTTCGTCACCAAGCATCACGCGCTGGTGCTGTCACGCCGGCCGCCTCCGGCGCCGCTGACGCAGGACACCAGCGTGCAGGCCGAGGCGGACCGGCATCGCGGCGCGGTGCCCGACTTCGTCACCGAAGCCGACGGCACGGGCTCGGTCGAGAGCTTTACCGTGATCTATGGCCGCAATGGCGAGGTCGAGCACGGCGTGGTGATGCTGCGAACGGCGGAAAATGCCCGCGCGCTGGCGCGGGTGCCGGCGCAGGACGGCGCCACGCTGGCGCATCTTCTGGACATGGACCGCACGCCGGTCGGCTCCTCCGGCACCATCGTCAGCGCCGAGGACGGCGTGCTGGAGTGGCGGGCGGCGTGATCTCAGCCCTTGACGTCCTGCCGTTCCGATATCTTGGTGGATTTTCCCTTGGCGCCGGCCACGCGAACCTGGTCGCCATCGGCGATGCCGTCGGGCGGCGCGACGATGATGCGATCGTCGGGAGCTATGCCTGACGCCAGCTCGATCTCGCGGCCGAGGTCGCGGGCGATGGTCACGGTCTTGAACAGCACCTTGTCGTCCGGGCCGACGGTGGCGACGCGCAGACCGTTCTGGTTGAAGATCAGGGCGCTGGCGGGAATGTGCAGCGGCACCGTGTCGTTGGCCAGACTCATGCGCACATTGGCATAGCCGCCCGGCATCAACTCGCCGCCGGCATTGTCCAGCGCAAGCTGCATCCGGGTCGTGCCGGTGGCAACGTCGACCGCCTGCGAGGAAGCCTCCACGGTCGCGGCGAAGGTGCGGTTCGGGTATTCCGGCATCGTGATGATGGCGCTGGCGCCGATCCTGATCGCAGGCACGTAGTTCTGCGGAATGTTGACATAGACCCGCAGCTTCTTGATGTCGGAGATCACGAACATCGGCGGGCCGGAGCCGCCGCCCGCATTGATCAGCGCGCCGACGTCGGTATCGCGCGCGGTGACGACGCCGTCGAACGGCACGGTGATCTTCTTGTAGCCGGCCAGGGCCTCGAGCCGCTCGACATTGGCCTGGCTGGCATTGACCGCGGCGTTCTTGTTGGAGAGGTCGGCGGTGCGTTCGTCGATTTCCTGCATCGAAACGAAATTCGACGGGATCAGCGTTCGGCGGCGGTTCAATGTCGCCTCCGAAAGTTTCGCGCTGGCCTGCTGGCTGGCGAGATCGGCGCGCGCCTGCAACAGCTGCTGGTCGAGATCCGGCGCCTCGATTTCGGCGATCACCTGCCCGGCCTTGACCTTGGCGCCAATGTCGGCGCTCCAGCTCTTGAGATAGCCGCTGACGCGGGCAAAGATCGGCGCGCGATAATAAGCTTCCAGCCTGCCGGGCAGATCGATGGTGGCGCTGAGAGCCTTGGCGTCGGGCAGTACCACCGCCACGGTCGGGATCGCCTGGCTGTCAGTCCATTCGCGCAGATTGGCGCCGGAATCCTCGCGCGCCTTGATCCCGGTGACCACGACGAGAACCGTAACGATGCCCGCCACGAGGCCGGCAATGCCCAGCTTCCGGCGATGGACCGCGGGGCGCTGTTCAATGGGCATTTGAAGTCTCCGGTGCGGCGCCGCCCTTGGCGCCCTGGTTCTTGTGTACCATGCTGAAAACCACAGGGACGAACATCAGTGTCGCAACGGTTGCAAAAAGCAGACCACCGATCACCGCCCGTCCGAGCGGCGCGTTCTGCTCGCCGCCCTCGCCAAGGCCGAGCGACATCGGCAGCATGCCGATGATCATGGCAAGTGCCGTCATCAGCACCGGCCGAATGCGGACGAATCCGGCTTCGATCGCCGCGGCAATCGGGTCGCCCAGTTCCTCATAGCGTTCGCGGGCGAAGCTGATCACCAGCACGCTGTTGGCGGTGGCGACGCCCATGCACATGATCGCGCCGGTCAGCGCCGGAACCGACAGCGTGGTCTCGGTCGAGAACAGGATCCAGACGATCCCGGCCAGCGCGGCAGGCAGCGCCGTGATGATCACGAATGGATCGGACCATGACTGGAAATTCACCACGATCAGCAGATAGATCAGCACGACCGCGCCGAGCAAGCCGAACAGCAGTCCGGAAAATGCGCTGTTCATGGTCTGCAC
>Ga0302151_10001495_pt1 | contig 11966 bp, 12 predicted proteins | sample I_Bog_N1_3_FD_192428 | JGI IMG/M metagenome (GOLD analysis project Ga0302151, IMG submission 192428) | Peat permafrost microbial communities from Stordalen Mire near Abisko, Sweden - I_Bog_N1_3 | ecosystem: Environmental > Terrestrial > Soil > Wetlands > Peat | place: Sweden: Abisko, Stordalen...
TTTGAGCAGCCAGGGGGCGGTGTTTTCTGACTCGGACTTGAGGGAGTTGGAGCAGACGAGCTCGGCGAAGTCGGAGGTTTGATGCGCTTCGGTGGAGCGCAGGGGGCGCATCTCGGAGAGGATGACTTTGCAGCCGAGGCTAGCGGCCTGAAGTGCGGCCTCCGGGCCGGCGAGGCCGCCACCGATGATGTGGATATGCTTCATCAGCTACCAGCATAGGGCAAAGACAAACGCTAAGGTCGCAAAGGACGCCAAGGTGCGCGAAGGAGGCTAGGTGGATTGCGCGGCGAGGGCAGTGAGGGCATCGCCGGAGAGGCGCATGATGCGCCACTCGGTGAGGATGTGGGCGCCGAGGCGCTCGTAGACGGCGATGGCGGGGGCGTTCCAGTCGAGCACGTCCCACTCCAGACGGGGGCAGCCCTCGGCGACGGCGATCTGCGCGACGCGCGCGAGCAGCGCCTTGCCGATTCCCTGCCCGCGTAGCTCGGGGGTGACGTAGAGGTCTTCGAGGCGAATGCCGTGGTGGCCGCGCCAGGTGGAGTAGCTGGTGAAGAAGAGCGCGAAGCCGGCGGGCGCGCCGTCGACGTCGGCAATGAGGGCGCGGAAGCGCGGGTCGGGGCCGAAGCCGTCGCGGAGGAGATCGGCTTCGGTGGCGACGACGGCTTGGGGCTCGCGCTCGTAGAGGGCGAGCTCGCGGATGAAGCGAAGGAGAGTGGGGACGTCGGCGGGTGTGGCCGGGCGGATGTGCATAAGGGCAGAGAGTATAGAAAAGCAGAGGTGGGTTTAGCTTTCAGTTTCCAGCTACCAGTTTCCAGTTTTCCAGTTGCCAGTCAGGGCTTGGTGGGGTGGAGCGGGATCTCGAAGCTGTCGATGTAGTCGGCGCTGTCAGCGAAGTGCACCTTGCGGAGTTCGAGTGTGGCGTTCTTGAGGAAGGGCTGGTCGACGTCCTGCATGTCGTAGTAAAGGTAGCCGGCGATGGTAGCGTGCGGCGGAACGGTGGTGGACTGGAATCCGAAGTCGTTGTCGTCGTCGGCGATTTTTTTGTCGATGTCCTTTTTGCCGACGGTGACCGGCACTGGGATGGGCAGCGGCAGCGGGATTTTGGACCCAGTGGCGGACTTAACCGAGAACATGCGGCGCTGGAGGTCGTCGAGCGTGGCGGCGGGGATGACGGCGTTGTCGGCGGTGATGAAGTGGATGCGGGCGTCGTCGAGGGTGACGGGCTTGTCGGTGTCGTTGGTGACGATGACGCGGATGGGCAGCAGGCCATGGGCGAAGTAGTCGAGACGGGTGTCGGGGCGGGTTTCCTTGACGTCGCCGGGCTCTGCGGCGATGGTGACGCGCTGGTGGGTGTCGTTGCAGGCGTAGGTGGAGGCGGGCTGCGGCGGTACGGGCTTGCGGGCCTTGTCAGCGTGCGCGGCGGGCAGCAGAAGGAGTGGAAGCAGGGTGAGGGCGAGGCGTTTCATGCTGGTTCCATTATCCTCTTGAACAGATGCGGCGAGGAACCAGCCCGGGAGCGAACGCGTGACGATGCTGCTTTATAGCGCGGCGCTGACCCTGGGGCTGTTGCTGAGCTCGCCGTGGTGGCTGCTGCGGCTGGCGACGACCGAGCGCTATCGCGAGGGGCTGCGGCAGCGGCTGGGCGCGGTACCGTACTCGCTGGAGATCGCGGTGCGGCGGTTCCGCGTGGGGCGGCGCGTGGTGTGGGTGCATGCGGTAAGCGTGGGCGAGGTGCTCGCCGCAACTCGGCTGGTGGCGGAGCTGGAGGCGGCGCTGGGTGCTTTGGGACACGACGGCTGGCGGGTGGTGGTGTCGACCACGACACGCACCGGTCAGGCGCTGGCGCGGGAGCGGTTCGGGGCCGAGCGGGTGTTCTATATGCCGCTGGACTTTGGGTTCGCGGTGCGGGCTTACCTGCACGCCCTGCGACCTGCGGCGCTGATCTTGATGGAGAGCGAGCTGTGGCCTCGGATGCTGCACGAGTGCCGCCGTGCGGGCGTGCCGGTCGCGGTGGTGAATGCGCGGGTGAGCGACCGGTCATTTGGGCGGGCGATGAGGGTGCGCTGGTTGTGGTCGCGGGTGCTACGCGGCGTGATGCTGTGGCTGGCGCAGAGCGACGAGGATGCGCGGCGGCTGGTGGCGATGGGGGCTTTGGCTGAGAGCGTGCGCGCGATTGGGAATCTGAAGTATGACGTGCGCGCGCCGGAGCGGAGCTGGATCGCCGAGAAGATTCGAGAATGGGCCAACGGACGATTCGTAATCGTCGCCGGAAGTACTTGTGGCCTCGATTCGGATAAGCCGGGCACCCAAGAAGAGCAGATCATCGCGGATGCATGGGAGGTGGCGTTGCGTGGCAGGAAAAATTCGATGCTGGTGATCGCGCCTCGGCATCCCGAGCGATTTGGCTACGGTGAAATGGTTACAGCGGGATTCGTCTATCGCAACGCCAGCGGTTCTTCCGCAGACGAAGAGCTGGAGAAACCCGTCGAGGCGGTATTGCTCGACACACTTGGCGATCTTGCGGCGGTATATGGTGTGGCGGATATCGCCATAGTTGGTGGGTCTTTCATTGAGAAGGGTGGACACAATCCGCTGGAGCCGGCGCGGTTTGGCGTGCCGGTGGTGATGGGGCCGAGCTATGAGAACTTTCGCGATATTGTGACGAAAATGCAGGCAGTGGATGGGATTGCCATCCTGGGGCAAAATACAGGGGTCTCTCCGCTACGGCCTTCGGCCTCCGGTCGAGATGACGCCTCTGTGGTGGTGGAAGAGTTAGAGGAGACGATAGTGCGGTTGTTGACCGACCACGAGGCTGCGCGCGCGATGGGCGAGCGGGGGCGGCGGGTGTTTGAGGAGCAACAGGGCGCGACGGCGAGGGCGGTGGCTGCGATTGTTGGGCTGGTGAAGCCGTGAGCGCGCGGAGGTGGTGGGCGTGGCCGCTGGTGCCGGTGTATCGTGCGGGGCTGGCGCTGAAGGATGCGCTGCGCGGCGAGCCGAAGCGGTTGCAGTGGCCAGTGGTGAGTGTGGGGAGCCTGTCGGCGGGGGGCGCGGGGAAGACTCCGGTGGTGATCGCGCTGGCTCTGCTGCTGAAGGGGCGCGGGTGGGGTGTGGATGTGTTGTCGCGAGGGTATGGGCGGAGCGGGCGCGGGGTGGAACTCGTTGCAGGTGAGGATGCGGAGAGGTTTGGCGATGAGCCGGTGGTGATGGCGAGGCGTGCGGCGGTGCCGGTGTGGGTGGGGCGGGAGAGGTTTTCGGCGGGGGCTGCGGCAGAAGCAAAAGCCTTGACGCAGAGTTCGCAAAGGAAAAACGCAGAGGGCGCGGAGGAGAGCCAACGCCGCACTCATCTTGTGGATGATGGGTTTCAGCATCGGCGGCTGGCGCGGGCCATGGATGTGGTGCTGGTGACGGCGGAGGACCTGGACGACGCGGTGCTGCCGGCGGGGAATCTGCGTGAGCCGCTGACGGCGCTGGGGCGCGCGGATGTGGTGGTGGTGCGCGAGGAGGAGATCGTCGGAGAGGAGTTCAAGAGAGAGGTGTGGGGGGTGATGCGCGAGGGCGCGCAGATGTGGGTGGCGCGGCGGAGGCTGGTGTTTCCGAATTTGATGAAGACGCTGGGCGCGGGGTTGCGGCCGGTGGCCTTCTGCGCGATTGCGCGGCCGGAGAACTTTGCGGCCATGCTGCTCGAGACTGGATGCGGCGTGGTTGAGACGGTCGCGTTTGCGGACCATCATGCTTATACGAGGGCCGATGTGTTGCGCGTGATCGAAGTCGCGAACGGACTGAACGCGAGCGGCTTTGTGACGACGGAGAAGGACGCCGTGAAGCTGACTCCTGAACTGCGTGGGCTGCTGGAGGCGGTGGGGCCCCTGATGGTGGTGGCGCTGGAGGTGGAGTTCGTGGATGCGGAGGCAGTGGTGGCCGCGATCGAAACCAAATTGCTGGAGGCGCGAATCGCATGAAGGTACTAATTGTGCGCGTCGGCGCGATGGGGGATGTGATTCATGCGCTTCCGGCGGTGGCTGCGTTGCGCGTGGCGCGACCGGAGTGGGGGATCGACTGGGTGGTGGACTCGCGGTGGGCCGCGCTGCTGGTGGATGGCGAGGGGCGCGGACCGGTGGTGAGCCGCGTGCACCTGGCGGAGACGAAGCTGTGGACGGGGTCGCCGCTGTCGCCCGCGACGCTGCGGTCGGTGCTGGCGCTGCGAAGGGCGCTTCGGGCGGAGAGGTATGACCTCGCCGTCGATATGCAGGGGACGCTGCGGTCGGCGGTGATTGGACGCATGTCCGGTGCGAAGGAGCTGGTGGGGTATGGCGATCCACGGGAGGCGATGGCGGCGCGGCTGTACGGCCGGAAGATCGTCCGGCGAGGCGCGCATGTGGTGGAGCAGGGCGCGGCGCTGCTGGGAGAGGCGGCCGGCGTAGAGCTGGCTCCGGCGGCGGTGGAGCTGCCGCACGAAGCTTGGGCGGAGGAGTGGGCGGAGGCGACCGTCGCGGGGCGGCGCGTGTGTGTACTTTCGGCGGGTGCGGGATGGGGTGCGAAGCGCTGGCCGGTGGAGCGGTTCGGCGAGCTGGCGAGGCGGCTGCGGGAGATGGGGTTTGCGGCGGTGGTGAATGCTCCGCGTAAGGACGATGCTGTTGCGGCGGCGGTGGTTGCGGCGAGTGAAGGCGCGGCGGAGATGGTCGTCTGCAATATGACAGGATTGATTGCGCTGGTGCGGCGCGCGGCGGTGGTAGTGGGTGGGGACTCGGGGCCGGTGCATCTGGCGGCGGCACTGGGGGTTCCGGTGGTGGCGTTGTTCGGGCCGACGGACCCGGCGCGCAATGGGCCGTGGGGCTCCGGGCCGACGCGGGTGCTGCGCGGTGCTTCTTCGGTAACGAGCTACAAGCGGAGCGCGGAGACAGAGGCGGGGCTGGCGAGGATCGGCGTAGACGAGGTTCTTGCGGCGGCGCAGGAGATGGGTCTTGTTGAGTTATGAGTTTCGAGCCTTTGAGTTCCGAGTAAGACCAGGCTCGTGATTTGAGAGAATGGTGGGATGGGCTCTGCCGGCGGGACGAAGACGAGGTGGCAGAAGATCGCGCGCAGGGTGCGGGTGCCGCTGGGATTCGTGATGGCGGCGGTGTTTGGGGTGTTTGCGCGGCCGAGTTGGACGACGCTGGCGTGGAGTCTGCTGTTGGTGCTGCCGGGGTTGTGGCTGCGCGGCTATGCGGCCGGTTATGTGAAGAAGAATGCCGAGCTGACGCGAACCGGGCCTTATGCTTACACACGCAATCCGCTATACCTGGGGTCGATGCTGCTGGCCGCTGGGTTTGCGGTGGCGGCGGGACGGTGGTGGCTGGTGGTGCTGCTGGTGGCGATGTTCCTGGCGATCTATGTGCCGACGATTCTTTCGGAAGAGAGCTTTCTGCGTGGGGAGTTTGCGGGGTTTGAGGAGTATGCGAAGCGCGTTCCGCGCCTGCTGCCAAGGCTGACGGCGGCGCGGTTTGCGGACTTGAGCGAGGCAGGCGGGCGGTTCAGCGCAGAGCGGTACCAACATCATCGCGAGTACAATGCTGCTATGGGTACAGCCGCGATTTATGCGGCTTTGGTGCTCCGAATGTGGTTGCGTGGACGCCTGTAGGGGCCACAGGAGATGGTGATTTGAAGGCTTGCATGGGCTGGACGAGGTGGGCCTTCTGGATGGGGACCGTAGTGTTGCTGAGCGGGCTTTTTCTGCCTGCGGCGCAGGCCCAGCTCTTTCCCGCGAAGCCGCAGCCGCCGCAGCGTCCGATACCGGTGTTGCAGCCTCCGCCGGGGAGCTTCCAGTATCCGCAGCGTGAGACGCTGAGCTACAGCGTGGACTGGCGGGTGTTCACGGCGGGGACGGCGGTGTTCCACCTGGAGCAGTCCAACGGAATGCTGAAGGTCACGACAACGGCGGACACGGTCGGCGCGGTGAACATGCTGTTTCCGGTGGTGGACCGATTTGAGTCGGGATTTAATGTGCGGACGGGGTGCTCGACGGGCTTCAACAAACAGATCCAGGAGGGCCGGCGGAAGATTGCCAGCGACTTGAGCTTCGACTACGAGCACGGACGGCAGATTCAGAACGAGCGCAACCTGGTGAAGGGCACCGCGACCCACAAAGAGGCCAACGTGCCGGCCTGCGTGACGGATTCGCTTTCGGCGATCTTCTATACGCAGTCGCAGACGCTGACCCTGGGGCAGACGATGTACTTTCCGCTGGCGGACTCCATGCGCACGGTGACGGTAGGCATGAAGACGGAGACCCGCGAAGAGATTAAGACACCCGCCGGGACCTTCCAGACCGTCAAAGTACAGGCGACGGCGGATGAGGGCGTGGTGAAGAACCGGGGCAGCATCTGGATCTGGTACACCGACGATCCGCGCCATCTCCCGGTGCAGATGCAGGCGCGGCTGTTCTGGGGGACGATTACGTTCCACCTGCAGTCGATCGATTTCAAGTAGACCGCGAGAGCGAGAAGAGAGACAGGAAGCTTATGAGCGACAAGCTGGTGACGATTGCCACCTTTCCCGAACCGATGGAGGCCAACATGGCGCGAAGTGCGCTGGAGTCGGCTGGGATTGAGGTGTTTCTGAACGGCGAGACGGCGAACAGCATGATTCCCGTGGCGTTTACCGCGCAACTGCAGGTACGCCAGGAGGATGAGGCGGCCGCGCGCAGATTGCTGGAAGAGGCCGTGGATCATCCGCAGACACTGGAATCCGTGACGGCTGCGGAACTCGCCGATGAGAGTCCGAAGGAGTGAGTTGGGGGCGAAAGTTGGCATGAGTCCGGCGAGGAGTTGGGCCGGGAGTTGAATTGGGCGCTCGGTTGCATGTAAGTTGGTCGTTGCTGCGCGAGGCCGAGGCCCGCGGTGGCGCAAAGCGCGCAGAGCGGCTGGAGCGCCGAAAGAGGGATGACAATGAAGAAGCTCAGAAATTCGATGTTTGCCATGATGGCGGCAATTGCGATCGTGGTTGCCGCGCCGGCCTCTGCGCAGAATACGGCCAGTGTTCACGGCCATGTGAACGATGCCGCCGGAACCCCGGTGGGCAGTGCCGACGTGAAGTTCACCACCGACAAGACCTCCGAAGCCAAGGACCGCAAGTATCCGTACTCATTTCCGACCGATGCCAGCGGTAACTACACGGGCACGGGGATACCGCCGGGCGACTACCTGGTGGTTGTCGTGAAGAGCGGCGTGCAGGAGGACTATCAGATGCTGACGTTGAAGTCGGGCGACGACAAGACGCTGGACTTCGACATGACGCGTGAAGAGTACATCAAGGCGATGACTCCTGAGCAGCGCAAGCAGCTCGAAGACCTGAAGAAGAAGAACTCTGAGGCGATCTCCGCCAACCAGGTGATCGCCAAGCTGAATGCGACGTTGAAGACCGTGACAGCCGATCTGGACGCGGCAGCGCCCACCAAGGGTGACGTCAGCGCAGACGTGACCATGATGAAACAGGCGGTGGACGCGAAGCCGGATGCGGGCGTTCTGTGGGTGAACTACGGCAATACGCTGCTGGCGCAGGGTGACCATCTGGCCTCAGACGATAAGAAGGCGGGCAAGCCCCCGATGTCCGACGATGCGGTGCTCAAGGATTATTCAGACGCGACGGACGCCTTCAAGAAAGGCATCGACCTGGAGAGCGCGGGTCCCAAGCCGAGCGCGCCGGCCGCCATTGCCGGCAGCTACAACCAGATGGGTGTGGCTTTCTCCCATGCCGGCAAGGTCAGCGATGCTTCGGCTGCGTTTGACGGCGCCGCGAAGACCGACCCGACCAAGGCAGGCATGTACTACAACAATGAGGCGGTCACCCTGTATAACGCCAACCAGTTCGATGAAGCGCTGGCGGCGGCAAAGAAGGCCATCGCCGTTGACCCGAACCGGCCCGGTCCCTACTACCTGGAAGGCCAGGTGCTGATCCAGCAGTCGACAATTGACCCGAAGACCAGCAAGCTGGTTGCGCCGCCGGGATGCATTGAGGCGTATGAGAAGTTTCTCGACCTGGCGCCCAATGACCCCCTTGCGCCCACGGTGCGGGAGGTGCTGGCGGGATTCAGCCAGACGATCGATACCAAGTACAGGGCTGGAAAGAAGTAAAGCAGAGCCTAGAGGGTAGAGCGTAGAGAGGGCATGGCATTGCGCCATGCCCTTTCGGTTTGCGGAGCAGAGGCGATGGCGGAACGGGTGTTGAGTTTCGAGGAGGCGTTGGCCGAAGTGCTGCGGCACGCGGGCGGTGTGGCTGCGCCGCGAGCGGTGGAACGCGTGGCGCTGACCGAGGCCGATGGCCGGGTGTTGGCTACCGCTGTGTGCGCGGATCGCGACCAGCCGCCGTTTGATCGCAGCACGCGCGATGGATATGCGCTGCGCGCGGCGGATGTTGGGGGTGCGTTGCGTATTGTGGGCTCAGTGAAGGCCGGGGAGATGTGGCGCGGCCAGCCGCTGGGAAAGGGTGAGGCCATTGAGATCATGACCGGGGCTCCGCTGCCCGCGGGCGCGGATGCGGTGGTGATGGTGGAGCATACGGCTGTCGCGTCTGGGGTGTTGACGGTAGAGGCGGGGCGAACTCTGCGCGCGGGAGAGAATGTGGTGGTGCGAGGGGCCGAGGCGCGGGTGGGCGATTCCCTGCTGCCGGTGGGACGCGTGATGGGGGCTGCGGAGATCGCTGTGGCGGCGAGTTGCGGCTGCGTGGAGCTGGCGGTGTTTGCGCGGCCGAAGGTGGCGATTGTGGCGACGGGGGATGAGCTGGTGGAGTTAGGTGTGACTCCCGAAGCTGCGCAGATCTACAACTCCAACAGCTACGCGCTGGCGGCGCTGGTGCGTGGCGAGGGGGGATTTGCGGGGAGGCTGGCGATTGCCCACGATACTCGCGAAGATCTGTCGGAGCGACTGGCGCAGGGTTCGATGTGGGACCTGATGGTGCTGTCGGGCGGCGTGTCGATGGGCAAGCATGATCTGGTGGAGGAGATGCTGGCGGAGTTCGACGCGGAGTTCTTCTTCACGGGCGCGATGATTCAGCCGGGCAGGCCGGTGGTGTTTGGGCGGCTCCCAAAGCGCGGCGGGACGGCGCATCCGAAGGACGGGCCGTGGAGCGGCGAGTGGACATACTTCTTCGGTTTACCGGGCAATCCGGTGTCGACGCAGGTATGCTTTCACCTGTTCGTCGCGCCGCTGCTACGGGCGCTCGCGGGGAGGAACTCGGTTGCGCCGATGTTTGTGGAGGCGCGGCTGGCGGACGATGTTCGGGGCGGGGCGAAGGTGACACGGTTTCTTCCTGCGGAGATGGTGAGCGCGTGGGATAGCGTGACGGTACGCGTGGTGGGCTGGCAGGGGTCGGGGGATGTCGCGGCGAATGCGCGGGGGAATTGCTACTGCGTGCTGCCGGCGGGGATGGAGGCGTTCACGAAGGGTGAGACGGTGCGGGTGTTGCTGCGGTAACTGCAAACGCAAAGGTCGCGAAGGACGCCAAGGTTCGCAAAGGAATGAGCTTGCGATAGGATTGCGGGGTGAGTGAGAAGCTATCGCACTTCGACGAAGCCGGGCAGGCGCGGATGGTGGACGTGGGCGCGAAGGCGGCGACGCGACGCGAGGCTGTGGCCGGGGCGTTCGTCGAGTTGAATGAGGCGGTGCTGGCGGCGTTGCCGAAGAATCCGAAGGGCGATCCGCTGGAGGTGGCGCGGTTTGCGGGGATCCAGGCGGCGAAGAAGACCAGTGAGTTGATCCCGATGTGCCATCCGCTGGCGCTGAGCTTTGTGGATGTGACGGCTACCGTTGTTGCCGGAGGTGTCGAGATTCGCGCGACGGCGGCGACCGTCGCCGGAACCGGTGTGGAGATGGAGGCGATGACCGCCGCGGCGGTCGCCGCGCTGACCATCTATGACATGACCAAGGCGCTGGATAAGGGGATTCGGATTCGTGAGGTCGTGCTGCTGAGCAAGACCGGTGGAAAGAGCGGGGACTACCGCAGGGCATAGAGCGTAGAGTGAAGAGCGCAGATTGACAGAGCGGATTCCCTGCGGGAACGGCAAACAGAAAGACTGAGGCGATGAATGATGTTGAAGCGTTTGATGGTTCTGGCTGTAAGTTTGGCGGTGTGTGGCGCGGCGGGCGCGCAACGGGACATGGCATTGGAGTCGGGGCTGGCGCGAACTCCGCCGATGGGCTGGAATAGCTGGAACCATTTTGCCGGTAGGGTCACCGAGCAGGATGTGAAGGACGCCGCCGACGCGCTGGTCTCAACCGGAATGCGCGACGCGGGCTATGTCTATGTGAACATCGACGACACCTGGGAAGGCGAGCGCGATGCGCAGGGCGTTCTGCACGCCAACAACAAGTTTCCTGACATGAAGGCGCTGGGAGATTACATCCACGCACGCGGTCTGAAATTCGGCATCTACTCCTCGCCCGGGCCGCGGACGTGCGCGCGCTACCTGGCAAGCTATGGGCATGAGCAGCAGGACGCCGACCTGTATGCGAGCTGGGGCGTTGACTACCTGAAGTATGACCTGTGCTCGTTCGGCACGCTGATGGAGGCCGGCATGGCCGACCACTTTGACGATCCGGACTACGGCAACAAGATGATGAAGGCCGCTTACCTGAAGATGCGCACGGCGCTGGACAAGACGGGCCGGCCTATCGTGTTCAGCCTTTGCCAGTATGGCCACGATGACGTATGGACGTGGGGCGCGAGCGTGGGCGGTAATCTGTGGCGCACCACTGGAGACATCCAGGATAACTATGCCAGCATGACGAAGATCGGATTTGCGCAGGGGCCGCTGGCAAAGTATGCCGGACCGGGCCATTGGAACGATCCGGACATGCTGGAGGTCGGCAACGGCGGCATGACCGCCGATGAGTATCGCACCCACATAAGCCTGTGGGCGCTGCTGGCCGCGCCGCTGCTGGCCGGCAATGATCTCTCCAAGATGACGCCGGAGACGAAGTCCATCCTGATGAACAAGGCTGTGATTGCGATCGATCAGGACAAGCTGGGTGTGCAGGGAGACCGCGTCAGCCAGAGTGGCGATCTGGAGGTGTGGTCGAAGCCGCTCGGCGGAGGCGCTGTTGCAGTGGGATTGTTTAACCGCGGGACGAGCGCTGCACCGATGACACTGAAACTGAGTGACGTGGGAGTGAAGCACGCAGTGCATGTCAGCAGTTTGTGGGAAGGCGCGAATCCCATCGTCGCAAATGACGAGGTGTCGGTGAGCGTGCCGGCGCATGGCGTGGTGCTGTTGAGGATTGAGCCGTAGGGTTTCCTTTCAGTTACCAGTCGGCCAGTTTTCCAGTTGCCAGTTAGACGGCGGAGGCGAGGGTGACGGCGAAGGTGTACGCCGGGTCGTGGAAGGTGCGCGTGACGGTAAAGCCCGCGCCCGTGAGCAGAGTTGCGAGAGATTCTGCTGAGAACTTGTAGCTGTTCTCCGTATGGATGGTCCCGCCGGCGGCGAAGGTGATCCGCTTCCCTGCCAGGTCCACCGTTTGCGGCGCGAGGCTTTCGAGGTGCATCTCGATGCGGCTCTCGACGGCGTTCCAGCGGGCGCGGTGGGCAAAGGCGTCGAGGTCGAAGCCGGCGTCGAGCTCGCGATTGAGGTGGGTGAGGATGTTCTTGTTGAAGGCCGCGGTGACTCCGGCGGCGTCATCGTAGGCTGCGAGCAGCGTCTCGACGGACTTGGATTCGCTGGGGGCGAGATCGGTGCCGAGCAGCAGCGCGTCACCGGGGGCGAGATGGGTGCGGAGCGTGCGCAGGATGGATGTGGCCTCGGCGGGCGTGAAGTTGCCGATGCTGGAGCCGATGTAGAGCGCGAGGATGCTGTGGTGCGCGGGGCGGGTGATGGTGTAGCGCTCGGTGATGTAGTTGGCGACGTGCGGCTGGATGCGCAGGCCGGGGATGCCTGCGAGCGTGGCGTCGGCGGCTTCGAGCGCGGAGGCGCTGACGTCGATGGGTTGATAGAGGACCTG
>Ga0302151_10001518_pt1 | contig 11819 bp, 14 predicted proteins | sample I_Bog_N1_3_FD_192428 | JGI IMG/M metagenome (GOLD analysis project Ga0302151, IMG submission 192428) | Peat permafrost microbial communities from Stordalen Mire near Abisko, Sweden - I_Bog_N1_3 | ecosystem: Environmental > Terrestrial > Soil > Wetlands > Peat | place: Sweden: Abisko, Stordalen...
TGGTCGGTCGGGCAGCGCCGTTCAAGCGGTGAAGTGGGGGTGTCGGATGTCGGATCTAGCGGTCAAGCCGTCGCAGCCGATCGCGTTGCAGGCACGATTAAACGAGGATTGGCTCGCCGTCGGGATAGGCCTGCTGGTATTCGCGGCGGGCCTTGTCAGCCTCAGCGGAATCGATCTTCTGGGATGGGCGGTGACGACATCGGTCTATACCGACGTCGCCCGGGCATTGGGCCCGTTTGCAAAGGCCTATGGCTGGCTCGGAGGTGGCGGCGCATTGCTGGCGACCTATGCCGCCTTGCTCGTCGTGCTGAGTACCGGCGTGGCGACGCTGGGAGCCGATGTCCGAAAATTCGCCATCGCATTCAGCGCGGTGTTCGCCATCGCCTATGGTAGCTGGATTCTCGGCAGCTACGCCTATATCGCCGCGGTGACGCCGGCCGAGCAGAATAGATTCGGGATCAGTTGGTCGCTCAAGCTGACCAATGAAGGCGGCTTCGTCGTTGCCCTGCTGGCGGGTTTGTTCATCGCCAACTTCCTGCCACGCCTTGCCGGGTGGCTCAAGCAGGCGATCCTGCCGGAACTCTACATCAAGATCGCGATCGTGATTCTCGGAACCACCGTGGCGGTGACGGCGGCCGGCCGGCTGAATCTCGCCTCGTCGCTGCTGCTGCGCGGCGCCGCCGCGATCGTCGAGGCCTATCTGATCTATTGGGCGGTGATCTATTACATCGCGCGCAAATGGTTCGGCTTCAGCCGCGAGTGGTCGGTGCCTCTGGCGTCCGGGATTTCGATCTGCGGCGTCGCCGCGGCGATTGCAACCGGCGGGGCGATCCGGGCCCGGCCGGCGGTGCCGATCCTGGTGTCGTCGCTGGTGGTGGTTTTCGCGGTCGTGGAGATTTTGATTCTGCCGTTTCTCGCGCAAACCTTCCTGTGGCAGGAGCCGCTGGTGGCCGGTGCCTGGATCGGCCTCGCCATCAAGACCGATGGCGCGGCGGTTGCCGGCGGCGGCATCACCGAATCGCTGATCTTGGCCAAGGCGGCCGCTGAAGGCATCCGCTATCAGCCGGGCTGGATTCTCGCGACCACGACCACCGTCAAGATCTTCATCGACATCTTCATCGGGGTCTGGGCGTTCATTCTCGGCTACATCTGGACCAATCATATCGACAAGGGACCGGACAAGGCGAAGGCTTCGGAAATCTGGCAGCGCTTCCCGAAATTCATCCTCGGCTTCATTTTCGTCTTCGCGGTTTCGCTCTGGCTCGCGATCGGCTCTACCCCGGAGATTGCCAAGGCGCTTCCCGCCGCGGCAGGCGAGGCCAATGTCTTCCGGGTCATCTTCTTCATCCTGACGTTCTTCTCGATCGGCGTGCTGTCGGACTTCCGCAAGCTGTGGCAGCAGGGGTTCGGCAAGCTCGCGGCGGTCTATTTTGTCAGCCTGTTCGGATTTGTGATCTGGGTCGGGCTGCTGATCTCGTGGCTGTTCTTCAGCGGTTTCAAGCCGCCGCTGGCAAGCTAGCGAAGCGATTCCATGAAGCCGATCCCATGGTTTCCTTTGTCATTCCGGGCTCGCTCATGCCGCGCTTCGCGCGTCACACCCGCCCCGGAATGACAATGATCTTTGCTGCAGACCGAAATGATCTGAACTTCAAAATCGCTGAGCTAGTCGGTTCAAGGGGAAAGCCCGATGTCGCAACCCGATCTCAAGAATGAAATCAACGCGGCTGCGGTCGAACCGCTGCTGCCGATCGAGAAAAAGCTGATCGGCTGGAGCCTGGGGATCGGCATCGGGCTGCTGATCGTGTTGATCGCGCTCAACCATTTCGTTCCGATTGAATTCTAGTCGCCCCGGCCTGCCATGGCGAATGCGCGGGCTGGCGCGGCGAATCCTTCCCGGAGAATAATCGACTGCGGCGGAGGTCAGTGCGGCGATAAAGCTTCTGCCACGGCTCAATCCGACAGGAAGCATATTGCTATTTCGGCGATGCTCTCGACAGGCGTCGCCGCCAGCGCCAAGTCTGCTGCGTGGCCGATTGCCCGGATTGGCGCGCGGAGAATGATAGCCATGAAAAAAGTGAATTCGCTGCTTCGTCTGACGTCGTCCCGGCTGCGCCGCCAGCTCGCCGTGATCGTCGAGATTGCCGCGGCCAGCCTGCCCTCCGCCGGGGCCTAATTCGGTAATTTTCGTCTGATCATGTCAGGCGACGACCTTGCGAAGCTGTCACTCTCTTCCGCGCGCGCGAGTTGCTCGGATTTTGAGTTGCAGCTCGACGAGTCGTCCTCCCTGCGCGCGCGAACGCAGGAGGAATACGCGATAGCCCTGCACTTTTCCCGGAAGAGGTGAGGCGCGGCCGGCACGTCCCCCGCGGGCATGTGCCCCGCCTGCGATGTCGCGGCGGGCCTCGCCTCGAGGATCGTGTGATGAGCGCCGCGGCCGTGAATATCGGCTGATCGATCCGCCGCTGGTCAAAAATGCGATGGCCCGATCGATGCGCGGTATAGCGGCAAGAATATTGAACTTCCTTCATTTGCATTGAAGCAATAAATCCACCGTCGCGGAGATGCTGCGCAGCCGTGTCGTTGCTATTTTTGCGCGGCCCTCGACACCACCGGGCGTCCCCACCATCATCCTGAGAGCGAATGGCCGCCAGGCGCGGCGACATTCCCCAGGAGAGTTTCGATGCAACGCCGCGAATTCGTCAAAATGTCGGTGGCAGCCGTCGCGATCGCTGCGCAGCCAGGCCAGCCGCGCGCGCGAGCGCGTGTCTTGCAAGCCTGACCGTTGCCGACAACCCCCATCACAGAGGATCGAGACATGCGTTGGTTCAAGCGGTTGATTGCGGTCGCGGTGCTGTCGATGAGCACCGCGCTGGCCGGAATGGGCGCCAGCTACGGGCAGGACAAGGTCGTCCGCATCGGATTTCAGAAATACGGCAAGCTGGTGCTGCTGAAGAGCAAGGGCAGCCTGGAAGCCAGATTGAAGGCGCTCGGTTACGGCGTGACCTGGACCGAGTTCCCCTCGGGACCGCCGCTGCTGGAGGCGATCAATGTCGGCGCGATCGATTTCGGAAACACCGGCGAGGCGCCGCCGATCTTCGCGCAGGCGGCGGGCGCGCCGATCCGCTACGTCGCCTATGAGCCGCCGGCGCCGGCAGGCGAGGCGATCCTGGTTCCGAAGGACAGTCCGCTCAAATCCGTCGCCGATCTCAGGGGCAGGAAGGTCGCCCTGAACAAGGGCTCCAATGTGCATTATCTGCTGGTGAAAGCGCTGGAAAAAGCCGGCGTCAAATATTCCGACATCACGCCGGTATTCCTGGCGCCCGCCGACGCCCGCGCTGCCTTCGAGCGCGGCTCGGTCGATGCCTGGGCGATCTGGGATCCGTTCCAGGCGGCGGCGGAATCCGCCACCGCGGCCAGGACCCTCGCCGACGGCCGCGGCATCGTCGCCAACTATCAGTTCTATTTGTCGTCGCAGAAATTTCTGGAAGCCGATCCCGGGGCACTCGACGCGATCCTGGCCGGGCTGCGTGAAGTCGATGACTGGGCGAGGTCCGACATCCACGCCGTCGCCGAACAGCTCAGCCCATCCGTGGGGCTGCCGGTGCCGGTGCTCGAGCTTGCGCTGAAGCGGCAGTCCTATGGCATCAGGCCCATCGACGCCGAGGTGGTCGCCGCGCAGCAGCAGCTGGCCGACACCTTCCTGAAACTCGGTCTCATCCCCAAGGCCATCACCGTTTCCGAAGTTGCAGGAAAGCCCGGCACATGAGCGTCAAACAATCGTCCAAGGAGCCGTCCATGGCCAATATTCTCTGGTTCCTGCCGACCCACGGCGATGGCCGCTATCTCGGCACCACCGCCGGAGGCCGCGAGGTCAACTTCAATTACCTGCGCCAGATCGCGCAGGCCGCCGACCAGCTCGGCTATTTCGGCGTGCTGCTGCCGACCGGGCGAAGCTGCGAGGATTCCTGGGTGGTCGCCTCGGCGGTGGCGCCCTGGACCGAGCGGCTGCGCTATCTGGTGGCTGTGCGGCCCGGCCTGCAATCGCCGACCGTCGCCGCGCGCATGACCGCGACCCTCGACCGGATCTCGAACGGGCGGCTGCTGATCAATGTCGTCACCGGAGGCGATCCGGTCGAGAACAAGGGCGACGGCATCTTCCTCGATCACAACGAGCGTTATGCGGTGACCCGCGAGTTTCTCGACATCTACAGCGACCTGCTCGCCGGCAAGACCGTTGATGTCAAGGGACGGCACATCCACATCGAGGACGGCCGCCTGCTGTTCCCCCCGGTGCAGTCGCCGCGTCCGCCGCTGTATTTCGGCGGATCCTCCGATGCCGGCATCGATGCCGCCGTCGACACCGTGGACAAATACCTCACATGGGGCGAGCCGCCGTCGCAGGTCGCCGAGAAGCTCGAGCGCGTCAGGGCGGTTGCGGCCAGGCGCGGCCGCAAGCTCTCCTTCGGCATCCGCCTGCATGTGATCGTCCGCGAAACCAGTGCGGAGGCCTGGGCGGCCGCCGACGAACTGATCAAGCACGTCACCGACGAGACGGTGGCCTCGGCGCAGAAGATCTTCTCCCGCATGGACTCGGTCGGCCAGCAGCGCATGATGCAGCTGCATGGCGGACGCCGCGACAGGCTCGAGATCAGCCCGAATCTCTGGGCCGGTGTCGGCCTGGTGCGCGGCGGCGCCGGCACGGCGCTGGTCGGCGACCCGCCGACGGTGGCGGCGCGGATCCGGGAATACCAGGACGTCGGCATCGATACCTTCATCCTGTCGGGCTATCCGCATCTGGAGGAAGCCTATCGCTTCGCCGAACTGGTGTTTCCGCTGCTGTCGCTGCAGCAAACGGAGAATGTCACGCGGCTTCGCGTCAATACCGGACCGTTCGGCGAAACCATCGCCAACGAACACCGGCCCCAGGTCAAGGCCTCGCAATCATGAGCCTGATCGAGAGCCTGCCGCGCATCCGACGCTGGCGATTGCCGCGTCCCGACGGCCTGGTGCCATGGATCGTACCGCTGGCCATCGTGCTGGTCTGGCAGGCTGCCTGCGTCGGCGGCCTGGTGCCGGCCAGGGTGCTGCCGGCGCCGACCGAGGTCGCGTCGGCGGGCTGGAAGCTGCTGCTGTCCGGCGAATTGCTGCGCAACATCTGGGTCAGCTTCTGGCGCGCGATTGTCGGCTTTGCCATCGGCGGCAGCATCGGCTTCGTCTTCGGGCTTGCCAACGGCCTGTCGCAGCTCAGCAACCGGCTCACCGACACCACGCTGCAGATGGTGCGCAACGTTCCGCACCTGGCGCTTATTCCGCTGGTCATCCTGTGGTTCGGAATCGATGAATCGGCAAAATTGTTCCTGGTGGCGCTCGGGGTGTTCTTCCCGATCTATCTCAACACGCTGCACGGCATCCGGACCGTCGACCCGCAGCTGATCGAGATGGGGCGGATCTACGGCATGAGCGACGGCTAGCTGTTCCGGCGGGTGATCTTCCCCGGCGCGTTGCCGTCGATTTTCGTCGGGGTCCGCTTTGCGCTCGGCATCATGTGGCTGACCTTGATCGTGGCGGAAACCATCGCGGCTTCCTCGGGTCTCGGCTACATGGCGATGCAGGCCCGCGAATTCATGCAGATCGATGTCGTGGTGCTGAGCATCCTGATCTACGCGCTGCTCGGCAAACTTGCCGACAGCACCTCGCGCGCCCTCGAGCGGCTGACGCTGTCCTGGCATCCGGCCTTCCAGAAATAGTGAGAATCCCCATGCAAGAAGCCCTTCGCTTTCTCGTGCCGGACGCCGAGCCCGTGGATCGCACGGACTTCATCGAACGCGCGCGGCGGCTGCGGGATGCTCCGGAAGCGTCTTCACGCCGCGGCCTTCCGCTCAGCATTCGCAGCCTGCACAAGTCGTTCGGCGCCAACCAGGTACTGCGCGGCGTCGATCTGCAGATTCCGGCAGGCCAGTTCGTGGCCATCGTCGGCCGCAGCGGCTGCGGCAAGAGTACCCTGCTGCGGCTGATCGCGGGCCTCGAAACCATCGACACCGGCAGCATCGGCTTCGGCGAGGCGACCCGGCCCGCGGATGTCCGGGTGATGTTCCAGGAGCCGCGGCTGCTGCCATGGGCGCGGGTGCTGTCGAATGTCGAGGTCGGCCTCGGCCGCGACCGCGCCTCTTCGGACGCGCAATTGCGCGCCGAACAGGCCCTCGCCGAGGTCGGCCTCGACGACAAGCGCGGCCAGTGGCCGGCCGTGCTGTCAGGCGGACAGAAGCAGCGCGTGGCGCTGGCGCGCGCGCTGGTCAGCCATCCGCGGGTGCTGGCGTTCGACGAGCCGCTCGGCGCGCTCGACGCCCTGACCCGGATTTCCATGCAGCGGCTATTGGAGCGGGTCTGGCACGATCAGGGTTTTACCGCGATCCTGGTCACCCATGACGTGGCGGAGGCCGTCGCGCTGGCCGACCGCGTGCTGGTGATCGAGGACGGCCGCATCGCCAGGGATATCGAGGTCGACATCGCGCGCCCGCGCCGCCGCGGCTCGGCGGCGCTGGCGGCGCTGGAGGGTTCGATCCTGCGCGATCTCCTGCAGTCCGCGGACGAAACGACAGAGCTGTGAGGCCATCATGAACACCGCCGTCCGCAACGTCACCATCGATCACGAGATTGCCGCCAGCGACTTTCGCGGCGCCATGCGGCATTTGACCGGCGGCGTCAGCGTGATCACCGTCGGCCGCGGCACCGACATCACCGGCATGACGGTGACGTCGGTGTCGTCGCTGTCGCTCGACCCGGCCTCCCTGATCGTCAGCATCAACCGGGAATCGTCGTCATGGCCGCTGCTGAGGCGCCACGGCTCCTTCGGTGTCAACATTCTTACCGCCGACCAGCTCGATGTCGCCGAGCGGTTCACCGGGAAAGATGGGCTGAAGGGCGCCGACCGCTTCGCCGGCGCGCAATGGACCACGCTGGTGTCCGGCGTGCCGATGCTGGTCGGCGCCTTGTCGGCGATCGACTGCGCGACCGAGGATATCATCGAGCGGCACTCCCATGCCATCGTGGTCGGCCGGGTGCTGGATATCAGGAATTCGCGGCGGACCGCGGCGCTGGCCTATTGGCAGGGCCGATATGTCGCGATCGACTGGGATGAGGATGCCGCGCGGCTGGCGGACGTCAGTCTGCCGGACCGCAGCCGCCTGGTCCGCAATCAGACCTGACCGCACGCCATCGCAGGATCGCCGCCGCCTGTTGGCCGCGGCGGTAGCGTTTTTTGCGCGCGCGGCCTAAAACACCGTCAGCGCCGGCGATCGCCGGATGTGGCGGCGGGTCAGGCGATGGAACGAAGGCTTCTCTTGGTCGGCAACGCGGCCGCGGCGCCTGCGGGCCGTGGCCGGTCGGGACGCTGCAACGCGATCCACGACGGCGCTCGGATCCGATGAAGCGCCTGGCGGTCTGGATCTTCTATGGCGTCGGCGCGCTTGCGGTCGGCTATCTCGCGTTGTCCGCCTATGCGCGCTTCACCGGGCAGGACCTGCAGCCCGGCGATCCCATCCACATCTTCCGCAAGCCCGACGCTCCGAACTATTCGGCGGCGATGGGGGGCGATTTCGCCTGATGGCGGGAGACGAAGGTGCGGCCCATGGTGATGTTCTTCTGGGCGCGGATCTGGGTGTTGTCGTAGGTCCAGCACTCGCCGGAATCATCCAGAAAGCAGACCCAGAGCAGATTGTATTCGGGACCGTAGTCGATCAGCAGGTGGGCGTATCCGTCGCCCTTCGGGGTGATGACGGGGATCGGCGGATCGAGCTGCAGGGTGGACATGGACCGACTTTCAAACGGGGATGCCTGAGGGCCTGATGGAAACGAGGCTGGCGCCAAACGGTTCCGGCGCGGGGCGTTGTTCCGCGCCGGATTTGCGCCGGAGGCCCGCGATGCGCCTGGGTTCGGTGCCCGACATTGCGTTCGAGAGCAGGCTGCCGCCGGGCCGATCCGGGTCGCCTTGAAGAGGATCTTGCCCATATCACTGGGCCTGGTGCGTCAGATTGACGGTATCTTGACACCTTAATCCGGCTTGCACGGCACCGTCGGGTGGTAACGCGCTACTTTGCATGGGGTTGTTTTCGATATTTTGGTCGGAGGGCGGCATCGCGCCGGGAACGGACGCGCCTTTGCCCTCCTTCCGGACCTGAACGGTGCCCTCGCAAATCCTCCGGTCAGGCCGTCGCGGCGAGGCGGTGATAGTCGCCGGCGCCGGCGGGGGTGATCGGCAAGCCGCCGTCGGCATATTCGTTGAGCTTGTTGCGCAGCGTGCGGATCGAGATGCCCAGGATGTTGGCGGCATGGGTGCGGTTGCCGAGGCAGTGTTTCAGCGTTTCCAGGATCAGGTCGCGCTCGACATCCGCCACCGTGCGCCCGACCAGCGCGCGGGTGACCTGTTCGGCGGCGAAGGTGGCGTGCGCCACCGCCGGCACGGTCTTGGCGAGGTCGAGACGGTCGCCGTCCGGGGTCAGGATGGCGTCGACGCCGATCTCGTCGCCCTGCGCCATCAGCACCGAGCGGTGCATGGTGTTTTCCAGTTCGCGGACGTTGCCCTGCCAGCGGTTGGAGGTCAGCACCCGCCTGGCCTCGGCGGAAATCGGCCGCAGCGGCACGCCGTTGGCGTCGGCGTATTTCTTGGCGAAGTGCAGCGCCAGTTCGAGGATGTCCGCCGGCCGCTCGCGCAGCGGCGGTATCTTCAGGTTGACGACGTTGAGCCGGAACAGCAGGTCCTCGCGGAAGGTGCCCTCGCGCACGGCATCGGCGAGGTTGCGGTTCGAGGTGGCGATGATGCGGATGTCGACCGGCACCGGCCGGGTGCCGCCGACCCGATCGATCACCCGCTCCTGGATGGCGCGCAGCAGCTTGGATTGCAGCCGCACGTCCATTTCGGAGATTTCGTCGAGCAGCAGGGTGCCGCCGGTGGCCTCCTCGAATTTTCCGATCCGCCGGGCGACCGCGCCGGTGAACGCGCCCTTCTCGTGGCCAAACAATTCGGATTCCAGCAGATGCTCGGGGATCGCCGCGCAGTTGATGCTGATGAACGGCTTCCTGGCGCGGTTGGAGCGAGTGTGGACGTAGCGCGCCAGCACCTCCTTGCCGGTGCCGGATTCGCCGGTGATCATCACCGAGGCGTCGGAGCCGGCGATCTGCTGCGCCAATTTGATCACCTTGGCCATGGCTTCGTCGCGGTAGACCATGTCGCGCGAATCGTTGGCGACCGCGGCCAGCACGGCGGCGATCAGTTCCGGGTCGGGCGGCAGCGGGATGTATTCCTTGGCGCCGGCGTGGATCGCGGCCACCGCGGCGCGGGCGTCGTTGGAGATGCCGCAGGCGACGATCGGCACGTGGATATGTTCGGCCTCCAGCCGCATCACCAGGTCGCGGATGTCGAGCGCGACGTCGACCAGCAGGAGGTCGGCGCCCTTGCCGCCGCGCAGCACCCGCATCGCCTGTTCGTGGTCCTCCGCGTGGGTGACGGAAGCGCCATTGTCCATCGCGATCTTGGTCGCCGTGGTGAGCTGGCCCTTCAATGTGCCGACGATGAGTAGCCGCATGGTAATCTCCTGTTCGTCTGTTCGCGCCGGTCGTGCGCCCAATCGTTAAAGCGCCTCAGGCGCGTTCCGCCTTGATGATTTCCGTCATGGTTACGCCAAGCTTGTCTTCCACCAGCACCACCTCGCCGCGCGCCACCAGCCGGTTGTTGACGTAGATGTCGATGGCCTCGCCGACGCGGCGGTCGAGTTCCAGCACGGTGCCGGGGCCGAGCTTCAGCAACTCGCCGACATCCATCTTGGAGCGGCCGAGCACCGCCGAAACCTGCACCGGCACGTCGAACACCGCTTCCAGATCGGCGGCGATGCGCGAGGCCTGCTCGTCGTCGTGATAGGCCACGTCGTCGAGCGGCGGCGCGCCGGCAGCGTTGAGATCCGGAAGCGGAACCTGTGCGTCGGTGTCACTCATGGCTCAGTCCTCATGGCGGCAATGCCGGTCTGACCGCGGGACGCCATGTAGCGCCCGACCAGGTCGTTGATTTTCGTCTCGATCGCGGCGCGCTCCAGCACCACGCCGCCATCGGCCCATTCGATCTTGCAGTCGCCGGTGGGGATCTCGGGCTCGGCGAGGATCACCAGCCGGCCCTCGAAGCCGCTTCGCTTGGCCAGCCGCTCGATGCGCTCGCGCGCGGCCTCGTAGAGCGATTCGTTGATCCGGACCACCAGATGCGGCGTCGAGACCAGGTGCGAGAAACAATCGCGCACCAGCCCGGTGATCTCGCCAAGCGGCTCGCCGGCAATCAGTTCGCTGCACAATTTGCGCGCCACCGCCACCGCGACATCGACGGCTTCGGTCTCCATCCGGGCCTCGATGCCGGAGAACCGGCTTGCGATGGCCTGAACGGCGATCCCGATCTCCTCGAGCGCCAGCGCGGCGCGGCGGTCGCTCTCGGCCTTGGCCTCGCGCTGGGCGGCGTCGAAGCCGTCGCGATAGGCGCGGGCCTCGGCGGCGGCGACCTTCTGGGCAATTTCCGCCGCCGTGGCCGGCCGCTCGCGCGCCTTGTCCGGCGCCGAGAAGTCCATGTCGAACAGGAATTTTGCGGGTGCGGCCATCAGTATACCAGTTCGTCGTCGGCGCGGTTCTTGGTCAGCATGATCTCGCCCTTGGCGGCGAGGTCCTTGGCGAGGTTGACCAGCAGCGCCTGCGCCTCGTCGACATCGCGCAGCCGCACCGGACCCATGGCGGCCATGTCGTCGAGCAGCATCTTGCCGGCGCGGGACGACATGTTGCCGAGGAAGAAGGCGCGGACTTCCTCGTTGGCGCTCTTCAGCGCGACGCCGAGCTTGTCCTTGTCGACGTTTCGCATCAGGGTCTGCGCCGATCCGGCGTCCAGCTTGACGAGGTCGTCGAAGGTGAACATCAGCGCCTTGATGCGTTCGGCGGATTCGCGGTTTTCCTCTTCCAGCGAGGTGATGAAGCGGGTCTCGGTCTGGCGGTCGAAATTGTTGAAGATCTCCGCCATCACCTCGTGGGCGTCGCGGCGGCGGGTCTGCGACAGGTTCGACATGAATTCGGTGCGCAGCGTCTGCTCGACGCGCTCGATCACTTCCTTCTGCACCGCCTCCATCTTCAGCATCCGGTTGACGACATCGAGCGCCATGTCCTCGGGCAGGATCGCGAGCACCCTTGCGGCGTGCTCCGGCTTCAGTTTCGACAGCACCACTGCGATGGTCTGCGGGTATTCGTTCTTCAGGTAGTTGGCGAGCACCTCTTCCTGGACGTTGGAGAGTTTCTCCCACATGTTGCGGCCGGCGGGGCCGCGAATTTCGTCCATGATGCCGGTGACGCGCTCTGCCGGCAGATATTGCTGCAGCAGCCGCTCGGTGGCGTCGAAGGTTCCCATCAGCGCGCCGGACGCCGACATCCTCGAGACGAACTCGAGCAACAGGTCCTCCACCACGTCGGCTTCCACGGTGCCGAGCGTCGACATGTGGATCGACAGTTCGCGCACCTCGTCGTCGTCGAGCAGCGACCAAATCTTGCCGCCATATTGCTCGCCCAGCGCCAGCATCAGGATCGCCGCGCGCTTCGGACCGCTGATCTTCTCGCCCTTGGGACGGTTGGCCTGCCGGCTCGCCAGGTTGGCGATGACGGTGGAGATGTCGTTGGCGTTGGTGGTTTGCGGTACAGCCATGTCAGATCACGTTGCCGGTTCGCTGAGCCATTGACGAACAATGGTCGCAGTCTCATTGGGGTTGCGTTCGGCCAGTTCGCCGACGCGATGAACGGATTGGGCGTGG
>Ga0302151_10001552_pt1 | contig 11683 bp, 16 predicted proteins | sample I_Bog_N1_3_FD_192428 | JGI IMG/M metagenome (GOLD analysis project Ga0302151, IMG submission 192428) | Peat permafrost microbial communities from Stordalen Mire near Abisko, Sweden - I_Bog_N1_3 | ecosystem: Environmental > Terrestrial > Soil > Wetlands > Peat | place: Sweden: Abisko, Stordalen...
GCGCCAGTTCCGTGATGACCTCGCCGTTGCGGTTCAGCGCCTCGTTGAGTGCGCCGATCTGCGTCTGCAAGGCGCGGGCGATGGCGTCGTCACGCAGGCGAGCCCGAATCTCTGCGCCGGGATGTCGCCCTTCCTCCGCCATCTGGTGGATGCGATGTTCGGCCTGGAGGTAGGAATCGACGTTCGGGCGGCGAGTCCCCGCTCCGCGCCGCAATAACCGATGTGGCCCGCGACCGACCCCGGGCGATTCCAAGCCCAGTCCATCCGGTAGACCGACGTCCGCGCCGCTCAGGTCACGGCGTTGCAACCAGCTGCCCGGAATCTGGATGCCATCGGGTCGGCGGGCGTGCCAGCACGGCGAGTGCGAAGCGTGGGGACAGAGAGCGGTTAGGGTTCGGCCGACGGCGGCCCGAGCATGAGGCCCCTGACCGTGCGGGACATCGGCCGGCGCAGCTCGCGCAACGGCGGTTTGCGCGGGTTTGTGATCTGCGACCCTTCTCAACCTGCCGACCTTGATCCCTTGACGGATCAGCGCCCCTGCACATTTGCCGGGTTGCTAGAAACCGAATGGATGTCAAAAATGGTGCCCGCTCCGGTAATACTACCGCTGCTCATGTTCAGTGTCGCCCTCTACGTTGCTGCTTGGCGTGGCCGCCCGACCAAAATAAGACAAGATGTGTAGTCCACTGATTTACACTACACATGAGTCTGTGTGCGGGGGCACCACGACGGTGCTCCCGCGTGGGCGTTTCAAAGGCCGCGGAAGGAGGAGGTGTTTCGGACGATGGTTAATCATCACGGATCAGACATGACGCTTCCCATCATCGTCGCTGCCATCGTCACCATCCTTGTCCTCGGGATTGGCGCCGTGATCACCAAGGTCGGCACCTGGTACCGCAACCTGCGCAAGCCGGCGTGGAACCCTCCCGACTGGGTATTCGGACCGGCCTGGACGGTCATCCTCGGGCTCGCTGCGTGGGCCGGCGTACTGGCTTGGACCCATGCGTCCGATGCGGGAGCACATCTGCTCATCGCCGCCCTGTTCGGCGCGAATATTATCCTCCATCTGCTGTGGACCCCTCTGTTCTTCAATCTTCGGCGTCCGGATTGGGCCTTGATCGAGGTGCCGTTTCTGTGGCTTTCGGTCATCGCACTGATGGTCGCTCTCGCGCCCTTTTCGCCGATGGCGAGTTGGCTGCTTCTGCCGTACCTGCTTTGGGTCGCCTTCGCGGCCTTTCTCAATCTGACCATCGTCCGGATGAACCCACCGTTCGGATCGGGCGCCAAGAAACTGAGCAGCGGAACGTTGGTCGCTGACTCGCGCACCACTGCATAAATTCTCTGCGCCGCCGGACGGATCCGGAGTTCGGTATGCCGTTCGTCATCTCTGCCATTGTCGTCGTTTGGATCGTTATCTTCGGGGCCGCTTACCTGTCCCGGGTGGTTGGCAGGCTCAGTAGGCGATCGTCGGTCGCCATCGTGACCTGCAGCTACTTTGCTTTGAGCGCTTTCGCCCTCTTATGGTTCGGATTGAATTGGGACGGCTTCTTGGGCATCTTCGGGATGTTGATGCCCTATGCGGCGGGAATAGGAATTGTCATGATCACATCGATAGGACGCCGCCCAGAATAGCGCCGCGGCGTATCGCGGGCCATTCAGGCAAAGCACCTGGCTCAATCCAGCAGGGCGCCCCCATCGACCACCAGGACCTGGCCGGTGCCGTAGGTCTGGCGCATCAGGTAGAGATAAGCCTCAGCGATCTCCGCGGGCTCGCCGGCGTGGCCGACCGGCAGTGTCCTCGCGACCTGCTGATAGAGGGCGTCGCGATCCGCCTCCGGCATCTCACCCCAGAGCGGGGTCTTTACCACCCCGGGCGAGACGGCATTGACGCGAATCGGCGCCAGCTCCACCGCCAGGGCGCGGGTCAGCCCCTCCACCGCGGAGCAGATGGATGCACCCAGCGCCCAACCCGCCCGCGGCCGCTGCCCGGCAATACCGGAGGTGAACACGTCCGGAAGGATGCGCCCGACCGCCTCGCAGACCCGTCCAGGTTGGTTCCCGCCTTCCGCGATGGCGCGCAACCTTTTCGCCTGAGCCTCCACCACCGAGGCAAAGCCGGTGCAGACCTCACGCGGGGGCGCCATCCCCGGCGGTGGCGCGCGCGGCGGCGGACTCCTCCGGCTTGCCGCTGCCTGGAAGCTTGACGTGACGAGGCCTCGACCTCGGCCGGGTGGCGATCGGGCTTGGCCTAATGCTGATGGCGCTCCACACGCTGGTCTGGCCCGCGACGCCGTTCGAGGAAGTGCCGAGCCTACGCCTGGTGCTGGGCGCGATTCGCGACCGATCCCGTGGTCGATGTCATCGTGCCGGCGGTGCTGACCTGGGCGGTGCATTCGTCGGTCGCCATCGTGTTGCTGACCATGTCGCTGGCCGCCCAGGGCGCGGTGCCCCCACACGCCTTCGCGCTCGTGCTGGGGGCCAATCTGGGAACCGCGATCAACCCGGTGCTCGAAGGGGCACCGGCGCCGATCCCGCTGCCCGTCGGCTGCCGGTCGGCAATCTGCTCAACCGGATTCGGCTGTGTGGTGGCGTCGGCCCTGCTGGACCGGCTCGGGCCGCTGATGGGGGAGCAACAGGAAGAAGCGGAACGGGCGGCCTGTCCGGGCAAGAGCGTCCTCGGGGATCGCCCGTCAGTCCAGGAGTTTGTTTGGCCGCACGGTGAAGGTGGCGAAACGGGCAATCGACCAGCGTCCGTCCGGCTGGCGGCGGAAAACGTCGATGCCGCTTTCGGGGGTCGTGTCCTGCTCGGCGCCCTTGCGGACGGTGAGTGTCCAGATGATCCGAACGACGGCAATATCACCGGAGATGATGATCTCGCGGATGTCAGGGTAGTCGTAATGGAGCCGCAGATCCGCACTGGTGAACAGCCGATCGAGGTTGCCACAGAGCGACTCGCGGCTGCGCTCTAGCGCGGACGGCATCGTAGCTATCAGGTCGGGCGCAAAGATGTCGCACGATCCGGCCTCGTCGCGGGCGTTGAAGGCGTCCGCGAAACCACGCAGCCGAGCGGTGATCGCCGCCTTGTCCGCCGCCTCGTCGGCGCGTGCCCGTTGTGGCGTCGCCGCGACGGCCAGGAGGCACAGGCAGGTCATTAGGAGGCGGTTGGACATCGCAGATCCTGTCGTAGCATGCATCCTCCAGGTGGGCAGCGGGACTTGTCATCCGAGGGTTATCGGTCTTACGCTGATCGTTGTGGTCACCCGCGACCGGCTCGACGCCGCCGCCAACAAGTTGCTAGCACAGCGAAACAGGCGTTGCCGGCTTCCACCCGCGCGATCGTGCCCGGATTTTCCCCTGTCGGGAGTTGTGCCACCATTCCGCTGAGCCGGAAGTCGGCTTGCGGCGATGGCTGCCGTTCAGTGGAGCGGCACCTTTTCCCGGAAATGGCCGTTCGTGGGGTCGGGTCCAAACGTGCTCACTCCACTACTCGGTGACAATACCGCTGGCCACGATGCTGTGTCTGAACAACTCCAATTATCCTCGACGGCGGGCTTCGATCACGGGAACCCAGGCTCGGACGATTCGCATAGCCTCCGTTCGAGCCATAGATTGAACTGGCGTGCCCATCGGCGCTTACATCGCCCCGCACGAGGGGAAACGCGGGCGATGCGGTATGTGACACTGCTTCTGTTGTTCTGGGGGCTGTTCGGCTGCGCCGTCGTGGTGATGATGATCTACGGCGTCTTCGACCGCGTGGCGATGAACGACGCTATCATGGCGGCCGTCCTGGCCGCTGGAACTGCGCTCCTTGCAGCTCTGGCGAGTTTCCTGGCCTGGCGCACAAGGCGCTCCGGTTGACCTCAACGGTGACCAACCCTGCTTGGAGGTTCTTACGTACGCTGCTGCTTGCGGCCGTGTTCGCGTGCGCGGCGTTGCCATCCCGCGCCGAGGAGCCTGGATGGCCTGTCTATGGGGGTGCCCCAGGCGGCGGGCACTTCACGCCGCTCACCCAGATCACCGCGGGGAATGTCGGTCGTTTGCAAAAGGCTTGGGAGTACCGCACCGGCGATTTCTCACCGGGCAGCCCGGGCCACCGCGCCACCACCTTCGAAGCGACGCCGATCCTCGCCCACGGCGCGCTGTATCTCTGCACGCCGTACAACCGGGTGATCGCGCTGCAGGCCGAGACCGGCAAACCGCTCTGGGCGCACGAGCCGGACCCGAAGCTGGACCGCGCCTACGACCAGCAGCACTCGCTGATCTGCCGTGGCGTCTCCTACTGGGAGTCGGCTCAGCCCAACCCGGCTATGCCGTGCCAGAGCCGCATCTATGAGGGTGTTCTTGACGGGCGCCTGGAGGCACTGGACGCACGCACCGGCCAGCTTTGTGCCGATTTCGCGGGCAGCGGTACCATCGACCTCAACAAGCTGGACAATGGCGGCGTCGGACCCGTCAACGTCACCTCGGCGCCGGTGGTGTTCGAGGATTTGGTGATCGTCGGCTCGGCGATCAGCGACAACCATCGCACCAACATGCCAAGCGGCTTTGTGCGCGCCTTCGATGCACGCACCGGCCAGGAGCGTTGGCACTGGAGCCCGATCCCCGAAGCCCTGCGCGGCCAGGTCGGCGCCGGCAATGCCTGGGCACCAATGGCGGTGGATACCAATCGCGGTATCCTCTACGCGCCGACATCCAGCCCGAGCCCGGACTATTATGGTGGCCTGCGGACCGATCCACTGCCGGGCGCCGATGCGATCGTCGCCCTGAACGTCAGGACCGGCGCGTTGATCTGGCAGTACCAGACGGTGCATCATGACCTGTGGGACTACGACCTGCCGGCGCAGCCCACACCGGTGGACGTGAATCGTGACGGTCGCACCATCCCAGCGGTCGCCCAGCCGACCAAGACCGGCTTTCTCTGGGTGCTGAACCGCGAGACCGGCGAGCCGTTGTTCCCGGTGACCGAGCGCGGCGTCCCCCGATCCGACGTGCCAGGCGAGCAGAGCGCGACGACCCAGCCGACACCGCTGCTACCACGCCCGCTGGCGGCCCAGAGCCTGACGGCCGAAGACGCATGGGGCATAACGCCGGTCGACCGCGCATTCTGCGTCGCGCGTCGGCGGGACCAACTGGGGCGGAATGGCCTACGATCCGCTCGCCCACCTCGCGATTCTGAACAGCATGAATATCGCGGGATACGCACGCCTGTTTCCATCCGGTGACTACGATCGCCTGCGGCAGCAACACCGTCCGTCTGGGACTGAGTTCGCCCGGCAGACCGGCGCGCCGTTCGGAATGGAGCGCGGCCTGCTTCTCTCGCCGCTGGGTATTCCGTGCAACCCGCCACCCTGGGGCGTGATCTCCGCGATTGATCTCGATACCGGTGAGTTTCGCTGGCAGCATCCGTTCGGCAGCCAGCCTGCCGGAGTCCTTGGTCTGCACGCGCCGGCAAACTGGGGGGCGATCAACCTCGGCGGGCCGCTGGTCACGGCTAGCGGTCTGGTGTTCATCGGTGCCACCGCCGACAGCAAATTCCGCGCCATGTCGGTTTGGACCGGCGACGTGCTATGGGAGCACGATCTGCCCTATCCGGGCGTTGCGACACCGATGAGCTTCCAGGCTGCCGATGGACGTCAGTTCGTCGTCATCGCGGCCGGCGGCAGCGTCCTGCTGCAATCGCCGATCGGCGACGCGCTGGTCGCTTTTGCGTTGCCGCTGCAATAGGCGCGTCCGAAGAAACTCAACCCGCGCCGATCTGTTGGCCGGCGGAGGCCGGCGGAGGCCGGCGGAGGACCCACCAACGTCCGCATTGCGCCCCATCACGGTCGTTCGGGCGACCGGCGCCGTTTCCCGAAAGCGGTCGTTCGTGGGCGGTGGTCAGACGGCGAGAGCGAGCCGCCGGCCGTTTACAAGGGTGAGTTCGACCCGCGGATCATCTGCAGGGCGTTCATGGCCCGACACGACCTTGCTTCGTAAGATGGCGAGTCTCATGCAGACTTCTCAAGCCGGTCATTTGAGGGACAGCCGCCTCAGAATTGTCTTCGGCGACACATTAATGTCGTTCGGCCTGCCTCCGATGCGGCCTTTGAAGACGTCGCGCAGTCACTGGGTGGACTTTAGACCAGTATTGTGCCAGTCCAATCCCGGTCGACATCACCCCCTGGTCTCGCGACGGTGATTCGATTTGACCGGCCGACTTTGCTAAAAGAGCTATCGCTGATGTCGTTCTCAGTCGTCGGCTCAAGATATTCCGGGGTTGTTCCGGCGCTGCTGCGAAATTGGACATCGCCTGGCGAGCACAACGCGGCGCAGGCGGACGCAACCGCGGCCAAGGAACGGCTGGCAAGCTTCTCGGCGACGCCAGGCTGACCACCGAGGGCAGGAGCGAGAAAGTCGAAGGCAAGATCCAGAACGCCGTCGGAGGCATGAAGGATGCCGCGAGGGACGGGCTGAAGAAGTAGTGCCCCACGCTGGAACGCCCGGACCAGAATCGACTATGGCTCCGGACGCTTCCGGTGAGCACACTCGATCAACGCACGCACGGCCGGGACAAGGTGATTGCCGCGCGCAAAATCTGGCGGAGGGGGTTAACTCTGGCGGAGGGGCATAACTTAGTTCACCAACATCGGCGAGCCGCATTTCGAACTGAACACAGAACGTCTGCGGCGGCCACCGCCGCGCCGAAGACGCCATATCGCGACCGTCGCCCGTGCTCCACATGTTGCTGACCGTGCCGACCGATGCGTCGGCCATTCGGCGGAGTACAACGGGCGGCCTCTTTCACGTGTGCTTCAACAACGAGCATCAGGAACTGACATGACTGAAAAGCAGCAACATCATACTGACAAGCAGCAACACCACGGCCGCGAAGCGGCCTCCGAGCGAGGTCGGCAAGCGAGTGACGCACCTGTCCGCGAGACGGGGCACGCCGTGCGCGAAGCCGCCGGGCGCACCAAGGAAGCGTTGGACCGCGGCGTCGAGACTGGCGCGGAGGGCGTTCGCGAGGCCGGCCGCGCGGCGCATGAGGGTGCCGCTCAGACCGGGGACCTGATCGAGCGAGGGGCGGACGAACTGGGGAAGACGGAGACTAGCGTCGCCGCCACCGGGGAGCGCACCGCGGATGCCGCTGTGAAAGTTAGCCAGCGTGTTGCCGAACAGGGACGCGAGGTCCTGCAGACCGGCGCTCGCGCCGCTTCCGACATACAGGGGCGGATCGCCGATGCCGGCTGCGGCAGCGGCGAGGACCTTCTGGGCTCGGCTGCCAGCGCCCTGGGCGTCTACCGCGCAGCCGGCGAGTACTCGGCGTCTCGCGTCCAGGCGCTATTGGATTCTTGGCTGTCGCTCGGACGCGGCATCCAACAGATCCAGCACGCCGCGCTGGAGCTGATGGACGGCGCGGCTGGGCAGGCCAGGCACAGGCCGCAGGACCTGCTCCGTGTCACGTCGCTGGAGGAGTTGGCGCAGGTGCAGCGCGGTCTCTATCTCGACGCGGTGAATCATGCGTTCGAAGCCAGCACGCGGCTGCTCGAACTGGCGATAAGCGCCGCGCAGGAGGCAATTCGACCGCTGCACGCCGCCCAATCCGGACAACCCGCTTCCGGTCGGGGCGCCGCCGAGGTGCTGCGCACGGTGGACGCCAAAGACGACTGATCGCTGCGGTCTACGTTCTGAGACTGAGGGAGCAGGAACCACGGGGACCGCATCACCTATTCGGGATGATCTCGCCCGGAAGGCAATGATCGCACCCGACAGTAATCTTGGTGTCCAGTGCCGCGTCCCGCCGCCGGCGGCGGGCGCGGGGCCCGGCCAGCCTGGCTTGGTCTTGGTGCGATACATGGTGAGCCGTTCGCCCTTGAGGTTGTCGGCAGCGGGGTGACTCGGAGACGGCGGTCCGCCAACTCGGTCAGCGCGGTCCAGCGGCGACGTCTCCTTCACCGGCGCAGCGCAGAGGGCGCGTCACGGCCTGGGAAGACACGCGTGACCGGCGGCGGCGGCCGTGACAGACTCACCGGTCGAAGACGAGAACCGCCTGATCACGGTCGCGGGCGACCTCGGCGCGACAGGCTCGCTGTCGCTGGCACGGTGCAGAACGGGTCGGAGCGTGGTAGTCCTGCACCATGTCCATCGCTCGTGAGCTGTCGGTCCGTTTCACGGTTCAGGAATTCCTGTCCTGGGCGCCGGACGATGGACATCGTTACGAGCTCGTGGACGGCCAGCCGCGAGCGATGGCACCCGGCAGCACCATCCATGGGTTCCTGCAGAACGAACTGGGCAGCCTGATCCGGGACCATTTGCGGCGCAATCACAGCAAGTGCGAGGTGATCGCAAACCCCGGGGTCGTGCCCCGGCTGCTGACAGCGCACAACTTCCGGATACCCGATCTCGGTGTCACCTCATCGAGATTCTTGTCGCCGAGCAACCAGGCCGACACCTGGTCGAATGTCTGGACCTACACCAGCCTGGCTTTGGCCGACTTCCCACCATCAGCAGCCGCGGCAAATTGCAACAATCCGTCCCAGTGCGTGCGGTCAACGCCCGTCTCCTGGACGCCGAACCAATCCCGGCGTCCTTCCCGTCCTGCACGCTATATCAGGTCTGTTCGGAAGCCAGGACATCCACGGTGAGTTCGTCCAAGGTCACGACGACTGGCTGCTCCGGGTGCACGCCGAACATGAACGCGCCGTTCCCGCCAGCCGCCAGGCTGCCATACCTGTGGATGTGGGACATGGAAGGCATAGCCTGACCGCCGTTCCGCGCGGCAAGAATTGCTTCACCCAAAGATACCGCCGACTCCAGAATCATGTTGTCCGCTTCAAGGGAGCCGAACATAAAGGCGGAATAACGGGGGAGTTGGTTCATGCGACCGGTCACGGTAAGCATTTTGAAATTCCTTACAGATCAGGTTTTTTAACCTGAGACAATTTCATTAAACGGCAGGCGCTATCTTACTATGCCTATGCCGAGCACGTTACTGATCGGACTATGGATGGGCGGTTCAGTCTATTTCGCCTCGGCCAGTGGCGGCACAAACCCCTGCGGCGCATGGCGCCCGGCTGCCGTGTAATCACTCCGGACGGAGGCATAAAGGCGCCGCGCCACATCGTACTCGTCCTGAGCTGACTGAGCTGCCTTACTCGCGACTCGCCAATGCAGTTCTGCCACACCCATCAGCGTTTCGGCCGTGTGAACGTCAAAATCACATGTGGCCATGATCGGTTTCCTTTGGCTTGGTGTTGCGGTTTCTTGGTCGCAACCTCCCCGCGCGACGGCGCCCCGCTTACGCATTGCGGCGCCGTCCACCTTCGAATCAACGCGCACCGACACGCCGCGCGACGGCGGAATCTCGATCCGCCCGTCCGGCTGGGCAGCCGCACGAACAAGACGGTGACCCAGTGCAGTGACATATAGCTGGCAGGCGATCGATGCGTCCAGGTTCGGAAATTACTCAAATCCGGCTTCATCGGCTTCCCGACGGCCGCCTGCGGTTTCGCAGTCCGTTGCAGCTCGCACCATGCCGTTCGACTTGTGCCCCCGAACGTCCGCTTTCGCTTCTTCTCGCACCAAAGCAGCCATTCCGCTTTCGGCCCATTGCGGTCGTTCGGATCGTGTCCCCGGGCGTGGGGTAGCAACGTCGATCCTCGTTTCGGTTTCGGGGGTCGGTCACGACCCCTTGCTGCGAGGCTACGGCATGCACACAATTTGCTTGAGTAATATTTAGCGCTCTGATTCCATGAGTCTTTCTCGATTCGGGGCGCTCATGGGACGACAGGGTGGAGAGCTTGGTTATTTTGGGGACGCCCGTCGTGCGGCGATGGGCACCACGCTGATCGAGCGGGTGATGGAGACCGGGTCGCTGGTCATCCGCAAGCTTGGCTGTGACCGCGCCGGCGAGGTGGCGATCCATCGGTTTCTGTCGGCGCCTTCGGTCACAACGGCCGAAATGGTCGAGACCCTCGCGGCCCGCACCGTTGCCGCCTGCGCGGGACGCCAGATCGTCGTGGCACAGGATACGACCGAGATCAATTTCGCCGGCCGCGAGGAGCGGCGCCGCGGCTTGGGACCGGCGGGGGATGGTGTCTCTGCCGGGTTCTTCATCCATCCGCTGATCGCCATCGATTGCGAGACCGAGGCCGTTCTCGGTCTGCTGGGCGCCAAGATATGGACCCGCAGCGACGAGATCCCCGCCGCGAACGCCGCGGCTCGCGCGCTGGAAGACAAGGAGAGCATCCGCTGGGTGGAAGGGGCAGAATGTGCGGCGGCGCGCCTGGCCGGGGCCGCCTCGGTGGTGGTCGTGGCCGACCGCGAGGGCGATATCTACTCCGGCTTCGCGCGATGCCCGGCAGGGGTCGATCTGATTGTGCGGGCGGCGCAAGACCGCGTGCTGGACGACGGAACGCGCCTTTTTGCGGCGCCAGCCTCGTGGCCCGAATTGGCTAGAACCGAGGTTGTTGTGGCGCCTTCCCGCGTCGGCGTGCCCGGCCGGGTCGCGAAAGTCGTGGTGCGTGCTGGGTCGATTGTGATCTCGCGTCCACGGCATGGCGGCGATCGCTCAGACCCGCCGCATCTGACGATGCATATGGTCGAGGCGCGCGAGATCGATGGCCCCGCCGGAGTGACGCCGCTGTTGTGGCGGCTCCTGACCACGCGCCCTGTCACCAGCGCTGCCGAAGCGCAGGAAATCGTACGCCTATATCGCCTGAGGTGGCGGATTGAGGAAATTTTCAGAGCATTGAAAAGTGACGGTATGCGACTGGAGGAAACCCAAATGAATGACGCCGGCCGGCTGTTCAAGCTGGCTTTGGTCGGAATGGCCGCGGCCACCCGCACAATGCAACTGGTCAACGCCCGAGATGGCGGCCCGCGGCCCGCGACCGATGTCATTGATGAAGCCTTGCTGCCGGCCGCTGAAGCCATTGGCGCAAACCTCGAACGCAAAACGCGCGTCAGCAAAACCCCCATCCGCGCCACTCGCTCGCTTGGCTCGCCTGGATCATTGCCCGTCTCGGCGGATGGAACTGCTACTACAAACCTCCCGGACCCAAAACCATGCGCGCCGGATGGGCCCAGTTCGCTGCCATGGCAGCGGGCTTCCTCATCGCCATTTCGCAGACAAATGTGTGAATCCCGTAGGCTGCGAGGACCGGTGGGTCCGCAGCGGCCGTCGGGTTGCCGGCGTGTCGGAGCACTCCGCACCAAACAGCATCCGCGACCCCGGCGGACCGCCTTCCGCAGCGCCGCCGCCCCGGCGATGACGATGTCGTGAACCGCCGGCAGCCCTTCATGTCCCTATGCCGTCGATGCCCGAGCGCTCGCCATCTGACCTCCGCCAGTCCGGCACGTGCTGAACCTGACACCAACCCCGACGCCGTCTTCCGTCAGGAATTCAACGCCACCTGCTTCCAGTGCCGCCTGGATCGACTCGAGCGTGCTTCCCCGAGGCCGGACCGCCTCGTTCTCGATCATGTTCAACGTCACGGTCGATAGCGCGGCGTGGTGCGCGAGCGTGGCCTGGGTCCATTTCAGCAGGCCGCGGGCAGCGCGGATTTGGGCGGTGCTGATCATGGCGCCACACCCTATCCTAAATTGGCTCATCCTGGGTTTCGGGGGGGCGCTTGGCGGTCAGGCGACCAGGGCTCCAACGAGCGCAGCGAGCAGCTGCTTTCCTCTCTTGCGGGCATTGTGA
>Ga0302151_10001558_pt1 | contig 11659 bp, 11 predicted proteins | sample I_Bog_N1_3_FD_192428 | JGI IMG/M metagenome (GOLD analysis project Ga0302151, IMG submission 192428) | Peat permafrost microbial communities from Stordalen Mire near Abisko, Sweden - I_Bog_N1_3 | ecosystem: Environmental > Terrestrial > Soil > Wetlands > Peat | place: Sweden: Abisko, Stordalen...
TGGTCTTGCTGGCGACCTCACGCACCAACTGCGCGCCCATGTTCTCGAACTTGTCGGACAGCTCGATTTCCTTGGCGACGGTGACGCCGTCCTTGGTGATTCGCGGCGCACCGTAGCTCTTGTCGAGCACAACGTTGCGGCCCTTTGGACCCAGCGTCACCTTCACCGCGTCGGACAAAATATCCACGCCGCGCAGCATGTGCGCGCGAGCGTCGGTGCCAAACCGTACGTCCTTGGCTGCCATTGTCAGTGTTCCTTGTTCGTGAACGTCGTCGCGAAGCGCGAAGGCGCCTCAAGCAGGCTTCTGCTTAGCCGCGCCTTCGATGATGCCCATGATGTCTGACTCTTTCATGATCAGCAGCTCTTCGCCGTCGAGCTTGACCTCGGTGCCGGACCACTTGCCGAACAGGATGCGGTCGCCCGCCTTGACGTCCAGGGCGACGATCTGGCCCCGCTCATTGCGCGCGCCGGGGCCGACGGCGATGACTTCGCCTTCCATCGGCTTTTCCTGCGCCGTGTCGGGAATGATGATGCCGCCCGCGGTTTTTTCTTCGGCCGTCAGCCGGCGGACCACGACCCGGTCGTGCAGAGGGCGGAACTTCATCGCTTTATCTCCCGAATGGCAGCGCCTGTGCAAGGAACGATCCCCACCACCAGCGCCGAGCGGTTTCACGACCATCCACAGTCGATGGGCGCGATGCCCGGAAAGGCGTGGCGCGGTCGGGTTGAGTCAGTCTTTAAGCCGCATGTCGTATGATAAGCCCAAGACCGCAGCCGAATGCCAGCGCGGCAATCATGCTATTGTCGGGATTCTAGCCGACATGTGACAGCAATGCCCCGACACGTTCTCCGCTTGCCAGGTGTCGAACAGGGAAGCTGATTTCCGCGAGGGTGCCGCCGCCAGTCGTGGCGCGGTAGACAATCTCCGATTCGAGAAGCGCCGCGAGATCGGAGGCAATGCCATCATGCTGGTGCGCCCGATACTGCGGCCTGCCCCAACCATCGTCAGCCACAACCAATTGCGCTTGCGAGGGCTCGGTCCTGCTCAGCGTGACCGCGATACATCCGGAACTGCGGCAACCAAACGCGTGAAGCAGGGCGTTGACCACCAGTTCGGAAGTGGCGAGCACTATGGCCCTGACCTTCAGGGCGGGCATATCGACCGGCTCGATCCAAGTTCTCATGTGGATATGCCCGACGACGGGGCCGAACAGCTGAATCAAATTGCGAACCGTTGTCCGAAGTGCGCCCGCGCAGGGCAGCGCCTCCACGCCATCGCCTGCGTCCAGGGAGCGGAACATGGCCGCAAGCTCCGCCGCGAGTCTGTACTCGGTAACAGCGCCGAGCGGATATCGCATGCCCAAGGGCAATCTGTGCTCAAGCCCGCTGACCAGACGGACCATGCTGTATGCCCGGTGCATCGCTTCATTAGCCCAGAGCGGTTGAAGGTCCGCAAATTCATTGCACGACGGCAGTATTCGATCAAGAAGAGCACCAAGCACGGCTTGCCGCTGCATCGACATCGCACCCGCCAGACCCGCCATCAGCTCGATCCGGCAGGGCCGCCTCTGACCAGTATGGAGTTGACTGCCTTGGCTCACGTGAACCTCCAGCGCGGCGATGGCAGCGCCGCGCCTTGCTGTACAAAGGCGCGCGCCCGCCCGATTGGCGATCAACGCCTAAGTGTCCGATCATAGTGGGCAAGGCGCGTCGAAAAAGCTTCGGAATCTACTCATCCCCAACGCCGCTGACCGGCGCACCGCTCTGCCTGGTATCGGGACCGTCGCCGCATCTTGGCTCGGCATGGCCGCGATCGTCGGCAGGTTCAGCGCCCCGCCGACCGTCTCAGCCAGTCCAATCGGCATTGCGGCCGTCAGGCATCCAAGCGTCGAGGGCGGACGCCAATCGCCCGGCTCAGGTCGGCCTGGGCTGCGCCGAGCCCACGCGACAGGAGCCAGCCCGAGCGACACCAAAGCGTGATCAAAGACAAGTGGGCGGCGCAGGATCGCCGCCACAATCAACGTCAATGGCTGCCGCGCCGGCGCCAGCCTCGCGGCGATTCGAAGCTCAGACCCTACAGAGGGCTCGGGACGGCTTACCAAGTGGTAACCGGGTTACCGATGGATACGCGGCCTTGGTAGAATTGGAGACTGCCTAAGCGGTATTCGCTGGCATCGTTGGCTGGATATCGGAATCAACTGTTCCCGCGTCATCGGTATGCCAGGCAGCGGCCAGTGCCAATCTTGCCAGTGCCGGAAGCGATTTCGCCCCCGTTTTCTTCATGATCGAGGCGCGGTGGTTTTCCACCGTTCGCTGACTGATTCCGAGATCCGCGGCGATGTTCTTGCTGGGCGTGCCGGCGAGCACCAACTCCATGATCTGCCGCTGTCGCGGAGTCAAACCCGTGACATGGTTTGCCGCTTCCTCCCGCGCGTCTGCCAGCCTGCGAGAATCACGAGATTGCTCGATCGCGCGCTCGATGCTGGCAAGCAGTTCCCCTCGACCGAATGGCTTCTCGATAAAGTCCGAAGCGCCCGCCTTCATGGCCTCAACCGCGATCGTCACGTCGCTGCTGCCCGTTATCATGATTGCCGGAAGCCGGTCGCCCGTAAGCCGCTGTAGCAATTCAAGCCCGCTCATTCTCGGCAGGTAAGCGTCGATCAACAGGCATGCTCCTTTTCCGGGGCGGTAGTCTGCGAGGAATGCTTCGCAGGACGCATAGTCGGCGACGGTCCAGCCATCCTGCTCGAGCAGACTGCGAAGTCCCTCCCGCACGTTGGCGTCGTCGTCGACGACAAAAATGAGGGGTGCACCCGAAGCGCCTCCCGGTTCAGTCTGTGGAGGGCCGGCCTGCGATACCGGCAGCAGCCGTTGAATCACCTGGGTCAGCTCGCCCAGCTTCACCGGCTTGTTGAGCTGCACGCAGTTCTGCAGCGCGATCTCCCGCAAGGTAACCATCGAGATATCACCGGTCAGGATGATGACCGGGATCGCACGATGAAGTTTCCCCCTGACCTTGCCGATGAACTCGAGCCCGGTCAGGCCATGGGGAAGATTATAGTCCGCGATGATGAGGTCGGGTCGGATCGGACCCCGCGTGACCAGGTGTAGCGCGGCGACGCCGTCCGGCGCTGTTGCCGTGCGATGGCCATCCTCCTGGAGCACGAGGTCAAGCAGTCCACGCACTTCGGGATCGTTCTCGACCACCAGGATGACGCCCGAGCGCCGAACGGCGACAACGTCTTCGGTGCCGGGCCGCTGGCGTTCCGGCTCCGGTGCAATCTCGCTTGGTTTCAGCACGACCTCGATGGCGAACACCGACCCTTTGCCCGGACGCGAGCGGGCCCGCACCCGATGGCCCAGCAAATTCCCCAGACGCTGCACGATGGACAGGCCAAGACCGAGGCCACGGCTCCGCTCACGCGCGGCATTGTCGAGTTGATGATACTCCTCGAAGACCGCTTGCAGCTCCTCGTCGGGGATGCCGACGCCGGTATCCCAGACCTCGATGCTCAGCAAGCCACGGTGCCGCCGGCAACCAAGCAGCACTTTGCCGGCACTGGTGTATTTCAGTGCGTTCGACAGCAGGTTGCGGATCATCTGCTCCAGCAGCCGCGGATCGCTCTGTATCGAGAGGCTGCACGGCACCGCGCGCAGGACAAGCCCTTGCGCGCTCGCGTGATAGGTGAACTCATCCTTCAGCCGGCCGAGCAGATCGTTGATCGGGAAAGTTACCACCTCAGGGCGGACGGTGCCGGCCTCGATTTGGTTGATGTCGAGCAGCGCGTTCAGCATGCCGGTCACGGCGCCTAGCGTCTCGTCGAGCCGTGCGACCAACTGTTGTGCCCGCTCACCTTCGACGGTTGTCGCCAGCAGCCCCTGCAGCAGGGCCAGCGATTGCAGCGGCTGGCGGAGGTCATGGCTCGCGGCGGCGAGGAATCGCGACTTGGCGGCATTGGCCAGATCGGCCTGCCGCCTCGCCGCCGCGAGCGCGTCGGCCTCGTGCCGCCGCTCGGTGATATCGGCAAAGGTGATGACAACGCCGCCGACCCCGTTGTCCTGGGTTCGATACGGCAACACGCGCCGGCTGTACCAGGCGCCGTTCTGCCCTTCGATCTCCCGCTCGATCGGCCCGATGGTCTGCAGCACCGCCCTGGCCTCGGTCAGCAGCGCACCATCGGTTGCGAGCGAGGTCAGGTCGGCAAGCGGCCGCCCGACGTCGCTGGGGATGACATTGAACAGTGACTTGGTCGCTGGCGTGAAAAATCGGATGTTCAGGTCTTTATCGAGGAACAGCGTCGCAACGTCGGTGCTGTAGAGGACATTTTGCAGATCATTGGCGGTGGTTCGCTGCCGCTCCAGGGTCTCGTGGAGCTGGCTGTTGAGAGCAGTCAGTTCCTCGTTGAGCGATTGCAGTTCCTCCTTCGAGGTCAGCAGTTCCTCGTTCGTGGATTGGAATTCCTCGTTGACGGACAGGGCCTCTTCGTTGATCGCCTGCTGCTCTTCGCTGGAGATTTCGAGGCTGCGGATCGCCCCCTGCAATTCCACCCTCGTGGCGTCAAGTTCCAGCTCAAGCTCGGCCACCAGCGAAGCGTCCCGGGCCGTGGCGGAGCGACCCTGCTTTTCCTCCTGCGGCGGCGCGTCAACGAAGCAGATCAACAGCAGCTCTTCGCCGTCGCTCATCACCGGGCGCGCGTCGATGTTGAACGAAGCCGTGCCGCCACCGACGTTCGTCCGGCCGCCGGCGACCACAACGCGCGCGTTCTGTTGGGTGGCTTGTTGGATCGACGCCGCGAGTTTGGCGCGCAGCCCCTGGCGGGCAAGGGCGAGCAAATCATGCGTCGGATGACCCGGTGCCACGCGCAGATAGCGGTCCGTCGGTCCCAACGAATAGAGGCATTCGTGCCGGCGGTTGATCAACACCGCTGCCGGCGCATAGCTCTCCATGACCAGCCGCCGGCAAAGCTCGCCGAGCGCGGCTTGTCGCGACAGCGCCTGGCCTGGTCCAGGTCGTGGGTGGATTCGGCTGCCGTCACCGGTCATCGGGAATCCGGGATCTCCCGGCCGGGCGCGAACAATGTGCCGATACAGCCGCTCCGATTTGGCGATGGCTTCGAAGCGGCCTTCGGCTTCGCCGACCGTCTCCGAGCTGCCGAGCAGCAAAATGCCACCCTCGCGCAGGGCAAAATGGAACAGCGAGAGGATCTTGGCCTGTGCCTCCGGCGCCAGATAGATCAGCAGGTTCCGGCACGACACTAGGTCGAGACGGGAGAACGGGGGATCGGCCAGCACATCCTGCACGGTGAACACCACCGCCGCGCGCAGCTCGTCCAGAACTCGATAACCGTGGTCTTCACGCGAGAAGAAGCGTTCCAGTCGCGCCGGCGACACGTCGGCCGCGATCGTCTCGGGATAAAGCCCATCCCTGGCGCGCGCGACCGCATCTGGATCGACGTCGGAAGCGAACACCTGCAGCTTGGTGCTCAGCTTCGCCGCCACGATTGCCTCTCGGAACAGCATGGCCAGGGAATACGTCTCCTCCCCCGTGCTGCATCCCGCGACCCAGATGCGGATCGGGTGATCGGGCGAGTGGGTACGCACCAGCTCCGGAATGACCCGCTCCGCCAGCACATCAAACACCTGCGGATCGCGGAAGAAGCTGGTGACGTTGATGAGCAGGTCCTTGGCAAGCTGGTCGAGCTCGCCCGTGTCGCTCCGCAGGATGGCGATATACCGCTCCATGTGATCCGCGGTGACCCCGGCCAGCGCCATGCGCCGCTCGATGCGACGCTGCAGGGTTCCTGGCTTGTAGAACCTGAAATCGTGGGCGGTTTTCGCGCGCAAAAGGTCGATGATCTCGGGCAGCCAGGCCTTTGCCGCATCCGGCGGAAGGAAACCGCTTTCTGTCCTGCGCTGATGGTATTCGACCAGTGCTTCCGGGATCTTCGCCGCTGGCAGCACCAGATCGACCGCGCCGGTCAGGATCGCGCTACGCGGCATGCCGTCATACGCGGCCTCGCCAGGCTCCTGCGCGATCACCAGCCCGCCACTTTCCTTGACGGCTTTCAGCCCAAGGCTGCCATCGGCGCCCGTACCCGACAGGATCACGCAGATGGCGCGGGGGCCGCAGTTCTCCGCCAGCGAGTACAGCAGGAAGTCGAACGGCAGCCGCGCGCCGTGGCGCGCCTGCGGCTGCGACAGGTGCAAGGCGCCGTTGCTGACCGACAGATACGTGCCGGGGGGAATCACATAGACGTGATCCGGCTCGATCGGAACACCGTCGGTTGCCTGGAGCACCGCCATCGGGGTGTGACCGGCCAGCAGCTCCACCAACATGCTTTCGTGCGTCGGATCGAGATGCTGGACCACGATGAAAGCCATGCCGGTGCCGGGTTCCACAGCGCCCAGGAAGGTGCGGCAGGCATCGAGACCGCCCGCCGATGCACCGATTCCGACGATCGGGAACGCGCTATGTCTGCGCGGCGAGGCCGGGGCCGGTTGGGGGCGCCGGCTCGATCGCGGTCGAGCCATTTTGGCCTGGTGCGGGCGGCTATCTGCCATTCTTCGGCCGTATCTGATGAGTCTACGGATTGAGACCGCATCATTACCCTATCACAGCCCGATTACGGCGGCGAGACGGCCGGCCGATGAAGCGCGCGCCCGCAGCGTGGTCTGAGTAGTTTCCGACGCTGCACCTGGCGAGCTTCCTTCAGCTATAAACGTCCCATCGTCGGTCCCACCGGTGCTGCCGGTGTCCGCGGATCCCCGGTGGAGTTCCCCACCTGGAGGCGTTTCCTCCCCTAGACTGAGGCTCCGGCTCACGGGCCGGGGCCCCCCTTTCAGGGTGTCAGGACGTGACAAGGGAAATTGTTGGAGGCGATGGGCCAACCGATGGGAACGCTTCGCGTCCTCGTGGTGGAAGACGATGTTATGATCGCCACTCTGCTCGCTGAATTGCTCACGGACATGGGCCACGTCTGTTCGATAGAAAGCACCGAGGCCGGCGCGGTTGCCACCGCCGCGCGATGGCGACCGCAACTCATGATCGTCGATGTGAAGCTGGGCGCTGGCAGCGGCGTCGCCGCCGTCGAGGCAATCACCCGACACGAGCGCGCGCCCACTCCGCACGTGTTCATCAGCGCCGATATTTCCACGGTTGCGGCGGACAGGCCGGACGCGGTGGCCATTCAAAAGCCGTTTCGCGAGTCGGACTTGGTTCGGGCGATGCGCCGTGCGGTTGAGGGCTTGACTATCCATTGAGGTTTCCCGGCTCCCGGACGGCCGCTGACGTCGGACAGGTCGGGCTTGGCTGCAGGTGGATCATCGGCCTCAGGTCCCGCGAAGTTCGGTATCCGCGCGGCTTGGCCTTGGCTGCCTGGACCAGGCTGTTGATCCCTTCGAGGATATCCTTCGCGATGTGTGCGACCGGCCGATCGGGGCTCATCGCCGCGTATGAGGAAGAGGAGGGGTAGTGGCCGTCGGGTCGCAAGCCCGATCGCAGAGGTCGTCTTGATGTGCTGGATTTGAGTAATTTCCGAATCTGGACGCGACGATCTTTTGCCAGCTATACGTCACTGCGCTGGGTCACCGCTGTCCTGGTGATCGTACTGTGGAGCATCGGCCAGGCCATTGACTTCGTGCCCAAGGGACGCAGCGCACCGAATATATTTACCGACACATCGTTTCTGGTATGCTGGCCCGCTTGGTCTTGTTCGTGCGGCTGCCCAGCCGGAATGGATCGAGATTACGCTGTCGGGCGGCGTGTCAGCGCCCGTTGATTTGAAATTGGATGGCACTGCATTGCGACGAATCTCTGCAATCAAGCGAACATCCAGTGCCGAGAATGATGCGCGAAGCGCCAAAAAATTGCGTAGGAGGAGGTTACGACCAAGAAACCGCAACACAAACCAAAGGAGACCGGTTATGGCCACATGTAATTTTGACGTTCACGCGGCCGAGACGCTGATGGGTGTGGCGGAGCTGCATTGGCGGGCCGCGAGCAAAGCAGCTCGGGCAGCTCAGGCAGAGTACGATGCGGCGCGGCGTCTTTATGCCTCCGCCCGGAGTGATTACACGGCAGCCGGGCGCCATGCCGCCGCAGGGGTTTGTGCCGCCACTGGCGGAGGCGATTAGACTGTACCGCCCGTCCATAGTCGGCATCGGTAGCGCACCCAGCATAGCATAGTAGGATAACGCCTGCCGTCCAACGAATTAAGTCGGGTTGGAAGGCCCGACGCGCAAGAAAGGTCAAAAAATGCTTACCGTGACCGGTCGTATGAACCGACTACCTCCTTGTTCCACCTTTATGTTCGGCCCCCTTGACGAGGATGCCGTGGTTCCAGAGTCGGCCGTGCCTTTGGGCGAAGTAATTCTTGCCGCGCGGAAAGGCGGTCAGGCTTCGCCAACCGTCTCCCACATCCACCGGCATGATGGCCTGGCGGCTGGCGGGAAAGGCGCGTTCATGTTCGGTGTGCACCCGGAGCAGCCAGTCGCCGTGCCCCTGAATGAACTCGCCGTGGATGTCCTCGCTTCCGAACAGACCTGATACAGCGTGCCGGACGGGAAGGGACGCCGAGATCAGTCCGGCGTCCAGGAGCCGGGCGTTGACCCGCACGCAAGGGGGCCGTCGCCGTTCGCCAGAGGATGCGGCCAACGCGATCGGCATATTCCGCCGGTCGAGACCCCGAGAGCAGCAACTTCCCGAGACGGCGCCCCGCCGGGGCTCAAGCCCCCGCTTCCCCGACCGGGTCAACCTCGCGGCAATCCAGCCGCCGGACCAGAATTGGCGTCCACGCCGCCGCCTGATCGAGTGCCAGCGCACCGTCGCGCGCCCGTTCCAATCCGGCGATCAGCGTGCTGGAAACGGCCGCCCGGCAGCGCAACGTCCGCCCAGAATCCTCTCCGCCAATGGCCGGCAGGAAAGCCGTCAGCGGACTGCCGTCAGGCAGCTCGCCGAGCAGCCGGTCCAAGCGCGGAAGCGCGTCGGTGACCCGCCAGAGCGAGGGCGGCCGGGGCAGTAGGTTTCCGCAACGGCTTCCGGGACGCGCAGCGCGACCAGGCAGGCGCGCAGCAGTTCGGTGAGATCGCCAGCCCCGCCGCGGCCAAGGTGCAGCTCCGGCCGGCCGCGGGCAAACACGTCGCGGCCGAGCTGCGGCCGCCGTTCCAGCCAGTCGGCCGCGCTGCGCATTCGGGCGCGGTTGAGCAGTTGCTGGCGCAGTGCCTCGGCTTCCGCCTGCGCAGCCTTGGCCTCGCGGGAGTCGGGTGGCAGCAGCAGCCGCGACCACAGCTCAGTCAGCGTCGCCGCCATCACCGTCCAGACCGCCCAGTGACCGATCCGGGCGGTATCCCGGCCGGCGAGCGCCGCCTGCATGGCGGTCACGAATGCCTCGATCAGCGCGGCGATCGACAGTTTGGCCAGATCGAGTTTTTTGGCGCGCGCCAGCTCCAGCAGCCAGTCGAGCGGCCCGGCAAAGCCCTCGACCGACAGGACCGGCGCGGCATCCGACCGCGCCGCACGCGGCTTGTCTTCCCAGGCGGCGACCTCTTCCGCCGTCACCCGCGCCGCGGTTGCGCTGGCCACGGGATCGGTCATGGTACCACCTACGACGGCAGCGGCTCGAAGCGCAGCCTGGGCCAGCGCACCGCGAGCGCCGCCAGCGCCCGCCAGGCGTCCAGTCCGCCGACCAGAACGTCAGCTGCCACGCCGCCTCGCCCGGCGCCGGAGGCGAACATGGCGGCTCGCCGACGGCGGCCTGTTCGCTGACATGGCGCAGCGCCTGCGTCGTGCCCCAGTGTGCCCAGAGCCAGCCCAGCGCGTCCGGGTGATCCGGACCGAGCCACAGCACAGCCGCCGGCACCGGCAGCAGCGCGTGCAGGTCGAACGGGCAGGCCCGGCTGGTGCCGACGCGCGCAACCGCCAGATCGTGCCGTCGGCTGACGGCCTCGCGCAGGCGGCCGGCGACGATGCCGGCACCGGCGACGCTCAGCGTGCGTGGCTGCCGCGGCGGCGCGACCAGGAAGTTGAACATATCCTCCTCGATCCGATCGAGGTCGAGCTGCCAGGGAATGATCCCGGCCCCGGCCGCCGCCTGCCGGAACGCGGTCAGCACGGCGTCCGGCCCGGTGATCGTGAGACGGTGATGCAGCCAGTCGGTGTGATCGAGCCGCAGCGGAGCGGCGCGCGCGGCGTCCGCTTCCTGGCGCCTGCTCGCCGTCGGCGCCGCACGCGCGCGGTCATCCCGCCGCGGCGTCGTGTCGGCCGCCGGCGCGGGCTCGGCGCTGGCCGCAGCAGGCCCGGCCGCATCCGCCGGCGTCTGGGATCCGGTGGACAACGCCCGCTGCTGGCTGTGCAGCCAGTCCAGCAGGGCATCCGCCGTTGCGGAAACTCGCGCCGCGGCAGTTCGCGTCAGGGCGCCGCCTTGCCGGTGCGTGTCGATCTCCCTTGAGCGCTTCAGTGGGTAGACCAAGGATTTCAATACCTTGTGCCTTAACGATTTCAGTGGCCTAGTCCCTTTAGGGCTTCAGTGTTCAGCGAAAAGTCCCTTTACGGCTTCAGTGATCAAACGGGATGTCACCGGGATTCGACGTCGGCGAAATCGCCGCCGATAGGCGCTGTCGCCAAGGGCCTGCTCACCTGGATCGGCAGGAACAGCCCGTCCTGCGCCAGAACCAGCTGGCCTTGCTTGGCGAGTTCCAGGCTGGCCGCGAAGGTGGTGGTCAAGGCTGAACGCTGCCGCAGCTCGGTCTCCGCTTCCCCTGGGACCGCCGGCAGAAACCGGCCGAGCGGCCCGCCGTCCGGCGTCTCGCCCAGCAGCCGCAGGATGCGGTCGCGGGCTGCCGGGACAGAATGCAGGTCGAACCAGGTCGGCTGGTAGCGCGAGCCGGTATCCGCGGCGTCGTCGGCGGCGTCGAACAGCGCCAGGGCGGCCCACAGGAATTCGATGACGTCGACCTCGTAGTCGGTCTCGACCGTGGTGCCGACCAGCTCGGGTTGCCCGCGCGCGAACACGTCGCAGCCGAGCTGCGGCCGGCGATCGAGCCAGGACGCGAGCGCCTGCATCTCCCGCAACGTGACCAGGCGCTCGCGCAGCTGATCCGCCTCGGCTTCGGCCGCCCGGTGTGCCGGATGGTCCACCGGCAGCAGCAACAGCGAGCGCAGCTGCACCAGCCAGGCGGTCATCACCACCCAGTCGCCCTTCTGACCCAGCGGCGTCGCCGGCGGCGCGTGTTGCAACGCGATTACCAACTGGTCGGCCAGATCCCCGAGCGGGAGGCGCGCCAGATCGATCCGCTGCGTCCGGGCCAGCGTCAGCAGGCGCTGCAACGGCCCGGTGAAGCCGTCGAGCGCGAGCAGCGGTGTCCCCTGCCCTTCGCTGACCAGCCCGGCCAGTGGATCGGTGGCGCTGCCGTCCATCGGCACGCGTCAGCCGCGCGGACGCGGCCGCAACACGAAGCGCAGCGCCGGCCAGCGCGCGCCGAGCGCCGCGACCGCCGCGTGTGGCGTCTCGTCGGCGGTGAAAAAGCTGTAGCCGACCACGGCGTGACCAGCCGGCAGCCGCCGCCCGGTCGTCGGCCGCGGCCGTTCCGCGACCTGGCGCAGCCGGTCGGTCACCCCCCACTGCGCCGACAGCCAGGCCAGCGCCGTGAGATGGGTCGGGCC
>Ga0302151_10001588_pt1 | contig 11496 bp, 10 predicted proteins | sample I_Bog_N1_3_FD_192428 | JGI IMG/M metagenome (GOLD analysis project Ga0302151, IMG submission 192428) | Peat permafrost microbial communities from Stordalen Mire near Abisko, Sweden - I_Bog_N1_3 | ecosystem: Environmental > Terrestrial > Soil > Wetlands > Peat | place: Sweden: Abisko, Stordalen...
TCCTCCGATGTCACCGTGGCGGACGCGGTGCAGGCCGAGCTCGACAAGATCCTCGCGGAGAATCCGTCAGTGCACCTGCAAATGGTGTCAACCACGGTCGACCATACGCTGCGGACCTATCATTCCTCGATCAGCGCACTCATCGAGGGCTCGGTGCTTGCGGTCGTGGTGGTCTGGATCTTTCTGCGCAACTGGCGCGCAACGGCGATCTCGGCCCTCGCCATACCCCTGTCGGCCATTCCGACTTTCGCCTTCATGCGCGCCATGGACTTCACCCTCAACCAGATCACGCTGCTCGCGCTGTCGCTGGTTGCCGGTGTTCTGGTGGACGATGCCATCGTGGAGATCGAGAACATCGTGCGGCACATGCGCATGGGCAAGAGCGGCTTTCAGGCCGCCATCGACGCCGCCGACGAGATCGGACTTGCGGTGGTCGCGACATCGTTCACCATCATCGCCGTGTTTCTGCCGGTAAGCTTCATGGGCGGGGTGACGGGCCAGTACTTCAAGCAATTCGGCCTCACGGTTGCCGCCGCGGTGTTCATCTCACTGATGGTGGCGCGACTGATCACGCCCGTGCTCGCCGCGTACGCGCTGCACGGCGACGCCGTCGCGGTCGCCCACGGCGACGGACCGTTGATGACGCGCTATCTGAAACTGTTGCGCTGGTGCGTGGCGAACCGCTGGAAGACCATCGGCGCGGGGGCGGCATTCTTTGCGGTCTACGTGATGATCCTCATGGTGATACCGACGGCCTTCGTGCCGCCGGAGGATTTTGCCAGTTCGCAACTGGACATAGAGCTGCCGCCGGGGGTGCAGCTGGAGGACACATCGAGAATCTCCGCCGCGACCACCGCGCTGATCCTTAAATCGCCCGAGGTGCGCAACGTGGTCGAGTTCGTGGGCGGGGGCGACGATGGCGAGATCCGCAACGCCTCGCTGTACATTCAACTCGTGCCGCGATCGGAGCGCGCCCTGAGCCAGAAGGAATGGGAGCAGCGCATGATTCCTCTGCTCGGCCGGATTGCCGACGGACACCTGAATTTCTCCAATCAGAGCGGCAACGGCGGACGCGACGTGCAGCTGTACCTGACGGGCGAGGACCCGGACCTGGTCGGCGCCACCGCCCGCAAGGTGCTCGCGGAATTGAAAACGCTGCCCGAGGTGCACGATCCGCGTGTCAAGGGCGACCTGCCCCGTCCGGAAATCGTGGTGCACCCGCGGCTCGACATCGCGGCCGAATTGGGCGTGAGCGTGCAGAGCATCAGCCAGACCATCAAGATCGCCACGATGGGCGACTTGCCGCAGAACGGCGCCAAGTTCTCGCTGGCCGACCGGCTCATCCCGATCCGCGTCAGCCTGCTCGAAAGCGCGCGGCGCGACCTGTCGATTCTCGAGAATCTGCCGGTGCCGACGGCATCGGGCGCGAGCGTGCCGCTCAAGTCCGTGGCCGATGTCAGCTTCGGCCAGGGTCCCTCGGCCATCCGCCGTTACAATCAGCGACGCCGGGCCTTCATCGAAGCGGACCTCAGTCCTGGCGTGCAGCTGGGCACGGCGACCAAGAAGATCTATGCGCTTGCGTCACTGACCAACCTGCCCCGTGGCGTGCAGCTGGTCCAGACCGGCGACACGGAGTTCATGAAGGAGCTGTTCGACAATTTTCTGCTTGCGATCGGCGCGGCGCTGCTCATGGTGCTGGCCGTGCTGGTGCTGCTGTTCGCCCGCGTGTTTCAGCCCATCACCATCCTGTCGGCGCTGCCGCTGTCCCTGGGGGGCGCCGTGATCGCGCTGCTGCTCACCAACCAGCCGTTTTCACTGTCGGTGGTGATCGGATTGTTGATGCTCATGGGCATCGTCGCCAAGAATTCGATACTTCTGGTGGATTTCGCCATCGAGGAGATGCGTGCGGGCAAGGGCCGCCTGGATGCGATCCTCGAGGCCGGGCACAAGCGCGCGCGGCCGATCGTCATGACCACGGTGGCGATGGTGGCCGGCATGCTGCCGGTTGCAGTCGGCTGGGGCGGAGACAGCGACTTTCGCTCGCCCATGGCGATCGCCGTGATCGGCGGACTGATCACCTCCACCCTGCTGACCCTGGTCATCGTGCCCGCCGTATTCACCGTGTTCGACGACATCGAACGCTGGGTGTCGCCCAAGGCCGGCAAGCTCCTGGCCCAACCAGCCGGTGCCTCGGCTACTCCATGACGGCGTGGGCAGCCGCCGCGCCGCGCCGCGGCGGCTGCAGAAGAAAAATCAGCGGCATCACCAGCAGCGTCAGGATGAGCATCAGGCAGAAATCATCGACGTAGGCGATCATCGCGGCCTGCTGGGTGATGGTTGCATCCAGCGCGGCGACTCCGGCCGGCACCTTCAAGTCGTAGATTGCTGCAATGGCGGGATTGTCCCAGGCGGGATTGGCATAGGTGATCCTATCGGTGAGCGCGGCGTGCACGACCACGGTGTTGCGCACCAGCATGGTTTGCACGAGGGAGATGCCGATACTGCTGCCGATGTTGCGGATCAGGCTGTAGATGGCGGTGCCTTGGGCGCGCATAGACGGATCCAGGGTGGCAAAGGTGGCGGCGCTCAGCGGCACGAACACCAGCCCGACGCCGATGCCCTGGATGATGCCAGGCCAGATGATGTCGGCGGCCGAGAGGTCCAGCGAATAGCGGCTCATCTGCCACAGCGAGAATGCGGTGACGGCAAAACCGACGAACACCGCCACTCGCACATCGGTCCTTCCAACCATGCGGCCGGCGATGAGCATGGCGATCATGGTACCCAGTCCCGCGGGCGCCGTGACCAGACCGGTGGTCGCGACCGGGTAGCCGATCAGGGTCTCGAGCATGGTGGGGGTCAGCGCGCGGGTCGCATACAGGACCAGGCCGACGATGAATATGAACAGCAACCCGGTGACATAGTTGCGGTTCCTGAGCAGCCGGAAATCGAAGAACGATTTGAAGGCCGGGGTGAGCGCGGTATGTGCGACGAAATAGGTGAACGCCATGAACAGGACCAGGGATTCGATCCAGGTCTCCGTCGAGGAGTACCAGTCGTTTTGCTGGCCGCGATCCAGAAGCATCTGCAGCGCGCCGATGGCGAGGCTCAGGGAGGCAAATCCAAACATGTCGAAATCCATGCGCCTCGCACCCGGCACGGCGCGGATGTATCTCCAAATCCCGTACAGCGCGAGCCCTCCGACCGGGATGTTGATGAAAAACACCCAGCGCCAGCTGTAGCTGTCGGTGAGCCAGCCGCCGAGCGTCGGCCCGAGGATGGGGCCCACCATGACGCCCATTCCCCAGACGGCCATGGCGGATCCCTGCTTTTCCGGCGGGTTGATGTCCATCAACACCACCTGCGACAGGGGCACCAAGGCGGCGCCGAACACCCCCTGCAGCAGGCGCGCCGCCACGATGGCGGCTAGGGAGTTGGCGACTCCGCACAGGGCGGAGGCCAGCGTGAAGCCCGCCACCGACACGAGAAAGACCTGTTTCTGGCCGAATCGATCACACAGCCAGCCGGTCAGGGGTGTCGCGATCGCTGCGGCGACGATGTAGGCAGTGAGCACCCAGGTGATCTGATCCTGCGAAGCGGACATGCTGCCCTGCATGTGGGGCAGCGCGACATTGGCAATGGTGCTGTCCAGCGTTTGCATGATGGTGGCCAGCATGATCGACAGGGTGATCATGGGCCGATTGAGCGGCCTCATCAGGTGCCCGCTTGCAGAATGTCATGCAGCTTTTCGAGCAGCTCGGTGGCGGCGCTCAACTGGCCGGGATCCACGTTCGCCAGCAGTTCATGGCGAAAGGCGGCGGCCTCGGCGCGCACTTTGTCGTAGAGCCGGTTGCCCGCTTCGGTTAGCACCACGCGCTTGACCCGTCGGTCCGTGGTGGATGCCACGCGTAGCACCAACCCGGCTTTGACCAGCCGATCAATCATGGTCACCATGGTGGCGCCCTCGACGGCCAGCCGATCGGCGAGTTCCGATTGGGAGAGAGGTGATTCCGCCTTGGCGGCGACTGCGATGGTCATCCAACTCGCCTGGCTCACCCCCAGGAACTTGAGCCGGCGATCCACGGCCTGGCGCCACGCGCGGGCGGTGTTGTGCAAAGCAGTTGAAAAGCGCTCTTGCAGCATGGCATTTAATATGTAATCTAATAATTAGTATACTATCAAAATCTACGACGCGCCGCCCCGAATTGCAAAGGCCTGGCTCAGCCTTTCAGCCACACCACGGTGGCGATCCCCGCAAAGGTCATGAGCAGCGATCCGCCGAGATGCGCCGCGACGGCGAACAGCGCCCACGTGGTGCGCCCGGACTGTAGCAGCGTGACGATCTCCGCGGAAAACGTCGAAAAAGTGGTCAGACCGCCGCAAAAACCCGTGGTCAGAAACAACCGCCACTCCGGCGCAAATGCCGGATAGGCCGTGAAGAACGCGAGTGCCATGCCGATCACATAGCAGCCGATTAGATTGGCGGCCAGCGTGCCGGGGGGAACCGTTGGAAAATAGCTGTTGAGGAAGATGGCCAGCAGCCAGCGCAGCAGGCAGCCCAGCATCCCGCCGATCGACACCGCCAGGAATTGACGCCACATCAGACGGGCTCCTTGCGGTGCACGGCGGCGTACACGGGCGCCCCGAGCGCGAGCAACGCGCAGCCCCAGAGCATTGCCTCCAGGCCTGCACCCGCAATGGCCCACAGCGAATACAGCGCCGCCGCGATTCCCGCCACGGCGAGCGGCCGGGTGTGCTTGCGGGCCCGTCCCAGGCGGCCCGTCCATTGCAGCCGAAGCAGGGCGAGACAGCACACGCCATACATGACCAGACAGGCCGTGGTCGACAGCAGAATCATGAAGGTGAACACGCTGACCATCGATTTTTGGTAATTGGCCAAGATCAATACGCTGACCAAGCCGCTGCTGAACGTCAAGGCGAACGTGGGCGTGCTGCGTGCCGACTGACCCGCGAAGATGCGTGGGAATACCCCGTCCTGCGCCATGGCGCGCGGCAGTTCTCCCTGCAGGAGGACCCAGCCGTTGAGGGCGCCAAAGCCGCTGATTGCCGCGAACAAGGCCACGAGGTTACCGGCGCGGTGGCCCCAAAACTGTCGAGCCACGTCGACGAAAGGCGCATTTGATCGCTCTAGAACCGCGGGCGGCACGACCAGCAGCACCGTGCCGCAGGCGATAATGCAGACCGCTGCGGTGGCCGCGGTGCCCCACAGGGTGGCGCGCGGAATGGTGCGGCCGGGGTCGCGCACCTTGTCGGCGGGGATGGTCGCCGACTCGAGGCCGAGCAGTGCCCACAGGGTCAATGTAGCGGCGGCCGTGATGCCGGATACCGACAGCGGAATGTCGAGAGTCGCGGCCAGCTCGGCCGGATGCAAGGAGATGAGCCCCATGGCGGCGATGGCAAACAGCGGAAGCAGCTTGAGCACGGTGGTGACGCCCTGCACCCAGCCCGATGCGGTGACTCCGTACCAGTTGACGAAGGTCAGCACCCACAAAGCCAGCAGCGTGACCGCTGCGGATGCGCCGGGCACCGTCGCGATCCAGGGCATGAGCGGCGTGAGGTAGCTGACGGCGCCGGTGGCGATGGCGGCATTGCCGACCCAGATCGAGATCCAGTATCCCCAGGCGACGATGAAGGCCGCGAGAGGTCCGAATGCCGCGTGCGCGTACGCGTACGGGCCCCCCGCCTTGGGGTACGCATGGCTCAAGGTTGAGAACACGACCGCGAGCAACATGGCGCCGGCCGCCGTGAACAACCATGCGAGCAGGCTGTTGATGCCGAAAGGCGCAAGCGCCGCCGGCAGCAGGAACACGCCCGATCCGATCGAGTTACCCACCACCAGCGCGGTGCACATCCAAAATCCGAGCAACTGCGGACGCGCTCCGTCCGCCATCAGCGATCTGGTTTGGTGGGAGCGTTGACAGATCGCATCGAGGGGATCGTAATCGACTTGTGACCTCGAATCAAAAGATGCCGCACATCAAGACCGAATTGCCGGGACCGAGGACGCGAGATCTGCTGGCCCGCGACGCGATGGTGGTGGCGCCGTGTTACCCGCGCGATTACCCGTTCGCCATGTCGCACGGCCGGGGCGCGGAGGTTTGGGACGTGGACGGCAACCGCTTCCTGGATTTTGCCGCGGGCATTGCGGTATGCAGCACCGGCCACAGTCACCCCGCCGTGGTCGAGGCGGTGAGGCAGGCCGCCGGCCGCTTTCTGCACATCTCCTCGGACTACTGGCATGAAGCCCAGGTGCGCCTCGCCGAGCGCCTTGCGGAGCTCGCTCCCATGAAGGAGCCGGTCATGAGCTTCTTTGCGCAGTCCGGAACCGAAAGCGTGGAAGCGGCGTTGAAGCTGGCACGTTTCGCCAGCGGACGCAGCCGCTTTATCGGCTTTCTTGGCGGGTTCCATGGCCGCACCATGGGCTCTCTGGCGTTCACCTCCAGCAAGTACACCCAGCAGCGCGGCTATTTTCCGGTGATGCCGGGCGTGACGCACGTCCCGTACCCCAACGAATTCCGGCCGATATTCGCCGGCGCCGACCAGGGCCGCGCGGTGCTGCGTTACATCGAAGAGGTGCTGTTCGCCGGCAACCTGCCGGCCAGCGAAGTCGCCGCCATTCTCGTGGAACCGATATTGGGCGAGGGCGGCTACGTCGTTCCTCCGGACGGCTTTCTCGGCGGCCTGCGCGAGCTATGCGATCGCCACGGCATGCTGCTGATTTTCGACGAGGTGCAGTCGGGAATCGGCCGCACCGGCCGGATGTTTGCGTGCGAACACTGGGACGTCGTCCCGGACATCATGACACTGTCAAAGGGGCTGGGCTCCGGACTGCCCATCGGGGCGATGGTTGCAAAACGGACGATCATGCAAAAGTGGTCGCGCGGAGCCCACGGCAACACGTTCGGTGGAAACCCCCTGTGCTGTGCCGCGGCGTTGGCCACGCTCGATCTGGTCGAGGATGCTTATGCGCAGAATGCCGCGACCGTGGGTGCCTACTTCATGCGCAGGCTGGGCGCGTTAGCGGCCGGTTCGCCGGTGATCGGTGAGGTGCGCGGCAGGGGGCTGATGATCGGCATGGAGCTCGTGACCGACAGGACCGGCAATGCACCCGCCCGAAGGCTCTGCGACACCCTCGTCACGCGTGCGTTTCACAATGGTTTGCTGCTGTTGTCATGCGGCGCCAGCACGGTGCGGTTCATGCCGCCGTTGATGATCACGAACTCCGACGTCGATGAGGCGATGGCGCTGCTGAAGATCAGCCTGGCCGAGGCGCTCGTCGATGCCGGCGCGGCCTGAACATGGCCGCCGGCCGTTCAATGGCGGCAGTGCTCGGTGTGCTGCTGGCTTGCGGCGGCACCTTGCGACCGGCCGGCGCCGCAGAGGAGGAGAAGCGGCTGTACATCTACAATTGGACGGATTTCATTGGCCGCAACACCATCGCCCGGTTCGAAAAACTCACCGGCATCAAGGTAGTTTACGACGTGTACGACGCCGAGGAGACCATGGAGGCACGCCTGCTGGCCGGCAGCTCCGGCTACGATGTGGTCAGCGCATCCACGGATTTCTTCAGTCGTGAGATCAAGGCGGGAGTCTACATGCCGCTGGACAAATCCAAGCTGAGCAATTGGAAAAACCTCGATCCGCGGGTGCTCGCGATTCAGGCGGCGTATGATCCGGGCAATGCCCACGCGGTGCCGTATCTGCACTCGATGAACGGCTTCGCGTACAATGTAGACATGATCAAGGCGCGCATGCCGAACGCGCCGGTCGACAGCCTCGACATGATTTTCAATCCCGCGGTGGTCGCCAAATTCGCCGATTGCGGGGTGACCTTCCTGGATTCCGCCGAGGACACCATCCAGCTTGCGCTGCGCTATCTGGGGCTCGATCCGAATACCACGAAGCGCGAGGATTTCAAAGCCGCCGAGCAATTGCTGCTCAAGGTCCGGCCCTACGTGCGCTCCTTCGATTCCGCCGAATACATGAACGGCCTGGCGAACCGGGAGGTGTGCGTGGCCATGTCCTGGTCCAGCGACTACGCGCTGGCACATGCCCGCGCGTTGGCCGTCGGGGTCGACGTGAAGCTGGCCTTCACCGTGCCGAAGGAGGGTTCCAACGAAACCTTTTCCTCGCTGCTCATACCGGATGGTGCTCCCCATCCTCAAGCCGCGCACCAGTTCATCAATTTCATCCTGCGGCCGGACGTGATCGCCGAGATCAGCAATGATATTTATTACGGCAATGATAATATCGCGTCACGTCCGCTGGTCGATCCGCGTATCCTTGGGGATTCGACCCTGTATCCGACACCGGAAATCGAGGCGCGTCTGTACCTATCCGCCGAAGTGAACGCGGCCACCGAGCGGATACGCACACGCACCTGGACGCGCATCAAGACCGCGAAATAGCCAAACGCGAGGCCAGCAGTGAGCACACACGGCATTCCTAAACTGACGATCAGCTCCCCCACCGAGCTGTCGATAGACCGCGGCGGACAGCGCTTTGCGATCCATCCCATCTGGCTGCGCGAACGCTGCCAGGATCCGGCGAGCATCGACCTCGCCACCGGCCAGCGGCTCCACGACCCGTCGGGTCTGGATCTCGATCTGCGCCTGGTGGCGCTGTCCGAACCTGCCCCCGGACGGCTGCACGTGCGCTTCAGCGACGGCCACGAGGCTGACTTCGACTGCGGCGCAATCCTGGCGGAGGCGGCGCTTGCGCCCGGGGATCACGACTGTCCGGCGCCGCAGCTTTGGACCTCACAGCTCGGCGATCCGCCGCGTGCGCGCTGGCGCGGCAATCCCGGAAATCCCGACCTCGCCGATTGGACCGAACGGTTCCTGCGGCTGGGCTTCATCCTATTCAGCGGCGTACCTCCCGAGCCCAGGCAGGTGTTGAAGGTGGCGAGTACGTTCGGCTTCACCCGGGACACGAATTTCGGCGCGATGTTCGACGTTCGCTCGACGCCCAATGCCATCGATCTGGCGTACACCTCGATCCCGCTCGACCCCCACACGGACAATCCCTACCGCTCGCCCGTGCCCGGCGTGCAGCTGCTGCATTGCCTCGTCAATGAGACATCGGGCGGCCTGTCGACCCTGGTGGACGGATTCGCGGTGGCCGAGGCCCTACGGATGCGTGATCCGGCGGCATTCGAAATTCTCAGCCGGACCCCCGTGCGATTCCGCTATCGCGACGCGTCCACCGAATTGGTGGCGAGCGCGCCGCCGATCGAGCTGGACGTCGCCGGACGGCTGCGCACGATACACTTCAGTCCGCGCCTGGATTTCGTGCCGCTGTTGCCGCCGGCCGACCTATCGGCCTATTACCGGGCGCGGCGCGAGTTCGACCGGCTGCTGTGCGCGCCGGAATTCGAGATCCGCTTCCTGCTGGCGCGAGGCGACCTGGTGATGTTCGACAATTGCCGCCTGCTGCACGGCCGGACGGGTTTCGATCCGGCCCGGGGCATGCGCCATCTGCAGGGCTGCTACATCGATATCGACGGTCCGCGCAGCCTGTATCGGGTGCTGCGCCGCAAGCACACCGCGCCGGCGAGGATTTCGGCATGAGCCGCATGGTCAGCTTCCACCGGATGCAGGACGGCACCCGCTAGGACTACCAGCTGCTCGATGAATCCGAACGCGAATACGCGCGTGCGCTGCCCGACAACGTGCTCGCGGCGCTCGCCAAGCTGGATCATTCTCTGGAGGGCTATCCGCTGAGCCGCCTCGGCCACTCGCTGCAGGCCGCAACGCGGGCGCGCCGGGATGGCGCGGATGACGAACTCGTGGCCGCGGCGCTTATTCACGACATCGGCGATGAGCTCGCGCCCTACAATCATGCCGAGATCGCCGCCGGCATCCTGCGGCCATACGTGCGCCCGGAGGTCGCGTGGATAGTCGAACAACATGGACTGTTCCAGAATTACTATTACGTGCATCACTTCGGAGGCGACCGCAATGCGCGCGACAAGTATCGCGAGCACCCCTGGTATCAGGCATGCAAGGACTTCTGCGCCAACTGGGACCAGTGCTCATTCGACCCGGGTTATCCCACGGAACCGCTTGCCGCATTCGAGCCTTTGGTGCGCACCATCTTCAGCCGGGCGGCGCACGATCCGCGCTACGTCAAAAATCCGCCCTGAGGCGGCGGCGACTCAGCGCTCGGCCAGCTGTGCGTCGGCGATGCGCCGCTGATCGGCGAGGCGCATCCAGTAGCCCGCCGCCAGCACGCACGCGCCGACCAGCACGATGATCAGGCTCGCAAGCGCATTGACGTCCGGGCTGACGCCGAGCTTGACCTTGGAAAATATCACCATCGGCAATGTGCTCGCGCCAGGGCCGGAAACGAAGCTCGATATCACCAGATCATCGAGCGACAGCGTGAAGCTCAGCAGCCAGCTCGACGCCAGCGCCGGCGCGATGCCCGGCAACGTCGTGTCGATGAACGCCCGCACCGGTCCGGCGCCCAAATCCATGGCGGCCTCCTCCAGCGAACGATCCGCGGACTGCAGCCGGGACTGCACGGTGATCGTGACATAGGCCGCGCAGAATGCCATGTGCGCAATGACGATGGTGGTGAAGCCCCGGTGGGGCCACGCAAACCAGTGCAGCATCGACACGAACAGCAGCAGCTGGGTGATGCCCGTGATAATTTCGGGCATGACCAGCGGCGCGTTGACCATTCCGGTGAGCAGCAGCCGGCCGCGAAAGGTCTTGAATCGCACCAGTGCGATCGCGGCGAGCGCTCCGAGGATGACCGAACCGGTCGCCACCACGACGCCTATGCGCAGGCTCAACCAGGCGGCGTCGAGGATCTGATCGTTGTGCAACAGCTCGAGATACCACTGCGCGGAGAAGCCGCCCCAAACGCTCACCAGGGCGGAAGCATTGAATGAATAGCCGATCAACACCGCGATGGGGACGTACAAAATCGCGATCCCCAGACACAGGATGGTAATCAGCAGCGGCGCGATGCGTTCCTGCACTGTAGTGCTGGTAGAGCGCGATCGGCCCCACCAGCAGCACCAGGAACACGATGGCGACGGCCGAGGCCACCGGCCAGTCGCGATTGCCGAAGAATTCATCCCACAGCACGCGCCCGATCATCAGATTATCCGGGCCGCCCAGCAGGGTCGGGATGACGAATTCACCGATGGCCGGAATGAACACCAGCATCGAACCGGCTATGACGCCGGGCATGGACAGGGGCAGCGTGACGTCGATGAAAGCGCGCCAGGGCGGGCTGCCCAGGTCCGCCGCCGCCTCCAACAGGGAATGGTCGAGCTTCTCCAGGGTCGCGAACAGCGGCAGCACCATGAACGGCAGATAGGAATAGATGATCCCGAGATACACGGCCAATGTTGTCCGCATGATCTGCAGCGGATGATCGATGATGCCGAGCCACAGCAGCGCGGAATTGAGCAATCCGCTCTCGCGGATGATGCCCTCGAGGGCGTACACACGTAGCAGGAAC
>Ga0302151_10001608_pt1 | contig 11370 bp, 14 predicted proteins | sample I_Bog_N1_3_FD_192428 | JGI IMG/M metagenome (GOLD analysis project Ga0302151, IMG submission 192428) | Peat permafrost microbial communities from Stordalen Mire near Abisko, Sweden - I_Bog_N1_3 | ecosystem: Environmental > Terrestrial > Soil > Wetlands > Peat | place: Sweden: Abisko, Stordalen...
GCCGCGCGCGCTGTCAGCTCCGCCCGTGCGCTGCACAGCGCATGCCGGCCGGGGGTGCGCAGGCGCAAGACATCATCATCCCCGAGCATTTCACCCAAAGCGCGAAGCTGGGTGTGGATCTCGCGCATGATCGTGTTAACAGCCTGCTGGCTCATCTGCGGCAGCCAGATCAGGACTGCCTCCGCGTCGATGCGCGGACGATCCAGGCGGCGGGCGAGCGCGCAAAGCGGGCAGGCGGGAGAAACCGCCGGCGGGTTGTCATCGGGGCAGCATGTCGCCTGCCATTTTCCCGAGCGAACACCGCAGAAAACACAAGGCGCATCTGACAGTGCGACGGAGCGCGACCGCCTTCGCGGCGCGGCGGCTGGTTCCCCGAAAAAGGGTTCAGCCGAGAGGGAAAGTGAAGCGAGTTGCACGGTCAGACGCCCCGCTGCCACGGCCGGGCGCTGAAGCCGCCGTTGTGCCTTGTCCACATCAGCAGGGCTGCCAGGAAGCCAGGTGACGCGGCTGCGACGAAGACGCCAAGCGAATCGAACGCTGTGGACAGGTAAGGCAGGCTAAGCACCGCCAGCGCGGCACAAACGACTGCCACGACGACCAGCAGGATGGCCGCCGGAGTCACATGATCCGATGTGTGGCGCAGCGAAGCCGGCGGCTGCCAGGGGTTCGGCCCGAACGCGAGCAGCATGCTCGCCACGACCGAGGCGGCGACGCCGACCGCGATTTCGCACGAACCGATCGTTTCCCCAGGAGCGGCCATGCCGGCGAGCGCCTGAAATGCGTAGCGAGCGTAGAGAGCCGAGGCGGCTACCATCCCCAGGTCCATTGCGCGCACGCCATACTCCGCGGGCGCTGATTGTTCTGATGCCGTAGCCGGGTTCATGTGCGCCTTCCTTGTGAGGGAGGAAGCTGTCGCTGGCGGGGAAGTCGGGTGCGGCAGCATGGTCAGAAGCCCCCGAGCAGCCGGGGAAGCAGGACCACCGCGGCCGCGCGAAAGCCGAGGATTGTGAAGCAGGCAGAGGCAGCCAGCAGACCCAAGGCAGCCAGGCGGACACCACGATCGCTCGGCTCGCCTGCAGGCAACGATCGCGTCGATCCGGGAGTCGGGTTCATGGGCGCGTTCCTTGCGAGAGAGCGACCTGCCGCCGACGCCGGCGGCAGGTCGCAGGATCAGCCACCAGCGCCGAACTGCACCATCGCCGGCGCGTCGTTGACGGTCGCGTTGCCGCCGGATGCGGTGATCGAGGCCTTGTTGATCCAGACCCCGGCTGTGGCGAACAGGCCGCACAGCACGAGACCAGCCAGGCCGCGACTGACATGGCCGGTCTCGCGGTTCTGCGGCTGCCGCGATTGCCACAGCGCCCACACGCCGAAGCCGAAGCACAGCGCCGCCGCGAGGTAGCAGGCGCCACCGAACGCCGTGCTGCCCGAGTTGATCGCCTCGCTCGACATCGTATTGAGCTGGGCTCCAAGGGTGCCTGCGGCCGAGGTAGCCTGGGCGAGCGCATGACCGGCATGGCCAAGACCGAGGGCCATGACGCCGGCCGCGGCAGCCAGCGCCTTTCCCCGGCGGTTTGCGAGCCGCCGCACACGAGCGGCGACCCGCACATTGTTGGAGCATCGTTTCACGCATTTGACTCCTGGTTGCGAGGGAAGGCCCCTCGCGCACCAGACTCATCCAGGCGCGTGTGAACGGAGCGGACAAAAAAATCATGACGAACAGGGGGGCTTGCCGCCAAGAGCTCAAAACGCCGCCACGTAGAGAGCGAGGCGAGGCGGGCCGCTCTTGGGAAGGATGGACAGAAGACCGCCGCCGGCGAGCGCGACTTTCGTCGCAGCGCCGGCGGCAGCAGGATCAGCCACCAGCGCCGAACTGCACCATCGCCGGCGTGTCGTTGACGGTCGCGTTGCCGCCGGATGCGGTGATCGCGGCCTTGTTGATCCAGACCCCGGCTGTGGCGAACAGGCCGCACAGCACGAGACCAGCCAGGCCGCGACCGACATGGCCGGTCTCACGGTTCTGCGGCTGCCGCGACTGCCACAGCGCCCACACCCCGAAGCCGAAGCACAGCGCTGCCGCGAGATAGCAGGCGCCACCGAACGCCGTGCTGCCCGAGTTGATCGCCTCGCTCGACATCGTATTGAGTTGGGCGCCGAGTGTGCCGGCGGCCGAGGTCGCCGCGGCAAGCGCATGACCGGCATAGCCAAGACCGAGGGCCATGACGCCGGCCGCGGCAGCCAGCGCCTTTCCCCGGCGGTTTGCGAGGCGCCGCACACGAGCGACGACTCCCATATCGTTGGAACGTAGTTTCACGCGTCTCTCTCCTGGTTACGAGGGAAAGCCCCTCGCGGATCAGGCTCATCCAGGGAGGTGCGAACGGCCAGGCAAAAATAGGCGCCGCCAGACGGCTATCCGGCAAGAGGCTAGAACACCGCGAGGGGAAGATCCGGGTGATGGGAGTCCGCTGCCGGCTACAGAGCGCCAACCGTCCTGAAGAACGGTCCGGCGCGGCCCTGGAAACAAGACAAGGTTTGTCCCGGTCCTGATGTCCGTCAGACGCGCTTCAGCCTCGCTATGATCGTTGGCGGCGCCGATTGGTATCGCGCGGCTTGGATCATCGGCCGACTTGGCAATGTCGATGAACCCGTACTCGTGCTGGCCGTTCCGGAGCCGCCTGATATAGGTGCTGCGGGTTGGTGGCGTGCGCATCTGTTGCAGATCCCGCCATCGAGTCGTCCTAGCGATCAGCCACCGGTTTGGAACAGCGTCACGACGCCATTGGCGATGGTCAGGATGTTGATGCACATCACCCCAAAGACAAACTGGATGCCGCATGCGAGTGAAGACCCGTTGGAGCGGCCGTTGACGATCGAGCGCCAGGTCCAGATCGCCCAAAAGACGCAGGCCGCGCCAAAGGCCTGGAAAAAATACTGGAACAACTGCACCACGTTGATGACCGTATTCCCCGGTGTGGCGCCGAGGATGTTGCTCGCGTTCGGCGCAATCGTCGGCGTGTATGTGGTGAGAGACACCGCCAGGTTGGTGCCGGCGCTGACATTCGCCATGCTCAGAAAGGTGGAAAAGGATGCAAAGACGCCGGACAGAACGAGCGAGACCCAGGGCACCCACGGGCGCAGCCGATGCGGATGCTGGCTGTGCCAGGCCATGCTGCGCAGGGTCCAGGCGAAGAAGAAGAAGCACACACAGGCGGCGAGGTAGCAGAAGGCGGGAAGGAGAACGCTGATTCCGTCAGCGATCGCCGTCGAGAAGTTGACCAGACCCTGCATGATGTCCCCCTGGTTCCAGCCGGTCCTACTGGATCACACCGTGCTCCGTGGTCACGATCCAGCCGGAGCCCTTCTGGCCAATCGACTTGACCGTGCCATAGCCGGGGATTGATTCGCCGACCGAGACCTGCAACTGCGCGCCATCGCCGCCGCCGCGATCGACTTCAGCCAGCAGTGCCAGGCCTGGCGAGGCTGCCTGTACGTGATAGCGCTTGGCAGGCCCGTTACCGGAAACCGGAAGCGCCGCCTCGGCCCGGGTGAGGACCACAGGCTTCGCCGGCGGTGCCGCTGGCGCAGGCGCCGGGGGCGCCCCGCCCGCGTCGTGCGCTGAGCTCACCGCGCTGCGGGCTTCCGAGAAGGCAATCCGGCGCTCGAAGTCCGCCAGCCGTGCGGTGGTGTCGGCGGTGCTCTTCTGCAGATCGCCACGGAGCTGTTCGTCCTGCGTACGCAGATCGTGCACCATGGCGGCGATCTCGGTGACCAGACCAAGCACTTGCACCTGGTCCGGCGGAGTCATTGCGGCCGGGCGGAGGCCGGCCACGACACTCACGGCATCGGGGCGGGTCGCAGCTTGCGGCGGCATGGGAGTCTGCCTCGCACCGGACTCGGCCGCCAGATCCCGTAACACGCCGTCGGTCAGCCGCGTTGCTGACCGCGCAGGGTCTGGCAGCGACGCTGCAGGCACATCCGTCACCGGCGCAGCGGGAGAATGACCGCCGGCCTCGGACGGAGCCGGCTGGACCGCAGCCGGCGGCGCTGTGGCAGCCGGAGCGATGGTACCAGGCTCGCTGGGGACATAGCCCGGAGGTGGTGGGGCCTTGTCCGCGACATGGGCGGCCGTAGCCGGTCCCAGCGCCGCGGGTGCGCCCGCCTCCTTCGGCTCTGCGGCGACTTGCCCCCCTTGAAGCGACAGCACCTCGGCCACCTGCTTGTCCCTGGGCGCCGGAATGTAGGGCTGCCGGACCACAGGGCCGGCTGGTGGCGGGAGCACCACCTTGGCGAGGGATGCCGCCGGGGCCAGCGGCTGCTGCGGTCCAAGGCCTGCCGACGCGGCGATGCGGCTGGTTGTCGCGGCGACCCGCGCGTTATCATGCATTGCCCAGAACGCGCCGGCGGCGGCGACAGCGGCGAGCGCCAGAGCCGAGCCACCCATGAGGAACGTCTTGCGACGCCCCCGCGAAAGGCTCGCGAGAAACGGCAACCCCGCGATGGAGAAAATCGCGAAGTGCGGCCCGAGGCGGCCAACACCCGATCGTAGATGACCCACACCAGACGACAGCCAACCGGAGCCGGGTGCCGCTGCGGCGCCGCCGTCTTTCAATGGCGAGTCATCCAGCTCTCCCGGAAGCCGGATGCTCGTCCGAGCGACATCGCGCTCGACCGCGTGCTCGATCGTATCGGTGACGTTCGTGTCCATGGCAAACCTCGCTCCAAAAGCGCCGTGGTGACACGATGGCGCGTCAGGCTGTGAACGGGGCTTGGCTTTGGAAAAAATGAATCACGATCCCTGATGCGCGGTGACGTTGGAAAGGAACATCACGCCCACCGCAACATTGGCGTCGAGCGTCACCGTCGGACCCTTCGGTGCCGCCTGGTTGAGTGTGTTGGCGACCTGCGACGCAGCGACACCGGCGGCGATCCCGAGCTGTTGGTCGATATTGAGGTGGGTGCTCGTGGTCGCGCCACCGAATGGGCTGAGCACCGCAACGGTGTTGGATGTGGTGGCTATGGCCTGGCCGAGCCCCGCCACGAAAGCCGCTGCGGCGGGAAGTATGAAACGCTCGGCATAGTGTTGGTCAACGTCTGAGGCCACGGACGCTTCCATCGTGTCGGGCGCGGTCACCACGCCGTCCACCCCGATGGCCTCGCCGTTGTGCATGACGGTGTTGACGTGCAGCACCAGCCGGTTGGCCTGCCTGGCGAAGGAGCCGATCATCCGGTCGCCCGCGATCGGACCTGAGTCCGCCTGCAGCACGACGGGACTCGATTGATCGGAACTGAGCGCGAGAATCGGATGCGCAAAAACGCCGCGGCCCGCGGGGATGAGGAGCCGGCCTGAGTCGGCAGGATGCGTGGCGACCGGCAGCGCCGATCCAGCATCGTGCGGCGTGCCGCCGGCACCGGTCCTCGCCCGGGATGCAAACGGGTCCGCCGGGTCCGGTCCGCTCTGCTCGGACGGTGGCAAGACCACATCGGTGCGCGGCACGCGGCCGCCCCACTCCGAAAACAGATCGTTGATCTGCCTGGTGTAGATCTCGCCCGCCCGCGGATCGACCACAGCAGCGACAGGAATAGCCTTCGGCGGCGCGGCGGGCGGCGGAAGCATGGCCGGCTGCGCGGCCAGCGGCGCCGGCACGACGGCCCTTGCGGGCGCTGTCGCTCCGGTGGGAGGGTGAGCGACGGGACGCGCAGCCGGTGGGGGCGGGGCTGCCTGCTCGACCTTCGGCGGCGGCGGCACTGCCGGCACGCTTGGAGCGATCGGCGGCGTGTATGACGCACCCTTCCGCCGCGCCTTTTCCGCCTCGTCATCGTTGGCCACAAGTGCCAGCGCATCCTGCTCGGGCGTGCTGTGCAGCCCGCCAGGTAGCGGATTGACGTCCGCCATTTTCGCGTCCTTCGACAAGCGCGGTGCGTATTGTCCCGTGCTGGACACGAAGATGATCAAGCCAGTAACCGCGAGGGCGGAGAAGATGATGATAGCCAGCCGCCGCGGCCCGGCGTTGCCGGAGGGATTCAGCAGCGAGCGCGACGCGGGCCGCGGGAGCGACGACTTGATGCGGGAGAACCAGCCGAACGCACTGGACATGGGGGTCACTCCTGGAGATGGACCGACACGGTGCGGCCGTTGACGGACAGCAATGCAAACGGCGTGTTCGGGACGGCATAAACGGTGGTTCCCGCTTCTGCCTCCGAGGCCGTCCATTCCGGCGACAGCAGAACGTAGCGCGTGCGCAGATAGACGTTCCTGCCCAGGCGCCAGGCGCGCAGTCCTTCGGGGGACACACCTTCCACCGAGAGCGGAACGGCATCGGCCGGCGGCACGCCCTGCAGCATGCTCGTCAGAAACGGCGCACCGGTATCCGGCGCGTTGGGCTGTGTCATGATCTCGACTTTTGCGTTCGGTCCGCGGTCGGCGACATGCACGCTCAGATTGGCGTCGTAGCGCCCGCCGCCCGAGATCAGCAGAAAGGCGATCGGCTTCGGCGCTCCCTCCAGCGACACCACGAGCCCACCGCGCGGCGCCAGGGATACCGGCGTGATCTCCAGCACGTTGCTGCCCTTGGTCGGCGTGCAGACGTAGAAGCCGATCGCGGCAACCGATGGACCGCCGCCGGTGCCGTTCGCCACGCTGCAGTTGGTGCCGCCGGCGACGGCGGCCGGGTTGCTGTTGGTGTCCCAGGCGATCGGCCACGGCTGGCCGGTGCTGTCGAAGAAACTCACCGCGGTCGGATAGCCCTTGACCGTGTTGATGATGGCGGTGGCGGCGCCCGGCACGAAGCTCACATTCACCTGCCGGTTGACGGGAACGGCCAACTCCGTGACCGACGTCTCCTTTGTGCGCTGTTCCTCCTTGTAGCGGCGCGCAAGGTCCTCGATCATCTCCGGCGTCAGCGGAATGGCGTCCCGAGCCGCCTTTTCTGCGGGGGTGGGTGTGCCGCTTGCAGCGCCCGGCGGCGCGGGTGCCGTGACGTCAAGTTGAACCTGCGCCTGCCCATAGCCCGGGCGGCCGGAAAGGAAGGTCCCGACAAGGGCTGCTGAAACGAGAAGCGCTGCGCGCACAAAGACCTCCTAGTGCTGAAATGCCACCAACTGGTCGATCACCAGCCCGTCCGGATGATCGCTTTGTAGCGCCGAGCCAGGTCCTCGATCATCTCCGGCGTCAGCGGACTGGCGTCGTGAGCAGCCTTTTCTGCAGGGGTGGGTGTGCCGCCCGCAGCGCCCGGCGGCGCGGGTGCCGCGACGTCAAGCTGAATTGTGCGCTGTTCCTCCTTGTAGCGGCGCGCAAGGTCCTCGATCATCTCCGGCGTCAGCGGAATGGCGTCCCGAGCCGCCTTTTCCGCGGGGGTGGGTGTGCCGCTTGCAGCGCCCGGCGGCGCGGGTGCCGTGACGTCAAGTTGAACCTGCGCCTGCCCATAGCCCGGGCGGCCGGAAAGGAAGGTCCCGACAAGGGCTGCTGAAACGAGAAGCGCTGCGCGCACAAAGACCTCCTAGTGCTGAAATGCCACCAACTGGTCGATCACCAGCCCGTCCGGATGATCGTCGCTGTTGGTGCGAACGACGAGCGCCGTGATCATCAGGTTGTTGGTCGAGACCTGGTTGACGTTCTCGCAGGTCTGCACGATCGGAACCTGAACCTGGTAGGCGAGCGCGCCCTCGACATAACTCGTCTGGTGGATCACCGCGGCGCGCTGCGCCTGCGCATGGCAGAGCAATCGGGCGCGCTTCAGCTCTTCGAAATTCCCCTTGTCGATGTAACTGGCGGCGAAGGTGTTCCACCCATTGAGCGTGAAGCGCCGCGAAGCCGTGTTCAACTCGACCGGATAGTTGAAGTAATCAACATTGTACGGTGCGAGGGCGGCCCGCACCGTCCACTCGAGCAGCTCCGTATCATCGACGATTGGGCTGTCCAGTCCCCTTACCTGGCGAGGCGGTCCCTTGCTGTCAGCGATGAAGATCTTCGGCTGCGGCGGGTGAGACCAAACCCAGGCATCATGGGCGAGCGAGATGCCCAGCAGGGCGGCCATCGCGACGGTGAGCGACAGACACCGCGAAACGAGTTGGCCCTGAAAGTCCGGATCTGAAAGGCGCCGCGTGATTGCGGCGGACTGGTTGGTCATCGGCACGTCCTCTTTCGGTTGCTCTGATCGGACAGGCGTCGCGTGATTGCGGCAGACTGGTTGGCCCCCGGACACTTCCCCTTTTGGTCGGCCTCACATCAACCTCGGGAAAGCGCCTGCTAACGGGGCCAAGCGATTTCAGACGGGCGTCTCCTCCGTCTCCGGCGTGGTGCCAGCGGCCGTGAGAGCCTCGATTTCTCTGACCAGGTGCCTCGCGTGACGGACGACCCGGCAGAACTGGACCGTTGCGCGATCTCGAACGCTCCGCAAGAAAAGCTTCCCGGTCGCGGCACAGGCCGCCAGCTCGTAGCCCAATCCCTCCAAGCTGGCTTCGAGTGTGGCCGCGTTGTCAGCGCCGGCCGGTCGCGTGCGGAGCCACGCGCGTGGCAGCTCGATGCGGTAAAGCAGCATGGCGAGCCGGGGCGGGCTGATCGCGAGCTCCGCCGCGATCGCCGTATAGTGCTGCCCTGCCAGCAGTCTCGCCACAATCGCCATGACGGCGCTGCGGTCGCGGAGTGTGGAAGTTGCATCCGGGCATGCGGGGACATGCACCGTTTCGGCGGACTGGCTGCTCATCTGATACGGCTCCCGGTAAATGGTTGAGGCGGCTCGCAACCCACTCACAATAAGAGACACAACCCCGCGCTCTTGTAGCGGTCGTACTCACTGATCAAACCGCGGTCTTTACGGACGGCGCGACAAACCGTGACGGACGCACGATCCTTCTTCTTCCGGAAGAACCAGACTCCGTTCTGTTTGCATTTTACCATCTCGTAACCGGACCGCTCCAGGTTCGCCTTACCGCGTTCCTCGTCGTAGCTTTCGCCAAACTTCGAACGACGCAGATCGCGCGGAATCTCTAACCGATATTGCAGCGTCGCCATTCTGCCCGGGGAAATCCCCGCGTCCCGTGCCGCCGCCTTGTAGTGCTGGCCAGCGAAATATCGCAGCGCAACCGCCATGCAGATCTCTTCGTTCCGCTGCACGTCGCGCTTGCCCGCCATGAGCAACTGGAGCGGGTCGGGCGCAGGCGCTGGCCGAACGGCTTCCGGTGCTGTCGGGATGATCGGGGTGACGGGCGAAACGGGTGCCTTGCAGGATGGCGCCGGCGGTGTCGGGATTACGGGCGAAACGGGTGCCCTGCGGACAGGCGCCGGTGGTGCCGGGATGACCTGATCGTCGCAGGGAACGATCCGGAACAGCGCCAGTTCGCGCTGCGTCTGCTCGGCGGCGGATGGCGCTGGACGGGGCGACTCTGGTGCGGGTACTTCGACGACCGGCGACGGCGGCGCGACGGGACTGACCGCGTCGCCTGACCAAACCGCGGCACCGGCGGCAGTCCCACAAACGGTAGCTGGCAGCTTGGACGGAGGCTTTTCGACAGTCTGGACAGAGCGGAGTGCCGGAGCCGCGAAACCGGGAGCGGGATCGACCAACGCCGCATGATCGACCCGGTGCAGTAGCTTGCGAGATGGCGTCGGGACCCCGAGGCGGCGGCATTTCGCGCGGACGGCGTTGGCGTTCCGGCCCAACCGCTCGCCGATCGACTCGGGATGGACCCCGGCGACACGCCAGACGATGAGCCGCATAATATCTTGAGCGGACCAGCCGAATCGTCCGGGTTTGCGGAGCGGCCGGTCGTGCGGTGTGCGCAGTCCGAGGCGCACCAGGCTGTCATCGAGCGCGGCGCGCGAGAGTCCCAGATAGAGACAGATGCCCGCGACGCCCTGACCGGCCGCCACCATGCCGGCCAGGACACTATCAAACGGGAAAACCGCTGCTGCAACCAGCGAAAGCAGCGGACCAGGCCCCGGACTGGGGGCCTCCTCGGACCGACCTGCTCTCGCAAGGTTCGCAGACACCAATAACACCCCAGGCGTGACGTGTGGCGCCACGGGAGCAGAGTTTATAAGGCGTGTCCAGAGGTCTCGGTTAAAAAACCCTGTGTGCGGCCGGCTTCACCGGCTCATTCGTCCGGTGCCACTGACGAGCCCTTACGCGCCCCTTTCTTCCTCGGCGGTATGGCCGGCGCGATGGCCTCGGTCGGAGGGATTCGGAGATGTTGCAACGACGTCCGCATATCCGTGAACAAGCGGATCTGCTCGATAAAAGATGCCTGTAATTCTTGACGACGCCCTTCCCGCACCTCCAAGTCAGCAAGCTGGGCGGCCAGACGATCCAGACGTTGCATGAAAGAGTCGAGCGCCCTGGCCGTCGGTGGTTTAGACTCGCTCCCAGGCAACAAATCACTGACATCGACGTTTAAAGATAGGGCGAGTTTAATCATGGACTTAAGGGTCAGATTCTGTAAGCCCCCCTCTAATTCATAGATATATGATGGCGCTGTCCTTACTTTTACTGCAAGCTCTTGTTGGGTCATGCCTGCATTCAGCCTGGCGTCTCTCAACCGAGCACCAAACTCCCTTAAAGCCGGCGTCAGCTTCTCTTCGGCCTCAGCATCCAGCCTGACATCCTCAGCACGCCTTCTGACCACACCAGAGCCCTCACATCTTGCGTCGCGCGGGCGGCGCCGCCCGCTTGCTACGGCAGAACACTGCCAACGGCGAACTCACCCAGCCAGCACGCTGCCGGCCACATCGGTATCCCAATACCGTGCGGAAACGAATACGTGAGCAACGAGATTGCAATCCCCATTCGCAACGCCGGAGGCGAGGCTCGCCCACCGCCAAGCCAGAGGATCGAATCTCCATGCGCATGATCACGGGACTGCTTGCCGCCATCGCTCTCGTGCCGGCCGCTCGCGCCGATTTCGCCATCGTCGGTACTCCCCAATCCGAAGCGAAACCATCGCTGCCAGTCGCAGCCGAGGTGCCGGAGACGCCACCATCCCAGGATAACGACAGCAACAACGACAATGCGACCCCAGCCCGCCACCACGCGCCACCGCGATTAGCGACGGCCCACGGGTTCGGCGAGCAGATTCCCCTCTTTTTTGCTGTGAAGCAAATCGTACCCGTATTCGTCAAGGTAACGTACGGCCAGGGTGCCAACCCGGCAGCGCTCGTGGACTGGAAGGGTGGGGCGGCCTGGGACCGCGTTCTGCTGGCCGCGGTCAGGCCGCTCGGGCTTCACCTGGTGATGACGGGCAGGGCGGTCGAAATCCGAAAATAGCCACCGCCATTCACCGCGCCACCCCGCAGGCTGGTCCCAGAACGTCAAGGAGCACCCATGCCCAACCTGGAACAGAGCGCGGTGACCGCCTGGCTGACCGTGCTCAGGCCCG
>Ga0302151_10001619_pt1 | contig 11324 bp, 8 predicted proteins | sample I_Bog_N1_3_FD_192428 | JGI IMG/M metagenome (GOLD analysis project Ga0302151, IMG submission 192428) | Peat permafrost microbial communities from Stordalen Mire near Abisko, Sweden - I_Bog_N1_3 | ecosystem: Environmental > Terrestrial > Soil > Wetlands > Peat | place: Sweden: Abisko, Stordalen...
CGTCCCTGGCGGCTTCTTTCGGGCGGCCCAGCTCGCCGCGGCAGGGGACCGCGGCGTCCAGGATGCCGTCGCCCATCGCCTGGAATTTCAGCGCCCGCCAGCGTGCCGCGCCGTGGGCGGGAAACAGCGGCAGGGCCTCGCCGCGGCTGTCCAGGTATTCGCAGATCACCGGGCTGTCGAACAGCGCCAGCCCGTCATCGGTCACCAGGGCAGGCACCTTCGAGGTCGGGTTGTCCGCCAGCAAATCCGGCGGCGAGGCGTGCGGATTGCAGGGGATCGTCTCGATCTGCCCCGCCAGCCCGCGGGCGATGGCACAGGCCATCACCTTGCGGACATAGGGGCTGGTCGGCGAATAGTACAGCTTCACGGCATGATCTCCCGGTCAGAACTTGTCTTTCTTCGCGCGCCGGTCGGCGAAGGTGGCGACGTCGCCAGCATTCAGGAAGGGGTTGGCCTGCAACTCCTCGCCCAGCACCGACGGCACCGTCGGCTGCCCGGCGGCGCGCTGGGCCCTCGCCTGCTGCATGCGCGCCAGCAGGGCCGGATTGGCGCCATCGACGCTGAGCGCGAAGCGGCCGTTGCTTTCGGTGTATTCGTGCCCGCAGCACAGCTTGGTGTCGGCCGGCAGGGCGGCCAGTTTCGCCAGGCTGTCGTACATCTGCCGCGCGGTGCCCTCGATCAGCCGGCCGCAGCCCAGGCTGAACAGGGTGTCGCCCGACAGCAGGATGTCGCCGTCGGGAAAGAAGAAGTTGATCTGGCCAATGGTATGGCCGGGGGTTTCGATCACCCGGGCGGACGCCTTGCCGAGTGCGACGGTGTCGCCTTCCTTCACCCCGCGGTCCAGCTTCGGCAGCCGGTACGCGTCAGCCGATGCACCGACGACCGGCGCGCCGAACCGTTCGCGCACTTCGTCCACACCGGCGGTGTGGTCGGCGTGATGGTGGGTCAGCAGGATCAAATCCAGCCGCCCGCCGGCCTGCTCGATCGCGGCGATGATCGGGGCGGCGTCGGCCGGATCGACGATCGCGGTCGCGCCCGTCTCGGTGTCTTTCAGCAGCCAGGCGTAATTGTCCCGCAGGATGGGGACCGGTGTTGCTGTCACTGTCATGGACGACTCCCTGGGACTCTGTCATGCGGGCGGAAACGGGCAAATGTGTTATACTCACATTATGACGGCGGACGCACACGCGATCACGGACTTCTACGGCACGGCCAGGGGCGCGGTCACCACCCGCCTGCTGCGGGAGCGGCTGGTCGGCCTGTGGCCCGACATGGCCGGCCAGTCCGTGCTGGGGATTGGCTATACCGCGCCCTATTTACGGCTCTGGACCGGCCAGGCGAACCGCTGCATCGCGCTGACCCCCGCCCAGATGGGCGCGGCCCGCTGGCCCGCCGGCGCGCCCAACCTGTCGTTGGCCGCCGAGGAAGACGCGCTGCCGTTTCCCGACCTGATGTTCGACCGGGTCCTGATGGTGCATGGACTGGAAGCCGCCGAAAATGCCCGGCGGATGCTGCGCGAGGTCTGGCGGGTCCTGAAGGATGACGGCCGCTTGCTGGTGGTCACACCGAATCGCCGCGGCATGTGGGCCTACTGGGAAAGCACCCCCTTCGGCCACGGCCAGCCCTACACGATCGGCCAGCTCGGCCGCGTGCTGGCAGCCTCGCTGTTCCGGGTCGAACGGCGCGATACCGCGCTGTGGATGCCGCCCGTGCGGGCCCGGCTGATCCTGCGCGGCGCGGCGATCTTCGAACGCACCGGACGGCGCTGGATGCCGGGCCTGGCGGGCGTGACACTCACCGAAGCGGTGAAGGATGTTTACGCGGCCATGCCGGTGCAGGCGGTCGCGCGGCGGCGCCTGGTGTTGGCGGAGACCGCCTGATCCACCCGTCCCGCCGGTTGCAATTTGCCGGAACAGCATCAGAGTGGTTGTGTGAAGACACACGCATGCTAGTATCACGACGTTCCAATTTGCTGAGTGAGTCGAAATCTTGGTGCGTCTCGAGACGATCTATACCGCTCTGCCGGTACCGCGCCTCAACCGCTGGGTGGCGCTTTCCCTCGCAATCGCACTGGTGACGATGGCAATCGCCGTGCGCCGGGCGATCGGAACGGCGCTGCCGGGCGCGCAGTTCATCACCCTGGCGCCGGTGGTTATTTTCGCGTCGTATTTGTCCGGGCTGGCGATCGGATTGTTTGCTGTCGGGTTTTCGGCCATTGCGATCTGGTATTTCGTCCTGCCGCCGGGGCCGGGCATCTGGCATACCGATATCGGGCAAATCTACGCGCTGGCGGCCTATGTCGGGGATGCCTCGCTGGGCGTGCTGCTGGTGAGCGCTTTCCGCGCTTCGTTGAGCCGGGTCAGCGACCTGAGCGCCCTGATGTCCACGACGTTCGACGCCCACCCCGACGGCGTGATGATCGTGGACGCAAATGGTGCCATCGTGGATTGCAACCGGCGGGCTCGGGTGATGTTCCGGCAGCCGAACGGTGCCCTGATCGGTGCACCGCTCGAATCGTTGCTGCCTGAGCGGTTTCGCGTGAGCCACGGGCGCCTGGTCGCTGCGTTCTGGGCCGACCCGGTGCCGCGCGCGATGGGATCGGCGCTCAATCTGATCGCCCGGCGCGCGGACGGGGCCGAGTTTCCGGTCGATATCGGCATCGGTGTGCTGCGGCTGCGGGACCGCCGGTTGGTGCTGGCCACCATACGCGACATGACCGAACAGCGTGCGGCCGATGCGGCCTTGGCGGAGAGCCTCCAGGTGCAGGCCGCGCTGGAGGAACGGGCCCGGAATGCCGAAGCCGCGCGCCGCTGGGCCGACGCGTTCCAGAACGCGGCGTTCGGCATGGCCATTTGGGACGCGGCAACCGAAACCGTGCAGGTGGCCAATCCGGCGCAGGCCGCCATGGGCGGTCTGAGCGTGCAGGCGGCGCAGGGCAGGCCGATCCTCGACGCCTTTGTCCCAGACGAACGCGCCGGGGTCGCCGCCGAGATCGCGGCGGCCGATCGCACCGGCCACAACAGCTTCGAGACGATGCACCTGTGCGCGGACGGGCCGGCCTTTCCGGTGCAGATGCATGTAACGAGCGTGAGCACGGCGGATGGCAGCGTGCGGTACCGGATCGCCACCGCGCAGGACATCACGGAGCGCAAGCGGGCCGCAGCCCTGGCGGACGCGCTGCACGAGACCGACAGCCGGTTCCGGCAGATTTTCGACGAGAGTCCGATCGGCATGGTGCTGGCGACCGCCGGAGACTACCGCTTCATGCGGATCAACAACGCCTTCGCGCGCATGCTGGGCCGCCCCGTCAAGGATATCCTGGGCCGTACCCGCGACGAGTTCGCCCATCCCGACGACCGGGACATGCCGCAGCCACTGCCGCCCGGTACCCAATCGTGCGCGCAGCCGGCCGACAAGCGCTTTATTCACGCGTCGGGACGGATCGTGACCGCGCAGGTCAGTGTCGTGGCCCTTGGGTCCGGTGCGGCCGGGCAGGACCTGGTCCTGGGCATGGCGCAGGACGTGACGCCGCAGCGCCAGACCGAAGCCGCCTTGCGGCAGTCCCAGCGGATGGAAGCCATCGGCAGCCTGGCTGGCGGCATGGCGCACGACTTCAACAATCTTCTCGCCATCGTCATCGGCAATCTCGACAGCATCGTCGCGGTCGCCCCGGTGCCCGAGACCGTCTCGGCGTTGATCCAGGATGCGCTGGGGGCGGCTTTGCGCGGGGCCGAACTGACGCGCAGCCTGCTGGCCTTCGCCCGCCGCCAGCCATTGCGCCCGACAGACCTCGACCTGAACGCATTGATCACCGAACTGGCCGGCATGCTGGGGCGGCTGCTGCGCGAGGATGTGACCGTGTCGCTGGACCTCGCGTCCGATGTATGGCCGGTCACCGCCGACCGAGCCCAGCTTGAAGCCGCCCTGGTCAACCTGGCGAGCAATGCGCGCGACGCCATGCCGGCTGGCGGGACCTTGCGGATCGCGACCGAAAACCGCGTTCTGGGCCCGGAGTACTGCAGCCTGCATCCCGCGATGCAGCCGGGCGGCTTTGCGATGATCGAGGTGTCCGACACCGGCACCGGCATGGCGCCCGAGATTGTCGCCAGGATTTATGAGCCGTTTTTCACGACCAAGGCCGCGGACAAAGGGACGGGCCTCGGGTTGAGCATGGTGTTCGGCTTCGTCCAGCAATCCGGCGGCCATATCGACGTTTCGAGCGAGCCGGGCACCGGAACCGCATTCCGTCTGTATGTGCCCCGCTCGGCGCGGGCGGGATCGGCGGAACCGACCCTGGCTGCGCCGGTGTCGGAGCCACGGGGCGATGGCGTGACGGTGCTGGTGGTGGAAGACAATGCCGGCCTGCGCCGCATCGTGACCCGCCAGTTGACCGCGCTGGGTTACCAGGTGCGGGAGGCGGTGGACGCAGCCTCGGCGCTGGCGGTGCTGGCGGAGGGACCGGTCGATCTGCTGTTTTCGGACATCGTCATGCCGGGCGGCATGAGCGGTTTCGAACTGGTGGAGCGTGCCGGGGCGCTGCAACCCGGCCTCCGGATCGTGCTGACCTCGGGCTACCCGCAGCATCATGGACAGGCGACCGCGGCAGAGCCGAGTGGCGCGCACCGGCTGCTGCAAAAGCCCTATCGCAAACAGGAACTCGCCAGGGTGCTGCGCGCGGCGCTCGATGCTTAGGGAATTTTCACCGTGACCGGAAAATCTTCCTCCGTTCGCCGTGGCCTGGCGCATCCCCATTGGCGCCGGCAGAAGCGCGGGTTGGCGCACAAAGGTGCCGCGACAAGATGGCCGGCTCCAGACCTGCCATGACGATCGAGGGTGGCCGGCCATGTCCCAAAACAACGGGATCAACACCATGCCCAGCATGACCGCCGCGGCTGGATTCCGGCTGCTGTTTGCCCTGAGTCTGCTGGTTCCTGCCGGGTATTTCGCCGTCTCGGCGCTGGAAAGCCGGCAGCGCACCTTGCGGGAGGCCGATCAACACATCGTTACCACCGTCCGCCTGCTGTCGGAGCAAATGAACAAGGTGCTGCAGATGGATGATCTCGCGCTGACGCAGGTGGACGAGCTGGTGCGCGGGATGTCGTGGGATGAAATCCGCCAGTCCGCCCGCCTGCCCGCGCAATTGCGGGCACTGCAGGCGCGCCTGCCGCAAGCGGACGGGATCTCGCTGATCGCGCCGGACGGACGGCCCACCGCCAGCAGCTTCTGGTCTTCACCGCCACCCATCGACGCCGGGGACCGAGACTTTTTCGTCACCTTGCGCGACCACGCGGACCTTGGCGTCTATGTCAGCCGCAGCTACCCCGGGAAGGTCTTCCCGGCGGTGCATTTTCAGGTCGCGCGCCGCCGCACCGCACGCGCGGGTGTGTTTGACGGCGTCATTGTGATGTCCACCCGGCCCTCGTACCTGACCGATTTTTATGCGACCTTCGCGGGACCGGACGGCATGACGATCGCCCTGCTTCGCCGCGATGGTGCCGTGCTGGCGCGCTATCCGGCCGGCGACGCAACCGCCGCGTTTCCGCCCGACGACCCGCTGATCGCGGTTGCCAGCAAGACCGCCAGCGGCGTTGTGACGCTCTATTCGCCGCATTATCGCCAGACGCGCCTGGCCGGCTTCGCCCAGGTTGCCGATTCGGATCTCGTGGTGACCTACGCCCTGTCCCGCGACGGCGTTCTGGCACCCTGGCGCAGCGACCTGCTGCGCTATGGTCTGCTGACCGCGCTTGGCTCCCTCGCCCTTGCCACGATGACCGGGATCGCGATGGTCAACGCGCACCGCGTCGCGGCGGCGCGGCGGCACCTGGAAACGATCAACGCGGCGCTGGCGCAGGAAGTCGCCGATCGGCTGCGGATCGAGGCCGAACTGCGCGAACTCAACCGGCATCTGGAGGCGCGTGTTGCGTCGCGGACCGCCAGCCTGGCCGACATCGCCATCCAGCGCGGCCAGGAGGTCACGTTCCTGGCCGCGGTGCTGGAGGCATCGCCCTACGCGGAACTGGTGATCGACACGGGGGGCACGATCATCCTGGTGAACGCCGCAGCCGAACGCCTGCTGGGCTACCGCCGTGAGGCGCTGATCGGGCAAGGGGTTGATGTGCTGGTGCCCGAGACCTTGCGGGGTGGTCACGTGGCGTTGCGCAAGGCCTTCATGGAAGCGCCGGTGGGCCGCGCCATGGGCGAGGGACTCGAACTTCTGGGCCGGCGCCAGGACGGCACGCCGGTGCCGGTCGAAATCCTGCTCGCGCCGCTGCAAACCCGGGACGGGATGGCGGTGATTGTCGGCATCGCCGATATCAGCGCCCGCAAGCAGCACGAAGCCGCCCTGACCCAGGCCAACGTGGAGCTGCGAGCGGCCAACCAGGACCTGCGGCAGGCCAACGCCGTCAGCCAGCACCGGCGGGAGGAAGTCGAGGCCTTCGTTCACATCATCTCCCACGACCTGCGCACGCCGCTGATCACCCTGCAAGGCTTCTCGCGCGAGATGGAACTCGGCGGCGCCGAGCTGCGGCGCATGGTGGCGGCGCTTGACCTGCCGGCGGAGACGGGGCTGGCGCTGCGAAACCTGGTCGAGCAGGACATTGATAGTCCTTTGAAGTATATCAGGGCCAGTATCCGCCGGTTCGACCGACTGATTAATTCTTTGTTGGAATTGTCACGCACGGGCCGATTCCCGCTGCAAAACGAACCGTTGCAGGTCGGGGCCATCGTCGCGGCGATCCTGGAAGCTTTGCAGCAAGCGGCCCTCGCGGCGGGGGCCAGGGTCGAAGTGGGATCCTTGCCCGATGCGACCGGCGATGGCGGCGCGGTCGGGCAAATATTTGCCAACCTGATCGAGAACAGCCTAAAGTACACCGATCCGAAGCGAGAGCCGCGGATCGAGATCGGCGGTGAGACCGACGGAACCATGGTCCGGTACTGGGTTCGCGATAACGGTGTCGGCATCCCCGACGGCGCGCGGGCCCGCTTGTTTCAAGTGTTCCAACGCTTTCATCCGAAGCTGGCGGATGGCGATGGAATTGGTCTTGCCTCGGTACGCCGGTTGGTCGAGCGGCACGGCGGGACGGTCTGGGCCGACAGCGAGGTTGGGACAGGCACGACGTTTTACTTCACCCTTCCGGCAATGCCGCGGCAGGAGGCTTCATCATGACAGCGGTCTGTTCTGGGTCAGTCACGATTCTGGTGGTTGACGACGATGGCGGACAATGCGAACTGATCCGGCGCAACCTGCAGCGCGCGGCGGTCAGAAGCGATATTTCGGTCGTGCACAGTGGCGAGGATGCGCTGGATTTCATCCGCGGCCGCGCCATGCATGACGGGCAACGCGGCCTGCTGGTGCTGCTCGACATCAACATGCCCGGCGCGGTGAACGGCACCGACCTGCTGCGACAATTGAAGACCGATCCCGCGACGCAGACCGTGCCGGTGATCATGCTGAGCTCCACCGACGACCCGAAGGAAACCCGCCGCTGCTACGAACTGGGCTGCAACAGCTACGTCACCAAGCCGGTGGACCCGCAGCAGTTCATCGAAGCGATCCGCCGGATCGGCCGGTTCGTCGAGATCGTCAGCCTGTCACCCCTGCCGCTGGCGTCGGCCACATGACGCAGGGCAATGCGCTTCGCCGGATCCTGATCGTCGAGGATGATGCCGCCTCGGCGGAGCTGGAGCGTCGCGTGCTGATCCGATCGGGATACGCGCCGGTGGTTGCGCAGTCGCTGACAGAGGCGAAGGACCTGCTGGCCGCGGACGACTTCGCCGCCTTGCTGCTGGACTACCGCCTGCCGGACGGCGATGCCTGGGACCTTGTGGCCACGGCGCGGGCCCTGGTTCCGCATCTGCCGGTGATCCTGGTCACCGCCATGGGCAACGAAGCGGTGGCGGCCGAAGCGGTGCTGCGCGGGGTGTCCGAATATATCCGCAAAGCCGACGGCTTCCACGACCAGTTGGGCTCGGCGGTCGAGCGGGTCACCCGGCTTGCGCAGGCCCAGGAGCAACTGCGGCGTAACGATTCGCTGTTCCGCACGATCGCCGATCATGCGACGGACGCAATCGTGCTGCTGGACGGCCGTGACGCGATCCTGTGGGCGTCGGCCGCGGCGGAGCGGGTCTTTGCGGCTGCCAGCCAGGACGTTGTCGGACGGAAGCTGGCGGATTTCCTGCACCCGGATGACCGGGCCCAGTGGCCGTCGGATGGCGCCTGGAAAGCCGCGACCCGCCTGCGGTTCCGCTGCCGCGATCGGGACGGCCAATATCTGACCTTTGAACCAACGTTCCAAACTATCAATGACGGTGCGACGGCCCGGACCCTGGGTGTGCTGCGCGATGTGACCGACCGGCTGCAACTGGAGGAGCGGCTGCGGCATAACCAGCGGCTGGAGGCGCTTGGCCAGTTGACCGGCGGGATCGCCCACGATTTCAACAACCTGCTGGCGGTGATCATTGCCAACCTGGATGTGTTGCTGGCGGCGGTGGACGAAGGCACGCCGACCCGCGAACAGGCCGTGGACGCGTTGGATGCCGCCTTGCGCGGGGCGGATCTGACCGACCGGCTGCTGGCCTTCGCGCGGCGCCAGCCGTTGCGGCCGGAACCCTGCGACGTCAATGCCGCGATCCGCGCCATGATGAAGCTGCTCGGCCGGACGTTGGGCGATGATGTGAGCATCGAGCTGGCGCTGGCGCCCGACCTTTGGCCGACCCTGGTGGATCGTCTGCAACTGGAAACCGCGCTGACGAACCTGGCAACCAACGCGCGCGACGCGATGCCCCGGGGCGGCCGGCTGACCATCACCACGCGCAATACCTGCCTGGACCCGGACAACACCGAAGGCGACTCCGGTGCGGCCAGCAATGACTACGCCCAGATCGAAGTGTGCGACACCGGATCGGGCATCCCGCCGGAGGTCCTGGACCGCATATTCGAGCCGTTTTTCACGACCAAGGAGCTGGGCAAGGGAACCGGCCTCGGCCTGTCCATGGTGTTCGGTTTCATCAAGCAGAGCGGTGGGCACATCACGGCCGCGAGCGAGCGGGGCCAGGGCACGGCGATCCGGCTTTATTTGCCACGGTGCAATCCAGCGGCGGCACCGGCGCCGATTCCCCCGAAGCCGTTGGAACCGGCCGGCGATGGACGCACGATCCTGGTGGTGGAGGACAATGCCAAGCTGCGGGAGATCACGGTCCGGCAGTTGCGCGGCGCCGGCTATGTGGTGCGGGAGGCAAGCGAGGGCGCGTCGGCTCTGGCGATCCTGGAAAGCGGCGTGGCGATCGACCTGCTGTTCACCGACATCGTCATGCCCGGTGAACCGAATGGATGCGACCTCGCCGAACAGGGACGGTTGCGGCGACCGGGGTTGCGGATCGTGCTGACGTCTGGATTTTCCGACCTGCAGGGGGCTCGGAAGGGTGCGGGGGTGAGCGATCATGTCCTGCTGCACAAACCCTATCGTCAGGCCGCCTTGCTGCGGGTTATCCGTGAGGCGTTGGACGGGGAAACGCAAGCCGTGGCATGACGGCCCGGGGTGCCGGCCGATGCCGGGCTGTTGTGGCTGGTCAGCCGATGGGATACCCGGGCGATCGCCGGCCGGCGATGCGGCGGCTGGTCTGGCTGGCGGTGGTCGTCGCCTGTGTGGAAGGCTGCATGTCCCGGGTCCCACCCTTCGCGCGCGTGCCCTATGAAGCGTTCTCGCGTGGGGCCGTGGTGGCGGTGGCGCTGCGGGAATGGCGGCTGTTCGGCCAGCCAATGGCCGAGGGGCCCGCGGATGAGACGGTGAAGCCCGAACGGGAGCCGGGATTATGGCAGCGGGTCGGGGAATACTGGTGGCTGGGGCTTGATCCGGGCGCGCCGGAATCCGGCTGGACCGGCAAGCATGATGGCGCGGGGCACGTGTTCAGCCCCGATGACGATGGCGATTATGCCTGGTCCGCCGCCTTCGTCTCCTATGTGTTTCGCATCGCCGGCGCCGGCGCTCGGTTTCCTTATGCGGCCGATCATGCGGTTTATATCAATGCCGCGAAACGCATGGCGCTGGGGACGGCGGAGAACTGGCTGGTGGTGGCGGAGCAGCCGGAGGCCTATGCGCCGCGGCCGGGCGATCTGATCTGTTTCGGGCGGGGGCGGGCCGGCGGATTGCGCTACGATGACCTGCCGACCGCTGCGTTGTTCCCGGCGCATTGCGATATCGTGGTGGATACCGCGGAGCCGGGTCGGATCATGGTGATCGGGGGCAATGTGCGGGATGCGGTGACGGCGACCTGGGTGCCGGTCACCGCGGACGGCAGGCTGGCGTCGGCGGATGGTATGGTGCTGGACACGCGGTTTCCGTGGATGGCGGTGCTGCGGTTGGCGGTCGCCGGGGCCGGATAGTCTATTCCGCCGCGGGCACGGCAAGACCGCAGGCCGACAGGAACCCGTCCCGAACGCCAGCCCCGTCGATCCGATGGGCGGTGACGATGCCGATCACCGGAACCGAGCCCGCCCGTCGGACGCGGGCAAGCCGCGTGCCCGCCAGGTGCGTCGATCTGAGGACAGCGCCCTCCAGCGACGTCCCGATTACTTCTGCCGCCAGGGCAGGCCCGCCGCCTTCCATCCCGCCGCGACGCCGCGGTGGCCGGCTCTGTCGATCGGACCCTCGAACCCGTCGGCGACATTGTAAGCGTGGGGAAACCCGGCGGCCTGCGCCGCTTCCGCAGCCGCCAGACTGCGCACACCGCTGCGGCAGAGGAAATAGATGTGGTGCTCCGGCGTAAAGCCGGCGTCGCTGAGCTGCTTCTCGAAGCCCGCATTGCGCGCCATCGTCGGATAGACCTGCCAGGGGATCAGCACCGCCTGCTTGCCCGCCTTGCCCAGGTCGGGGATGCCGACGAAATTCCACTCCGCATCGGTGCGGACATCGACCAATTGTGCCTGCGGGTCGTGCTGCAGGGCTTCCCAGGTCTCTCGGGGTGGCACATTCTGGACCATCTGTTTGTCTCCGGCTGCAAGAGGACGCGATGACCGAATTGTATCACGGATCCGCCTGGCAAGACGACATGGCGGCGGCGATCGGGCAGACGCCGCTGATCCGGCTGCGGCGCGCGTCGGCGGCGACGGGATGCAATATCCTGGGCAAGGCGGAGTTCATGAATCCCGGCGGGTCGGTGAAAGACCGAGCTGGGCTCTACATCATCAGCGATGCGGAAAAGCGCGGGGTGCTGCAACCTGGCGGCACCATCGTGGAGGGCACCGCCGGCAACACCGGCATCGGCCTGACCCTGGTCGGCAATGCGCGGGGGTACCGCTGCGTCATCGTGATGCCGGAGACGCA
>Ga0302151_10001635_pt1 | contig 11240 bp, 14 predicted proteins | sample I_Bog_N1_3_FD_192428 | JGI IMG/M metagenome (GOLD analysis project Ga0302151, IMG submission 192428) | Peat permafrost microbial communities from Stordalen Mire near Abisko, Sweden - I_Bog_N1_3 | ecosystem: Environmental > Terrestrial > Soil > Wetlands > Peat | place: Sweden: Abisko, Stordalen...
AGCCGCCAGGGACTGGCGCTTACCTTCGAGAACGGCGGATGGAGCATACTTTCCGACGGCCTGGGAAACGTGGTGCAGGAGTTTCTGCTGAAACACCTGACGCCGAAGGTGCCGAAGCAGGCGGGGCCGTGAGATATCTTGACGTATTGTCGCGGGAGGGTGAGTGATGAGATCCAAGTTCGCCATACTGATGGTTGGATTCCTGTTGACCAGCGCGGCCTTCGCGCAGACTGCCCCTCCACCGGGTGCAATACCGGTGACGAACCTGCCCATCACCAATCCGAACTTCATCTCGCCGGCGCGGCCGGTGCCGGTGGGCAAGGCTCCGGGGATGCAGGTGAAGCTGGTAAAGGACTCGCCCGAGGAGAAGATCTATGCCGTGGTCTTCTACAGGGGCGATGAGGCGCTGAGCGGGCTGACGGACTTTGCGCTGAAGTACGGCGTGGGTGACGCGCACTTTACGGGTATCGGTGCGGTGAGCAGCGCGACGTTGGCGTGGCTGGAGCCGGCGAACAAGATCTACCATCGCATCTCCGTGCCGGAGCAGGTGGAGGTGCTGAGCCTGATCGGCGACGTGGCGACCTTCAACGGCAGGCCGGTGGTGCATATGCATGCGGTGCTGGGGCATCCGGATGGCACGACGAGCGGCGGTCACGTCTTTGAGCTGAACGTGAACCCGACGCTGGAGGTCTTTGTCACGGTAAACTCGACTCCGTTGAAGAAGCGGCCGGATGATGCGTCGGGGATGAAGGTGATCGATCCGTCGCAGTAGGGATGAGGAAGCAACGATGGCAGCCGTAAAGATCATCGAGTGTACCCGGGATGCGTGGCAGGGTCTGCCAAAGGTGATATCGCCGGAGGTAAAGGCGGAGTACCTGCGCGCGGTGCTGGCGGCGGGGTTTCAGCACCTTGAGGCGGTGAGCTTTGTGTCGAAGACCGCCGTGCCGCAGATGGCCGACTCGGAGTTTGTGTTGGAGTTCCTGGACGCGCCGGAGGAGATTGAGATCATCGGCGTGGTGGTGAACGCCAGGGGCGCGGAGCGGGCGGTGGACTCCGGGCGGGTGACGACGCTGGCGTTTCCGTACTCGATCTCGCCACAGTTCCTGGAGCGCAACCAGCGGCAGACGCCGGAGGAGGCGCTGGACCAGTTGGAGCAGATCGGCGAGCTGGCCTACAAGGGCGGGCAGGATGTCGTGGCGTACCTCGCGATGGCGTTTGGAAACCCGTTCGGCGACGCGTGGGACATCGACGAGGTGGTGAGCGCGGTGGACCTGCTGGTGGACTCGGGCGTGGCGCAGGTGGTGCTGGCGGATACGGCGGGCGTGGCGTCGGCGGCGCAGGTGCGCGATGTGTTGGCATGCGTGCTGGGCGTGCATGACGGGCTGGAGGTGGGTGTGCATCTGCATACGCGTGCGGAGGATGCCGCAGACAAGGTGCGTGCGGCGTTTGAGGCGGGCTGCCGGCGCTTCGATGCGACGATTGGTGGCGTGGGCGCGGTGGAGATGGCCGGCGATGTGACGGTGGGGAACCTGCCCACCGAGCTGCTGCTCGCGACGCTGCGGGAGATAGGCGCAGAGCTGCCGGAGATTGAGCCGCTGGACCGGCTGGTGCTTTCGAGTAGGGAGATTGAGAAGAGGTTTGGAGAAACCAGGCAGTAGGGAGTAGGGAATAGGGGGTAGGGAAAGGAAGCAAGTTGCAGTTCGCTAATCCCTATTCCCTATTGCCTGCTCCCTGTTCCACTAGACTGTTGGCATGAGCGAGATGGAGAAGCTGTTGCAGCAGGGGTTCGGCGAGGCGCGGGTGCGGGTGCGCTATGCGGAGACGGACCAGATGGGCGTGGTGTATCACGCGAACTATTTGGTGTGGTTTGAGGTGGGGCGGGTGGAGTTCATCCGGCAGATGGGGCTGGACTATAAGTCCATGGAGCGGGAGGAGGGCGCGCTGATCGCCGTAGTGGAGGCGACGGCGCGCTACAAGGCTCCGGCGCGTTATGACGATGAGATCATCGTCAGGACTACGCTGGCCGGCGTGCGCGGGCCGATTGTGCGGTTTCGGTATTCGGTGCTACGGGCCGCGGACGAAACCTTGTTGTGCGAGGGTGAAACTGTTCACATCGTTGTTGGACGGGACATGAAACGGCGGGAGATGCCGGCGAAGTATGTCGAGAAATTTTCATCTTTGATGCATAGGATGGTAAAGGCGGAATGAAGGAGAACGACCCATGAGTGAAAAGAAGGTTGCGCTGATTACCGGGGCGAACAAGGGGCTGGGGCTGGAGACCGGGCGGCAGCTCGGCAAGCTGGGCTATACGGTGCTGCTGGGCGCGCGCGACCCGCTGAAGGGCGAGGTGGCGGCTAGGTTGCTGCGCGAGGAAGGAATCGACGCGCGGGTGGTGAAGCTGGATGTGAACCGGCAGGCAGACATTGATGCCACGGCGGCGATGGTCGAGCGGGACTTCGGCAGGCTGGACGCGCTGGTGAACAACGCCGGGGTGATGATCGAAAAGGGCTGGACGAAGAACGTCACCAGCGAGACCACAATGGAGAACCTTCGCGCCACCTTTGAGGCCAACCTGTTCTCCGTGCTGGCGGTGACCAAGGCGCTGCTGCCTGCGCTGAAGAAGGCGGACGCGGCGCGGATTGTGAATGTGTCCAGCATCCTGGGGTCGGTGAGTTTGCAGGCGACCAAGGGCTCGCCGACCTACAGCACCAAGCTGTTTGCTTACAACGCGTCCAAGGCGGCGCTGAATGTGTTCACCATCTCGCTCGCGCACGAGCTGCGGCATACGAAGATCAAGGTGAACTCCGCGCACCCAGGGTGGGTGAAGACCGACCTGGGCGGAAGCGCCGCGCCGATGAACGTGGTGGACGGCGCAAAGACCGAGGTGGAGCTGGCAACGCTCGGTGAAGACGGACCGACGGGCGGGTTCTTTCATCTGGGGGAAGAGATACCGTGGTAGAGGCAGAGTGTAGAGAGTAGAGCGCGGAGTGTAGAGAAAAGCGTGTCTGCTGACGACTCACTACGCTCTACGCACTACGCTCTACACTCTGTTTCTCCCACGCCTTGGCGTACTTCCAACTCACGTAGACGGAGTGGTAGAGGTGCAGCAGCAGGCCCTCGCAGCCGTCGAGGAAGCCGAGGCGGAGGAAGTAGTTGTAGGCGAAGGTCGCGAGCGGGTTGAGGACGATGTTCCAGACGAAGCTGATGGGGTTGCGGCTCACCTTGCCGCGAGCGTGGGCGAGGCGCGCCATCTCCGTGCTGTAGCGGTTCATGTGCTCAATGTAGACGGCGAGCGTGGGGTAGGCGTAGTGGAGCAGGTCGCCGTGCAGACGCCCGGTGGTCCCGTCGCAGTGGGGCGTGCTGTGGGGGCTGGCCTCATTGGTCATGCGGGCGGCGCCGTTGCGGAAGAGGCGCAGCTTGCGGTCGGGGTAGAAGCCGCCGTGGCGCATCCAGCGGCCGAAGATGAGGTTGCTGCGGTTGATCCAGTAGGCGTTGTGGGGCGGTGCGGAGCTGAGCAGCGTGCGGATGCTCTGCTGCAGCGGCGCGGAGACGACCTCATCGGCGTCGAGCAGGAGGATCCAGTCGGAGGTGCACTTGTCGATGGCGGAGTTCTTTTGCCCGCCGTGGCCTTTGAAGGCTTCGACGAAGACCCGCGCGTTGTGGCTGCGGGCGATCTCGAGGGTGCGATCGGTGGAGAAGGAGTCGACGATGACGATCTCGTCGGCGAAGTTGACGGAGTCGAGGGTGCGGGGGAGATTGGCCTCCTCGTTCATCGTGATCATGGCGACGGAGAGGGTCATGGGCGTCAGGCCGTGAGCGTCAGGGTGTCGTCGTCCAGTTGCTGGCGGAGCAGGCGCTCGGTGAGCGTGCGCAGGTCCTCGCCGGTCTTGGGCAGTGTGAAGGCGTGTGCTGCTTCATCCCACTCCAGCTTGAAGCTGGTGGAGAGCGCTGAGATCCAGACCTGGCGGACCGGGGTGTTGGGGGTGAAGACGAACTTGGCGGCGCCGTCCTCGAAGTCAACGTTCAGCACGCCGTTCTTCACTTCGGCCTCAAAGCCGCCCTCTTCCTCGGCGCGGATGAGGGATTGCTTGAGCGCCTCAAGGGCGCTGTCGGACTCGCGGCGGAAGGTGGCTTCATCCATCATGGCAAAGCCTAGTGTAACTGCTGGGGCGAGCGGACGCGACGGAGGGGAGTGCTTGCCGGCTCAGCGCGAGCGCGGGCAGGGAGCGGAGTTGGCGGCCGGCTCATAGTGCTGCGTGGCGGCGGAGAAGACGAATGGCTGGCAGGAGAAGCTGCGGGCGTGCGCGTCCTGGAACTGAGCGGCTGAGGCGAGTGGCCCGGCGGCCTCCTGCGGGGTGAGATGGCCGGTGCCGGTGACCAGCAGCAGGCGGTGCGTGGGGTCTGCGGGGTCGGGCTGCATCCAGCGATGGATGACCTCGCAGCCGGAGTTTGCGGGCTGGGTGGGGCAGGAACGGGCGCTGTCGACGAAGCTGGTGATGATGACGGCGCGTCCGTTCAGGATGCGCAACTGGGCCTCATTCTCCGCGAAGTCGCCGTTGGGCAGCGGAGTGAGCGCACGGAAGACGGCGCGGTAGTGCTCCTGCTGCATCAGGGAGCGGTCCAGGTGAACGAAGCTGCCGGGGTTGGTGCTGGGGTCCTTGAAGGGCGTGGCGAAGAGCACGGTGGCGATGCGACGCCAGTTGCCCTCGTCGGGCAGGAGGATGGCGCTGACGATGTGCTGGTCGAGCTCGACGGTGAGAATCGCATCGAGCTCATCGCCGGTGCCGAGCGCGGCGAAGTTGAGCTGGATGGACTGCGGAAACGGGATGTGGCCGTGCTCCAGGTACTGCGCCGGAGCGCCGATGGCCGAGAGCGAAGCGGCGCGGGTGCGGTCGTCGGAGTCCTCCAACTGGCGGGTGAGCGACTGCGGCGCGGGGACGCCGTAGTTCACCACCGCGAGCTGCACGGCGCCCATGCCGGAGCTGACCGGCAGAATGGGCCGGGCGCCGTTGTGGGCGACGACCGGCGCCGTGGGCGGAGACGAGCCTTCATTATGGCGCTGGGCGACTGCCGCAGGCTGCAAGCAGAGCGTTGCAGCGGCCACGACGAGTAGAGAAAAGATGGTGCGCATGGGCCTGATTGCTAGAAGGGAATGTCTTCGTCGGTAATCTGCTGGTCAGCGTAGTCGCTGGCCGGAGCAGAGGCGGAGCTGGAGGAAGAAGACGACGAGCGGGAATAGCCGCCGGAAGAACTGCCGGCTTCGCCGCCACGGCCGCCGAGCAGAGAGAGCTCATTAACCAGGATCTCGGTGCGGTACTTCTTGACCTTGGTCTCTTTATCTTCCCAGGAGCGAGTCTGGATCTTGCCTTCGATGAAGAGCTGCGAGCCCTTCTTGACGTAGTCGCGGACGATCTCCGCGGTGCGCTGGAAGGCGACCAGGTTGTGCCACTCGGTGCGGTCGGTCCAGTTGCCTTCAGGGTCCTTGGCGCGGTCGGCCGTGGCCAGCGAGAAGGTGGCGACGGTCATGCCGTTGCCGGTGGTGCGGATCTCGGGGTCTTTGCCGACATTGCCGAGAAGAAATACTTTGTTGACGCCCTTTGCCATAGTGCTCTCCAGGTGGTGTTCGTTCAGGAGACGAGGATAGCAGAGAGAGCGGCGATTCGCGATGAGGAGCTAGCGGCGGCTGTCGCCGAACCACTTGGCCAGACCCAGCGCCAGCGTGAGGATGCCGGTGGGCAGGCAGCCCATGGCGACCATCAGGCTGAGCCAGCCGCCGTTCGAGTGCGGGCCCTGCGCGGTGACGCCGCCGAAGGCCGTCAGCAGCAGCAGCGCCGCGACCGCTCCTGTGAGGAAGATGGCCGAGCCGGTGTTGAGCAGTTTGCGGGTGTCAGGCTGCATCATCGGTAGGACGCGAGCATCGCGTAGACCACAACGCCGGAGACTGAGACGTAGAGCCAGATGGGGAACGTCCAGCGGGCGAGCCTGCGGTGCGCCGGGAAGCGGCCGGTGAGCGAGAGGAAGAAGGTAATCAGGATCAGCGGCAGCGCGACCACGGCCAGAAGGATGTGCGGCATGAGCAGCAGCCACAGGTAGACGAAGCGGGCGACAGGGTGCTCGGTGGGGAAGAGCATGTCGCCGTGCAGCACGTGGTTGACGATGTACGCGACCAGAAACGCGCTGGAGACGATGAACGCCGCGAACATGCTGTTGCGGTGAGCCGTGATCTGGCGGGCGCGAATATGGCGGAAGCCGTTGAGCAGGAAGAGGGCGCAGAGCGCGTTCAGCACGGCGTCCAGCGCGGGCAGAAAGGCGAGGTGCGTGCCGGCGGCGTCGACGGGTGGATGGTAGTAGACCAGCCAGACGAGGAAGAGCGAAGCGACCACGCTCACGCCGAGGATGATGGCGATGATCGCGGGCGGTGTGCGGACGTTCGGGTTGTCGGTGGTGACGGGGTTCATGGTTCCTTTCAGTTTAGTGGCGACGGAGGCGAAAGGCGCTCACGCAAAGGGCGCGAAGGAAGCTGAGTTTCGCGACGTAAAAAACTTCGGGCTAGAAGAGCAGCCGGCCGCGCGCATCGAGCATCATGGCCGCGAGCAGCAGCGGCAGGTAGATCACCGAGACCTTGAGCAGCGTGCGGGCCAGCGCGCGGTTTTTCGCGTTCTCGGGGTCGCGGGAGATGGCGGCGAAGCGGATGGTCGCAGCGAGATAACCGAGGCCAAGCAGCGTTGCGGCGATGGCGTAGCTGACTCCGGTGACGTGCAGCCAGTAAGGCCACAGGCTCGCGGGAATCATCAGCACGGCGTAGAAGAGCGCCTGTACCGCAGAGGAGCGCGCTGCCCAGCGGACGGGTTGCTGCGTTGCGGTGACGCGGATGCCGGCGGCGGCGTAGTCCGCGCGGTACATCCAGCCGATGGCCATGAAGTGGGGGAACTGCCAGACGAACAGAATCGCAAACAGCGCCACGGCGGGCCACTCGATCAGGCCGCGCGCGGCGGTCCAGCCGATCAGCGGCGGCAGCGCTCCTGGGAACGCGCCGAGGAAGGTGTTGAGCGTGGTCACGCGTTTGAGCGGCGTGTAGACCGCGACGTAGCCCACGGCGGTGAGCAGGGTGAGCGTGCCGGTGAGCGGGTTGGTGGCCCACGCCAGGTACAGCGAGCCGAAGATCACCAGCGCGAAGCCCAGCAGCAGACCGTGTGCCAGCCCGATGCGGTGCTGCGCCATAGGGCGGTCGGCGGTGCGCGGCATCTTGCGGTCGAGCGCGCGCTCCAGCGCCTGGTTCAGCGCGCTGGAGCCGGCGGTGACCAGAGCGATTCCGAAGAGAGCCTTGACCAGCAGCAGGTTGAAGGGCGAAATCCCCGAGGCCAGCGAGCCCAGATAGAACCCGGCTCCGGCGGTGATGATGACCATCAGCGAGACCCGCGGCTTGACCAGCACGCCATAGTCGGCCGCGAGCGAGTGGCTGCGGGCGCGGGCAGGTGTTGCGGCGGAGGTGGCGGTGGTGGACACGCAGGTTAAAGGATAGCGCGATTGAGCTCCGCCGAGCCCTGGGGCGGCGGTGGGCGGGTCTGGAGATTGCAGCGATTCCGGGGCGCGGTTATACTCTGGGCATCGGTACAGCTGGTGTTTCTCTTGCTTGTGCCGCGGGTGAGGTCCGTCTTCAGCGAAAGCGTGAAGAGTGTCCAACTCGGGATGGGTGGTCCGCCTGGTGAAGGCCAGCGCGAGACCGGATGGCGTGCGGTAACGCGCGTCCTCCGAAGTTACGGGGCGGGTTTGGGCCCTGTGAAGAGTGCGATGGTGTGGGCCGTCGCCGATGTGACCAATGCAGTTTTTCCGACGGACTGCCGTGTGTGCGGCGCTCCGATGGTGGCCCTGGGCAAGGTGAGGGTCTGCGAGCTATGCCTGATGCGCGCGGCGGAGCAGGCTGAGACAGACATTCTGTGTACGCGCTGCGGCGATGCGCTGGGGATGGAGTCGGCAAGGTTTGCAGCCGGCATGGGCGTGACCGAGTGCTCGCTGTGCCGGATGGCGCCGCCGGAGTTCGAGCGGGCCGTCGCCTTTGGGACCTACGACAACGAGATGCGCGAGATGCTGCACCTGCTGAAGTTCGGTGGACAGCGCCGCATGGCGGAGGTCGTGCTTGGCGAACGGCTGGCGGCGGCGATGCTGAAGCTCGATGAGGTTTGTGGGCGCGAGTTGCTAGTTGTGCCCGTACCGCTGTTTCCGGCGCGCGAACGGCAGCGGGGCTTCAACCAGGCGCGGCTGCTGGCCGAGGCCGCGGTGAAGCGACTGCGCAAGCTGCGGCCGTAGTGGAGGTTGCGTGTGCTTCCCGGTGCGATGCAGCGCGTCCGGGATACCCATGCGCTGTTCAGTCTGAACCCGAGCCAGCGGCGGCGGAATCTGAGCGGAGCGTTTCGCATCGCAGACAAAGAGGTCGTGCGCGGGCGCGAGGTGTTGTTAATCGACGACATTATGACCACCGGAGCGACAGCCCGCGAGTGTGCGCGGGTGTTGAAGCGCGCGGGAGCGGAGAAGGTCTGGGTGGCGACCGTCGCCAAGGCGCAGCCGGAGAGCGTGCGCGCGATCGAGCGCGCGGATGTGGCGACGTGGGGCGCGAGTGTGAGTTTGGTCGAGCCGGATAGCAGTCGAAGAGTGAGTTTTTAGGTTCTCAGTTGTCAGTTACCAGTGACCAGTTCTTCTCGGAGGGCAGTGATGCAGTCGAGCAAGATGAAGACGAAGCGGACGGGCAACCGGCACCACACCACGCATCCGGTGGCGGGCACGGCGCGGGCGGAGGCCATCGACATCCGCATGGGCGTGTTTCGCCAGCCGGCGATGCAGACCCCGGTGCTGGTGCTGAACGCGAGCTATGAGCCGATCAACATCTGCGGCGCACGGAGAGCGCTCGTTCTGGTCCTGAAGGGCGTAGCCCGGACAGAAGAAGAGCAGGGCACGGTGCTGCACTCCCACCGGCTGAACCTGCAGATGCCCAGCGTGATCCGCCTGCTGGAGTACCGGCGCATACCGCACCAGACGCGCGCGCTGAGCCGCAAGAACATCCTCCTGCGCGACCGCAACACCTGCCAGTACTGCCAGCGCGTGCTCACTGCCGCCGAGCTGACGTTGGACCACGTGTTGCCGCGTTCGCGCGGGGGCCTGTCCACGTGGGAGAACCTCGTCGCCTGCTGCCGCGACTGCAACCGCCGCAAGGGCAACCAGATGCTGCATGAGCTGACCGAGATGCGCCTGCTGCGTGAGCCTCGGCCCTTCAGCCTGCACACCAGCCGCCACATCATGCGCATGATCGGCTCAGCGGACGCTAACTGGCGGAAGTATCTGTACTTTGAGTCGGGAGAGGTGGCCGCATAGTTACTGCTTTGGCGGGGCCGTCTGCGGCGGCGTGGCGTTCGGGTCTTTCTCTACCTCCTGCCCGTTGTACAGGATGGTCACCGACGTGTGATAGCGCTTGTAGTCGGTGTACTTCACCACGGTGCGCACATGGACGTCCTCGCTCAGCGCACCGTTCTGTGCGGGGAAGTGCAGTGTCCCCTCGGCCTTGGTGTAGGTGGGGAACCAGTACTTGCCGTCGATCTGCTGGTAGTAGGTGGTGAAGGGTGGCGAGAGGTCGGCGTTGCCGGGGCGGGTGTCCTGCGGGACGTTCAGGCCGTTGACCAGCACGATCTCGTTGTCCTGCTGGTCGACCCACGCCTTGCCCTGGAAGTAGCGATGGCCCTTGACGAGCTCCTTCGGCGCGACATCGAAGACATAGGTGTCGAGGTCGTCGACCTTCTGCTTGCCGAGGTAGGTGATGTTGTAGTCGGGCAGCTCGGGCGCGGTCAGGATGAAGGGCAGGCGCTTCTCAATGTCCTTGAAGTCGTTCTCGGTCATGATGACGCGCTCGATGGAGTTCTGCGGCGCGAAGACGACGTGCTCCTCGCGGCGGCCGGCGGCGTCAAAGGTGATGTCGGTGACCTGGTGGTACTCGCCGTCGGGGCGGCCGGTTTCGTCGGAGATGGTGTTGAAGCGGACGTCCTGGCGGAAGGTGTACTGCGCGCGTGCGGCGGCGAAGGCGGACTCCTGCGCGCCCATCTTCTGGAGGATCTCGGCGACAGTGGTACCGGTGGGAGGCGAGGGGTCCAGCGGGCCGAAGCCCTGCTGGGCGCTGGCCGAGGCTGCGGCGAGAGAAAGGGCGAGGATGAGGTGGGCGGGCTTCATGGTGCTTCCACAGGATAGACGGTGTTTACGCAAAAATGGTTGAGCCCCCACGCTCTGTCATCCTGAGCGGAGCAGTTCGCGGCCTTTTCGCGAACTGCGCAGTCGAAGGACCCCGGCGCTATCCGCAGCGCCGATGCCGTCGGCACCTTTCATGCACCGACGGCCGTCGGACATGGCTTGGCGAAAGCGGCGATCCCCATCGTTACAACGGACACCCTCGGGGTCCTTCGACTCCGGCGCTCGCGATGAAGCTGCGAGCGCCTTCGCTCAGGATGACGGCGGTGGGAAATGGGCAGTGTGCGGCGTAAACTGGCGCGATGAGACTCCGTTCGTTGTTGATGATGACCATCCTCGCCGCGCTGCCGCTCGCTGCCCAAACTCCCCCCGCCAAACGCCCTATGACCTTCGCCGACATGATGGCGATGAAGCGGGTGAGCGACCCGCAGATCTCGCCCAGCGGCAGGTGGGTGCTGTTCACGGTGATGGACGTGTCGCTTGAGAAGAATACGAAGACGAATCACCTGTGGGTGGTGCCGCTGGATGGCTCGGCGAAGGAACGTCAGGTGACGACGGGCGCGGGTGAGTCGAATGGAAGATTTTCACCGGACGGCAAGTCGGTGCTCTACACCAGCGTGGAGGGCGGCGGGCAGATCTGGCTTGTCGCATGGGATGACACGGCGGGGACGATGAGCGCGGATCAGATGCTGCCCTCGATCCCCAGCGGCGCGGACGGAGCAATCTGGGCGCCGGACTCGAACCACTTTCTCTTCACCGCGTCCGTCTATCCCGACTGCGAGAGCCACGCCGCCGACCTGCACAAGCGCGTGCATGAGGAGGCCATCTGCAACTTCCAGCGCGGCCAGCAGGCGCAGAAGAGCCCGGTGAAGGCGCAGATATGGGACGGCCTGCTCTACCGGCACTGGAACGCGTATGCGGGCGGCAAGCACTCGCATATCTTCTACGGCAGCGTGCAGGACGCGCTCTCACAGGGCGACCCCGTCGGCCTGGAGCCCGAGGACCTGACGCCG